>Ga0214472_10000196_pt1 | contig 82699 bp, 61 predicted proteins | sample RVTome_6_FD_207662 | JGI IMG/M metagenome (GOLD analysis project Ga0214472, IMG submission 207662) | Soil microbial communities from uranium-contaminated site in the Upper Colorado River Basin, Wyoming, United States - RVT140D175 | ecosystem: Environmental > Terrestrial > Soil > Contaminated >...
ATGGGTACTTGCTGCGTGGCTCGTGGCGAAACCCACGAGTCATGTCGCTGCGAACCTCCTCGCCGTGAGCGCGCCGTCAGCGGGATTCGGCAAGATTTCGAGGGGGTGGGCGCAGAGGGATTCGTCCCGGGAACGGCGGCCGGTCTTCCACCGCTCGCTCCAGGGTTTTTCGATGGCCCTTGTCCTGCCGCTCTTCCCGGGCCCGTGCTCTTCCTTCCTCCCGTGCCCGCGACCGTGCCCTTGACCCTTGGCCCGCGTGGCCAAACACGAGTCGCGTGGGCGTGCCCCAACATCGCGGAAGGGGTTCTTCCCCTGACCCTTGGCCCCCGTGGCTGGCGAGAGCGATGTCGTTTGGCCTCATCACCGCGGCTTGGCTTTTCCCCTGGCCCCTTCTTCCGCGCGGGTTGGCCGGCAGAGCGTCGCCTGGCCTCGGGCTCCGGTTCCGTGTCCGATTCCGCTCCTGAGTGACCGGTTCCGCTCCCGTCACCGTCCTCCGACTCTGTCCCCCTCCCCGCTGCTGTCTCCGCATCGCACCCGGCTGCGTGTGGTCGCGCCGTAGTCGGGTCGTTCGCGGTGGAAGTCGGCTGCGTCCGCGGGCGAGGGGGCCGGGGAGGCGTGGGGGGAGCGCGCTCACGGCGAGAGGTTCGCTGCGACTTGCCACGCAGAAGCGGCATGGGTACTTGCTGCGTGGCTCGTGGCGAAACCCACGAGTCATGTCGCTGCGAACCTCCTCGCCGTGAGCGCGCCGTCAGCGGGATTCGGCAAGATTTCGAGGGGGTGGGCGCAGAGGGATTCGTCCGGGCGACGGCGGCCGGTCCTCCACCGCTCGCTCCGGGGTTTTTCGATGGCCCTTGTCCTGCCGCTGTTCCCTGGCCCGTGCTCTTCCTTCCTCCCGTGCCCGCGACCGTGCCCTTGACCCGTGTCCCGTGTTGCCAAACACGAGTCGCGTGGGCGTGCCCCGACATCGCGGAAGGGGTTCTTCCCCTGACCCTTCTTCTGCGGCTCCTTCGCTTCTTCCGGAGAGCCGCGCCGTGGGCGAGGGGCTCGTTTCGACACAGAGGACACAGAGGGAAAGAGGAGAACACAGAGGAAGAGGTGCAGCGCCGGCCGATAGCGGCCGCCGCTGCGTAGCAGTCTTCGAGCCCGAGCCCTTTGCCTTACCTTCGTGTCCTTGGCTGTTTCCTTCGTGGTGAAAAAAGGCCGTTCTCTCCCCACCGCGGTGCGTCTTGCCACAACCCTCTGCTTGGCCACGGCCCCTACGTCCGGATCGAGTCGAACAAGCAGATCCCCACCGACGAGAACAGCACCACCGGGAGCCAGGCCATGGTCACGGGGTAGAAGCCGCGGCGGCCGAGATCCTGGGCGAGGAAGTCCGCGGCGAAGAAGGCCCCGCAGATGAGGAGGCACACCGCGATGGAGAGGAAGGGGCTCTTGATCCTCCGGTTCACCACCAGCGGGATTCCGAGGAGGAGCAGAAGGAGGTTCGAGAGGGGAAAGGTGATCTGGGAGTGCAGGAGGACCTTGAGCTCCTTGCGGTCGGGATGACGATGATAGAGCCGGTTGATGTCGGAGAAGCTGAGGAGAGCCAGATTGTCTCCGAGCGCGTCGAGCTCGAGGTCCTCGGGGCGGAGGGTCGTTCCAAAGAGGAAGTGGACGACGCGCTCCCGCATGGTCCCGTCCGCCTGGGCAATCAGCTCCTCGCCGTTGGTCAGGTACCAGCCCGGCCCCGACTCGCCCTCGTTGCGCCAGCGGGCCATGGTGGCGGTGACGGTCCGGATGGGCGTCCCCACGCTCGTGAAGTCGAGGCCGTGCATCTTGCCCGCGGAGGCGTCGTACTTCTTGATCCCGTAGCGGTTCCCCTCGGCGTCGGCGTGCTCGACCTCACGGATGAAGCGGGGGTCCTTCCCGTTGATGATGTCCTCGATGGCCTCCTTCTCGCGTGCGAGGTCGGGGATGACGAACTGCCGCAGGGCGATGAGGCTTCCGCTGAGCAAGAGCGCGAACAGGAATACCGGCACGAGGATCCGGTAGGTGCTGACCCCGGACACGATCATGGGGACGAGCTCGTTGTTTCGCGACAGGCGCGTCAACGCGAACATGGCCCCCATGAGGGTCACGAACGGCGCGATCTGGCTGAAGACGGTGGGCACGCTCAGGACGTAGTAGCGGAAGATGAGCCCGAGAAGGCCGTAGTGCGTGTTGCCCAGGTACTCGCGGGCCTCCAGGAAGTCGTCCAGGCGGGCGAAGAAATCGACGAGCAGGAAGAGCCCCAGGAAGAAGACGAGGCAGACGAGGTAGGAGCCGAGAAAGGTCCGGGCCACGTATCGGTCGAGGAGGCGCACCATGCGGGGCGAGTCTATCACCGGGCACGGATCCGGTTCAGGCCACGGGGGCCGGCCAGGTGGCCGCTCCGCCCGTGACCGTCCTCGTGCTACCCTCCTGCCCGGAGGAGCGCGTGAGCAAGGACCCGACCGCGGTTGCGAGTGACCAGGCCCCATCCCGGGCGTCGTGGATCGTCCGCCTCGGGTGGAGGGTCAAGCGGGCCCGGCGCCGGGCCCTTTTTCTCGTCGTGCGCGGCCTCGTCCTCTTTCCGATGAGCCTCCTGCCTCTCGGGCCGGCCCGGCGTCTGGGCTCGTTTCTGGGCGGCGTCGCTCATGCCCTCTCCGGCAAGAGCCGCGAGAGGACCCGCGAGCACCTGCGGATCGCCTTCCAGAAGGAAAAGGGCGAGAGCTTCGTGCGCATCACGTCGCGCGACGTGTTTCGCAACCTGGGGCGAGTCGGCGCCGAAAGCCTCGTCCTCGATCGTCTCGGGCCGGCCTGGATTCCGCGACTCGTCAGCGCCGTGGAGGGCGAGCAGCACCTGGAGCTTCTCCGGGGACCGGGGCCGGGAGCCATCGTCCTCACCCCGCACTTCGGACAGTTCGAGCTCCTCGCGGCCTGGTTCTACGGACAGGCCGATGGGGTGGTCGTGGAGCGGAGGTCCCGGGGCTCGGCCTTCGCGGAGTACATCCGGGAGCGGCGGGCCCGGCTCGGGATCGTGGCCGTCGATCAGTCGGAGTCGCCACGCAAGCTGCTCCGGCTCCTCGCCGACGGCAAGTCGGTGGGACTCCTCCCCGATCAGGACATCGATCGGCTGCCGGGGATCTTCGTGCCCTTCTTCGGACGCGATGCTTACACCACCACCGCTCCGGCCTCGCTCGCCCGGGCCGCGGGTTCGCCTCTCATTCCTGCATGCGCGCGGTGGGACGGAACGGGATACCGGGTGATCATCGACGATCCCATCTTCGTGAGCAAGACCGCCGATCGCGAGGCCGATGTCCTCGCGGGGACCCTCGCCTGGTCGCGCGCCATCGAGGAGATCATCCGCCGGGATCCCGCCCAGTGGGCCTGGATGCACCAGAGGTGGAAGACCACTCCCGCCCGCCTCGAGGACAAGAGAAGAAGACGCGAGGAGAGGCGGGCCCGGGGCGCCGGGACCCTCTCCGATCTGCCGAGGCGGGAGGCCCGGGCATGACGCGCCGGGTGCTCTTTCTCTGTCCCCGGCTCGACGTGAGCGCCGGCTCCCTCTACACCGTGAAGCTCGCGCCCGAGCTCGCGCGCAGGGGCGATCGGGTGGGAGTGCTGGGGCCGCTCGGTCCCCTCGGGGCGAGGCTCGGTCCCTGCGGCGTGGAGCTCATCGAGCAGGACCTCTCGGGCTTCTTCTTGGCGGACGTGCTCCGCATCGGATCCCTCGTCAAGGAGGTCAAGAAGTTCAAGCCCGACGTGCTCCACGTCGCCGATGCCTCGCTGGCTCGCCACGGCGCCGTCATCTCGCAGCTCACCGGAATTCCCTACATTCTCACCGTCCACTCCGCACTATTCCGGGAGGGCAAGCTTTCCCTCGCGCACGACCGGGTCCGCCGCGTCATCGCGGTCACCGAGCAGATCCGCCAGGCCCTCGTCAACCAGGCTCATGTCCCGCGGGACAAGGTCACTCTGGTGGAGAACGGCGTCGAGAGCTCCGAGGACGTGGCCACCCCTTCCCTGAGGAACGAGATCCCGCTGGTGGGAGTCTTCGGCCCGCTCGTACGGGGGAGCGGTCTCAAGTACTTCCTCCGGGTCGCTCGCTCGGTGGTGGACGCCGGAGGACAGGCCAACTTCGCCATCCTCGGAGAGGGAGCCCTCGACACCAAGCTGCGACGGGCCGTCCGCGAGATGGCGCTCTCCTCACGGGTCGTGATCACGCTTCCGAGTGCCGAGTACCGCAGGCTACTCTCCAGCCTCGATGTCTTCTTGCTGCCGTTCATCGACGAGGGGTTCGGGTTTGCGGTGCTCGAGGCGATGGCGTGTGCCAAGCCGGTGGTGGTGTCTGGGATCGGGGGGGCCTACAGTCTCGTCCAGGACGGTCGCACCGGCTACCTGGTGCAGCGAAAGGACGTGCTGTCGTTTGCCCGGAGGGTGCTGGACCTGCTGAGGGATCCCGAGGGGGCCAGGGAAATGGGGCGACAGGGGCGCGAGCTCGCCCTCGCTCGCTTTCCCCTGGCCGCCATGGTCGAGAAGACCGCCGCCATCCACGCCGGGAGTGCCGCCCCCACCCCTTCCGCTGCCGCCGGACGGACTTGAAAAACCGCCTCGAGTCGGTTCTAATGACCCGCTTCGGGTGACCGAACGGGTCCCCGTGGCCAGGCCGAACCGGAGAGCTTCCATGATCATCACGACCTCCAGGAGGGCGCGTCTTTTCGTGCTCGCCGTCGCGTCTCTCTTCCTTCTCACCGCCTGCTCCGACAGCTCGAGCGTGCAGAGCCGGTTTCTGTTCCGGATCGGCGGAGGGACCGCCAGCATCGGTCCGGGTCTTCTTGACGACACCATCGTGGTGGCGTTCGACAAGGACATGGATCCCGTTGCCGTGCTCGACCCGGCGCAGTATGCCCTCGAGAGCCCGGTCGGGAGCCCCATCACGATCCTCGGGGCCAGTCTCACCTACAATGCCGCGAGCCGCACCCTGACCGTGCTCCTCGATGGCGACGGTGTGAGCGGTCCGTCGGCCAACCTTCCTGCGGGGCAGTCGTTCGTGTTTCGCGTGGTCGGAAACCTCACCACCACGGGAGGCCGTGGCGTCGATCCCGCGGGTTCGACGGTCCAGGGAACGGTGACGGGCGGCATGAATCCCGCGCCCGTGATCGCCGGGGTGAGTCCGGGATCGGCTCCCACCACGGGCGGCAAGGTGATCACCCTCACCGGAACCGGCTTCACCAGCTCGCTCGATACGCTGGTGGCGTTTGGAAGTGGCTCGATGCCCCTTCTGGCCCGGGTTCTCGACGGTGGGACCGCGACCGTGGTCTCTCCCGCGAGCGATCCCCGGACCGCGCAGGTCCGCATGATCAACAGCAACGGCGCGTCCCGGGGCGGGCCGCTCTTCCGCTTCGACCTTCCGGTGCCTCTGTTTCTGGCCTCGATCGTGCTCCCCGTCGGCGATGAGCCGACCTCGGCCACCGCCGTCGACTTCGATGGCGACGGCAAGGTCGATGTCGCGGTGTGCTCGTTCACCAGCTCCGTGATCCAGGTCTTCCGGGGCCAGGGAGACGGCCGCTTCGACACCCCGGTGGTGATCACCCTCAACACCAATGCCGGGCCTCACACGCTGCGTCACGGCGACTTCGACAACGATGGCTCGCCGGACCTGATGGTCACCAAGTCGAGCAATGGCAACTTCTTCGTGCATCTCTTCCAGGGAGTGATGGACGGGAGGCTCCAGTTCTCGGACGGGATCCGTACCCGCGTGGGACTGAGTCCCCAGGGCTTCGACATCGGCGACCTCGACGGGGATGGCAACCTCGATGTCGTGGTCGCGAACCGGAACGCCGGCACTCTTTCCTTCTGTCTCGGTGACGGTACGGGGGAGTTCCCCCGCGTCACCACTTCCTCCGTTGACCTCCTGTCCCCCAGCGACGTGGCACTGGGGGACCTCGACGGTGACGGGGATCTCGATCTCGCCACCGCCAACCTCGACGATGCGGGCTCGACGCGGGTCTGGATCGGGGACGGGAGCGGAGGCTTCGTGAGATCCGGCAGCTTCCCCACGTCCGGGATGCGGTCGGAGTGCATCCAGCTCACCGACGTGACCGGCGACGGTTTCCTCGACGCGGTGATCGCGAACTTCGTCTCCAACGACGTCTCGATTCTTCCTGGCGACGGGAAGGGCGGCTTCGACGACCCCATGGTGATTCCCACCCTCGCGGGCCCCATCGAGCTGCGCGTGGTCGATCTCGACGGCGACGGGTGGCTCGATCTCGCGGTGGCCGCGCGCAATGCCGACTCCCTGGCCATCCACCGGGGCACGGGGCCGTGCCAGTTCGATTCCCCCGAGATCCACGATGCAGGGAAGGGCCCTTTCGATCTCGTCCTGAGCGACATCGACGGCGACGGCCTCACCGATCTCGTATCTGCGGTGCGCGAGGGGCAGGGATGCTCGATCCTCCTCGGCGTCGCCGCCGGACAGGGATCGATCTCGGAGCCCGTGGGTGATGACCCCCGGCGGGTGGTCATCGGGGACTTCGATGGCGACGGCCGGCCCGATCTCGCCACCGCGGATCAGGGAAGCGCCTCGGTCTCGGTCCTTCTGAACCGGGGGAGCGGCATCTTCGATCGCGGCATCGGACCTTCGGTCGCCACCTCACTCACCGATGTCTCCGCCGCCGATTTCGACGGGGATGGCCTCGACGACCTCGTGGTGGCCTTGCCCGACGTCAACCGCGTCTCGGTCTACCTGTCCAATGGTGATGGCACCTTCGGCGATGCCATCGTCACGCAGATCGTGATGATTCCGCGGCCCACCTTCGTGTACTCGGGAGATCTCGACGCCGACGGCTTTCCGGACCTCATGGTCGTCCCCTTGTTCCCGGGCTCGCTGATCCTTCTCCTCGGCAATGGAGATGGCACCTTCACCGCGACGGGCTTCGCCATGGCCGGCTCGGACCCGATCCAGGGCGTCGATCTCGCCGACTTCGACCACGACGGAATCGTGGACATCGGTTTCTGCCAGAATGTGGCCCAGGTGGGCTTTGCCGGGTACTTCATCGGCAACGGAGACGGTACGGTCCGTGGGTTCGTGAACCGCGATATCCGCGAGCAGCCGAGTGACATGGCGGCGGGCGACATGGACGGCGACGGGTCCCCGGACGTGGTGATCGTGGGGCCGGAGCTGGCGTCGGGCCGGAACCGGGCCCGCATCCTCGTCAACGACGGCACGGGACAGTTCCCCATGGGTGTGGATCACGTGCTCATCGACCTGCTGTTCCGTCCCCGCTCGTTGAAGCTGGTCGACATGGACGGCGACGGAGACCTCGACCTGGTCACCGGCAACCGGGCCACGAACACCGTGTCGGTGGTGCTCATGAACCGGGGCAACCTGGCCTCCCCCCAGGCCATTCTGACGTTCGCGGTGGGGGATCAGCCCCAGGATCTGGGGGCGGTGGACCTCGATGGTGACGGAGCCATCGACGTGGCGACGGTCAACTCGATGGGGAACAGCGTGAGCGTCCTGACGAACCAGCGGTAGGAGAGAGGGAAGACCCCGGCGACCGCATCCGACGGGCCAGGCCAGGTCTAGCCGATGCGCCCGCGCTCGTCGCCGTCTCCCGGACCCTCGCCCACCGCGGTGGCGAGGGCGTGATGATCGGTGTGGCTGATCGTGACGTGGATCCTCTCGATGCCCATGCGCAGCGCGCGCTCCCGGGCCCGGCCCTCGAGGATCACGTACGGTCGCTGGCCGCCGGTGCGGATCACGCCGATGTCCTTCCAGGCGACTCCCACGGCGCGGCCGGTACCCAGGACCTTCATGACCGCTTCCTTCACCGCGAATCGGGCGGCGAGATGCATGGCCGGGTTGAACCGGGCCAGGGAGTAGCGCCGCTCCTCCGCGGTGAAGACCTTCCTCAGGAATCGCTCCGGGTGACGCTCCTGCACCTCGCGCACGCGCGCCACCTCCACGAGGTCATTTCCGATCGCCACCACCGTCATCTCGGCTCTCCCGGATCTGGTATCCTCTCGCCCGGTACGTCGTCAATTCTAGCAAGCGGGCCGGGGCGGGATCCAAAGCGGGATGTCACGAATCGGATCGGAGCTGTCACGCGAGCAAACGGAGGCCGTCGAGCACGGTGATGGCCCCCTCCTCGTCCTCGCCGGGGCGGGGACGGGGAAGACGCGCGTCATCACCCACCGGGTGGCCCGGCTCATCGAGAAGGGGGCACCTCCTCACCGCATCCTGGCCATCACCTTCACCAACAAGGCCGCCGGCGAGATGAGGGAGCGGATCACCGGTCTGGTGGGCACCGGTGACGTCTGGGTCCACACCTTCCACGCCTTCGCGGTGAGGCTCCTGCGGCAGGACATCGACGCCCTGGGGCGGAGCAAGGGGTTCACGATCTTCGACCAGGAAGACCGGGCCTCTCTTCTCAAGCAGACCTGCAAGCTGGTCGACGTCGATCTCGAGCGGTGGACGGTTTCGGACATCGGGGCGGCCATCAGCCGGGCCAAGAACTCGATCATCACCGCCGCCGACTACGCACACTCGGCCATGGGGATGTTCGAGGAGCGGGTGAGCGAGGTCTACCAGCGCTACCAGAGGCTCCTCGAGAGCCAGGAGGGCGTCGACTTCGACGACCTCCTCCTTCTCTCCGTGCAGCTCCTGCAACGCAGCGAGGAGGTCCGGCGGCGCTGGGCGGAGAGATTCCTCCACGTCCTGGTCGACGAGTACCAGGACACCAACCGGCCCCAGTACGAGATGGTGCGGGCGCTCGGCGCGGAACGCAGGAACGTGTGCGCCACGGGCGACCCCGACCAGTCCATCTACCGGTGGCGCGGTGCCGACCTCGGCAACATCCTTCGCTTCGAGGAGGACTTCCCCGGGGCGAGGGTCGTCAAGCTCGAGCGCAACTACCGCTCGACGAAGTGCATCCTCCTCGCCGCGTCGTCGCTGATCGCCCACAACCGGAAGCGCAAGGAGAAGACCCTCTTCACCGACAACCCGGAGGGGGAGCTCGTCACGCTGAGCCTCTTCGGGGACGACCGCGACGAGGCCCGGGCGGTGGTGAGCGCGATCAGGAAGGGCGTGAATCGACAGCGGTGTCTTTCGGACCATGCGGTCTTCTTTCGCACCAACGCCATGTCCCGGACCCTGGAGGCGGCCCTCCTCGAGCAGGGAATTCCCTACGTGCTGGTGGGGGGCGTCGAGTTCTACCAGCGGCGTGAGATCAAGGACATCCTTGCCTACCTGCGTGCGCTGGCCAACCCGTCCGACGGGGTGAGCCTGGCCCGCATCGTCAACGTCCCCCGGCGAGGCATCGGGCAGAAGACCCTGGCGATTCTGCAGGGCTACGCCGAGAGCCGGCCGGCACCGCTTTTCCGGGCGCTTCTCGATTGCGACGTGGTGCCGGGGCTCACCGAGGCTCGGCGCAGGCCCTTGCGCGAGCTGCGCGAGCTCTTCCGGGACCTCGCCCTCGAGCCCACCACTCCGGTGGCGCCGCTGGTCCGCGAGATCGTGGCCCGGGTCGGCTACGAGCGGCACCTCCAGAAGAGCGAGGCCTATGACACTCAGGACCGTATCGAGAACGTCCGCGAGCTCGTCTCGGCCGCTCTTCAGTACGACCTCTCGCGCGAGGAGGGCGATCTCGCGGGCTTTCTCGAGGAGGTTGCTCTGGCCACCAGCCTCGACCGGGTCGAGGAGGGGGCCGACCGCGTCACCTTGATGACCGTGCACGCGGCCAAGGGGCTCGAGTTCAAGGTGGTGTTCGTGGTGGGGCTCGAGGAGGGGATGTTTCCGCACTCGCGTTCCCAGGACACCGACGACGACGTGGAAGAGGAGCGGCGCCTTCTCCACGTGGCCATGACCCGGGCCCGGGAAGAGCTCCATCTCTCGCGCTGTCAGCAGCGCCATCTCATGGGAGAGCCGCGCTGGAATCCCCCGTCGCGTTTTCTCACCGAAATCGAGCCGGCCTCCCTCCAGACGGTCGGCAGCGCAAAGGTGGGCTTTGGGCGCCGGAGTGAGGAGTACCCCGCGGATCCCGTCTACGATCTCGATCCCGACGTACCCGACGCCGCCGAGGCCGATGTCGAACCTCCCGTCGCGACACCTCGTTTCGACACCGACCTCCAGGTCGGCGACGAGGTCCGCCACCCGTTCTTCGGCCCCGGAGTCATCCAGGAGCTCCGCGGAGAGGGGAAGGACGCGCGGGTCCGCATCCGGTTCCGGGGCGGTGACGAAAGGCAGTTCGTCCTCGAGTACGCCCGCCTGGTCCGCACCTGTCGATCGAGCGAGGAGCCATGATCCGTCTCATCATCGTGGAAGACGAGAAGGTGGAGATCGGCTACTTCACCGGTGAGACCGTGACCATGGGCCGCGACCCGGGCAACTCGATCTGTAGCCGGAGCAAGAGCGCCTCTCGCCGCCATTGCCGCATCGAGCGCATGGCCGGGGGCTTCAAGATCATCGACCTCAACAGCCAGAACGGTACCCGCGTCAACGGCCAGCAGGTGACCCAGAAGCGTCTGCGCGAGGGCGACAGGATCGAGATGGGGCCGCTCACGATCTGGTTCCAGGATGCTCCCGAGGAGATCCTGGCCCGGGCTCCCGAGTACCGTGACCGCAACCTCGATCGCCTGCGGAGGGACACCGCCGAGCTGAAGGCCCGCCTGGAGGCGATTCTCGGGGAGACGGAGAGCAAGCTCGGAGCCGAGGGGCTGCGCATGGCCGAGGGCGAGCTCCAGGACTTCCTCGGCGCCCGCGATCTTTCCTACTACCGCAAGCTCGAGGAGCGTTACGCCAAGCTGGTGAGGCTCCAGACCATTCTCCATGCCATCGCCTCCGAGCACGACACGCGGAGGCTCATGACCCTGGTCCTCGACTCGGCCATCGAGATCACCCAGGCCGAGCGAGGATTCCTCATCACCCGCAACGACGAGGGAGTGCTCGACTTCACCGACGCGCGCAACTTCGACGGCGAGTACGTCAAGAAGCCCGTGTACAAGATCAGCCGCTCGCTGGCCGAGCAGGTCATGAGCACGGGCGAGGCGGTGCTGTCCAGCGATGCCCAGCAAGACGACCGCTTCGCCTCCTACCTCTCGGTGGCCGATCTGCAGCTCTGCTCGATCCTCGGCCTCCCCATCAAGGTCGGAGACGAGGTGCTCGGGGTCCTCTACCTCGACAATCGCTTTGCCCGTGGCGCCTTCTCCAAGGACGACCTGGACATCCTGGCCTTTTTCGCGAATCAGGCCGGAATCGCCCTGGTGACCTCGCGGCTGATCGACGAGAACCAGCGCCGAGCCTGCGAGCTCGAGGAATCGCGCGAGAAGGTCGAGCGCCTGAACCAGGCCCTGGCCCAGAAGGTCGAGAGCCAGGAAGAAGAGCTGCGCGCCCTGGAGGAGGCGAGCGGTGTCTCTCGGGAGGAGGCTCCGCTCAGGTACGACTACTCACGGATCGTGGGCAAAAGCCCCGAGATGCGCGAGGTATTCCGGCTCCTCGACAAGGTCATTCCCAGCGAAGTGCCCGTGCTGATCCAGGGGAGCAGTGGCACCGGCAAGGAGCTCATCGCCCACGCCATCCACGAGCACGGCCCACGAAAGAGCAAGCCGTTCGTCTCCGAGAACTGCGCCGCGATCCCCGAGACACTGCTCGAGAGCGAGCTCTTCGGCCACAAGAGGGGGGCCTTCACCGGGGCCGATCGCGACACGCCCGGCCTCTTCGTGGAGGCACACAAGGGCACTCTCTTTCTCGACGAGATCGGGGACATGAGCGTGGAGATGCAGAAGAAGCTCCTGCGGGCGCTGCAGGAAGGAGAGGTCCGCCCGGTCGGTGGCAAGGAGACCATCAAGGTCGACGTGCGCGTCATCTCGGCCAGCAACAAGGATCTCCGCAAGCTCGTCGGAGAGGGTCTGTTCCGTGAGGACCTCCTCTACCGCCTGAACGTGATCACGGTGCGGATCCCCGATCTCAAGAAGCGGCGCGACGACATCCCTCTCCTCATCGACCACTTCATCCGGCGCATCGCGGCGGAGGTCGGCATGGAAGAGAAGTCGCTGAGTCCGAAGGCCTTGATGTACCTGCTGCAGCACGACTGGCCGGGCAACGTGCGGGAGCTCGAGAACGAGATGCGCAAGGCCATGACCCTGTCCGAGGCGACGATCGAGCCGGACGTGCTCTCCGAGGAGATCCGGCCACGGGGCACGACCCCGAACGAGGGGCCCGTGCGCGGCCCTGCGGGCCCCCTCAAGGAGATCGTCCGCCGGGAGGTGGAGCGCATCGAGCGGGAGATCATCTCCCAGGCCCTCCTGGAATCGAGCTGGAACAAGAGCGAAGCCTCCCGGACCCTCGGGGTCTCTCGGCCGACCCTCGACGCCAAGATCGCCGCGTATGATCTGAAGAAAGAGGAGAGCTGACGGTCTGCGACTCGCCCCGTACCGGGGCCAAAATCGGCCCGAAGAGCGGCCGCCACGCCGGGAGCTCCTGTAAATGGCCCTTTGCAGGTTTACAGGGGGGAGCCTACCTGCCAGCGCGGCGGCCCCGCGGGAGTCCGGGTCGAGGAATTCGATTCCATTTTCAAGTCTTTCATGGCAAACCAGTTGGGAGATAGGGCAAGCACACCCGGAAGGTGACCGGACCGGGCTTGTCGCGAAGAGAATCGGCCTCGGATTTGCGTCCACAGACCGTGGGGGAGTGGTCGCTCCGTGTCCATCGAGTCCAGGAAAACCCGATCCTTCATGGCCCACTTGCGCATCATCCAAGGCTGCGAGGAGAAGCTGGTCGATCTCCGCGAGGACTTCCTGTCCATCGGGCGGTCACCCGTGAACAGCCTGGTGGTTCCGGCGCAGAGGGTCTCCCGGTTCCATTGCCGTCTCGAGCGGCATGGCGATACCCACAAGATCGTCGATCTCGGGAGTCGCAACGGGGTGAAGGTCAACGAGGACTGGGTCCAGCAAAAGGTCCTGCGACCGGGCGACACGGTCCACGTGGGCGAGCTAATCTTCGTGTACGAGGGTTCGCGATCCACGTCCGCTCCTCCCCGCTCTGCCGAGGTGGCGAGCCGTCCTTCTCGAGGCTCTGCACCTGAACGGGTGCGGGAGCGACCGCCGCAGCGATCCGAGCTGGCATCCCGGCCGGCATCCCGGCCGGCGGCGAGCGAGCCCCGGCTCCCGGGTCGCCCTCGCCGCTCTCCCCGCGCCGGATCGGAGGGGCCTCCCCCGGTGGAGGTCGTCTCCTCGCGATCTCGCGTCCCCCGCACTTCGAGCTCGGCGGGGCCTGTCCTGCTCTCGTTCTGCGGAGTCGTGGTGGCGGGTCTCGTGTTCCTGGTCGGCAAGGGGATGCTCGGTGGTGGAATGCCCGATGGCGGAATTCCCGATGGCAGAATTCCCGATGGCAGAATTCCCGATGGCGGGGGCGGGTCCGTGGCCCATGGCCCGGCCTCGTCCGGGATGGGCACGATGGCGGTGGCCGATCCCATAGCCTCCGAATCGGAGATCTCCGGATCCGGTATCTCCGGATCCGAAGTCTCCGAGCTCGCCGATTCCGGGATCGAGCGCGGGGTCTCGGAACAAGGCGTGCCGGTCGCGATCGTGGACGGGAAAGATCCGGCCCTTCCCGGGTTGCCCCTCCCGTCTCGTCCCGAGGGGATCTCTCCTTTCGAGAGCGAAGGTCGATCGACGGATCGGACGACCGCCCGACGGCCTTCCGACGTGGCCCGAGGCGACAAGCGACTCGTGGACAAGCGACTCGGGGACGACGGGGACTTCGACGAGTGGCGGCAGCAAGACGCGGTGGAAGAGGCCCGGAGGAGTCTTGCCGGGACAGGCGGGCTTTCCGGGTCTGGCGGGCTTTCCGGGAACGGCGGTGAAGACTCGGCGGAGCCCGGAAGACCCGGTGAACCCTCGATCGAAGATCTCTACCTCGGGGCGGGAATGGCCGAGGATCTGGGTCGGACCCTCCGTTTTTCCGAGGCCATTGCCCAGATCGAGAGAGTGATCCGGCAGTGTGGTGTCGAGACGGGGCTTCGCGACGAGTTCTCGGTGATGCGGTCCGATCTCGAGCGACAGAAGGAGCTCTTCTCGTCGGTGATCGAGGCTCTTTCCTCGGGCAGCGGCTTCGTGTCGCGGATCCGCTTGCCGAAGCTCGGATCCATGCGGGGCGCCGACGAAGAGGTCCTCGTCTGCGACAGGGGGCGCGTGGCCTGGGGCGAAGTGGCTGGCTACGACTTCATCCGTCTCTGCGAGAAGTTACCCCTGTCCGCCCGGCATCGGATCTCTGCCGCCCTCTACGCACAGCTGGCCCGGCGCGATGTCGAGGCCCATCGCCTCCTGGCCCAGGCCGTGGAGTGGGAGCCCGCCATCAGGGGCGAGGTCGATGCCGTCGTCTCGCGCTGGACGGGGATCGAGATTCCGGACGGCGGCTTCGTCTACTTCCGTGATCGATTCGTGACGGCCGATCGGCGCGACTCCATCCTCCGTCTGGAGCGCACCGACTCCCTGGTGTCGCTCCTCGCCTCGCGTGAACCCGAGAAGGTTCGCGAGGGGATTGCGGGGCTTCGCGAGATCGGGGGGCCGTCGGCACAAAAAGGTGCGGAGGCTCTTCTCGCGCGTCATGCCGCCCTCGGGGAGGGCCTCTCTGGCCATGCCATCACCGGCCAGCTCCGGAGGATCAAGGCCGAAAAGGAGGAGGCGTTGGTGCGCCGCGCGGCGGCCCTCGAGCTCATCTTCGACGAGGAGCTCTACCCCTACCCCTTCCGGGCTCCCGAGGCTCCGCCCGCGGCGAGGGCCATTTACTTCAAGACCCAGCAGGAGATCGACGAGCGGGTGGCCCGGCTGCGCGATCTCTGGGACGACCCGTCGCCGGCCCGCACGGTGGTGCTTTCCGGCCCGTATGCGCGAGACCTCGAGGTCTTCCAGATCTGCGAGCAAGGCATCGTCGAGCTCGACGGTGCCGTCGAACCGATGGCCAGCTCCGAGTTCCTTTCGCACTTGCCTCCGGGCGAGAGATTGATCAACGTCCAGTCGCTCTGCCTCGACCGGAACGAGCTCCTCGACTGGATGCACAACCGGACGGTTCTGGCCCGGAACGAGACCGTTCAGGCCGAGCGGAGCATCAACCCGGAGAACCAGATCGAGATCCTCTCCCCGGAGAGGGAGCAGGTCAGGATCACGAACGAGTACCGGATCCTCATGGGGCGGCGGGCCTTGATCCTCGACCACCGCCTCCACGCTTCGGCTCGGGGACACAGCACCGAGATGGGCAGGCTGGGCTACTTCGGCCACGTCTCGCCCATTCCCGAGCGCAGCACGGTCGAGAAGCGGGTGATCCTCGCCGGCTTTCCCACCACCGATTGCGGCGAGAATTGCGCCCAGGGAATGGGAGCGCCCGCCACCGCCCACAACGGTTGGTGCCACAGCTCCGGTCACCACCGGAACATGCTGAGCACGAAGTGGACCCACATGGGCTCCGGGCAGTCCGGAGGCTACTGGACCCAGAACTACGGCTTCCTCGTCTTCGATCCCGCCGAGGAGCCGGAGAAGCCCGACAGGTCCGAGACGCCCAGGTGATCGGCACGGACGACGTTCCCGGGGAGACGCATTCTTGGCCAGCCTGACCATCGTCGAGAAGGGGCGGAAGAGGCTCTACGACATCTGCGAGGACGTCGTGCGCATCGGAGCCTCCAAGGACAACAACATCGAGCTCCAGGATGATGCGGCCTCCCGGAACCACTGCGAGATCCGCAAGACCCAGAAGGGTTACCGGCTGATCGATCTCGAGAGCAAGAGCGGGACCCGGGTCAACGGCGAGTTCGTGAACCAGCACGCCCTCGAGCCTGGCGACCGGGTCGAGGTGGGACAGGTGGTCCTGGTGTTCGACGGACCGAAGCCCGTGACCCTCACTCGCCCCGCCCCCGCGACGGGACGGGCGGCTCCGCGCTCCTCCCGGAGAGGCGATGACGATGATCGGCCGCGGCGCTACCGGGAGCCCGAGGGGCTGTCGGCCACGGCGACGGGATGGATCGTGGGAGCGGTGGCGGTGGGCATCATCGCGATCGTGTTCTTTCTCATCCAGCAGAGCGGGAAGGACGATCCGGGGGTTACCGAGATCCGGCAGGCCCGGGCCCTCTTCGACTCCAATCGCTACGTCGAGGCGGTGGAGAAGCTCCAGGCCATGGACGGGATTCGCAACGTGCCCGACTGGGCGGTGCGCGAGAAGGAGCGTCTTCTTGAGGAGGCGCAGGGTCAAATCGACGCGGCCCGCGACCACGAGAGGTTCCAGGAAGCCATCCTCGAGATGAACGCCATCCGCCGCTTGATCAGCGAACGTCCCCTCGAGGTGGCCGAGTTCCACCGGCGCCTCAAGGAGGTCGAGCAGAAGTACAAGGGCCCGGTCGCCGATCGCATGGGGCCCGAGATCGAGCGGCTGCGAGAGAAGTTCCCGCTGAGGAAGTAGCGCCGCTCGCGGTGGACAGCAGCCGGGTGGTGGCTGGTGGGTGGAGGCAGCGGCTTTTTTTCACCACGAAGAGCACGAAGTGCACGAAGGCCGCGACAATCGAAGCGATTGCCTCGGCAAACAGAGGGGGAAGATGCGCCGGAGCGGCGGCCGTTTCGGCCGGCGCGGCTCTCTCTTCCTTCGTGTTCCCCTTCGTGTCCTTGGCTGTTCCCTTCGTGGTGAAAAAAAGCCGTTCTCGGCCTGGTCCCGAAGGAGTCTTGCCCATAGCTCAGGCGGTCTGAGCGCTGCGGCTACCGGGCTCCGTGCCCCGGTACCGCCGCGGTGAGGTTTCCCTCGATCTCGAAGGGACCCACTTCGATGACGACCTCCAGCCGGCTCGCCACGGCATTCTTCGGGGCCAGGACCTGGCCCCCGCAACCTCCGCCTCAGCCGTAGGCGAGGGGCGCCTCGGCGAGGCGCGTGCCGGTGTCGCCCAGGAGATGGGCCACGACCGGGATCCGCTCGCTTCCGCGGAAGACGGCGACTCCCTTCTCGTCATCGCCGGTGAGCGAGACGCTGGCCCGTACGTTTCCGTCGTTGGCGGCCTTCAGGCGCAGCCCGAGGTGGACCCGCGTGTCGAGATCGAGGTTGGAGGTTGCGCCCGAAAGGATGTCGACCGGTCTGCCGACCTTGCCCGAGGACGAGAGGGTCCAGGTCTGGCCCTTCCAGGTCCTCTGGACGGAGTAGTGGCGGATCGTGTAGGAACCGGCGGGGAGGGGGAGAGTCTCCCCCTCCTTTGCGAAGACGAGGCGAACCGGCTCCATTGCCGAGCCCGTCTCCTCGGGGACGAGGTAGAGGGTGGTCGCTCCCTCGCTCCCCCGCAGGGATCCCCATCCGGCCGGCGCTTCCGCCCCGACCTCGATCTTCCGCGGCCGGTTCACGGACGCCGAGGAGAGGAACTCCTGGAGACCCTTGCGCACGGCAGACGACTCACGGTCGTCCGGGATGCTCACTCACCCCGTTCCCGTGATGCGCTCGAGCCACAGTCGGTCGGCGGGGAGGCCTGGGTCGGGCAGGACGTGGCAGGAAACGCAATTGCCCTCGAAGGTCGCCCGGCCCCTGGCAGCGAGGTCGTCGGCGTGGGCAAGGCTGGCAGGGAGGAGGAGGGAAGCGACGAGGATCGGCATGGACCTGGGCATGGGATCACCTCTTCGGCGGGGGCTCTTCTCGCCTGGAGGATATCCGAGATGCGGCGGCACGAGAAGGGCCGTGTCTCTTTTCCCGGGCTTCGGGTGCAAGGGCGATCGGACCCCGCCATCAGGCCGAGGGGCACAGGTCTTCGCCCCGCGATCGGGGGGGGAAGAGCTCCTGGATGACCCGATGAAGGTCCCGGGCCCTCAGCGGCTTGCTCAGGTACTCGTCCATTCCCTGGCTCAGGAAGCGCTCCCGATCTCCTCCCATGGCATGGGCGGTCAGGGCCACGATGGGGATGCGACGCCCGGTCCCGAGCTCGCTCTCCCGGATGCGGCGGGTGGCCTCCAGACCGTCCATCTCCGGCATCTGGATGTCCATGAGCACGAGATCGAATTCCTGTGCGGCGAGCTTCTCCAGCGCGATGCGACCGTTCTCGGCCGCCATCACGCGATGGCCGGCCTGGGAGAGGATGCGTTCGACGAGCTTGCGGTTCACCGCATTGTCCTCGGCGAGGAGGACCTTCGCGCAGCGAGCCGGCGTCAGCGTCGCGCGGTCGACTGCGCTCGTGGTCTTGCCGGCGACGGGAGCGTCGTCGGATCTCTCGCTCGAGGCGGGAGCGACGATGGCAAAGCGAAAGGTGCTGCCCTGGCCCACGGCGCTCGTGACGGAGAGGGACCCTCCCAGGAGAGCGACGAGCTGACGGGAGATGGCCAGCCCCAGGCCCGTCCCCCCGTAGTCTCGGGTATGGGAGTTGTCTGCTTGCTCGAAGGCATTGAAGATCGAGGCCTGCTTGCCCTCGGGGATGCCGATTCCGGTGTCGCGGATCTCGAACTGGAGCCTCGCGATATCTTTGGTTTGCAAGGGACCTTCCGGTCGCACGGCGATCCGGATCGAGCCATTCTTGGTGAACTTGATCGCGTTGCCCACCAGGTTGACGAGTACCTGTCGAAGTCGATTGGCGTCGGTCTCGATGAAGGCCGGAGTGTCCTCGTGCATGTCGAGGACGAGGTCGATGCCGAGCTTCTCCGCCCGGGCGGAGAACAGGCTCACCACGGAACGGACCAGCGTCCGGCAGTCGAACACGTGGGGCGACAGCTCCATCTTTCCCGACTCGATCTTCGAGAAGTCCAGGATGTCGTCGATCACCGCGAGGAGGAACTCCCCGGCCTCCATCACCGTCGAGAGGTTCTCGTGCTGCTCGGGGTCGAGCGGACTCTGGAGGGTCAGCTCGGTCATGCCGATCACCGCGTTGAGCGGGGTGCGGATTTCGTGGCTCATGTTCGCGAGAAAGAGACTCTTGGCCAAGGAGGCCGCGAGAGCCTCGTCACGGGCCGCCTCGAGCGACCGGGAGTACTCTCGTAGCTGACCGGTGGCATCCTTCAGGCGGAGAGCCATCTCGTCGATGGCGTGGGCCAGGGTCCCGATCTCGTTGTTCGGACGGATCCCGGTGGAGACGTCGAGGTCCCCACCGGCCACGGCCTTGACCACCGCAACGAGTCGGTCGATGGGGCTGGCGATGGAGCGGGCGAGACGATAGGCGCACATGGCGCCGATGCCCAGGAGGAGGATGCCGGTCCCCAGGATGCGGAGAGCCGCCGATCCTGCGCCGGCCTCGAGGCGCTCGAAGGGCACCTCGATGCAAAGCGTGGCCCACGGGATGCCGCTCAGGAGGATGGGAGTGGCCACGAGGAAGGTCGTGGCCAGGCTCTCGTCGAACCCGAGGAGGGACGTCGCCTCCACCGGCGTCGGCAGCGAGGAATCGAGGGTTCCCTCCCGGACCGGGTCGGAGTGGTAGAGGACTTCACCATCGGGGCCGACGATCTTCGCCGACACGTAATCCGAGCTCTCGTGGGTCAGGCGAGCGATGAGCGCGCTCACCCCATCCACGTCATCCATGGACATGAGGTGGGAGGCAGCGAGGGCGACGACCTCGGCGCTGGCCCTCGCCCTCTGCACGGTGACCGCACGCTGGAGCCCCGATTGGTGCAGGACGGCCATGAGCGATGGAACGAATGCAGAGAAAGCCACCAGCAGGAGCACCACGATGCCCGTGCGTCTGAAGAGGCGGCCGGATTCTCTGCGCTCGGGAGGCATCTACGGGGTCTGGAGCGGGTAGTCCCGGTCTCCGGGGTTCCTTCCGTCGATGGAGACCATCCGGAGGCCCTTCGGGGGGAGGCTGGTGGAGAGGACGACGCTGATCGCCCCGGGCATCTTGTTCACCACGTTGGCCACCGAGCGCGAGGACTTGACCACGGAGGGGATGGCGGGAATCCGCCCCTTGTAGAGCTCGGCGATCCAGTACTTGCGGAGCTCGGAGGCGGACTTGTGGTAAACGCAATTCCTTACGATCTCCATCTCCTTGGAATCCGAGGGGCGAATGAGAAGGGCGACCCGGGTGCCATCCGACCAGAACTGCTTCTTGAGCTCCAGGATCTCCTTGATGTCGTCAAAGGTGAAGTCGGTGATGGGATTCTCCGGATGCACAACGATGGCCACGTACAGGGTCTCGTGATTGCCGGAAGTGCTCGGTGTCTGGAAGTCCAGGGGAATCAGGGGAACCCACAGAAGGCAGGGCAAGAGACGAAGAAAGAGTGGCATTGGAAGGGTCTCCTTAGAAGGCGAAGGCGAGCTGGGCCGCCAGCGACAGGAAGGAGCGATGAGAGATTCGACCACCCGGATCTCGATCCTCGAAGCGCCCGCTTCCGAGCTCGAACTTCAGGGCGGCGTTGTCGACGAAATCGTAGCGAACGCCCGCGAGGGTCTCGAATCGATCGAGCTCGAGGGATTCGGGAGAATAGAAGGGATCGTCCCTCTCCATGGAGCGGACGTCGAACCGGGCATAGGGTGTCCACTCGCCGAGACGGTGGCCGACCTGAACGTAGGCCGAGGAGTGGTGGAAGGTGGCGTCTGCCGAGCGATCGTGATGCTGGAGGAACAGGGCCTCCGCGAGGGCGGTCCAGGGTCCCTTCTCCAGCGAGATGAACCCACCGAGGATGGTTTCGCGGATCGATCGGGCCCGTTGAGGGTCGCCCTCCCGGCCCGGGATCTGATCGAGGTGGGCGCTTCCTCCGAATTGCAATCCTTCGCAGCAGTGGGGGGCCAGCGTGGCCTGAAGGGTCACTGCCTTGCTGTCGTTGAGGTCGTCGACCCGCTGGCGGTCGGTGGGATCGGGCCCCCGGCCGTTGGAGAGAACCCCCACGTACTCCAGAGATCCGAGTGAGCTCGAGAGCCGCCCCGAGGCTTCGAGGCCGACGTAGTGCATGGGAACGAAGCCTCCATCGTCCTCGAAGAGGGCCAGGAAGGGTCTCTCGATGGTGAGCTCGAGCCACTTGCCGTGATGGAAGAGGCGGTTCCACCGGGTCATAGGGGTGTGGCCCATCCCGGCCTTCAGGGCAAACCCGTCCGAGAACACCCATTTGGCCCACAGCCTCTCCTGGTCGAGTCCCAGCTCGTCTCCCTCTCCTTCGATGATGGTCTCGGAAAGGATCTGGAGGCGGTCCGAGAGCTGGGCGCTGACGAAGAAGTCGAGAGACCCGAAGGAGAACTCGGTGTGCGAGGGCTCGGGGTCCTCGGGGTTCTGGTAGCGGAGTCCGACGTCTCCGAAGATCTGGAATGTCGCCACCACCTGGGCGTACCGGGCGACCATGCTGAGGGCTTCGAACGTCGGGTCCTCCAGCTCATCGGAATCCTCTTCCTCGAGGGAAGAGGAGCCGTCCTTCTTGAGGGCGTCCACCTCCTGCTGAAGATGACGGAGTCGTTTCTCCAGGTCCTCGAATCTCTGGCCCGGAACCTGCTCGGTCGGCTCCTGGGCCATGCCCCCACCCGCCCACGACAGACTCGTGGCGAGGATGAGCAAGACGACGTCGACTTGGAGTGTGGGCATGATGCATGCTCTCCCGGATGTCTGGAGCCCGATCGTGGCTTCCGCAACCCTCGAGAGATATCGGCCAAATCTCGGGCCTGCTTGATCATGGAGGCGGGCGTGGGCGGGGCGCGGTACGTTCCGGGGTGTCAGCGCGGTGCTCCCAGGACGGGGGGGCTTGCCGTAGGTCCATGTCTCAAAATGAGTTGTCCGGGATCATCGGTATTGGCAACTGCTGACACTCCGGGCCGAGCAGATGCCGACCTTCGAGAGGCCAAGAGGTGCTCCGATCGGTACACCGATGGGTGGTATGGGGCACGAGATCGATCGTTCACCATCGAGGGTCAACGTGCGCCTGACGAGCTACGAGGATCCGGGCTGGTACCAGAACCCCGCGGGCACGGCGGCCTACAGGGTCGAATGAGGTTCGTCCATGCCTGGGGCGAAGGGGGTTGGAGCAGGTGGGGTCGGCGGGCTCGAATTGGCCCCGATGGCCAGGCAACGACGTGGCGGGCGCTCGTTCGTAGTATGTTGTGATCGATCACGAAACCAGCAATGGAAGGAGTCCTTCGAACATGACGAAGACAGTGAAGCGTATGGCGTGTGCTCTGGGTCTGGTGGCCGTGGCCGCCTTCTCTGCCAGCACTCTTCTGGCAGGTGGAGAAGAGGCCATGACCACCCGCAAGGGCGACGCCTATCCCCTGGATGTCTGTCCCGTCTCGGGCCAGAAGCTCGGCTCGATGGGGGATCCGATCATTCACGTCACCGCCGAGGGTCGCGAGGTGCGGTTCTGCTGCGATGGTTGCCCCAAGAAGTTCACGGCCGAGCCGGCGAAGTATCTGGCCAAGATCGACGAGAAGATCATCGCCGCCCAGACGGCCTTCTATCCCCTCCACACCTGCGCCGTTTCGGGAGAGGAGCTCGTCAAGGGCGAGGCCGTCGATTACGTCTACGGCAATCGCCTCGTCCGTCTCTGCTGCCATGACTGCGAGCGTGGCGTCAAGAGGAGCCCCGACAAGGTCCTCGCCAAGCTCGACGAGGCCGTGGTGGCCCGGGACAAGAAGATCTACCCGCTGAAGACCTGCATCATCTCGGGAGACACCCTCGGCGATGGCGCCGTCGACTTCGTCTTTGCCAACCGCCTCGTGCGATTCTGCTGCGGCGGCTGCAAGAAGAAGTTCGAAAAGGACCCGACGGGCAACCTTGCCAAGATCGATGCCGGGATGAAGAAGGCGGGCTAGGAGCCCGTCGCTCGGGCTGCTTCCGGGGGAGAGCGCCGGGCCCACGGGCCCGGCGCCGCTTGACGCCGGGCATTTCTCGTCCCTCAGGCTCTTGGACAATCGGGTCGAGAGGAAGTAGCATCGTATCCAGTGATGCGCACGGTACATCAGCTCGTTTCCTGCATCATCGCAGCAAGTCTCTTGCTCGCGGGCTTGTACCCGGGCTGCCCATGCCAGGGGCGGGGGGAGGCCTCGCCGTGCCCCATGGCGCGGGGGCAGGATGAGGCTCGGGCGCCGGGCTGCTGCTCTTCCGGAGGCGGGTGGCGCTCGGGCTCGGCTTCCCGTGAAGGGGGCTGTTGCGGCGAGCAAGAGTCTCCCGTCTCTTCGAGTGGCCACTCCCTCGAGAGCCTGAAGCCGGCCGCGACCCCCAGTATCTGCGGCTGCGGAGGCTCGGAGCCTACCTCGAAGTTCGCGGTGGATCCCCTCCCGGATCTCGTTCTCGACCACGCCATGGTGATGGACGCCCGCGTGGATCACGTCGACCGCGCAATTCCACCTCCGGCATCTCCCCACCCTCGATTCCACCCGGGATCGACCCGCGCTCGAGCACCTCCCGACTCCCTTCTCTGATTCCCCATCGAAGGTCCCCCCGGGGGACCGCCTGCCCGGGGAACCCAGACCGCGCCGAATCCGTGCCCTGGTGGCATGAATCCCCGGATTCCCGTCACCCTGCCGAGATGATCCTTCGGCTCGCCCGCGGTCGTCCCCCTTCTCCCGTGTCCGATCCATGCTCAGGAGTGCTGCTCATGATGGCGACTGTCGTCTCGACAGGGTTGCGTCGATGGCTCGCGAGCCTTGCCCTCGTCTTGCCTCTTGGCTCCGGCTGCCGGACCTACTGGCCTCTTTCCCCCGAGCTCGAGGAAAGGATCCGGAGCGAGTCCGAGGCTCTCTCGCCTCCCATCGACGACGCGGAGTCGGTCCGGAACATCGGGGAGGCCACCCGGCAGGGCGAGCTCCCCTTGCCGGAGGCCTTCGAGCTTCCCGAAGGCATCGGCATCGACGGCTATGTGGCCCTGGCGCTGGAGCGCAATCCATCCGTCCAGGCCCGGATCCGTGACCTCGAGGCCCTCGGGCTCCGGGTTCCCCAGGTGACGTCCCTACCCAACCCCATGCTCGGCCTCGTGCCCGACACCGGGGACATGGTGGAGACCGCAGGCGGCATGATGGGCGGATCGATCGGGCTCTCCCAGGGCGTCCCGTTTCCGTCGAAGCTGAAGGCCCGGGGGAAGGTCGCCGAGGCCGTGGTGCGGGTGGCTCTTGCCAATCTCCGGACGGAGCGGCTTGGAGTGGTGGCCGAGGTCAAGAAGGCCTACTACGACCTCTACGCGACCTCGGCTTCCCTCTCGATCGCCCGGGAGAGCGAGAGTCTGCTCCGGCGCCTGCGGGACGTGGCCGAGGCCATGTACCGCGCCGGTACCGGATCCTCGCCCGACGTCCTGCGCGCCGAGGTCGAGCTCTACCAGCTCGGGAACAAGATCCTGACTCTCGACCAGAGGAGGCGCACCGCCATCGCCCGGCTCAACGCCCTGATGGATCGCGACATTCGGGCCGACGTTCCCGCCCCGCCCCTTTTCGACCCCGAGGAGGTCCCGTGGAGGCTCGATACCCTCATCGGGCGAGCCACGGCGGGGAGCTCCGACCTCGAGGCTCTTCGGGAGCAGGTGGGTCGGGATCTCGAGGCGGTCAAGCTGGCGCGCCTCCAGTACCTCCCCGATTTCACCATCGGGGGGGCCTGGACCTTCATCAGCAATGGCGGCAGGAGCGCGGTGGCCAATGGCGACGATGCCTGGAACCTGGCCCTCGGCGTGGAGCTGCCAATCTGGCTCCATCGCATCCGGGCGGAGATCCTGGAGCGTCAGGCGGCGCTGCTGGCCACCTCCCTGCGGTTCCGGAGGATGAGGAACGATGTCTTCGTCATGGCCCAGGATTTCTTGACCCAGGCCGACACCTCCTACCGCAACGCCATCCTGCTTCGAGACGCGATCCTCCCGCGAGCGCGGCAGACGGTGGCCGTCTCCGAGAGCGCTTATCGCGCCGGGCAGGTCGACTTCCTCAGCCTCATCGAGAGCTGGAGAAGGCTCCTCGATGTCGAGCTCGATTATCACCGGAGCCTGGCTGATCTCGAGAGGAGCTTCGCCGACCTCGAGAGGCTGGTCGGTGAGACCCTGCCGCGTGGTGTGCCCGCAGCGGAGGTGGAGCCGTGATTTCCTTGATCTGCAGGAACGATCCGTTTTCGGTGCCGACCGGAGAGGAGTCCTCTTCATGAATGCTCAGGACAGTGATCGAGATCGGGTCGAGGGTGCCACCGACGTCTCCGGTTCGATCTCACCACCCTCGGCTCCTGCGGGAAGCGGGGCTCCGGCTCCTCCTCCGAGCCCCCCGCCGCGCCGCGGTCCGGCCCTCACCATCGTCCTCGTCGTCGTGGCCGTGGGTGTGGTGATGTTCGTGGTGGGTAGCCGCTGGGGTGACTCGATCCGGGACACGGTTGGTCAGATGGCACGATCGATCCTGGGAGGTGGGATGGAGTCCGAGACCTCCTCGGATGCGGAGAACAGGCAGTTCTACACCTGCGGCATGCATCCGTGGGTGATCCTCCCCAAGCCGGGCGACTGCCCCATCTGCCACATGAAGCTGACGCCCCTCGATCCGGCGAAGTTCACCGGCGAGATCGTGATCGATCCCGTGATGACCCAGAACATCGGCGTTCGCATCGAGCCGGTGACGACCGGTCCTCTGGTGCGGACGATCCGGACCGTGGGCACGGTGACGGTCGACGAGACCCGGGTCCGCGACGTGAACGTCAAGGTTGCGGGCTGGATCGAGAAGCTCCACGTCGACTACGTGGGAGCGCCGGTGAAAGCAGGGCAAACTCTTTTCGAGATCTTCTCGCGGGAGCTCTACTCGGCGCAGGAGGAGTATCTTCTGGAATTCCGCCGCCAGGATTCTCCACCGGTCGCGTTCATGCCGTCCGCCGCCATCGATGATCGAAGCCGACTCGCGGCCACGAGAACACGGCTCGAGTACTTCGACGTCGGTGATGACGAGATCGCAGAGCTCGAGCGAAGCGGAAGGCCCACGAAGACCCTCGCCATCAAGAGCGATTATGACGGCATCGTGATCGAGAAGATGGGCTACGAGGGGATGAGAATCGACCCGGGAATGCGGGTCTTCCGCATCGCCGACCTCACGCGGGTCTGGGTCCAGGTGACGATGTACGAGGTGCAGCTTCCCTACGTGGCCCTGGGTCAGATGGCTCGCATGTCCTTGCCGTACCTGCCGGGGCAGGTGTTCGAGGGGAAGATCACCTTCGTCTATCCCACCATCGATCCGCAGACCCGCCAGGTGCGCGTGCGGCTCGAGTTCGACAACCCGGATCTCTTCCTCAAGCCCGGGATGTATGCGGACATCGAGATCCGGAGCCGTTTGGCCGAGGACCGCCGTCTGGTTCCTCGTTCCGCCATCATCGACACGGGACAGAGAAAGGTGGCCTTCGTGAGCCAGGGTCGGGGGCGCTTCGAGCCCAGGAACGTGATCACCGGGGTGGAAACCGAGAAGGGCCAGGTCGAGATCCTCGATGGCCTCCAGGCGGGCGAGATGGTGGTCACCAGCGGGCAGTTCCTGCTCGACAGCGAGAGCAAGATCCGGGAGGCGCTGGGCAAGATGATCCGTGGCGAGCTGGCGGTCGACCAGGTGGACGCGGCCATGGTTGCCGGAGCGAGCGAGCTGAGCTCTCTTCCCGAGACAGTGTCGGGAGAGATCGTCCGTCTCCTGGAAGGCTATCTCATCATCGGAGCGAGCCTTGCCCGGGACTCTGTCGCGGGGATCACTCCCGGGGCCCGCTCCGTTGCTTCGGCAGTGGACGCATTGCTCGCGGTGGAGATTCCCGAGGACATCCATTTCTGGCATCGCCATCAGGAAGTGGCCACCGTGCGTGGCAAGGCACTGGAGCTGGTCACGCCGGGAAGTCTCGAGGAGGCGCGGACCCGGTTTGCCGATCTCAGCATCGCTCTCTCCCGGCTCCTTCGCGGCACCGGCGTTCCTCCCGGCTTCGGCCGCGGGGTCGAGGAGCTTCGCTGCCCGATGTACCGCGAGGGGCAGGGCGGGGCGTTCTGGCTCCAGGCGGAGGGCCCGGTGGCGAATCCCTACTTCGGAGCCTCCATGCTCGGCTGCTACGACGAGAAGAAGGCGCTTCCCGTCACCGGACAGGGGATGGCGTCGATGGAGAGTCCCGGTCACGGAAGGAGCGAGTAGGGCATGATCACCCGGCTCATCGATCTCTGCATCCGGAACCGGATGATGGTCCTGCTCCTGACCGCCTTCGTGGTGCTGGCGGGAGTCTGGGCCATCGTGGACATCAAGGTCGATGCCATCCCGGATCTTTCCGACGTCCAGGTCGTCATCCGCACCGAGTTCTCCGGGCAGGCGCCTCGCATCGTCGAGGATCAGGTCACCTATCCCCTCACCACCGCCATGCTCGCCGTTCCCTATGCCAAGGTCGTCCGCGGCTACAGCATGTTCGGGACGAGCTTCGTCTACATCATCTTCGACGACGGTACCGATCTGTACTGGGCCCGGAGTCGGGTCCTGGAGCAGCTCAGCTTCGTGGCGGGAAAGCTCCCCGCGGGCGTGAGCCCCCAGCTCGGCCCCGACGCCACCGGAGTGGGGTGGGTGTACGAGTACGTGCTCACCACCGGCCGGTACTGTCCACAGCACCCGGAAGGAATCTGGCACGACCCAGGGTCGGAGCGGTGGCTGGAGGACCCTGGCCAGCTGGAAGATCCCGAGGCGAGGAGTCGGCTCGTCTTCCATCGGGTGTTCCCGGAGGGCAAGACCGTCTATCACGATCCCGTCGAGAACAGGCGCTACGAGGATCCCGGAGAAGCGCCACCGGAGGCAAGGAAGCGCCTGCGCGAGGTCGTGATCGTTCCGCGCCTCGATCACTGCCCGATCGACGGCCGCCCGTTGCTCCGCTCGAAGCAGGACCTCTCCGATCTGCGAGGACTTCAGGACTGGTTCCTGCGCTACGAGCTCACCGCCGTGTCCGGGGTGAGCGAAGTCGCATCCCTCGGCGGCTTCGTCAAGCAGTACCAGGTGGTGGTGGATCCGGTGAGGCTCCTCGCCTACGGGCTTCCCCTGGCAAGAGTGAAGATGGCCATCCAGCGCTCCAACGCCGATGTGGGCGGACGCCTGGTCGAGATGAGCGAAACCGAGTACATGATGCGCGGGGTCGGGTTCCTGGGGTCGCTCACCGATGCCGAGATCGTGGCTGCCCGTCGCGAGGGACGCTTCGTCGAGGAGGTTCGCTCCGAGAAAGTTCTTGCCGAGCTCAGGATCGTTGCCCTCGGTGCCAACGCCGAGGGGGCGCCCATCTATCTCTCCGACGTGGCGGAGGTCCGGCTCGGCCCCGACATCCGCCGGGGTGTGGCCGAGTGGAATGGCGAGGGTGAGGCGGTGGGCGGCATCGTGTTGATGCGGTCAGGGGAGAATGCCAAGGCCACCATCGACCGGGTACGGACCCGGCTTTCCGAGCTCGAGCGGGGGCTTCCGCCGGGCGTCGCGGTGGAGGTCGGATATGACCGGAGCGACCTCATCGTCAGGTCCGTGGAAACCCTCACCCGGACGCTCATCGAGGAGATGCTCGTGGTCTCCCTCATCTGCGTCCTCTTTCTCCTGCACGCCCGGAGTGCTCTGGTGGCGGTGTTCGTTCTCCCCACGGGTGTGCTGGCCAGCCTGGCCATCATGCATGCCCTCGGCATCAATGCGAACATCATGAGCCTGGGAGGGATCGCCATTGCCATCGGGGTGATGGTGGACAGCTCGATCATCATGGTGGAAAACGCCCACAAGCACCTCGAAAGGGCCGAGGAGAAGACCGGGTGGACGCCGGTGGGAAAAGAGCGATCCCGCCTCATCGCGGAGGCGGCCAAGGAAGTCGGCCCCAGCCTCTTCTTCAGCCTCCTCATCATCACCGTGAGCTTCCTTCCCGTCTTCGTCCTCGGTGAGCAGTCGGGAAGGCTCTTCAAGCCTCTGGCCTATACCAAGTCGTTCGCCATGGCGGCGGCGGCGATTCTGGCCGTGACCATCATCCCCGTCCTGATGACGTTCTTCATCTCGGAAAGGACGGTTCCCGTCACCATCTCCCGACGGGGGCGATGGTCGATCTACCTCGGGGTCATCGTCCTTCCGGCCCTTCTCCTGCTCGTGGTCCCGCTGGAGCGTCTGGCCGACCATCGGCTGCTCCTCGCCGGGGGGTGGGCCCTTCTCTCGGCCCTGATCGTCCTTCCTCAGCGGATCCTCTCCGAGGAGAGAAACCCCGTCAGCCGATTCCTCGAGAGGCTGTACGAGCCCTTCTTTGCCCTCTTCTTGCGGCTGCGCTGGATCGTGCTCCCCGGGGCGGTTGTCGTCGTGCTGCTCACCCTGTGGCCGCTGTCGCGCCTCGGCTCGGAGTTCATGCCGCCTCTGGAGGAGGGCGATCTTCTCTACATGCCCACCACCGATCCCGGGATCAGCATGACCAAGGCCCGGGAGCTCCTCCAGCAGACCGATCGCCTCATCATGTCCTTTCCCGAGGTGAAGAGCGTCCTGGGAAAGATCGGCCGGGCCGAAACGGCGACGGATCCGGCACCCCCGAGCATGGTGGAGACGACGATCACGCTCGAGCGCGACAAGAGCAAGTGGCGCCGGGTACCGATCGCCCGCTTTTACGATTCCTGGCCGGAGTGGCTCCGGTCGCCGCTGCAGGCGATCTGGCCGGACGGCCGTTCCATCACCATCGACGAGCTCATCTACGGTTACGAGTGGCCGGATGGGACCCATGTCCCCGGCCTCAACGAGACGCTGCAGATCCCCGGTCTCACCAATGCCTGGACCATGCCCATCAAGACCCGGATCGACATGCTCTCCACGGGGATCAAGACTCCCGTGGGGATCAAGGTTCTGGGGCCCGATCTCCACACCCTGTCTTCCCTGGCCCAGGCGATCTCCCAGGCCGTGAAGACCGACGAGTCGACGGGCCCCTTCACCGTGAGCTCCTTTCCCGAGAAGACCGTGGGAGGGAACTATCTCGATATCAACATCGACCGGATGGAGATCGCTCGCTACGGGCTGACCATCGGCGACGTGCAGGACGTCATCATGAGCGCCCTGGGAGGGATGAACGTCTCCTTCACGGTGGAGGGTCTCGAGCGGTATCCCATCAACCTGCGCTACGCGCAGGAGCTTCGCGACAACCTCCCCGTGCTCCGGCAGACGCTGGTGGCGACTCCTTCGGGTGCTCAGGTCCCCGTCGGTCAGCTCGCGCGCTTCGAGCTCACGAAGGGCGCGCCCATGATCAAGAGCGAGAACGCCCGCCTCACGAGCTGGGTCTTCGTGGACATCGCCGGTCTGGATGTGGGTACGTATGTGCGTAACGCACAGAGGGTGGTGGCCGATCGGGTGGAGCTGCCTGCGGGCTACACGATCGTCTGGTCCGGACAGTACGAGTACATGCAGGCGGCCCGGAGCCGGCTCCTGGTGGCCATCCCGGTGGCCGGCCTTCTGATCATCCTGCTCCTCTACATGGCGACCCGGAGCTGGCTGCGGGTCGGGATCGTGCTCCTGGCGGTGCCCTTCAGCCTGGTGGGGGCGATCTGGCTCCTCTACGTGCTCGACTACAACCTCTCCCTGGCGGTGTGGGTGGGCATGATCGCGTTGGCTGGCCTCGACGCCGAGACGGGTCTCGTGATGCTGCTCTATCTCGACAACAGCTTCGAGAGGTTCCGGAAAGAGGGACGGATGCGGGACAGCAACGATCTCTGGCATGCCATTCATGATGGTGCCGTGAAGCGCATCCGCCCCAAGACGATGACCGTCATGACCACGTTCATCGGCCTGCTGCCCTTGCTGTGGGCCCACGGAGCCGGTGCCGACACCATGCGCCGGCTGGCGGCGCCCATGATCGGAGGCCTCCTCACGAGCTTCGTGATGGAGCTTCTCATCTATCCGGTGATCTTTTATGTGGCCAAGGCCATGGTGCTGCACAGGGAGCAGTCGGCACCTTTCGCCGCTCCTGTCGTCTCGCCGTCCGCCTGAGACGGATGAAAGGATCTCATGCGTTCGTTCGTGCGGGGAGGAAGCTTTTCCTGTGGAATGGTGGGAGTTGCCCTCTTTCTTGGCGCATGCTGCAGTGCGCCGGATTTTGCGAAAGACCATGGTTTCGATGGAAAGGGAGGCGAGGTGGAGTTTCGTGCCGTGACGCGGAAGATCAACGTAGCGACGGGGGCGCGATTGGTCTCGATCGACGACCTGGAGCGATGGATGGCCGACGGAACCGATTTTCTGCTCCTGGATGTTCGCGAGAAGGAAGAGACGGTCGTGAGCCGGCTCCCCGGTGCGTGGCCACTCCCGCCCCGGGAAATCGCACGCACCACTCTCGACCCTTCCGCGGACACCCGGATCGTGACCTACTGCACGGTCGGGGAGCGCTCGGGACGCGCCGCTGTCGAACTGGAGAAACGACTGGGCCGCCCCGTGTACGGCCTCGACGGCGGGATCATCGCCTGGGTGAACGGGGGCAAGGCCGTCGTCGATCCCTCGGGGCGTGAGACCGCGGAGGTGCACCCCTACGAGAAGGACTGGGCTCGCTTTCTTCGGCCGCGACAAATACCGTAGCGCGATCGATTCCGGACGACCCCTCATGAAGGAGCCCGCGATGGCTTCGGAACCTTGCTGCTCGGATCAGATGACTTCCCGGGACCCGGCGGGGACCGCTTCATCGGACGGCGGACCTGCCTCCGGCAAGTGGACCTGTCCCATGCACCCGGAGGTCCGGGCGGATGGCCCCGGGAGCTGCCCGATCTGCGGCATGGACCTCGAGCCTGTGGTGCCGTCGGCGGCCTCCGACGAGGCCGAGGCGGGGGAGCTGCGTTCGATGATGGTGCGGCTCGTGGTCGCCGTATTCCTCACGGTGCTGCTCATGATCGTCTCCATGGGGGACATGCTCCCCGGGCAGCCGATCTCGCGGCTCCTGACCTCTCGGTGGCAGCAGATCCTCCAGCTTCTTCTCGCCACGCCGGTGTGCCTCTTTTCGGCCTGGCCGTTCCTCGTGCGGGGGGTGGCCTCGTTGCGCGGGTTCAACCTCAACATGTTCACCCTCATCGGGATGGGGGTGACGGCGGCGTACGGGTACAGCTTCCTCGCGGTGATTGTCCCCGGAATCTTCCCGGCTTCCTTCCGCCACGCCTCGGGGGAGGTCGCCCTCTACTTCGAGGCGGCGGCCATGATCGTGACCCTGGTCCTCGTGGGACAGGTGCTCGAGCTCCGGGCGCGCAGGCAGACAGGGTCGGCCATCCGGGAGCTCCTCGACCTCGCCCCGAGAACGGCGCGCATCGTGCGAGGCGACCGGGAGGTGGACGTTCCCATCGACGAGGTGAAGGTGGGGGACGTTCTGCGCGTGCGACCGGGGGAGAAGGTCCCCGTCGACGGGGTGGTGCGAGAGGGAGAGAGCGCGGTCGACGAATCGCTCATGACGGGCGAGTCCGTGCCGGTTCCCAAGGCAAGCAGCGATCGCGTCATCGGTGGATCGGTGAACGGCCGGGGATCGTTCACCATGCGAGCGGAGAAGGTCGGGAGTGACACCCTCCTGTCGCGCATCGTGGCCCTCGTCGGCGAGGCCCAGCGGAGCCGTGCCCCCATCCAGGATCTCGCGGACAAGGTCTCGCGCATCTTCGTCCCCTCGGTGGTCGGGGTGGCCGTCCTCTCTTTTGCCCTCTGGTCGTTCCTGGGCCCGGAGCCGCGGTTGGCCCATGCTCTGGTCAACGCCGTGACCGTTCTCATCATCGCCTGCCCGTGTGCCCTCGGTCTCGCCACACCCATGGCCATCATGGTGGCGACGGGCAAGGGGGCGAGATCCGGCGTCCTCTTTCGCGATGCCGAGGCGATCCAGGTGATTCACGATGTCGATACGCTCGTCGTCGACAAGACGGGGACGCTGACCGAGGGCAAGCCGAGGGTGGTCGCGGTCGAGGCCCGTGAGGGGGTGACCGAGGAGCAGGTGCTGGCACTTGCGGGCGGGCTGGAGAAGTCGAGCGAACACCCTCTGGCGGCCGCCATCCTCGAGGCCTGCTCCACTCGGAAGGTGGAGCCTGCCCGGGTGACCGGTTTCACGTCGATCACCGGAAAGGGAGTCCGGGGGGACGCGGACAGTGTGGCCATCGCGGTGGGAAACCGGGCCCTCATGGAGGATCTCGGGGTGGATCGGGGAGACTTCGACGCCCGCTTCGAGAGACTGGCAAGGGGGGGGCGGACGGTCCTCCACGTGGCCTCCGGCGACCGGCTCATCGGGCTCGTGGCGGTGGAGGATGTCGTCCGGGAGGGCGCGGCGGCGGCGATCCGTTCACTGCGCGACGAAGGGCTGCGCATCGTGATGCTCACCGGAGATGCCCGGGGGACGGCGGAGGCCGTGGCCACCGAGCTGGGCATCGACGAGGTCCTGGCCGGGGTCCTCCCCGACCAGAAAGAGGCCAAGGTGGCGAGCCTCATGGAGGAGGGGCGCAAGGTGGCCATGGCAGGCGATGGGGTGAACGACGCTCCCGCCCTGGCGCGGGCCCACGTCGGAATTGCCATGGGTACGGGTACCGACGTGGCCATGGAGAGCGCGGGAGTCACTCTCGTCCGGGGAGATCTGCGGGGAATCCTCCAGGCTCGTCGACTGGGTCGGGCCACGGTGAGGACGATTCATCGCAACCTGGTCCTCGCCTTCGCCTACAACGTGATCGGAGTCCCCGTGGCGGCCGGGCTGCTCTTCCCCCTGTTCGGGGTCTTCCTGAGCCCCATGTTTGCCGCCGCCGCCATGAGCCTGAGCTCCGTGTCGGTGATCCTGAGCTCGCTCCGGTTGAAGAGCGTGGATCTGTCGCCCGTTCACCAGGGTGCTGGCCGGCAGTGACCGGAAGCACCAGGCGGGTCGCCGCTCGTGAATCGCTGACCATTGTCGACCCGTCGGGCCCCCTCGTACAATACCCGAGGATGATCTTGCGCCCGACGACCGACCCTTCTGGCGAGAACGATGGCGAATTTCCCCGGACCGAAGACCATGGCGAGGACGAGTGGCGGAGGCCGGGGCTTCCTCGTGTCGACGGTCCTTCTCCCGGCGATTCTCTTGCTGCTGCCCGCGGCCGGATCCCCGAGCCCCTTTCCCCTCGACTCCCCCCGCGACCACGAAAAGGCCCTCAGGGCCGCGCGGACCACCGACGAGCGGATCGAGGTCCTCGCGGGGATCGGGGAGGTCGACGACAAGAGGCTCCTGCAGGCGCTGTTCGAGGTGCTCGAGAAGACCGAGTGGCGGATCGACATCGCCTGGAAGCGTCTGGCCGAGATCGAGGACGGCCTCGCTCCTCTGCGCAAGGCCCTTCTTTCCAAGGAGGAGTGGACTGAACGCGACAAGCTCGAGGCCGAGAAGAAGCTCGCGGGCGAGGTGCTCCTGAAAGAGGAGAGCGTCGCCGAGAAGATCGTCCATCTCCTGGGGATCAGCGAGTCCGACGAAGCGCTTCAGACCCTGTTGCGCAAGGGGATGCGGAGCCGCTCGCCGCTGGTGAGGGTGCGGGTCATCGAGGCGCTGGCCGTCCGCGATGATGAAGCCGCTCGAGACGCCCTCCTCGACGCGCTGAGCGACAAGGAGCCGCAGCTGCGCGTGCGGGCCGCGGATCTCCTCGGAGAGAAAAAGGTCGAGAAGGCCCTCCATCCTCTCATCAAGGCGGCCGCCCAGGACGAGGTCTGGCAGGTCCGTACCGCGGCCATCGGCGCCCTGGCCAGGATCGGCGATCTCCGGGCGGTGGAGCCTCTGGTGACCATCGTGGGAAGCTCCGAGGGAAAGGTCCTCGACGACGCCATCGTCGCCCTCGAGAAGCTCACGGGGAAGAGCTTCGGCAGCAACTTCCTCGCCTGGCGTGACTGGTGCAAGGAGAACGTGAACCCCGAGGCGGGGACGATCCTCGACCTCTCGGGATTCCTGAAACCGTTGCAGCAGTCCCGCGAGAGGCTGACCTACCAGGGGATCGAGACCCACTCGCTGGCCGTGGTGTTCATCTTCGACTTCTCCGACAGCATGAACGATCCCGCCTCCGAGGACGTGATTCCCACCGACGGGGTCCCCGACCGTGAGAGCGGAAGGCGCAGCAAGCTCGATGTGGCCAAGAACGATCTCATCCAGGCCATCCTGGCCCTGGACGAGAAGTCCAGGTTCACGGTGATCCTCTACAACCACCAGGTCCTTCCCTGGCAGACCAAGATGGTGGCGGCCACCCGCTCCAGCAAGAACGAGGCCCTCAAGTTCGTCCTCGGCACCACCGCCATCGGCGGGACGAACATCTACGACAGCCTGGAGCTCGCCTTCAACCTCGCCGGCTACGGCGTCCGCGACAAGTACTACAAGTCGGCCGTGGACACGATCTTTCTCCTCTCGGACGGAGCGCCTTCGGAGGGACGGATCATCGACACCGGCCAGATCCTCGACGAGGTGGACCGGATGAACAAGCTCCGCAAGATCCGCATCCACACCATCGGGATCGGCGCCCTCAACGACTCGGCCTTCCTGCGCGAGCTCGCCAGGCGAAACGGCGGGAAGTACATCGAGAAGAAGTAGGGAATCCTCTTTACACGACCCGCAGCACCCGGCACTTGAGGTAGCGGCTCTCGAAGTGGGGATGGAGCACGGGATGGTCCGGTCCCTGGCCGCCGCGGTAGATCTCCTGGCACTGGACCTCGGACCGGTGCGCGGCCTCCAGGAGCATGTCCTCGAAGTCGCTCTCTCCGACATGCTGGCTGCAGGAGCAGGTCACGAGCAGACCCCCGGGCTCGAGAAGGTCGAGGCCCGCCGAGTTGAGGGCCGCGTACCTCTGGAGCCCTTTCTCGGTGTCCTTCTTCTTGGGCACGAGGGCCGGCGGATCGAGCACGACCACCCCGAAATGGTGCTTCTCCTCGATCAGCCTCTGCAGGACGTTCTGGGCCTTGTTCCTCTCGAGGGTGACCCGGTCGCCGACTTCGTTGAGGGCAGCCGCCTTTCCGGCCAGGTCGAGGGCGTGCTCGGAGGAGTCGACGAGCAGGACGCTCCTGGCTCCCTCCCGGGCCATCCGAAGCCCGAAGCCGCCGGTGGACGAGAACACGTCGAGGACGGTCCTGTCCCGGGCGAGCGGGGCGGCCGCCCTCCGGTTCTCCCTCTGATCGGTGAAGAACCCCGTCTTCTGGCCGTGGACGAGATCGCACAGGTAGCGGACACCGTTCTCCACGATGGTCACGGGACCTTCCGGGGCGGAGCCGCGGTGGACCTGGAAGGGGCGTTCGAGCCCTTCCTCGCTGGCCACCCGGGTCGGCCGCTCGAGGATTCCCGCCGGATCGAGGGCAGAGGTCAGGACGTCGAGGACGGTCTCGACGTGGGCGGCGATGCCCACCGAGGAGACCTGGACCACCACATATCCCCCGAGGAAGTCGGCCACCAGACCCGGGAGACCGTCTCCCTCGGCGTGGATGAGCCGGAAGGCCGTGGTCGTCTCGGGGAGCCGGAGGACCTCTCTCCGGAGGGCGAGGGCGGCCTGGACCCTTTTTCTCACCAGGGCCGCATCGGGAGGACCCTCCGCCTCCCGGGTCATCATCCGGACCCGGATCTGGCTCCTTCCGTTCCAGAAGCCGTACCCGATGGGCTTTCCGTCGGTATCCGCGAGGCGCACCACGTCCCCGTCCCCGGGGGCGCCCCCGTCCACCTTCTCGATGGCTCCCGAGAACACCCAGGGATGGCCGAACCAGAAGGGGCGGGCTCTTCTCTTCTTGACCAGGACGGTGGGGACCATGGCGGGCTCCTGCGGGGGGGAAGGCCCCTTTTCCGCGGGTTTCGGGAAGGTGCTACGATGCTGCTCAACGACTCGGGAAGGGACCCTGAGGGCCGGAGGTCTCCGGCGCCCCCTCCTTTCCCCACCCTACAGGATGGATCGAGAACGATGCGGCGCAAGGACATCCTCAGTTCTCTCCTCGAGCTCCTCGAGGAAAGCTACGTCACGAAGTCGACGGTGGCGCTCAAGGCGCGCCAGGTGGTGGAGAGCGTGGGAGGGCACTGGGTCAACGACCACATCGCCTTCCGGACGTTCGGGCTGCCCGGCTTCGGGATCGCCTCGGTGGCGGCGCCGTTCGAGGCGCTGGGCTACGAGCGGAAGGGCGAGTATTACTTCGAGGAGAAGAAGCTCCGGGCCATCCACCTCGAGTACTCGGGCAGCCGGACTCTCCCCAAGATCTTCGTGTCGGAGCTCATGATCGAGAAGCTCTCGCCCTGGGCCCAGACGTTCCTGCGGAGCCTCACCCGCACCGTGGACAGCGGTTTTGGCCGCGGTGTCATCGGCCTCGACCAGGTTCACCTCGATCACTTCGACTCGGTGCGGCACGGCCTCCAGACGACGTTTGCCCACCTCGACTCGACACCGTGGCCCTGGATCGCCTTCGAGGACCACCAGAAGCTCAAGGAGGAGAGCGAGTACGCCTCGTGGGTGGCCGCCTTCGGCAACCGCGTCAACCACTTCACGGTTGCCGTCCACTACTCCCGGGTCTTCGACAGCATCTCCGCCATCAACTCCGCCATGCAGAAGGTCCGGGTCAAGCTCAACGACTCGGGTGGCCTGGTCAAAGGCAGCCAGGCGCAGATGCTCGAGCAGAGCTCGACGGTGGCCGACCTCGTCTACTGGCCCTTCAAGGACGGCGAGCTCCACGTCATCCCGTACGCCTACATCGAGTTCGCCTACCGCTTCCCCCGGAATCCCGAGGCCAGGAAGCCCTACCGGCACGAGGACTTCTATCACGGTTTCGAGGAGAAGAGCGCGGACAAGATCTTCGAGTCCACCTACGAGAAGCAGGCGGGAGCTCAGTCGAGCTGAGAGGCCACCCGGGCGCGGAGCCGTTCGGAGCCGATCCGACCGCTACCTCGTTCCGCCGCCGATGCTCTCGTAGGCGGGCAGCTTGAGCAGCTCCGGGTCGAGACCGTCGAGGGCGTCCTGGAGTCTCTGCAGCAGGTCCTTGCGGTCGAGCTCGAGAAGGCGTGCCCGCAGCATCCTGGCCGTGTCCACGGGCGAGAGGTTGAGGCCGTCGAGGACGGCTCCCGACCACGGGTCGCGCTTGAACGACGCGAGGATCCGGGTCACCGCCCGATCGTAGTCGCCGCCCTCGAAGGCGATGCGGGCCTGACCGGCGAGGGCCAGGGCGATGTAGGGGATGGCCGACTCGTCGCACTCCGGATCGACCTCCATGGCCTTCTCGAAGTGGGTGATGGAGCTCGCGTAGGAGGCGCGACCCTTCTCGGCCTCGCCTTTGCGGCGGTGGTACTCGGCGGCGAGGAACGAGGCCAGACCCGCGTACCAGCGGAGCGAGGGCGCGGTGTCGTCACCGTCAAGCAACGTGGCATACGCCGGCTCGAGGCCGTCGGCTCCCTTTTCCTCCAGGATCTTGACCCGCAGCCGATCGTGGAGCAGCGCCGACTCGGGAAAGCGGCGAAGCCCCTCCGAGAGGAATCGATCGGCCTTCTCCTTGGCGCCCAGCCAGGTGAGGAAGTCGTAGTGCCAGACGACCTGGCCGTCGGTGGCGAGAGGGTGGTGGAGAAGCACCGAATAGGCGGAATGCACGTCGGCGAGCCACCGTCCGGGCCAGCGCTTCTTCTCGCGCACGGCCTCCTTGATGGCCTGGAAGCGTCCCTCGGCGAAGATGGTGAGGATGGCCATTGCGTTCCAGTCGGTGGCCCCCTCGGGGAGATCGTCGACCGCCCCCTCGGCGAGACGGTAGGCTTCCGCGACGTCGCCGAGGTAGTAAGCAGAGAGGGTCTTGACCGAGCTCACGCGCCAACCCTTCTCGCCCAGTCGCTCGGCTTCGAGGACGGCGTTTCTTGCCTCGCTGAGCTTGGAGCGCGCGATCATCCGTGCCGTGCCGGGATTGGTGGTGAGGAGCTGCTCGGTCCTCGGGGCGGCGCCAAAGGCGTCGAACCCCTCGAGCCCGAGGTAAAGCGCGGTCTCGGCGAGCTCGAGACGGGTCTTGCCGTCCTCGGGCTGGGCCTCGATGCGCTGGCTCGTGGTCTCGAGCTTGTTCTCGAGCTCCATCCAGTCGTCCGGGTCGGCGGGATACTCGGCGCCGACGAGGGCGCTCGCCCAGCCGTCGACGTCGACGGTGGTGGAGCGGCTGGAGAGACCGCTGTGGACGACCGAGAGCCACTGGGCTCGCTCGGACGTCGATGCGTCGCCGAGCCGCGTCAAGGCGGCCACCAGGGCCTGGCGCTCCTTCTCTTCCATGGGGAGGCGCAGCGCTTCGGGGATGAGCTCGACCGCACCCTCGGACTTGCTCTCGGCGAGCTTGGCCCGGGCGACCCGGCTCAGCTCGACGTCGAAGCCGAAGACACCGAGGCGCAGGAGGTCGACGGGCGAGGCGTCGTCGTGCTTCGCCGCGGCGTCGAGGAGAGCCTGGCGCAGGGCGGCGTCTCCCTCCAGGTAGGCCTTCTCGACCGCGGTGCGGTCGACGTTGTCGCGGCTCGCCACCCGCTCGAGGATGGGGCGATCGCCGCGCACGATGGTCTTGCCCTGGATGGCGCGCTCGGCGATGCCGTCCTTGAGGGTGGTGAACACCGAGTCGGTGTCGAATGCGAAGAAGATGTCGTAGACCTCGGCGCCGTCGAGCTCGACCATGATGTGGCGCGGGGCCACGCGCTGGCCGTCGAAGTACCTCTCGTAAAGGAATGGCTCGATGGTGATGTGCTCGCCGCAGGTCACGCTGCCGAAGCGGGGGCACAGGACACGGCGTCCCTGATCATCGAAGTCGCGAGGGCTGTGGCGGTACACCGAGGCGATGACGCACACGTAGGGCTCGTAGAGGGCGGCCTTCTCGGGCTCGCGGTAGCGGACGCCCGCGTAGTGCTCGCTGGCGGGTTCGCCGTCCATGTTCACGCAGATGAGGATCGGCTTCTCGGTCTCCTTCGAGATCGCCACCGCGTCTTCCCAGGTGCGCTGAAAGGTCACCAGGCAGGGTTTGGCCCACTCCTCGGAGGTCGGTGCCCGCCACATCTGCTCGCGGGTGGATCCTGCCGGCATGCCCTGGGGACTCGTGCGCGGAGGGCGGCCGGGTCGGGACTGGGCGGTCGCGGAGGGGGCGGCGATCAAGAGCAGCGCGAGGGCGACGATCCACGGATGCGGTCCGTGAAGACGGAGAGGCTGGCAGATGTGCATGGCGGACCTCGGAAAAGGAGACCTTATCTTCCAGGAGCAGTTTAAAGGAAGCGGCGGATCCTGGATAGCCCGGAGGGTGTCAGAGGTGAAGGTCCGGGCCAGGGGACCGGAGCGGGGTTTGTGCGGAATTCTTGCAGGAATTCCCGGGCAGAGGGGTGTCCGCCCGTGGCGGGGCGAGAGCCACGGGCAACGGGTCGCCACCGTGACCGATCCCGGCTAACATCCTCCCTGCGGGTTCGTATCAGACCCTTCGATTCTGCCAGGAGCCAGGCGCCGTGAATGATGTCCAGAACGTTGCCCGTCGTATCGAGGAGGAGAGCGCCTTCCTGCGGGATGTCCTCCGTGAGGTGGAGGAGGTCATCGTGGGGCAGAAGGCTCTCCTCCAGGGGCTGCTCATCGGTCTTCTCGCCGATGGTCATGTCTTGCTGGAGGGAGTGCCCGGCCTCGCCAAGTCGCTGGCCGTGCAGTCGCTGGCCCAGGCCCTCGGCGGTGACTTCCGGCGGATCCAGTTCACGCCGGATCTCCTGCCCTCGGATCTCATCGGGACCCAGGTCTACAACCCCAAGACCGGGGACTGGACGGTGCACGAGGGACCCCTCTTTGCCAACTTCGTTCTCGCCGACGAGATCAACCGCGCGCCGGCCAAGGTTCAGTCGGCGCTGCTCGAGGCCATGCAGGAGCACCAGGTGACCCTCTTCGGCGAGACCCATCCCCTTCCCGATCCTTTCCTCGTTCTCGCCACCCAGAACCCGATCGAGCTCGAGGGTACCTACCCTCTGCCCGAGGCCCAGGTCGATCGTTTCATGCTCAAGGTCGTGGTGGGTTTTCCCACCAAGGAGGAGGAGCAGGTCATCATCCGTCGCATGGCCACAACGGGCAGGAAGCCTGCCGTGAGAAAGGTAGCCGACCCCGCGCAGGTGCTCGCCGCTCGCGCGGTGATGGACGACGTCTATGTCGACGACAAGGTCCTCTCCTACGTGGTGGATCTGGTGTTCGCCACCCGGAACCCCACCCAGGCCGGGCTGCCCGATCTCGCGTCGCTCATCCTCTACGGCGCCTCGCCCCGGGCCTCGATCTCGCTCACCCAGGCCGCCAAGGCCAGCGCCTTCCTGGATGGTCGCGGCTACGTCACTCCCGAGGACATCAAGAACGTGGGCATGGATGTCCTGCGTCACCGGGTGATCACCACTTTCGAAGCGGAGGCCGAAGGGCTGAAGTCGGAGGATGTGATCAGGAGAGTGATGGACACCGTGCGGGTGCCGTAGGAGAAGAAGAAGGCGGCAAGACCCCCTCGCCCCCGGGCCTCCAGCTTGAATACTACGGCTCCCCGGGATCGGCTCGCCCAGGAGGGGCGAGGGACCGACGAGAAGAAGACGGGCACCGATGACCGAAGACCACGAATCCGAGCTGCAGGAGCTCCTCGAGGAGGTCCGGCGCATCGAGGCGATGAGCCGGCGCCTGGTCTCCGCCCTGCTGTCCGGGTTCTACATCTCGGTGTTCCGGGGCTCGGGAATCGAGTTCGACGAGGTGCGCGAGTACGTCCCCGGCGACGACCCGCGCACGGTGGACTGGAACGTCACCGCCCGCATGGGGCGGCCCTACGTCAAGAAGTACATCGACGAGCGCGAGCTCACGGTGATGTTCCTCCTCGACCTCTCGGCCTCCATGACGGGAGGATTCGGGGTGTGGTCGGCCCGCCAGATGGCGGCCCGGATCTGCGGCTGCCTCGCCCTCACTGCGGTGAGAAACGACGACAAGGTGGGGCTCATCGCGTTCAGCCGCGAGGTCGACCGGCACGTTCCGGCCCAGAAGGGGATCGGTCATACCCTCCGCATCATCCGTGACTGCCTGATCCTGCCCGGGGCGAGCGCCGGCACCTCCCTGGCGCCGGCCCTGGAGTTTGCCTCCCGGGTCCTGAGGCGGCGATCAATCCTGTTCGTGGTGTCCGACTTCCTCACCGCGGGATGGAGCAAGGCCCTCGGCCTCTGTGCCCGCCGCCACGACGTGATCGCGGTGCGGCTTCTGCCTCCCGAGCTGACCCCGCCTGCGCGGGGACTCACCCGGCTCCGCGATCCCGAGACCGGCCGTGTCTCCGTCGTCGACTGGAGCGATCCCCGGACGCGCGACGTCTACCGGGAGCGCGGGGAGAGATGGCGGGCCGAGGTGGCCGAGAAGCTGCGGCGGGCCAGCGTCGACCTCATGGACGTCCCGGTGCCGCGCACCCAGGACCGCGATGCGGTGGCGCGACCCATCATGAAGTTCTTCCGGATGCGCGAGCTGCGAGGAGCCAAGCGATGACCCGGGCGGCGCTCGGTCTCCTGCTCGTGCTCTCGCTCGCTCCATGCGTGGCAGGCCAGGAAGACCTCGCGATCCGGGTCGACCTCGAGACGACCGAGGTCGAGCTCGGGATGCCCTTTTCCGTGACGGTGGTGCGGCGGTGGAGCGCCGACCTCGAGCCCGTGGAGTGGAGCGAGAACGCGCTGGCGCCTCTTCTCTGCGAGCTCCTCGAGATGACGCGTGTCGAGGAGGGCGGCTCCATCGAGGAAACTCTCCTCTATCGATGTCACGCCTTTTCTCTCGGCGACGTGCTCATCAAGGCGCCGACACTTCAAGCCACGCCGAGGGACGAGGGCGATGCCCGGAGCGTCACCGGTGATCCCCTCGTGATCAAGGTCGTGCCGCTGCTCGACCCCGTGTCGCCGGGCGAGGTCGAGTTCCCCGAAGGGCCTCTGGAAGAGCCGCCGGGAAATCGGCTCGTGCTTCTCCTTCTCGGTACGGGGCTCGTGATTCTCGTCGCGATGGTGATCGTTCTGCGCCGACGAAGGGGGGAGACTCCCGTGGCGCCGTCCGCACCTCCGGCTCCCGTGGCTCCACCCGCCCACGTGCGCGCCCTCGAGAGGCTGCGCCGGCTCGGGAAGATGTCTTCCGAGAAGGCCTCCGAGATCCAGAGCTACTACGTGGAGGCCACCGATCTCCTCCGCGAGTACCTCGGTGAGAGGTTTCATCTCCCCGCCACCGAGCAGACCACCCGCGAGCTCCTTGCTGACTCGAGGACCGGGGAGGAGCTCGAGCAGGAGGTCTGCGCGCTCCTTCGCGAGCTTCTTGCCCACGCCGACCTGGTGAAGTTTGCCGCGCTGCCTTCGACAAGGAACGATCGCGAGAGGCTCCTCGCGATGGCCGAGACGTTTCTCGAGAGGACACGCGCGAGCGAGAACGGACACGCGGCGGCACCACGAAGCGAGGAGGACAAGACGCCATGACCTCCCTCCTCGAGTCCCTGACCGGGCTCCTGCTCCTCGATCCGTGGATGCTGCTGCTCCTCCTTGCCGTCGCCGGAGGTCTTCTCGTTCGCCTGCGGCGAGGGCGGCCCTCGATCGACTTCGCGCCGTGCGGTCTCGTCACCGGCTTCGGGGCCGAGGTGGTGCTGCCGGGCCTCGAGGATTTTTCCGCGGCGCGGCTTCCCCGCTCGCTGCGGTCACGGTTCCTCTTCCTCCCCGTCGGTCTCCAGGTGCTGGGGCTCGTGCTGGTGGTGGTGGCCCTCGCCCGGCCGGCGCGGCGGATCGCGCTTCCTCTCGAGACCGAGGGGATCGACATCCTCCTGTGCCTCGACGTCTCTTCGTCCATGAAGGAGCGCGATCTCGACCGGGAGAGGACCCGGCTCGAGGTGGCCAAGGGCGCGGCCGCTGCGTTCATCTCCGGGAGGCCCGACGACCGTATCGGCCTCGTCTGCTTCGCCCGCTATCCCGATCTGCGCTGTCCCCTCACCCTGGACCATGGCGCGCTCACCCGGCTTCTCTCGGATGTAGCCACCGTCGAGAGCGACAGCCCCGAGGACGCCACCGGAATCGGAACCGCGGTCGCGCGCTGCGCTCAGGTCCTGAAGAACGACGAGGAGCGTTCGAGGGTGGTGATCCTGCTCACCGACGGCGAGGAAAACGTGGCCACCGCCGGCAATCCGCAGGAGATCGCTCCCCTCCACGCGGGCCAGCTCTGCGAGCAGCTCGGCATTCGCGTCTACTCCGTCGCCGCCGGCGCCACGTCGAGCCGGGGAACACCCATCGACACGGGCCAGATCCAGGACCTGTCCCGTCGGACCGGCGGACAGTTCTACGAGGCCCGGGACGCCGGAGCCGTGGCCGCGGTCTACACGACCATCGACGCTCTCGAGAAGGCAGCGCTGGTGGAGCCCCGCTACGAGATGGAGGAGCGGTTCCTGCCGGTTCTTCTCCTCGCCATCTTGCTGCTCCTTCTGGGGCGCCTTCTCGAGTCCACCGCGCTGAGGGTCCTGCCATGAGCCCGCAGGAGCTCTTTGCCCTGCCCGGTGCCTTGCCGATCCTGCTCCTCGGTCCCGCGGTGTGGCTCATCTGGCTGCTCCTCGATCGGGCGCGGACGAGAAGGTTGCACGAGCTCGTGGGGCCGCGCACGAAGGTGCTGGCTCGCGAGCTCGACCGAGGGGAGAGAACCTGGCGACGGCGGCTCTCCTCGGCGGGGCTCCTTGCGGCGAGCGTTGCCGTGCTGCAGCCTCTGGGGAGAGAGGACGTGGCGCGCATCGAGCAACGGGGCGTCGATCTCCTGGTCTGCCTCGACGTGTCGCGGTCCATGCTCGCGCGCGACCTCCGGCCCAGTCGCCTCGAGAGCGCCCGGCGGGAGATCGCCGCCCTCGCCGAAAGAGCAAGGGGGGATCGGCTCGGGCTCGTCTTGTTTGCGGGCGAGGCGCGCCTGGTGGTGCCCCTCACCGCGGACGTCGGCTCGTTCTCGGAGATGGTGTCGCTTGCGTCGCCCACCAGCGTCGTGCGCGGAGGCACCGACCTCGGGCTCGCGCTGGAGGCGGCCCTCGAGGCGCTGGTGGGAGAGAGCGGCGAGCACGAGGTGATCCTGCTCCTCACCGACGGTGAGGATCACGAGGGAAAGGGGCTGCGGGCGGCCGAGGCCTGCCGGGACCGTGGGATCACCGTTCACTGCGTGGGCTTCGGATCCATGCTGGGCGCCAAGATCCCCATCGAGACGGCGCGTGGCGAGTCGTTCCTGCGCGATGCCGCGGGCCAGGAGATCGTGTCGGCTCTCGATCCCGCGAGCCTGCGCGCGATGGCCGAGGCGACGGGCGGAACGTATCTCGACGCGACGACCCGTCCCCTGCCGCTCGTGGATCTGTACGAGAAGAGGATTCTCCCCATGGCCCGGAAGGCCTTTGCCGTGGAGGAGAGGCGGCAGCGCGAGAACCGCTTCCAGTGGCCCTTGCTGGCCGCCTTCCTGCTCTGGATACTGGAGCTGGGCCTCACCGATCGGAAGAAACGATGAACGCTTTCTTGCTCGCCTTGCTGCTCGCGACCGGTCCCGGCTTCGATGCCGGGATGAAGGCCTATGCCGAGGGCCGTCATCGCGACGCCTTCCTCGCGTTCGACGGGGCGCGACGGGACGCGGGTGACGAGGCGAGCCCCGAGCTCCTCTACAACCTCGCCCTGGCCGCGGTCCGCTGCGGCGAGCTCGAGCAGGCCCAGGCTGCGGCCGAGGAGGCGGCGACGCGGGGCGGACCCGATTTCGCGGCGCGTCGGGAGTTCCTCCTCGGCAACATTGCCTTTGCCCGCTGCGAGGAGTCCATCGCCGAGATGAACCAGCCCGAGGCGTTGCTGTCGGCCCTCGACTCCGCCATCGCCCACGCCGACATCGCGAAGAGCTCGTGGCAGCGAGCGGCGCTGGCCCGCTCCGGTTGGCCCGAGGCGCGGCGTAACGTGGAGCGCGCGTTGCTGCTCGAAGGGGCGCTGAAGAGGCGCAAGGAGGCCGAGGCGCGGAAGAAGGCCAAGACGCCCGAGATCCGGCCCCGGCTGGAGCCGAAAGCCGAGGAGGGCGACGACGAGGAGGAAGACCCCGGCGGGAAGGGCAAGGAGACCGAAGAGGAGGCCACCATCGAGGCCCAGAAGACGAAGCTGTCTCCCGAAGAGGTGCGGCTTCTCCTCGACCGGCTCGTCGAGAAGGAAAAGGAAAAGCGTGCCTTGCGACGGGCGCGCAAGCCCACCAAGGTCCCGGTGGAAAAGGACTGGTGAGATTTTTTCTCCTGGTGCCGGTCCTTCTCGGCCTCGCTTTCGTCCCCCGCCCGGCTCCGGCCAGCGAGGTTCCGGGCGACGACCACGCCTTCGTGGAGGTGATCGCGGAGCGCTCCTCCTTCTTCGTGCAGGAGCCGATTGGTGTGGTGCTGCGCGTGGGCTACGACGCGGAGTTCTTCGCCACCAGCTCCATCCAGCTCTTTCGGCAGAGCCTCGACGTGCCGATCCAGGTGCGCGCACCGTGGCTGCGTGAGCTTCCCGGAACCATCGCCCTCGAGGCCGCTCCGGACGATCCCGGCGCGAGCCTCCTCAGCCTGGCTCTCGGGGACGGGATGGGTGTGGCGCGGCGGGTCCCCGACGTCGAGCGGTACGGACGGCCCTTCGCGGTCGTGGAGATCGAGCGAACGTTCCTTCCGCTCTTACCCGGCGAGCTCGTGATCGATGCCCCGGTGGCCCGCTTTGCCTTCGCCACCCGGTTCGAGCAGGACTTCATCAGCGGCCGCATCCCGGTGGATCGCAAGGACGCGTTCGTGCGGGGAATGAGTGTCACCGTCACCGTGGTGGAGCTTCCCGGAGAGGGGAGGCCGTCCTCGTTCACGGGAGCGGTGGGAAGGTTCGCGATAGCGGCCGCGAGGAGGCCGGGTGAGGTCGCGGTGGGCGAGGTCGTGCAGCTCGTGCTCTCGATCGAGGGCGAGGGCAATCTCCACCACTTCTCGCCGCCCGTCCTCGAGAGCCTGCCGGGTTTCCACGTCTACGGGCTCATCGACGAGAAGGAGGCAGGGCTACGGAGGATCACCTATGACCTGGCTCCGCTCGACGTGGACGTGACCGCGATCCCGGCGATTGCATTTGCCACCTTCGACACGGACGAGAAGAGATACCGCACGCTCCACACCGAGCCTCTCCCGCTCACCGTCCGGTCCCTCGCGGGAGGATCGCGCCCTCTCCGTTCCGGCGAAGGGGCGCGGGGCGAGCCCGGTGTCGACGATATCTACGGCCTCGAGGAGGTGTCGGGACGTGCGGGGGCGCTGCCCTCGACGCCCCTCCTTCTCGCGGGAATGGTCCTCCCCTGGGTCCTGGCGCTCGGGGTCTTCGTCCTCAAACGCTCGCGCGAGCGGGACCGGAGGGATCCCGAGGGGGTGCGGGCGCGCGGGGCCATTCTGGCGTTCCGGCGCGGGATGGCGGAGGGGGGAGAGGTGGCCCAGGTTCTGGCCGAGTACCTGTCGGCGCGGCTGCGGTGTCCTCCGGCGGCGGTGATCGGCCCGGATCTTGGCCCCCGGCTGCGAGACGCGGGGGTGGAGCGCGCCCTCGCCGATGACGTGGCACGCTTGCTCCGGGAGCTCGTGGCGGCGAGCTACGGGAGCGGAGCCTCCCTCGATGGAGCCCGCGAGGAGGCGCTGCGGATCGCCGAGCAGTTGGAGGTGTCGCTGGCCGGCCGGGAGGAATCGCCATGAGCGGGCTCTTCCTCGGGCTCCTTCTCCTCGGCGTCGCTCCTGATCTCGTCCCGGCGGAGAGGGCCTATCTCGAGGGACGGTACGACGAGGCGCACGCGCTTTTTCTGGAGGCGCTGTCGACCGAGGATGTGCCGGAGGCCGAGCTTCTCTACAATCTCGGGAACTGCGCGTACCGGGAGGGAAGGTTCGCGGAGGCGGTGCTCCACTACCGGCGGGCCCGGCTCCGCATGCCCCGGGACCCGAAGGTGCGCTTCAACCTCGGGATGGCGGAGCGTGAGCTCGTGCTCGATGTGCCCAGGGCGCGTTCCTTTGCCGAGACGGTCACTGCGGTCCTCGCGCTCCTGACCCGGGGCGAGCTCCTCCTGATCGTCGCCGCACTGCAGACGGTGGGTCTTCTCGGGTTCGTGCTCCTCCGGCCCGGAGCGCCGCGCAAGACCATGCTCATGCTCGTCGTGCTCGGTGTCCTGGGGGCGATTCGCCTGGCCAGGCTCGAATGGTGGCCGGGGCCGCCCGAGGGCATCGTCCTCTCGCGCCAGATCTCCCTTCGCGACGAGCCCGACCTCGAGCGGTCGCCCTCCTCCTCTCTCGGCCTGGGCGAGACGGTGCGGGTGATCGAGGTCAGCGGGTCCTGGCTGCGCGTCGACCACGCCGAGGCCACCGGCTGGACCGAGCGCGTGGGAGTCGGCATCGTCGACTGACAGTCCGGGCAAGAACGGGGCAAGAACGGTGCCAGGCACCGTTCTTGCCGATGGTGGCGGTGCCCGATCTCGGAAGGGCAGTGCACGACCCGGGGCTGCGGAGGTAAGGGCGTCACGCCGTGGGGTCGCCGACGGCCGCGCGAGCCGCCTTGTTTCCACGTGCTTACGCCGAGGGCCGAAAGCGCGGGGCGGCGATGGCATGAAGGTTGCACTTCGTCCGGCCAGACACGGGACCACGGGAAAAGAAGGGGCGCCCGAGGACGGCGCACCCGAGAATAGGGGGGGATTCCCCTTGCGAAGACCATGAGCGTTCGCCCCCGGTGTGGGTGCAGGTACAGGAGGGGCCCATGAGTACTCGAGTTCCCGGCCGGCGAGGATTTCCACTCCGGGCCATTTCCGAGCGGGGCTCGGATCCGGTAGAATCGGGCGTCCCCAACCCCCGAACCGGAGGCCCGTCCCATGCGCCATCGTCTCGCCGTCGCTTCCCTGCTCGTGGCCCTTGTCGTTCCGGTCCCGTCCGCCGTCCTTGCCGAGGAGCCGGTCGATCTCGACATGATCACCCGCATCCGTGACGAGGGCTTCCGCCGCTCCGAGGTCAAGGAGATGCTCTCGGTCCTCACCGACCAGATCGGCTCCCGCCTCACCGGCTCGCCGGGGATGATGGAGGCCAACGAGTGGACGAAGGCCCGGATGGCGAAGTGGGGCCTCGACGCCCGCCTCGAGGAGTGGGGGCCCTTTGGCAGGGGCTGGAGCTTCAGCCGGGCCGCGGTTCACATGACCGCTCCCCACACCTTTCCCCTCATCGCCCTTCCCAAGGCCTGGACCCCCGGGACCGACGGCGAGGTCGAGGGCGAGGTCGTGCGCATCGACTTCTCCACCGAGGAGGACCTGGACGAGCACCGGGGCAAGCTCGAGGGCAAGATCGTGCTTCTCGACGAGCCGCGGGATCTCGAGCCCAAGGACGAGGCGCTGTTCGATCGCTACGACGAGAGCGAGCTCGCCGACATCCACGAGTACGGAATACCGGGGCGTCGCTCGGGGCGTGGTGGGCGCGGCGGTAGTGACCCGGATGCGCGCCGTCGCATGATGTCTCGGTTCCGCCTGCGGCGGGTGCTCAACGACTACCTGACCGAGGAGGGCGTCCTGGCCACGATCTCGGTGAGCCGCTTCGACGGGACCATCGTCCTGGTGGGTGGAGGCGGTTCACGCGAGAAAGACGAGAACCCGGGTCCGCCGTCCCTCTCCATGGCCGCCGAGCACTACAACTGGCTCTGCCGTCTGCTCGACGCCAAGAAGGAGGTCCGGATGTCGGTCGACGTGGAGGCGCGCTTTCACGACGAGAACCCGATGGCTTACAACACGGTGGCGGATCTCCCCGGCACCGACAGAAAGGACGAGGTCGTCATGCTGGGGGGGCATCTCGATTCCTGGCACGGCGCCACCGGTGCCACCGACAATGCGGCCTGCTGCGCCGTGGTCATGGAGGCCCTGAGGATCCTCCAGGCTCTCGAGGTGAAGCCGCGGCGGACGATCCGCGCCGCCCTGTGGAGCGGCGAGGAGCAGGGGCTTCTCGGGTCGCGCGGGTATGTCTCCCAGCACTTCGCCCGGAGACAGGAGCCGGAGAAGAGCGAGGGCGAGGGCGAAGGCGAGGAGGAGGTTCCCTCGTTCATGCGGCGCAGCCAGGGGCCGCTCGAGATCCTCGAGGACCACGCCAACCTGTCTGCCTACTTCAATCTCGACAATGGTGCGGGGAAAATCCGGGGCATCTACTGCGAGGAGAACGCGGCGGTGCGGCCCATCTTCGAGGCCTGGCTGCAGCCTTTCGCGGACATCGGAGCGAACACCGTGACCCTCCGTCAGACCGGCGGGACCGACCACCAGTCCTTCGATCGGGTGGGCCTGCCCGGCTTCCAGTTCATCCAGGATCGCCTCGACTACTTCACACGCACGCACCACACCAACCTCGATGTCTCCGACCTCTGCCCCGAGGACGACCTCAAGCAGGCAGCGGTGATCCTGGCCTCGTTCGTCTATCACGCGGCCATGCGTGACGAGAAGCTGCCGCGCAAGCCCATGCCGCGGGAGGAGCCGCCGCGCGAGCCTCGAGGAGGCGGACCGCCCGTCGCCGAGTCGCCCTGAACCTGAAAGAAGTGTGCCAGGCACCGTTCTTGCGCGCCATGAAAGAAGTGTGCCAGGCACCGTTCTTGCGCGCCGGGCCAGGTGTTCAGAAGTGTGCCAGGCACCGTTCTTGCCGGGCCCGGCCCAACAGCCGTCCCGGAGCTTCGTAGGAGTCTTTGCAACCGCACCGCGACCGTTCCCAGGAGAGAGAGCATGTCCCCACCGTTCCCGAAGATCTCGCGTCTGGCCCTCGTTCCGGTCCTCACCGGCATCCTCTTCACCGGTCCCGCGGCGGCGGTTCCGGATGCCGTGACCGCGGCCTGGCCGGGGTTCCGGGGACCGAACGGCGACGGATCGGTGCCCGGGGCGGTGCTTTTTCCAGGCTCCACCGCCTCTCTCGAGGTGAACTGGAAGGTCGAGATCGGATCGGGTTACTCCGCGCTCGCCGTGGGCAAGGAGGGAGTCATCGCCCTCTTCGCCTCGGGCAGCGACGACGTGGCGGCGGCCTTCGATCCCGACACCGGCAAGGAGAGATGGCGCACCCGGATTGCTGACACCTACGCGGGTCACGATGGCTCGCATGACGGGCCGATCTCGACGCCGCTCCTCTCCGGAGGGCGCGTCTACGGCCTCGCTCCGCGGGGAGAGCTCTTCTGCCTCGACGCCGACACGGGCCAGGAAATCTGGAAGACCCATCTCGTCTCGGACCACGGGGCCAAGAAGCCCCACTACGGGTTCACGGCCTCGCCGGTCCTCATGGACGGTGTTCTCGTGGTGCCGCTCGGGGGCGAAAAGGGCAAGGCCGTCGGGGGGTTCTCCGCCACCGATGGAAGCCTCGTCTGGACCATGGGCGAGGACGAGTACAACTATCAGTCCCCCGTCGCCGCCACCCTGGCCGGGCGGCGGCTCGTGCTCAGCGTGGGCAAGACCAATCTCTACGGTCTCGACCCCCGGACGGGCGAGGCCCTCTTCAGCTATCAGCACGACGGCGATGACCGCGCCATGGGAGGCCACACCATCGTGCCGCTGGTGCTCGGTGATGGCCGGGTCTTTGTCATGAACAAGCTCGAGTCGTCGGTCATGCTCCAGGTCTCGGCCACGGGAGAGGTCACCGAGCTGTGGACCACCCGCGGGCTCAAGCAGACCTACGTGCCCCCGGTCCACCATGACGGCTACATCTACGGCATGTCGAATCGGGTGTTCACCTGCATCGACGCCAGCAATGGCGAGATCGCCTGGCGGTCCCGCGAGCCCGGCGACGGCTTCCCGACCCTGGTGGGCAAACACCTCCTCATGATGACCAAGCCCGGGTCGTTTCACCTGGCCGATGCGTCGTCGGAGGGCTACCACGAGATCGCCCACATCGACCTCTTCCCGGACCATTCGTGGTCCGAGGTGGCTCATGCCGACGGACACCTCTTCGCGCGCAGCATGAGGCATCTGGCGCGGGTCGACGTCACGACGAGCAAGGGAGGTGAGACTCCGGTCACCCGGGCGCCGGGAGCCAGCGGCGACTTCGCGCGCTTCCAGGCCGAAGTGGCCGCGGCCAGCGACAAGGCCGCGGTGGTCGATGCTTTCCTCGCCTCCCAGGGCTCATTCCCCATCATCGGGCGAGGCGGAAATGTCCACTTCGTCTACCGGGGCGAGGCCGAGGATGTGGGCATCGTCGGCGACATGATCGGCTACCGGCGGGAGGAGCCCATGACCCGTATCGAGGGCACCGATCTCTTCCACTACACGATGACGCTGGAGCCCGACGCCGCCGTGACCTACGGATTCATCGTCGACTACGAGACGCCGGTGGCCGATCCGCTCAATCCGCGGCCCGGCAAGGGGCTCTTCGGCGAGGTGTCCTGGTTCTCGATGCCGTCGAGGCTCGCGCCGGAGTCGGTTGCCGAGGCGCCGGCCGACCGGCAGGGGGCTCTCTTGCCCCTCGAGTGGACGAGCGCGCTCCTCGAGGGCAAGGTCAGGAAGGCGCAGGTCTACCTCCCCGCGGGGTTCGACGAGAATGGCGCGCGTCGCTATCCGGTGCTGTACGTGCTGTCCGGAAAGGAAGCCCTGGAAGAGGGGCTCATGAAGAACGCCCTCGACCACGCGATCGGCCACACCGTCGAACCCCTGATCGCCGTCTTCCCGATGCCGGACGAGGACCCGCAGGCCGAAAGGGTGGAACCGGAGAAGCTCGTCTCCACGCTGTCCACCGAGCTCGTTCCGTTCGTCGACGGGAAGTACCCGACCATCGCCGAGCCCTGGGCTCGCGGGGCGGTGGGCGCCGCCGGCACGGGAGAAATGGCCCTGCAGTGCGTCCTGCGCCAGCCCGAGCTCTTCGGCCGGGTGGGCAGCCAGTTCGCCACCGTGATGCGGGCGAGCGACCTCGAGGAGGCCATCAACCTGGCCGGAGACCGGAAGCCGGTGATGTACCTCCAGTGGGGGACGTATCACCTTCGCTCGCCTCACGAGGCCTGGGACATGGCGCGCGCCAACCGCGACCTCTGGACACTCCTCCGCGAGCACGGCTTCCGCCCCGCGGGAGGCGAGGTGCCCGAGGGCTTTGCCTGGGCCTGCTGGCGGGGACACACCGAGAACATGCTGCGGGCCCTGTATCCTCTGCGGTAGGCGAGCCTACTTCCAGCGCCGGGCCACCTCGTCGTCGATCCACTCCTTCTTCCAGCGGAGGAGTGCGGTGGGATCGAGGTTGCCCTCCAGCTCCATGCTCAGCACCTCGACCTCGAGCTCGCCGTAGACGGCGAGGCCGACCCGACCCGAAGTGATGCCGAGGTCGAGCTCATTGGCGACCTCCTTGCCGTCGACGGAGCCGACGAACCGATCGCCCTTGTGCTCGAATACGACGGTCAGGGGCTCGTACGCGTTGAACATGAGCTGTTCTCCGCTCGCCACCCGCTCACGCCCGGTGGCGAGGTTGTTGAGGAGAATGTTGACGCCGTCGAAGGCGGCAAAACCCTTTTTCCCGTCGACGCACAGGCAGAGGCTGACCCAGGGGAAATTCTCGTTGTCATAGGCCTTGAACGAGACCCGGACCTTCATCTCGGCCCGGACGTCGCCCGCGAAGGCCGCGCGATGGAGGAGGGCCCCGCCGTCCTGGAGAGTGATCCTGTCGGAGCCGATCTCCAGACTCTGCTCACCCGGGGGGGTGCTGCGCCTCCCCTTCCCGATGGTGCCGTCGAGGAATCCGAAGGGGGCGAGGAAAGGCTCGCGGTCGAAGTCCGCGAGCATGTCCCGGGGGGCGTCATACCGGAACCGCGGCTTCGCGCCCCCTGACACCAGCCCGGTCAGCCCTGCACTCTCGATCCCTCCCCGGTCGAAGAGGAGACCCAGCCAGGTGCGTCCGAGGGCGACCAGCGCGGCCCGGTTGGTGGTCACGGCCTGGGTCGATCCCTGGCCGCTCAGGAGATCGTCCAGCTTGTTCAGGGCTCGATCCACGTTCTCGGGCGGCGTCTCCACGAGCGAGCTCAGCTCGGCCACGAGCTCCCTCGCTCGCCACTCCTCACGGCAGCGCGACCAGCTCTCGCCGCGGGCCGCGAGATTCCCTGCCGATTCCCGACCGGCCAGGGCCACCGCGGCGTCCATGTCTCCCCCTGCGAGGAGAAGGGCCGGGGCCAGCAGCTCGGGCTTGCCGAGCCTGCGGGAGCGGGCCGCCTTGACGATGGCGGCGGGGGAGACGTCTCTTCGGCTCACCTCGAACTTGCCCGAGGAGCGGGAGAGGACGATCGTGTCCGCGTCGAACTCCACGACCTTCCCCACCTGTCGCTTGGCGGGATCGAGGGAGAGGGTCCGTTTCTCGCTCTTGAAGTGATCGAGAACCTCGTCGAGGGTGGTGACGAGGTTCTCGAGGAGGAGGGCCTCTTCCTCGAGGTCGCCCCTCTCCCTCATCTCCTGGATGGCTCCCGCCACGTCTCCACCGATGGCGCGCTCGAGGACCCTTCCGCGCGCCTGCTCCGTGGTGACCTCCTCGAGGACGAAGTCGGGAGCCTGCTCGTCCGCCGAGTCGCTCGGGCTCGAGGTGGCGGCGACCGGGCTCGGGGAGATGGTCTCCCCGAGCTTCTCCCTGGCGATCTTCACCAGGAAGTCCTGATAGTCGGACTCGAGCCGGGCCCAGGTCTGGCCGAGCTTTTCCAGGAAGAGCTTCTCGCCGCTGTCGCCGGCGAGGGCGCCTCTCACATAGGCGATGGTGCCGTCGCGGTACTTGCCTTCCTGCCCGTGATGGAGGAAGTGCATGAACAGGTAGGAGTGGACGTAGAAGGCGGAGATGGCTCTCCCGCCGATCTGCTCGTGACCGGTGATTCCGGCGGCCTGGGCTCGCTTCATGAACCCCGGCCGGACCTCGGCCAGGTTCTTGATCTGGAAGAGATCCCGGAGTGGCGGGAAGAACGCGGCTCCCAGCGGCTGGATCCTCGACAGCTCGACGTAGGCGTCCAGCCTTCTGCTGTCGAGGAGACTCCCCCGGATCTCTCCCAGGGACCGATCCCAGTCGATGGCGGCGAGATACTGGGCGAGGCCCTCGTGGAGCCAGAGCGTCTCGATGGAGGCCAGGCCCTTGGCGGAGTACGAGTCCATGAGGGCGTGGATGGACTCGTGCACGACGGTGTCGAGGAACTCCGAGCGCCTCTGGTGGATGTCATCGGGGCCGGGCTCGTAGGTGATGGCGAACCGACGACCCCAGTCGTAGTGGGCGAGCCGCTGGTCGGGTGGAGAGATCCCGAGCGGGTTGCCGCTCCGGCAGTAGTTGCCGTACATGCCCCTTCCCGCGAGGACGAAGATGGCCACGCTGGGCACCTCTTCGCGCGGCGTGGCGCCCGGAGACGGGTAGGTCTCGCGGAACTTCCGCTCCACCGCGCGCAGACACGGGCCGTACTCCAGGCCGATGCTCGCCACGTAGTTCTTGTTCTTCCAGGGCGGTTGCTGGACGAGGAGCAGGATCGGGGCATAGTCGTCGACGGAATCGAACCGGTAGGCGCCGAAGAACGGGTCGTGACGGAGCTTTCTCTGGAGCTCCCAGGCGAACCGCGCCGCGGGGTCGCTCTCGATGCGACGGATCCTCGCCTCGACCTCGGCCCGATGCCGGGCCCAGTCGGCCTGGATCTCCGCCAGCTCGGCCGCCGTCACCTTGTCCCCGCGCCGGTCCTCGAACCGGTCGAGGTCGTACAGGCGGTTGTACTCCGAGAAGTCGCACTCGTCGAAGGCGGGGAGGTGCTTGGAGGGATCGAAACGCTCGGGGGGGACGAAGAGGGCAAGGGTCAGCGCAAGGGCCATGAGGGGCGATGGCATGCTCTACCTCCCACGAAGATTCTCCGGACTCCTCGGAGGGTATCGCAGGCCGCCCTCCAGGGCAAGCCTGGGCCGTGGGGATCTGTGTCTGGCACCGTACCTGCGGTTACCAGGGTCGCCGGGCCAGACGCTAGACGGGCTCGCCCCAGTCGATGTCTTCCTGGCCCACCAGGGTGAGCCCGGCCTTGGTGAGGACCCGGGCCGCGGCGTCCATGTCGTCGACCCTGACCGCGATGACGGGGCGTCCGTCGACCTGGATGATCAGCGCATAGAGATACTTGACGTTGATCTCGCTCACGAGCAGGGCGGAGAGCAGCCTTCCCACCTCGAAGTCCTCCTGCTCCTTCCCGGGCAGGGCCACCCCGAGGACCTCGGTCTCGAAGACGCTGTAGCCAGCGGTCTGGAGGGCTTCCCGGGCCGGACCCGGTCGGTTGACGACCATACGTGCCACGGCATGGTCGGCGGCGTCGAGAATGGACAGCGCGCAGGCCCGGACGTGCGCCTCCTCCAGGATGGTCAGGACCCGGCGGAGGGCTCCGAGCTTGTTCTCGAGAAACATGCTGAGCTGGGTGATGCGCGACCGGTGGGCCTTCTTCGTCATCTCGACCATGTGCACTCTCCCGGATCAAAAAGCGAGCGTCAGTCCCATCGCAGCGGAGAAGGATAGCATCGAGAGGCGTCGCCGGAAGCCACCCGGCCACGGGGGATGCAATGGATCTCGAGCGCGCTCGATGGGCTACAGCCTTTCCACCATCGCCTCGACATCCTCGACCCGGGCTCCCGGCCGGAGCACCTTTTCGGTCAGGTGCCGCCGCCAGGCGCGGGCTCCGCGCCGGCCGGCCAGGAATCCGGCCAGACCCCGGGCCAGGCGGCCGAGCGGGACGCCTTTCTCGTGCCATTCCCGGAGGTAGGGAACATAGCGCGTGAGGACTTGCCGGGGCGTCACCTCACGGCCAGCCGCGCCGAAGAAGTGTTCATCGACCGGCGACAGAAGGAACGGGTCGTCGAACGCGGCCCGCCCCACCATGACCCCGTCGACCCGGGAGAGCTGCTCCTCGATCTCGGCCACCCGGGAGAAGCCGCCGTTGATCTCGATGCGCAGGTGGGGGAGCTCGCCCTTGAGGCGGTGGACGTCCTGGTACCGGAGAGGAGGCACGGATCGGTTTTGCTTCGGGCTCAGACCCTGGAGAATGGCCTTTCTCGCGTGCACGATGAAGCGGTCGCAACCGGCCTCGGCCACCCTCGAGACGAAATCGAGGAGATCGTCGTAGGAGTCGCGATCGTCGATGCCGATCCGGTGCTTGACGGTGACGGGGAGCACGACCGCCTCGCGCATGGCCCGGATCGCTTCGGCCACCCTCTCCGGCTCGGCCATGAGGCAGGCCCCGAAGCGCCCGTGCTGGACCCGGTCGCTGGGACAGCCGACGTTGAGATTGATCTCGTCGTAGCCCCGCTCGAAGGCGATGCGGGCGCACGCCGCGAGCTCGGCCGGGCTCTCGCCCCCGAGCTGAAGCGCGAGCGGCCTCTCCACGGGTGAGAAGCCGAGAAGCTCCTCGTGGTCGCCGTGGAGGATCGCTCCCGTGGTCACCATCTCGGTGTAGAGCAGCGTCCTCTCCGTGATGAGGCGGAGGAGGAACCGGAAGTGCCGATCGGTCCGGTCCATCATGGGGGCGACGCTGAGGGGACGAGAGATGCCGCGCAGCCCCTCCGTCACGGCCGGGCGGGGACCGGCTTCGGCTCGCGGAACTTGATGTTTTCCCACTCGCCTTCCTCGATGACCTCGAGCCTCGGGTTGCCGCGCCTGAACTCCTCGATGATTCCCTGGACGAGGTCGTCGGGGGTCGAGGCGGCCGAGCTGATGCCGACGGTGCGCACTCCCTCCAGCCAGAGCGGATCGATGTCGCCCACCCGATCGACCCGGTGCGCTTTCTTGCACAGCGAGCTCGCCACCTCGAGGAGGCGCATTCCATTGCTCGAGTAGTCACTGGTGACGATGAGAAAAAGATCGACCCGGGGCGCGATCCGCTTCACCTCGTCCTGCCGGTTCTTGGTGGCGTAGCACAGGTCGTCGGCGCGGGGAATCACGAGAAGGGGAAAGCGCCGGCGCAGGATTTCGATGGTCTTCTCCACGTCGTCGACGGACAGGGTCGTCTGGGTCAGGACCACCACCTTCTCGGGATCGGGAACCTCGACGGTGAAAGGATCGGCCAGCTCGGGGTCGTGCTTGCGGTTCCCGACCACGCTCACCACGGTGGTGCACTCGGGAGCCTCGCCGTAGGTACCGATCACTTCCTGGTGCCGGGTGGAATCGCCGATGAGCAGGATGTGGTGGCCGCGGTCGGCGTAGCGCCGGGCCTCGGTATGGACCTTGGTGACGAGAGGGCAGGTGGCGTCGATCACCGTGAGTCCGCGGCCCCGCGCCTCCTCCCGGACCTGGGGGCTCACCCCGTGGGCCGAGAACACCACGGTGTCGTGGCTGGAGGCTCCGTTCATCTCGGCCAGATCCTCGACGAAGTGCACGCTCTCCTCGCGCTCGAGGCGGCTGACCACCTCGTCGTTATGGACGATGGCGTGGAAAACGGTCAGGGCCTCCTGCCCCTTCTCCCGGAGCGCGCGGGCGTTTTTTTCCACGGCCTGGATGGCCATCACCACGCCGGCGCAGAAGCCGCGCGGCTTGGCCAGGTACACCTTCTCGATCATGAGTTCCCGTGGAGGACGGCGGCGAGGCCTACCTCCAGCCTTCCTTCTTGATGCGGTGCTCGTTCTCTCTCATCCATTCCATGAGGTCCTTGGGCTCCGCGAAGTCCTGACCGGTGATCTTCTTCAGGGTCTCGCGCATCTCGGTCAGGACCTTGTCGCGGTTGGGGCGCCGGAGCCGGATCTTGGTCTTGGCCTTGCCCTGGGCTGCGGCCCGGTCGGCATTTCCGGGTGCCCCGGTGTCCACGGAGACGTTCACTCCCTTCTCGGGATCGAGGAAGTTGGATTCGTAGGCGTCGCGAAGGGTCCGCAACGATCCCAGATCCGCAATCTCGCCGAGAGCCTTCACCGCCGCGTCGAACACGCCGTGATCCGGGTGCTGGAGGCACTTCTCGATGTTCTCGAGGGCGGGTCGGAACCCGTGCTTTCCCAGCGCGAGGATGACTGCGGAGAGGAGCGGGGGATTGTCGCTCCTCGGATCGAGGAGGCGGAAGAGGGCGCGGTCGGCAGCCACGGAATCGCTCTTCAGCTTTCCGAGGGCGGTGGCGGCCTCGATCCTGTAGGCGTCGCTCCTGTCCCGGAGGAGCTTCACCAGCCTCGCGACCACGAGCTCGTGATCGCACGACCCCAGGCGGCGGATCTCCTGCTTCTTCTCGTGCTCCTCGATGGCGGGAAGAGTCCGCCCGGTGAGGGCGAAGAACCGATCGAACGACTCCACCTTGGCCCTGGCTTCCTCGAGCGTCACCGCGGCGGGTGCCGTGTCCTCGGCGTCGTCCTGGGCGGGTGACGGGGCAGCGAGAATGGTCAGGACAAAAATAGCCAGGACGAGAGGTCTTGCGGTCATCTTGGCGGAAATCATGGGATCCTCCCTTCCTCTCCGGGGGGGTGCTCGATGGAGAGGTGGATTCTATCCCCGGGGTCCCTCGCCGTGAAGTCACTCGGCTCGAGGGCCTCGAGGTATCGGCTCAGGTCTTCCGGTAGCCCGGCCTCGATGAGAAGAGGCGTCTCGTGGATCGGGTGAGGAAGCTCGACCCGGGCGGAATGGAGGCAGAGGCGTGGGGGAGCGACCTCGTGGCCCTGGCCCCCCTCACCCGATCCGTACAGGGGATCACCGGCTACGGGATGGCCGAGAGACGCGAAGTGGACCCTGATCTGATGGGTCCTTCCCGTGTGGAGCCCGACCTGGACGAGGGTGTGTCGTGGGAGTCGCCGCAGCACCCGGTAGGTCGTGAGTGACTTGAGCCCGTCCTCGCGCGCCACCATCTTGATCTTCGAGGCGCCGGTGGGATCCTTGCCGATGGGCACGTCGATCCTCCCCTCGTCGTGGGCCAGGTGTCCCTCGACGAGAGCCAGATAGGTCTTCCGGGCCCGGCCTCGCTCGATCATCCGTTGCAGGATGAACCGGACCCGGGGCGACTTGGCCACCAGGAGCACCCCCGAGGTGTCCCGGTCGAGGCGATGGGCCAGCATCGGGATGACGTCCTTGTCGGGCTCGTCCAGGTTGCGGTAGCGGTGATGAAGGGCATTGATCAGGGTGTTGTAGAGGTTGCGGGAGACGGGATGGCAGATGATCCCCGGCTGCTTGTGGAGAGCCAGCAGGTGTTCGTCCTCGAAGAGGACCTCGAGCGGGATCCTGTCGTGGCGCAGCTCCTCGGTGGGCTCGGGCACCAGGACCTTGATCTCGTCTCCGGTGAAGACCCGGCGGCTCGGCTTGAGCCCCTCTCCCGATCCGTTCACCAGGATCTTGCCCTCGGCGATGAGGGGCACGAGGGAGGAGCGGGACCGCCACGAGAGCTTTCGCGACAGAAAGACATCCAGCCGCGCCCCGTGGAACGAGGGATCCACGGGATAGCGGAGGTGCTCCAGGGGCTTGCTGAGGTCCGGCTTCATGGACAGTCATTGTAACCACGAGGGTTGCCCTGGCTCCGCCCTGCCCTGGTCGGAAGCCTGCTTCCACCATCTCCCGGACCGGGAGGGGTGGGTCCGTACGTTTCTGGGAGGGATCCGGGCCGGCAAGCACGAGGGCCTCACCCTCCTCGAGGTGGAGATCGTGGACAGGTGCCTCGAGCGGGCGGATCTTCCCCGGGCCCGGCTTGCGGGGGCTTGCCTGGAGAAGAGCCGTCTTTCCGGGGCAGACCTGTCCTTTGCCGACCTCACGTCGGCCCGGCTTTCGGGCATCGTGGCCCGGGCCGTCAAGCTTTACGGGGCGATCCTTGCCGGAGCGGATCTGACGGGAGCCGATCTCTCGCGGGCCAACCTCCAGAAGGTGGACTTCCGCGGGGCGTGTCTGCGCGGAGCCCGTCTCGAGCGGGCCAATCTCCGGGGGGCTCTTCTCATGGGGGCGGATCTGGCCGGAGCCGACTTCACCGCGGCGTTGCTTCCGGAGGGCTCTTCTTCTTCGCCTTGACCGGTCCGTCGTGTCCCCGGGCCACGGGAAGGGTTCCTGCCGAGACGGCCACGCGCACCATCTGGGCGAGGTTGGAGACGGCGAGCTTGCGCATGATGCTTCGCCTCTGGGCCTCGATGGTCTTCGGGCTCCGGAAGACCTCGGCTGCGATCTCCTTGGTGGAAAAGCCCCGGACGATGAGCTCGAGGACGGTGCTCTCGCGCTCGGTGAGAGGGGCGAGCTTCCTGCGGGCCTCGGCCCGCTCCCGCTCCCGATGAGCCTTTTCTTCGGCCTCGCGGATCCGTGCCGCCAGAAGGTCGGGGGCGACCGGCTTGATCAGGAAGTCCACGGCGCCGTCGCGCATGGCCTGGACAGCGGTCTTGACGTCGGCGCTGTCCGCCACGAACAGGAAAGCCGGGCAGGGAGAGTGGGTGTCGCGCAGCTCCTGCTGGAGCGCCACCCCATCGTCGTCGGCGTGCCGGCTGGCGAGGATCACGCAGCCAGGCCTTCCCGGCTCGAAGGTCGCGCGGAGCTCGTCGACGGAGGAGCACGTGCAAGACGTGTACCCGAGGGAAACGGCCACCTCGGTGATGCGATGCTTTTCCCCCGGATCACCGCCCACGACGTAGACCGTGAACGGACCCTGGAATCCCGCAGGTCCCATTTCGATGGCCCTTCCTCGAGCTGGGATCTTCATCATCGAGTGGGAGGCACCCGTATTTGCCTCCCGCTCCCAACCTGGTGACCCATGCTAGCGCCATCGGTCCGGGAAGCAAGGACCTTTCACGCCGGTGCACCCTCGCGTCCGGGGCTCAGGCCCGGGCCGGGGCACCGAGGTCCAGGGTGAACATGCGATAGGTTCTGGAGGGATCGGTGATTCCGATCAGTCGTCCAAGATTGCGCGAGAACTCCCTGGAGGTCCCGGGAACACAGCCGATTTCCACTTCTTCCAGCGAACGATCGAGGGCTCGCATGAGCAGGTCCCGCACGAGGCACCCCGTCCCGGAGAGGCTCGCCGCGCTCGGGAGCAAGCCGAGGGCCGCGATACGGAGACGGGGCTTGCCTTGATGATCGCGGTGCCGGGGCAGGAGCCGGCGGTACCACGGTCCGTGGCCCCTGCGCCCGGAAGGCGGGGGGGTGCTGATGGCGATCACGCATCCGGCGGGTCGGCCATGGTTCTCGAGGACGAGGCAGAGCTCCGATGGCTCTCCCGGCTCGGTCTGGAGAAGCTCACCGATCGCCCCCCCGGGGGGGAGCCCGAATCCGGTTCCGGCCGCGACCGAGGCGGCGAGGAGGCTCGAGCAGAGGTCGAGGTCCTCGGGTGTCAAGAGGAGCGGCCGAACCACCACTGCGGGGTCCTCGCGCCCTCCCGCTCCCAGAAGGCGATTGAAGAGAGGATGAGCTTGCAGGTGGTCCCGACCCGTGAGGTAGCAGTGAGACTCGGAGCGTGGGGTGAAGCCATAGCCCTCGAACAGAGACCCGTAGAACCGAGGATGGTGGGGGAGACCGGCCGGCGGAGGAGCGGTGGGGGGCGTGATCAGGCATCCGACCTCTCCGTGGGGATCGAGACCGTGCGGCCCCGAGATCGTGGTTGCGCCCCGGTCGCGGAGAACCGGAAGGGCCTCGTGGAGCAAGGCGTCGAAGAGCCGCCGGTCGTTCCGGCACTCGAAGAGGGCGAGACGCCAGGAGGAGGGGGCGTCCTCATCTCCCGGGTGGAATCCCATCCGTCCGGCGGGACGACCCCGGAAATGGCCGAGAACGAAGAGGGCCCTCCCTGCCTCGACTCCGGGGGTCGCGAGGATCCGTCGCTCGTCCTCCCTTTGATCTCGCCTCCTGGTTCCGCCGAAGGGGCGATCGAATTCCTCGTCCCGGCGGACTTCCCCGCGAACGGCAAGCAGGAGTCTCCGGTTTGCGGCTCGCCGCGGATCCACGCGCCGGACCTCGACCTCGGAGCGTCCGGGGGTCATGAGGGCCTCCCGTCGGCGGCCCTTGCCTCCTGGCCCATCAAGGGATACACTCGCATCTTTTCGTGCACGTCCGGCTCCGGGTCGTGGGTCGTCGGGAGTTTCCGGGTGTGGTCGCCCCTCCTTCCGGCAGAGTCTCCGCTGGTACAGATCTTGGCAAGTCCACACCTTTCTCCCTGGAGAGCAGCTTGACCGTGCTGAAGGCCCTTTGTCTCGGCTGGGGAGTCGGATTCGTGGCCGCCATTCCGGCGGGACCGGTGGGTGCCGCCGTGTTCGCCCAGGGGATCGAGGGGGGCCGCAGACGTACCCCGGCCTTCATTCTCGGCGCCATCCTCGTCGACGGCATCTACTGTGCCCTGGCCTTTCTCGGGGTGAGCTACGCCCTCAAGCCCTGGCTGGCGAGCCCGATCATGGGGGCCGTGGCCATGGCCTTCCTGCTGGTCGTGGGATACCGGATGGCGGTGAGTCAGCCCGTGTTCGAGGGGGGAGCTTCGGACGGGATTCTCGAAAGGCTGCAGGAGAGCCACCACGGGGCGTTCATCACGGGTTTTCTCATGAGCGCCAGCAATCCCGCGCTGCTCGTGACCTGGACCGCAATCGTGGTCGTCCTCCAGAACAAGGAGCTGGTCGGGGACGGTGTCGTGATGCTCGTCGCGTTCGCCACCACCGCCGCGCTGGGCATGGGCTGCTGGCTTCTCATGCTGCACCGCCTCGCGGTTTTCGGGCGCGCGTTTCTCACTCCGGCGCGGGTCAAGTGGGTGGTGCGAATCCTCGGACTCATCGTCATGGCCACCGGCGTCTACTACGGGGCCTGGACCATGGTGCGATGGGTCGCGGCCCACTAGCGAGCGATCCCGTCTAGGCTCCGTCCTTGACCTGATCCCGGCCCGGATCCTTGATCCCGATGTGAACCAGGGCATCGCCACGATTCACGAGCGGGTTGAGCGCAACCCCGATGACTCTTCCTGCGGCGCGGGCACGGACCAGGAGAGCCCGGTCACCGAAGGTGGTGGTGATCGACCCGATGCGCTCGTTCTCTTCCACCTGGGCTCCCGGCTCGGTCTCGAGCACGAAGAGCCCGCCGCGTCCCGCCCGTACCCACACCGACGAGTGCAACTCCTCCGGAGGCGAGGGGGCCGCGGCCGGAGGGTCATCGATCATTCCCAGCGCGACCATGACGTTGAGGGTGCCCCTGACCCCGGCTTCGATCGAGGCGGTGTCGAGCCTCAGGGCCTCACCCGCCTCGAGAACCAGCACCGGGATGGCGTGTCGAGCGGCGGCGTCCCGGAGCGAGCCGTCTCGGACCTGGGAGTGAATGATCACCGGAGCCCCGAATGTCCGGGCGAGGGCGAGGGTGCGTTCATCGCGGAGGTCGGCGCGGATCTGGGGGAGATTCCTGCGATGATGCGAGCCGGTATGGAGATCGATACAGGCGTCGCAGCGCCGGACGATTTCCTCGAGAAAGAGGTGGGCAAGCTGGGAGGCCATGGAGCCCCGGGGTGACCCGGGAAAGCTCCGGTTCAGGTCGCGACGGTCGGGAAGGTAGCGCGACTGTCCGAGGAACCCGAACACGTTGACGATGGGTACGGCCAGCAGGGTTCCGCGGATTCGATTCGGTCGGACCGCCCGCAGGATGCGGCCCACGGAGACGACACCGTTGATCTCGTCCCCGTGAAGGGCGGCGGACAAACCGAGGGTCGGTCCTTCCTTTCTGCCGTGCACCACCTCCACCGGCACCTTGGCCCAGGTCCCCGTGGTGAGTCTCGACACCGGAAGCTCGATGCGCGCCCGCTTTCCGGCGGGGACCCTCTCGCCGGCGAGCTCGAATGGAGGTCTTCTTGCCACGCGCTGTTCCTTGCCGTCTAACCCTTGACCGGATCCTTGGTCTTGCCGCGCACGGCGCTCTTCTCGATGAAGTCGATGATCCGGCCCGCCACGTCCTTGCCCGTGGTCCTCTCGATTCCCTCCAGACCAGGGGAAGAGTTCACCTCCAGCACGACGGGCCCGTGGTTGGAGCGGAGCATGTCGACACCGGCGACTCCCAGGCCCATGGACCGGGCCGAGCGTACGGCGGAGCTTCGCTCCTCGGGGCTCAGCTTGATGGTCTCGGCCGTTCCGCCCCGATGCAGGTTCGAGCGGAACTCGCCGGCCGCTGCCTGCCGTTTCATGGAGGCCACGACCTTGTTCCCGATCACGAAGGCCCGGATGTCGGCGCCCCCGGCCTCCTTGATGAACTCCTGGACCAGGATGTTGGCGTCGAGCTCTCGGAACGCCATGACCACGGACTCGGCCGCCTTGGTCGTCTCGGCGAGGACGACGCCGATGCCCTGGGTGCCTTCGAGGAGCTTGATCACCAGCGGCGCTCCCCCCACGACGTCGAGGAGGCCCTCCACATCCTTGGTGGAGTGGGCAAAGCCCGTCACGGGAAGGCCGATGCCGGCCCGCGCCAGGAGCTGGAGAGAGCGGAGCTTGTCGCGCGATCGGGAGATGGCCTGGGACTCGTTGGCGGAGTAAACCCCCATCATCTCGAACTGCCGGACGACCGCGGTGCCGTAGAACGTGTGCGATGCCCCGACCCTGGGGATGATGGCGTCGAAGTCGAGCTCCTCGCCACGGTAGATCACCGAGGGGCGATGGGAGGTGATGTTCATGTAGCAGCGAAGGTAGTCGACGACCCGGACCTCGTGGCCGCGGCTCTTCGCCGCTTCCACGAGTCGGTTCGTGGAGTACAGCGATGCCTTGCGGGAGAGGATGCCGATCTTCATCGAGGATCTCCTTTCTGGTGGGTGTGCGGCACCGTGCGTGGCCCCGATGCGGTCGTCTTTTTCCTGGCTCCCAGTTTCCTGATCTTCTTCTTCTTCTTCTTCTTCTTCTTTTTCTTCTTGCCGACGCGGTAGGAGCGCCCTGGATCCACGAGGAAGCGTCCACGTACGGCCTGCCGGCCGAGGAGCATGCGGAACCCCATGGCGTCGCGACGGGTCAGGGTCACTTCGATGCGCCATTCCTCGTCGCCGAGCTTGACGGTGAGGAAGATCACGGGACGCAGCTCTTGCTTTCCCCCCGAGTCGCGAATCGAGCGGTACTCGAGCAGCGGAGCCTCGACCTCGATCGTCTCCCGGACACTCCTTTGCAGGGGGTGAATCGTGAAGCGTACGAATTCGCGCCCACGCCTCATGAAGGGCCGGATGTCGAAGGCATGAAGGGCCGAGGAGCGGGCGCCCGTATCGACCTTGGCCTTGATGAAGGGGACCCCAAGCTCGGGAATGGACAGCCACTCTCGCCATCCGATGGTCGGGAGGGGAGGCTTGTCCTTCGGCCTGGATGGTTCTGGATTCACGCGGTGGAGGCTCACATGAGCATAGGTGACGAGGCCTTGCTCTTCAAGCTTCGTCGTCCATGGGCAGGAAGACTCCCCTCTCGTGGGCAACCCGTCTTGCGCTGTCGTAGCCCGCGTCGGCATGACGGATCACACCGGTCCCCGGGTCGTTGGTCAGCACGCGTTCGAGCCTCGTTCGGGCCTCGTCGGTGCCGTCGGCCACGATGACCTGTCCGGCGTGGAGCGAGTATCCCATGCCGACGCCTCCTCCGTGGTGGAAGGAGACCCAGGTCGCACCCGACGCGGTGTTGAGCAGCGCATTGAGGATCGGCCAGTCGGCGACGGCGTCCGAACCATCCTGCATGGCCTCCGTCTCGCGGTTCGGCGAGGCCACCGAGCCGCAATCGAGGTGGTCACGACCGATCACGATGGGAGCGTCGAGCTCGCCGCTGCGCACCATCTCGTTCATGCGGAGGCCCATCTGCGCCCGCTCTCCGTAGCCGAGCCAGCAGATGCGCGAGGGGAGTCCCTGGAAGGCGACCCTCTCTCCGGCGAGGCGGATCCAGCGGGCCAGGGGCTCGTTGTCGGGAAACTCCTCCAGCACGGCACGGTCGGTCTTGCGGATGTCTTCGGGATTTCCGGAGAGGGCGGCCCAGCGGAATGGACCCTTACCCTCGCAGAAGAGCGGGCGAATGTAGGCCGGTACGAAGCCCGGGAAGTCGAAGGCGTTCTTGACGCCCGCTTCCAGGGCATGTCCGCGAATGTTGTTGCCGTAGTCGAAGGTGATGGCACCCCTCTTCATGAGCTCGAGCATGGACACGACGTGTCGGGCCATGGTCTTCATGGACAGGTTCACGTATCCCCGGGGATCTCTCCCCCTCATCTCGATGGCCTCCCGGAGGGTGATGTCGGTGGGGACGTAGCCATTGAGCGGGTCGTGGGCACTCGTCTGATCGGTGAGGAGGTCGGGGATCACGTTGCTCTCGAGAAGCAGGCGCAGGAGATCGACCTGGTTCGCCTCCACGCCGATGGAGATCGCCTTCTTCGCCGATCGGGCGGCCAGCGCTCTTTCCAGCGCCTCCGCCGGCGAGTCCGCGATCTCGTCGAGATAGCGGGTGGCGATCCTCTTCTCGAGGCGTGCGCGGTCGACGTCCGCACCGAGATAGGTGGCTCCGTTCATGGTGGCGGCCAGGGGCTGGGCTCCGCCCATGCCGCCCATGCCGCCCGAGACCACGAGTCTGCCCCGGAGATCTCCTCCGAAGTGCTGTTTTCCCGCGGCGGCGAAGGTCTCATAGGTGCCCTGGAGGATGCCCTGGGTGCCGATGTAGATCCAGCTTCCCGCGGTCATCTGTCCGTACATCATGAGCCCCTTCCGCTCGAGGTCCCGGAAGGTGTCCCAGTCGGCCCACCGGGGCACGAGGTTGGAGTTGGCGATGAGCACGCGCGGAGCGTCGGGGTGGGTGCGGAAGACGCCCACCGGTTTTCCCGACTGCACCAGAAGTGTCTGGTCGCTCTCGAGCTCGCGGAGACAGCGGAGTATGGCCCGGAGAGCCTCGGGCGAGCGTGCGGCCTTGCCCGATCCCCCGTAGACCACGAGCTCCTCCCGGCATTCGGCCACCGCGGGATCGAGGTTGTTGAGCAGCATCCGGTAGGCGGCCTCGGTCAGCCAGCTCTTGCAGGTGAGCTTCGTGCCGATCGGCGTCTTCGGGATCTGGAAGCTCGTCTCGACGGCGCTCTTGGAGCTCATGGCACACCTTTCTTCAGGACTTCACCCGGCGAGGGGACCGACCGCGTCTTCGACCGCTCGAGAGATCTCCCCGCTCTCGATGAGCGAGCGGACCTTCTCGATGTCAGCGGAGAGGCTGCGGTCCCGGGTCAGCTTGTCGACGTGCTTCCGGATCAGGGCGTGGGCGGCACGCACCCCCTTTCCGGGGCGGTCCTCCACGAAGTCGAGGCCCTGGGCCGCGCACAGCAGCTCGATGGCCACCACCAGCTCGGTATTGCGCTCGATCTTCGCGGCATATCTGGCGGCGATCGTGCACATGCTGACGTGATCTTCCTGGTTGGCCGAGGTGGGGATCGAATCCACGCTGGCGGGATGGGCCAGCTTCTTGTTCTCGGAAACGAGCGAAGCGGCCACGACCTGGGGAATCATGAAGCCGGAGTGGAGACCCCCCTCGGGGACGAGAAACGCGGGCAGCCCGGCCGAGGTGCCGGGATCGACCATCGTCTCGATCCGTCGCTCGGAGATGGCCGCCAGGTCGGCGAGGGCGAGGGACAGATAGTCGAAGGCATAGCCGATGGGTGCGCCGTGAAAGTTGCCGCCCGAGAGCACGTCTCCCTGCTCGGGAAAGACCAGGGGATTGTCGGTGGCGGAATTCATCTCGCGCTGGAGGACGATCGATACGTGATCGAGCACGTCACGGACCGCACCATGGACCTGGGGCATGCAGCGGAGGCTGTAGCAATCCTGGACTCTCGGGCAGTCCTTGTGCGACTCGAGGATCGTGCTGTCACGCAGGAGCGCCCGCACGTTGCTCGCCGTCCTGGCCTGTCCGGGGTGAGGACGCACGGCATGAATCCTCGCGTCGAAGGGGGTCAGGCTGCCCCGATGGGCCTCGAGGGTCATGGCACCGGCCGTATCGACGGCGACGAGGAGGCGACGCGCCCGCAGACAGGTCATGGCGCCGATGGCGGCCGAGATCTGGACACCGTTGATGAGAGCGAGGCCTTCCTTGGGGCCGAGCTTGTAGGGCTCGAGACCGGCCATCCCCAGGGCCCGGGCGGCGCTCATGTGCTTCCCGCCGTGAAAGGCATCGCCTTCGCCGATGAGGGTGAGCGCCATGTGGGCCAGAGGGGCGAGGTCTCCACTTGCCCCCACCGAGCCTTGCTCGGGCACGACCGGCAGCACGTCCTTCTCGAGGAGGAGGAGGAGGCGCTCCACGCACTCGATCGAAACGCCGGAGTGACCGAGGGCCAGGGCATTCGCCCGGAGGAGGAGGGCGACACGGGTCTCCTCGCGGGGGAGAGGGGTCCCGACTCCGGTGGCATGGGAGCGGATCAAGTTGACCTGGAGCTCGTCGAGCCTGGCCCGGTCGATGGCCACCTGGGCAAACTTGCCGAAGCCGGTGGTCAACCCGTATACGGCCCGCCCCGAGGCCACGGCGGCCTCCACGAGGTCTCGGGCGCTCTGCATGCGCTGCCGGGACTCGGGCGAGAGAACGACCCTCACGGAATCGTGAGCGACGAGCTCTTCCACGAGCTCGAGGGAGAGTCCGTGACCGTCGAGGGTGATTTGCTTCACGAGGAACTCCGGAACAAGCCCCTCCGCTGCCCGGGACGGATCGGAGGGATCGAGGCCTCTATCCTAGTCCCGCGGGGGAATCCGTGGAAGGGCGACGACCTCGGGGACTCCGCGCAGGCGGATGCCGGTCACGGACTGCAGCCGATCGCTGACCAGCGTGCAATCGGCGGGACGGGGGTCCCCCTCACGGGGCGCCTCGTCGCGATCGAGGAGCTCGGCGTCGTAGCTCCGGAAGGGGGCGAGGGCTACCGCGAAGGCGTGGCGGTCAAGGTCCGTCGCCCCTCCCGCATGGAGGACGCGTCCCCCCTCGTCCTTCCCGAGAAGGCTCGGATTCCCGGTTTCGGCCAGCACGAGGAGAGCAGCCACCAGATCCTCGCGAAAGGTGGGGGATCGTTTCTCCCACGTGTGGAGCTTGGGGCGACGTTCCCGGGCCAGGGCCCTCAGGACGAACTCCTCGCAGGGGGCCGGCTCGAGCGGGTCGTAGAGGAGGGAGGGGCGCACGACGATCGTCCGTTCGTGGTGGAGAGCGATGCGCTCGGCCTCGAGCTTGGCCTCTCCGTAGGGAAGCACGGGATCCGGGAGATCCGTCTCTCGATAGCGACCACGGCCACCCCCGAATACGAGGTCGGTGGAGAGGTGGAGCAGGAGGGCCCCGCTCTTCTTGCACGCCCGGACGACGGCGCGGGTGCCCTCGACGATCACCGGGTGCAGCGCATCGGGCTCCTTGCCGTAGGCGGCATGCACGACGACGGAGGGGGAGAGATTCCCGAGGATTCTCTCGGCCGCTTCTTCCCGGCAGAGATCGAGAGGGATCGCTTCCCACTCCGCACCTTCGGGGGGAGCGGACCTGTGCACGGTGCCAAGAACCCGGAAGCGTCCGCTCTCGTGGGCACGAGCGACGAGCGTGCGGCCGAGAAAACCGGTGGCACCGGTGACGACGAGAGCAGGCGGGGCGGCGCGGGTCATGGAGGAGGAGGATGGGCCGGGGGACGAAGGGGGTCAAGGGGCCATTGTGGCCTGCTCGGCCGCGTCTGGCACCGCCAGGCCCCGGACTGTGCATCGACCTCGACCTCGTGCTCGAGGATGACCACGAGAGCGATTCACGCTACATTCTCCCTGCCAGGGCCCGATCCGTCACGGGGGCCCTGCGGAGGGCGGCATGCGGATCGGCTTCGATCTCACGGTCCAGGAGCAAAACCCGGCGGGGGTGGCGCGTCTCCAGTCCTCGCTCCTGGAGGGCCTGTCCCTCGTCGATGCCGACCACGAGTACTTCCTCTACTCGCGGGTGAGGGTGAGGCTTCCCGTGGCCCTGGGGCCCCGATTCAAGGGGGTGGTCGCCGGGGAGGGGGTAAGCCCGCGTCGGTTCCGGGCCAGGGTGCTTCCCCCGCTCCTGAAGGAGCACTCCATCGACATCTTCCACTCCCCGGTGGTGGCCATCCCGTTCCGGGGCCCCGGAGTCCGCATCGCCACCGCTCACGACATCCCCTGGCTTCATCCGCAGACCGTCAAGGAGGGGGGGGCCCTCCGGAAGACCTTCGCCATCGGTCGCACCATGCGCCGCGCCGCTCGTGTCATCGTCCCCTCGCATGCCACCGCCTCCGATCTGGCCCGCATCGCCACGCGGCACGAGGACAAGATCGTCGTGGTCCGGCCGGGACTGCCCCGCCGGTTCCTGGCTCACCGTCGCGACGAGTCTGCCACCATTGCCCTGCGCGCCGAGCTCGGTCTGCCCGACCGACCCTATCTTCTCGCGGTGGGGACCGTGCGCTACCGGAAGAACCTCGATCTCCTGTTCCGTCTCATGGCCCATCTCCAGGCGGGGAGCGATGCGGAGGCAGTGCCACCGCTGGCCATCGCCGGAGCCTCGCTCGACTCCCGGAAGAGTCTGGAGATCTGGGCCGGCGAGCACGGACTCGAGCGAGGAATCCATTTCACCGGCTTCGTGCCCGAAGAGAAGCTCATCCCTCTCCTCGACGGGGCCCTGTGCCTGCTCTTTCCCACCCTGCTCGAGGGTTTTGGCTTCCCGCCGCTGGAGGCGTTTGCCCGCCGGATACCGGTGGTGGCCGCGCCTTCGGGCGCGGTGCCGGAGATCCTGGGGCCACAGTCAGCCCTGCTCGTCCCACCCAACGACCTCGAGGGGTGGCTCTCCGCGGTGCGCTCGGTCCTCACCGAGCCGGAGCTCCGCGAACGCCTGGTCCGGGAGGGGCTCAAGCGGGTGCGCGACTACGACGTCGAGGCCGCGGCAAGAAGCGTGCTGGAGGTCTATGACGAGGTGGGGCCTCGGCCCGAACCCATCGAGAAACGAGGATGACGAGCCGCACTCCTCGGCGCGGAATCGCCCCTACAGCCCGGGTGCTAGACTCTCCCGATCGCGGCGATGTGGCCGCGAACATCCCGGCTTTCGGGAAGTCGAGCTCGATCGTGGCGAGCCCCCGATCGAGCGTGGAGGGTATCTCATGAGCAGAACCGTCGTGATCACCGGGTGCAGCTCCGGATTCGGCCATCAGGCTTCCCTGCGACTGGCGAGGATGGGCGATCGGGTCTACGCCACCATGCGGGGCATCGAGGGCAAGAACTCCGGGGTCGCCGGCGAGCTGCGATCTCTGGCAGGGGCGGAGGACCTCGATCTTCGCGTCCTCGAGCTCGATGTGACCTCGACCCCATCCGTCGACTCGGCGGCCGCCACGGTGCTGGAGGAGTCGGGGGCGCCGGATGTCGTCATCAACAATGCCGGCCAGATGTTCGTCGGTCTGACGGAGGCTTTCACTCCCGAGGAGCTCACCAGGCAGCTCGACATCAACGTGGTGGGCATCCATCGAGTGAGCCGGGCCCTGTTGCCGGCCATGCGAAAGAGCGGTCACGGACTCCTCATCAACATCGGCTCGATCGCCGGGCGGATGAGCATCCCCTTCTTCGGGGTCTACCACGCCAGCAAGTGGGCCGTCGAAGGGTACTCCCAGGCGCTGCGGCGAGAGCTGGCCTGCTGTGGAGTGGACGTGGTGGTGGTGGAGCCGGGGCCGTTCAGTACGGAGCTCTTTCCCACCAGTCAACAGCCCGAGGATGCCGAGGGGCGCGCCGGGACCTATCCGGCAAAGGCGCAGCAGACGTTCGAGGCGATGGGGGCGGCCTTCGAGGCACTGTTCGAGGATCCCGGGAGCCCCACCGATCCGGAGCTGGTGGTGGAGCGGATCATCGAGCTCATGGACATGAAGGCCGGCTCCCGCCCGTTTCGCAGCGTGGTGGGGGTGGACTTCGGGGTGCGAGAGCGCAACGCCGCCGTCGAACCCTTCGAGGCGCCGCTCCTCGAGGCCATGGGACTGACGTCCTTCGCCAGGACGGTCACCCCACCGGATCCTGTCTAGATCATCTTTTCTCTCCCGCCAGGAACCCTTCCACCACGTCGGTCAGGTTGGGGCGGCCGATCTCGCACAGCGAGTAACGAACGCGCTGGTGGGGCTTGTCGATGCTCACCAGGCGTCCGAGGTCGATGGGGGTGGCGATGAGCACCGTGTCGCAGACCGTGCGGGAGATGGTCTTCTCGAGGTCCTTGATCTGCTTGTCACCGTAGCCCATGGCGGGCAGGAGAGGGCCGATGTCGGGATACTTCGAGAAGGTCTCGCGGAGCTCGCCCTCGAGGAAGGGACGCGGATCGACGAGGGCAGCCGCCCCATGCTTTCTCGCCGCCACCACTCCGGCTCCGTACTTCATGCCGCCGTGGGTGAGGGTGGGGCCGTCTTCCACCACCAGTACCCGTTTTCCCCGGATGAGCGAGGGATCCTCCACCGTCACCGGGCTCGCCGCCTCCACCACCTTTGCCTCGGGGTTGATCCGGGCCAGGCTCCGCCGTACCTCCTCGATGCCTTCCGGGGTCGCGGTCTCCATCTTGTTGATGACCACGGCATCGGCCAGGCGCAGGTTCACCTCGCCCGGGTAATAGGTCGTCTCGTGACCCGGCCGGTGGGGATCGAGGACGGTGATGGTGAGATCCGCCCGGTAGAAGCAGAAATCGTTGTTCCCTCCGTCCCACAGGATGACGTCGGCCTCCTTTTCGGCCTCGCGCGCGATCTTCTCGTAGTCGACACCGGCGTACACGAGGTTCCCGACCGCGAGATGGGGTTCGTACTCCTCGCGTTCCTCGATGGTGCAGTCGGCCGCGTCGAGGTCGTCGAGCGTCTCGAACCGTTGCACGCCCTGACGCACGAGGTCGCCGTAGGGCATGGGATGACGGATGGCCACCACGCGTTTCCCCATGGCCTTGAGGATCTCGGCCACCCTGCGGGTGGTCTGGCTCTTGCCGCAGCCGGTGCGCACCGCCACCACCGCGATGACCGGCTTGTTGCAGCTCACCGAGGTGGAGCGGGTGCCGGGGAGCCGGAAATCGGCGCCGAGGGCGTTCACCATCGAGGCCAGGTTCATGACCTGGATGTGGGAAACGTCGCTGTACGCGAAGACGACCTCCTCGACCCCCTCCTCGCTGATGAGGCGAGGGAGCTCGGATTCGGCGACGATGGGAATTCCCCCGGGATAGAGGGGCCCCGCCAGCTCCTCGGGATAGCGGCGGTCCTCGATGCCGGGAATCTGAGCCGCGGTGAAGGCGATGACCTGGCAGTGATCGTCGTCGCGGTAGATGGTGTTGAAGTCGTGAAAGTCCCGGCCTCCCGCTCCGACGATGACGATCTTCTTGCGCATGGTTCCTCTCCTTGTCCGGTTGGCTACATGGCGTCGAAGCGAGGTGCGGCGATGCGACGGAGCCTCGTCACCTCCGGCCGGTATCGGGATAACGAGCGAGTGGCTCCCGTGCCGCTCTCGTTCCCGGAGTCGAGCCGGGAAGTATGTGGAACGCGAGCGGGGAGCCCACGGATTCCCACTGTCCCTTGCCCACGTTCGTGGGATCCGCCCCCTCGAAGGCGAGCCAGGAATACTTCCCGTAGTGGGGCAGCTTTCGGGCGAGCCCCGGGAGCGCATCGGGACGCGTGGCGAGCACCCAGCCCACGCCGAGGGCCGGATCCTCGCTGCGCGGTGCCGTCAAGACGAAGCAGTGGCCCGGGGCGGGGTGACCCTCGCTCGCGATGGAGACGGTTTCGCCCGTGCTCGAGAAGCCGCGCTCCTCGAGCTGGTGCGCGAGAACGTGCGCCCACCGGTTGGTCTGGCCGAGGATCCAGAGCGTCCGGTCCGGAGGAAGCCGATCGAGCTCTTGCTCCGTGACCACCTGGACCCCCTCGGGATCGCGCCCCTTGAGCCCCTCGGCGAAGGTGGCCCAGCTTTCGATCGGGATGGGGTCTTCGACTCCGGGGAGGATGACCGTCACGTTCTCGGCTCCGTAGAGCTGGGAGATGGTCGAGGGAATCTCGGCGCGGTCGAGCCTGCGGAACACGTCGAAGTCAGGGTCGAGCTCCACGAGGACGGGCCGGGACACCTGGGTGTCGATGTGGGCGCTCCTCTTGTCCATGGTCGACCGGATCTCGATCGTCTCCCCGCTGGCCAGGGTCACCACGACCGGTACGATGAGGGGGAAAGGTGGCTCGTCCTGGATCTGCTCCACCGTGATGGAAAGCCGGGTGAGGGAGCCGCTCGGAGTCCAGTCGACGGTGAGGCGGAGCTCGGGAGCACCCACCCTCTCCACGAAGGGCAGGAACCGGGGTGCGAGATCGTCGCGCGCGGCCAGGGACAGGCTGGCGATGAGATCGTCGAAGGAGGCCCGCTTGAACTTCATCTTCGTGTAGAAGTCGCGCAGACCGGCGATGAAGCGCTCGTCCCCGATGTCGCGACGGATCATGTGCCAGAGCATGAGGCACTTGCCGTAGCCGATGGCCTCGGTGGAAGGCGAGTGGCGCGATCGAAACGCGCGCAGGGGAAAGTCCTTGGCGTCGCTCACGTAGGAGAGGTATTTCTCCAGGGTGTCCCGACGGTAGGCCGCCCCGAGTCCCTGCCCCTCCTTGACCAGGTGATCGGCGAGGTAGGCGGTGAGCCCCTCGCACCAGTTGCCGGTGTCTCTCTCGACGTACACCGAGTTCCCCCACCAGTTGTGGAGGATCTCGTGGGGATAGGACGAGTGGAGGATGAACGGAAAGCGCATCACCTGGGGTCCAAGAAGGGTGAACGACGGCATGCCGTACCCGGTCTCCCAGAAGTTCTCGACCACCGCGAACTTCTCGTAGGGGTAGGGCCCCAGGAGCTTCTCGTACATCTCGAGGTACTTGTAGGTCACGTCCAGATACCGGGCGGCGAGCTCGGGATCGGGGGTGCGGAGGAAAGCCTGGGCCTTGATGCGGCCCTGCTCCCGCGTCGTCTCCGTGAACGGGGCCGCCACGAGGTAGATCTCCTCGGTGGGGTGGGTGCACGAGAAGGAGACCCGCCCGGCGTCGTGCTCGAGGTGGTGCTCGAAGCGTTCGCCCTGGCTCACCGCGTCCCACTGCGGCGGGAGGTTGATCTTCATGGAGAAGGTCAGGAGCTCGTCGCCTCGGGACGGAATCCACTGGCTCGACCCGGCCAGGAAGACTCCTTCCTCGCCGATGATTCCGGCCGTGGTCGAGAAGCCGCGGGCCGAGTCCTGCTCCTGACTTTCGAGGTCGTGCTGGATCGTCCCCCGGTAGTGGAGGTGGAGGCGCCTGCTCTGCATTGCCTTCGGACCCGGACTCACGATCAGGGTCTGCAGGGGCATCGAGGAGGCTTCTTCGGAGCCGGAGCTCGACTCCGCAGGCCGGGTGCGGGTCGCGATCGTCGTCTCCTCGTCCAGGGACTCGGCCAGGAGCCCGGCGTGGAGCACGAGCTCGACCGTGTCTCCCCGGGAGAGCTCGGGCAAGGTCAGGACGTCGACGACGTCGAGGGTGTGCTCGCCCGGACATAGCGTCACCACCAGCTCGTGGTGGAGGGTCCCGCGTGCTCCTTCGGCCCGGGCAATCCCGCAGCCGAGAAGGGCCAGCCATCCGGCCGTGGCCAGGGCCCGGAAGAGGACCGATGTCGTGGGTCTGGACGGCATCATTGGGCTCCCATCATCAACAGGGTGAGCTTGTAGATTCCCCACGCGAGTCCCGCGAGGACCCCGGCCAGGATGACAACGGCGGCCACGACGAATACGGGGCCGCGCTGCACGAGATCCTCCCCGAGGATGGACGGTTTCCGGGACGACTTGTAGGGGCTGAACTGGAGGAGCTCCCCTCGCTCTTCCACCACCTCCTTGTCCGGGTCGCGGGACGGGGTGGGCGTGGTGACGGTGAGCGTCTCGGGGCGAGGGGAGAGAGCCGAGTCGGCCCGGGGCTGAACGAGGGGCCGCGCCGGTCGGGTCGCCCCGGCGCTCGTCGATCCCGATCCGGCCTCGTCGAGCTCGAAGCGGAGAAGCGACTCGCCGACCCGGATGAGGTCGCCCACGCGGAGGGGGTGGCTCTGCACGGTCTCGCCGTTGAGCTGGGTGCCGTTCGAGCTGCGCAGGTCGACGACGAAGTACCGGTCGCCGGACCGGTAGACCCGCGCGTGGCGTCGGGAGATGGCGGCGTCGTCCAGCTTGACCTCGGCCCTGTCGTCCCGGCCGATGACGACTCTTTCGGTGAGAGGGAAGCGCTCGCCGCGATTCTTTCCCTCCAGAACGGTGAGGAATGGCATTCTTGCAGTTTAATGCCCGAGCACGAAAAACTCGACACGGTGCCGACTCTCGTGGCGCGCGACCTGGAGCGGAGCTACGGCGGCTTCCTGCGCCGACGGACGCCGGCCCTGAGGGGGTTCTCGCTCGCCGTCGACCCCGGGGTGGTGGTGGGGCTGGTGGGCCGGAACGGCTCCGGCAAGACGACGGCCCTCCGGTGCTGCCTGGGGATTCTCAGGCCCCACAGCGGCTCGGTGCTCGTTCTGGGGAGGAACCCCCGTCATCCCGCCACGCGCCTCGGCATCGGGTTCGTGCCCGAGAGGTCCGACCTCCATCCCCTGCTCACTCCCCTGGAGTGCCTGCGTCTCCATGGCCGCCTCCTCGGGCTCGGGCGCGAGGAGCGTCGACGGCAGACCGCGGAGCTGCTGTCTCGACTCGACCTCCTCTCCGTGCAGAGGCGGCTCCTCGGCAAGCTCTCTCACGGCACGGTGAGGAGGGTCTCCCTGGCTCTGGCGTTTCTGGGACATCCCCACCTCCTCCTCCTCGACGAGCCCCTGTCCGGGGTCGATCCCGAGGGGGTCCAGGCCTTCCGTGACCTCCTCAGCGAGCACCGGAGCCGCGGGGTCTCGGCGGTTCTCTCCTCCCACGTCCTCTCGGATCTGCCCGTCATGGCGGACCGCCTCGCCCTCCTGCACGAGGGAAGGATCGCCCTCCAGGGAACGCTCGAGGAGCTGCTGGCCCCCGGGGGCGATCTCGTCCTCCGGGTTCGCGGCCTCGGACTGGCAAGCACGAGCCAGCTGGCCGAGAAGATTCGCGAGCTCGGCGGCGAGCTGACCGGGTCCCGGACCCACCTCGACTCCCTCGAAGATCTCTACCTGCGCTTTGTGCGCGGCGAGGACCGCTCGTGATGTCCGCGCTCCTGGGCGCGGGCGAGGCCTCGGTGCTGGCCCGGATCCGGAGCGCCTCGGCTCCCCTGGTCCTCTTGTTGACGCTGGCGGTGCGGCCTCTGCTCCTGGTGTTCGCGGGGGAGGAGACCTCGGTGCCGGAGGCCGAGGCAAGAGGGCTCGCGAGCCTGGGTGTTCTGCTCATCGTCGTGGCCGTGACCACGGCCTTTGCCTTCGATCGGGACCTGCGGCGCCCGGTGCGGATGGCCGCCGCTTCGGGTTCCCGTGGTTTCGTCACGCTGACCGGGGGCCACGTGGTCGGCCTCGCGGCCACGATCCTGTCCCTCGCCTTGCTGGCAAGCCTGGTGGACGTCCTCGTTCTCGACGCGCGCTATCCGGCGCGCGAGGGCCTCTTGCCCCGCGAGCTCCTCGGAACCTGGTCCGTGGCCTCTGATCAGGGCCCGGCGGACGGCAAGACGGGAATCGTGTGGCTTCGATCGGGGGGACCGGGCACGACGCTCACTCTCGACGAGGAGCTCGTCGACCGCGGAGCCTCGGCCCTGCTCGTCGACCTGAGGCCGCGGATCAGCCTCTCCCCGTTTCTCGGCGACCGGTCACTGACCTTGCTCGTGGTGGTGCGCAGCGACTTCGACGGGAGGGAGCTGAACCGGGAGACCCTGACGGTCCGCGACCGGGGGCCTCGCCGCATCGAGCTTCCCGCGGGCCTGGGTCGGAGTGCGGTGCAAATCGAGCTCGCGGCGGGGGGGGGACGGGGCAGCATCGGTCTCCAGGAGGGTCAGGTGAGGGTGCTCGGCCGTTCCGTGCCCCGCGGACAGACCTATGTTCTCGCGGCCCTCCGCATCGGCCTCAATGCCCTTCTGGTCGGGCTCCTGGCGGCGTCTCTGGCGGCGGCGTTCGGAGGGCTGATCGCGGTCGTTCTTTCCTTTGCTCTGGTGCTCCTCCGCTGGCTCCGGGATGTGATCTCGGAAGGGCTCGGCCCGTCCGGGCTGGATCCCGATCAGGTGGCGGGGCGGGTGGCACAGGTGCAGGTCGCGATTCTCGACATCGTGTCCCGGGCGCTTCCGAGCATGGGGTACCTCGCCCCGGGCGATCTGCTCGCGGACAGGACGCAGCTTCCTGTCGGCCACCTTGCCGGCGAGGCGGGTGTTTTGGCATTGTATGCCGTTTCCGTTTTTGGTATTGGCTGGTTCTTTTTCCTGCTCCGGGAGGACCGTTGACCTCCACTTTCCCGAGGCGCCGCTCCCCCGGGAGTGCAACCGGTCGAAGTCGGGTCGTCGCGGAGATCGCGCTCCTCGCCGCCTCGGTCCTGGGCCTCGTTCCCCTCGGGCGCGCACTCGATCGCAAAATTGCAGAAACTCCTGCAGGGCAGGGTGTTGCACGATCGCGCGTCTCGATGGGCCCGGCTCTCGGGGCGGGGCTCCGGGGGTTTCTCCTCGAGGTGTTCCGCCTCCGGGCGGATGGCGCCTTGAGGCGGGGCGAGACCTGGGCCGTTCCGGGGCTCTATCGCGGTATGGTCGCGCTGGATCCCGGAAATGAGGTCCTCTGGGACTTTCTGGGCTATCAGATGGCCTATAACCTCTCGGGGCGTCAGCCCTGGGAGCGAGAGGAGTGGACTCGCGAGGCGCTCCAGTTCGTGCAGGAGGGCCTCCTCGAGCTTCCGGAGAGCACGAGGCTTCACGTACTCGAAGGGCGGATCTACTCTCGTCGACTCTGGGATCCGGACTATTCGTTCCTGGCCGCGCTGGTCCGGGAGGAAGAGGGCCGGAGCGATCTCGAGGCGGCCTCGGCCGCGTTGTGGAAGGCCATCGGGCTGTCCGCAGGAAAGGATGGGTCCGCGTGGCTGGGCTTCTGTGTCGACGTGGCGCTGGGCGGCGAGCTGACCCTCGAGGGTGACCTCGTCCGCGCGGTTCGTGCCTTCGAGCGTGCGGCAGAGGCGGCTCGAGTGGAGCGTGATCGGTCGGATTCCGATGCCGGAGGACGGGAGGCGGCCGGTCAAGCCGCCGACCGTGCCGAGAGGGCGGCCCGGGCGGTTGATCTGGCCGCGAGGGCGCTTGCCGGCGACGCGTCGCTGGCAACCGAGGCCATTCGCCAGCTCGGGGCTCTCGAGAGGGAGTCCGGCCTGTCGTGGGCGGTACGGCTCCGGGAGCGGCTGATCGAGGCCGAGGTTCCAGGCCAGGGCCAGGGCCACAGGGACGGATAAAGACCACCGGTCGAAGAAAGACGAAAAGGGAGCACAAGGAACGGTCATGGAAAGAATCGGCGAGATCGCAACCATCCTCATCCCGCTCGTGGGGCTGGGATTTGCCTGGAGCCTGGTCCGCAAGATCCTCAGAGAGCCCATGGGGACCGAGAAGATGATCAAGATCGCGCGGGCCGTCCAGGACGGAGCCCGGGCGTTCATCTCCACCGAATACAAGATGATCTCCGTCTTCGCGGCCGTCCTCACGGTGGTCCTCGGAGTCTTCATCGACTGGGGCACGGCCCTCTGCTATCTGATCGGGGCCACGACCTCGGGGCTGGCCGGCTACATCGGCCTGCGTGTGGCCACCATGGCCGCGGTGAGAACGGCCGAGGGAGCCAAGACCAGCCTCGGCAAGGCGCTGACCATTGCGTTTTCCAGCGGGGCGGTGATGGGCTTCACCGTGGTGGGGCTGGGCCTCCTGGGCCTCTCCGTGCTGCTCATGTTTCTCGAACCGAGCCAGGTGTTCGGATTCAGCCTCGGGGCCTCCTCCATCGCCCTCTTCGCTCGCGTCGGGGGCGGGATCTTCACCAAGGCTGCGGACGTGGGTGCGGACCTGGTGGGCAAGGTCGAGGCGGGCATTCCCGAGGACGATCCCCGGAACCCCGCGGTGATTGCCGACAACGTGGGTGACAACGTCGGGGACGTGGCGGGCATGGGCGCCGATCTCTTCGAGAGCTACGTGGGCTCGATCATCTCGGCGGTGGCCATCGCCGCCCTCATCGGATCGCAGATGGAAGGAGGCTGGGCCGCGGGCATGCTCTATCCCGTGCTCCTCTCCGCCCTCGGCATCCTGGCCTCCATCGCGGGAACGTTCGTGGTCAAGACCGAGGACGAGAGTGACCTCCACGGCGCCCTCTTCCGCGGGCTGATCCTGGCCAGCGTCCTCGTGGTCGGCATGGGTGCCGTGCTGACCATGGTGCTGGACCTCGACTTCGTCTGGCTGGGGGAGAGATACAGCGGCTGGGGCGCGTTCGGTGCGGTGGTGACCGGTCTCGTTCTCGGGGTGGTGGTGGGCAAGATCACCGAGTACTACACCTCCGAGTCCAAGGGGCCTGCGCAGGAGATCGCCCGCCAGTCGGTGACGGGAGCCGCCACCAACCTCATCCACGGGCTCTCCGTGGGCATGGCCTCGACCGCTCTCCCCGTCCTCTGCATCTGCATTTCCATCTACCTGTCCTATGAGCTCGCCGGTCTCTACGGTATCGCCATCGCCGCCGTGGGCATGCTCTCGACCCTCGGCATCTCTCTTGGCGTCGATGCCTACGGGCCGGTGGCCGACAACGCCGGAGGGGTGGCCGAGATGGCCGAGTGCGGGGCCGATATCCGCAAGAAGACCGACGCCCTCGACGCGGTGGGCAACACCACCGCCGCCATCGGCAAGGGCTTCGCCATCGGATCGGCTGCGCTCACCGCTCTGGCCCTCTTCGCCACCTACTGCCAGGTGGCCCGTCTTCCCGGCATCAATATCATGGAGCCACGGGTCATCATCGGGCTGCTCATGGGCGGAATGCTACCCTTTCTCTTCTCGTCGCTCACCATGCAGGCCGTGGGGCGCGCCGCCAACAAGATGATCGAGGAGGTGCGCCGGCAGTTCCGCGAGAACCCGGGCATCATGAAGGGCACGGTGGAGCCCGACTATGCCCGCTGCGTGGCCATCAGCACCAAGGGTTCCCTGGCCGAGATGGTGGTGCCCGGGCTCATGGCGGTGGTGGCTCCGCTGATCATGGGATGTCTCCTCGGCTTCGAGGCGCTCGGCGGAATGCTCGCCGGATCGCTCGTCTCGGGAGTGCTCATGGCCATCAACATGTCCAATGCCGGTGGGGCGTGGGACAACGCCAAGAAGTACATCGAGAGCGGGGCCCACGGAGGCAAGGGCTCGGACGCTCACAAGGCGGCGGTGGTCGGCGACACCGTGGGAGATCCCTTCAAGGACACATCGGGGCCGTCGCTCAACATCCTTGTCAAGCTCATGAGCATCGTCTCGCTCGTGTTCGTGCCCATGATCGCCAGCGTGCGCGGACTCGACATCCAGTCCGTGGATGCCGGGGCCAAGGCCCCCCTCAGCGCTCCTCTGGAGCCGGGGGGCAAGATGGCCGGGCTCGCCGAGCCCGGGACCGAGAGCGGTGGGGGGCCCTGAGGCTCCGGGGTGGGAACGCAGGAAACGAGGAGGTGACCGATCGAGTCGAGGGAATTTGCCGAGCTCTGCGCTCGGGTCGCGGTCGAGAAAAAGGCCCGTGACGTGACCATTCTGCGGGTGGGCGAGCTCCTGGCGATCGTGGACTACTTCGTGATCGCCACCGGGCTCAACCCCCGCCAGGTGAAGAGCATCGCCGAGGAGATCGACCACCAGGCCAAGGCCAGAGGGGTGAAGAAGCTCTTCGTCGATGGCCTCGACTCGGGCAAGTGGGTCTGCATGGACTTCGCGGACGTGGTGGTTCATGTCTTCCTGCCCGAGCTGCGGGAGTACTACGGGCTCGAGCACCTGTGGGCCGATGCCTTCCGGCTGTCGATTGCCGGAGTGACCGATGCGTCCCCTGGCCCCGATACAGCGTCCACGTCCCCTGCGTCGCTCGCCGATCCCGATACGTCGGATTCCGGCGCCGAGGCGAGCCGCTAGTGGTCTGATGCCTAAATAATAGGCATATTCTTTTGCTGTTCTTGGGCTTCTCTCCGTATATCCTCTCGGAGGGAAACGCCCATGCGAATAGCCATCGAAATCAAGTTGACCACGGCCGAA
>Ga0214472_10000198_pt1 | contig 81763 bp, 83 predicted proteins | sample RVTome_6_FD_207662 | JGI IMG/M metagenome (GOLD analysis project Ga0214472, IMG submission 207662) | Soil microbial communities from uranium-contaminated site in the Upper Colorado River Basin, Wyoming, United States - RVT140D175 | ecosystem: Environmental > Terrestrial > Soil > Contaminated >...
CGCTTCAACGGCGAGCTCTACGAAGGAACTCACGAGCCAATTATTTCCAAGAAACTTTTTGATGAGGTTCAACAAGTGATGAATAATCGAGGCAAGAAAAAAAGAAAGCGAAAACACGAGTTTGCTTTTTCCGGCTTTATGAAATGTGGAAAGTGCGGTTGCCTCATTACCGCCGAAACGCAAAAGGGACATATCTATTATCGGTGCACCAAGAAAAAGCAAACCTGTAATGAAAAATATTTGCGTGAGGAGGCACTTGTTGAACAGATGAAATCCGTCATTCAAAAAGTTTCTATTCCCGACGACTGGGCGGAAAATATGCTGGCCGAGTTAGGCCGCGAAAAAGCGAGTATCCAAAATGAGGGCGTTTCTTTTGTTCAAAATCTTAAAACGAGGAAAGTGGAAGCGGAGCAGAAAATAGATCGGCTTCTCGATATTTACATCGAGGGCAAAGGCATATCGCCGGACGAGTATCAGACCAAGAAAGCAAAACTCCTAAACGAGAAAGCCGATATAGAGCAAGAAATCCGAGATTTTGAACAAAAGGGAAATAATTGGCTCGAACCGATGAGAGAAGTCATTTTATTGAGTAGCCAAGCCAAAATTCTTTTGTCGCAGGGCGACAAAACGCAAATCCGCGCATTTCTCAAAAATGTCGGCTCGAACTTTATGCTGAATTCAAAACGGCTTGAAATTTCCCCGAAAAACGGCTGGCGAGCCCGCGTAGCGGGCGAGCCAATGACTTCATTTCCTAACTGGCGGAGGGTACAGGATTCGAACCTGTGAGGGCTTGCGCCCGCACGCTTTCCAAGCGTGTGCCTTAAACCACTCGGCCAACCCTCCCTCGCATGCGTGGTATAGCATACCGCGAAAAGCGAGTAAACCAAAGAGATTCAGCTATTTCTACCGGCGCTGGGCGAACCGCGGCTTGCGCGGAAAACTGCGGCGACGGCCGCCACGAATACCTCGCTGGGCGGCCGGAACTTCATGCATTTGAGCAGACAGGCGTTCGTGCTTGGCAATCGGCAGGGGTCGGCGAATGAGTCGCTCGATGTCGCGGATGTCGCGACGCTGATCGGGTGTGGCCAGCGAGATAGCCTTGCCTTCGCGCCCAGCCCGGCCCGTGCGGCCGATGCGGTGCACATAGTCCTGACTGGAATCCGGCAAATCGAAGTTAACCACCAGGCCAATGCCGGTCACGTCGATACCCCGTGCGGCAATGTCGGTGGCAACCAGCGCACGGATGCGTCCTTGCTTGAAATCATTAAGCGCCGCAATGCGCTGGACAAGCGATTTATTCGCATGAATCTCCCCCGCCCGATGGCCCAGATCGTTCAATTGCTTGGCCAGGCGCTTGGCACCATGTTTGGTGCGGGAAAATATCAATGCCGAACCCTCATGTGACTTCAAGAGCTCGTCCAACAGGGCAACTTTGTCCTCTTTGCGGACAATGTACATCTCCTGCTCTACTTTTTCTGCCGCGGTACCGGCGGGAGCAACCTCCACGCGCACCGGCATCCGCATCTGTTCAGTGGCAATCGTAACGATGTCGTCAGGCATGGTCGCCGAAAACAGCAGTGTCTGTCGTTCCTGTGGCGGAGGGAGTAAGGCAAGAATGCGCCGGATCTGGGGGGCGAATCCCATGTCCAGCATCCGGTCCGCCTCGTCTAGGACCAGGATAGTCGTTAGTGCAATACTGAACTTGCCCTCGCTGACGATGTCCAACAGACGACCGGGCGTGGCGATAACCACGTTCGGCTTACGTGAGAGCTGATGCAATTGTTTGCCCATCCCCTCACCGCCGATGAGTACTGCAGTACGCAGTCCCAAGGAATCGCCCAATGTTTTGAGGGCCTCGTTCACCTGTAGGGCCAGCTCACGGGTCGGCAAGATGACGAGCCCAAGACCACCTCGGCGCTCAAACAGCCGCTGAAGCATAGGAACACCAAACGCAACGGTCTTGCCAGTTCCCGTCTGAGCGATGCCAATAATATCTTCGTTCGCCAGAGCGACCGGTATAGCTTTATGCTGAATGGGAGTTGGCGTACTGAATTTCAACCGCGCCAGCGCCTGCATGAATACATCGTTGATACCAAGCCCTTCAAACCCCTGAGGGGTTTCCTGTGTTTCTTCCATAATTACGTCATACGTGACCCAAATCTGCTTCAGCGGATCACGCGGACGCAATGAGATTCAAGTCGTGTTCGGGACGGAATGCCCAAACGCCGTAGTGTTATGTTCTCATTATATCAGAAATAACCAGAAGGTCAACGGCCCCGCCGGACCAGCTCCTTGACCAGGCTATTGAACTGCTGGCCACGATCGTACTCGTTCTTGAATAAACCAAAGCTCTTGGCACCCGGAGAGAACAAGACCACGGCATTCGCATAAACCCCTGCACGCTTGAGCGCCGCCTGCAGACAGGTGCGGAGCGTACTATAGGAGCGGCGGCCCAGGGCGGCGCGCTTGAGCGCACGGCGCATCTTAATCGTCGCGGTTCCTTCAAGAAACAGCGTATTCTTCGGAGTGATGTGCTCTTTTACCGCCTCAGCCCAGACGCCAAATTCCAATCCTCCAGCCTGCCTGCCGGAACGCAGGCCTGCCTGCCGGGTGGGCAGGTCGGTGCCACCAGCGATGAGGATACAGTTAGGACCACCCCAGCGTTCCAGCGCCACAATAGCACCGTCCGGCGAGGTCGCGCAGGTATCATTAATAACCGTTAGATGGGAACCTGCGTGGACCACTTCCTGCCGGAACGAGATATCCGGCAGGGTCTTGATGCGCGGGGCTAACTGACTCCACGAGGCACCCGACAGATGGGCCACCAGAAGCGCCTGCATAAGGTTCAGTACCTGATGTGCCCCACGCCGAGATTCGAAATCGCCAAGCTCAAACACCCGCTCAGCTACGCCGTCCTTTTGGAGCCAGAGCCAGCCACGGTCCCGATAGAGACCATTACCCTCCGTGAGCGGACGTGATGCGGTGAGCCATACACGAGCCTGCGGCTTCTGTTTCAGAAAGAACGACGTCCAGGCGTCGTCGGCATTTAGGATAAGTTTGCCGTTTGCCGTTTGCCGTTGGAAGACCGCCGCTTTTGTCCGGGCATAGCCCCCTATGCCGTCGTAGCGATTCAAGTGGTCCGGATACAGGTTCGTGATGACTGCGATGTCCGGCGCTTTGGTGAAGTGCTCGAGCAGAAACGACGGTAATTCAGTCACATACCGTGGTGGTTGGATCCGCTTACCCACAGCGGCTAGAAACGGGTGCGCGGTCGCGTTGCCGGCAATACCCGCTTTTTTTTGACCGCCCAGCAGATGACTTATCCAATTGACCGTGGTCGTCTTGCCACGCGTCCCCGTGACTCCAACGGTCGTGCCACGATACAAAGAATAGAATACCTCCGCCTCGTTGAGGACGCGCTTTCCCAGGCGCCGAGCTGTCTGCAGGTATGGCGATGCGGCCGGTACGTCCGGATTGACCATGATGATATCGTGCGCACGGATAAGGTCCTCGGAATGCCCACCCAGCGCAAACGCCAGTCGTGCTTGCCGGTCCTCGTACTCTCGACCGTCCCGCGCTCCTGTGCGCACCTGTGCACGTAACTTGGCCAGAGACGGTGCCAATGCGGTCTCATCCTTAAGGTCGGTGACGGTCACGAATGCGCCACGGTCCAGAAGCCAGCTGGCCGTGGCGACTCCCCCTCCGAGCAGACCGAGGCCGAAGACCAGCACTTTTTTCCCTTTGAACATCATGCGAACTCCCGATCCAACTTCACGAGTTGTCTATGGTTATATTCCCCCTGCCCGAAGAACGCGAATACGCTCAGAGAGTGGCGGATGCGTAGCGAATAACTTAGTAAACCAGCTCATCGCCTCCTTGCCCTTGAACGGACTGGCAATGAATAGGTGTGCGGTAGCGGTGTGCGCCTTGTGCATGGGTACGGCATCATGGGCGATTTTCTCCAACGCACTGGCAAGGCCCTCGGGGTACCGGGTCAGAAGGGCGCCACTGGAATCGGCCATAAACTCACGCTTGCGCGAAACCGCCAAACGAATAAGCGTAGCCGCCAGCGGAGCTAGAATGACGGCAACCAGGACCACGACAAGGGTGACAGCGCCTCCGCCGTTGCGCTCGTTGCGCCGACCACCCCAAAGCGTCATCCGCAACGCCAGGTCCGAGACGATGGCGATGATACCCGCCATTACCACGACAACGGTCGAGATGAGGATGTCCCGGTTGCCAATGTGCGACAGTTCATGCGCGAGCACACCGGTTAGTTCGTTGTCATTCAGCTTCTCAAGAGTTCCGGTCGTGACCGCGATGGCCGAATGTTCCGGGTCACGCCCTGTGGCGAACGCATTGATTTGTGAACTTGCCATCACGTACAGGCGCGGCAGGGGCAAGCCAGCGGTAATACAGAGATTCTCGACGATGCGGTACAGACGCGCATTCTGCTCACGCGTGACCGGCTTAGCGCCTGACATCGCCAGTGCAATGGAGTCGGACTTCCAATACGCCACAATGTTCCCGATGATAGAGACACTCGCAAAGACGTACAGAAATACTGTGTTTCCGTAATACTGCGTCAGTAGCCAGCCCAGTGCGATGAGCACCAGAAACATGGCTGTCATAAAAAGCCATGTTTTGCGCACATTCGCGTCCTGATGCGTATAGAGATTCTGTACCATTGGTGCCCGGCCACCTTCCATGCTAGCGTATGCGTAGTACCTGCACAGAAAGGGAAATATGATCGAATGGCTGATGGTATTCTACGAATACCATACTATGCAAATCTGGCTCATCGGTGTCGGTGCCGCAGCCCTCGGGCTCATTTTCTGGAGCTTGATTGCCAGCTTCGACCGACATGGTCCCCGCGGACCATACAACCGCTAAGACGCTTCCTCTGGAGGCGTCTTTTCTTATGCGGGCTAGAACTGTACTTTCACCGGCTCGCGGGCCGCACCCTCGGTCAGTTCGAAGAAATCGACCTCTTTGAACCTGAACATGCCGACAACGAGGTTGGTCGGGAACACCTGTATCTTGGTATTGTAGGCCATGACGTTGCTGTTGTAGAATCGGCGGGCCGCCTGGATTTTGTTCTCCGTGTCGGTCAGTTCGTTCTGTAACTGCGTGAACGATTGGACCGCTTTAAGATCCGGGTACGCCTCAGCAAGGGCAAAGAGGCTTTTGAGCGCTCCGGAAAGCATGTTTTCGGCTTCTCCATGCTCCTTAACCGTTTCGGCGCCCATTGCCTTATTGCGTGCGGTGATAACCGCATCCAAGGTCTCCTTCTCATGACTCGCGTACCCCTTAACCGTCTCCACGAGGTTCGGGATAAGGTCATACCGCCGCTTGAGCTGCACATCAATGTCTGCCCAACTCTCTTTGACCCGATTCCGCCAACGCACCAGACCGTTATAGGAACCGACGAGCCACAAACCGACGACGGCCGCGATGATGACAATAATCCAAATGAGTGACATGTATGTATTGAGAATGACTAGTACCCTTCCATCTTAGCAGGCCAGCACACAAAAGAAAGGGCTCCGCAAGGGAGCCCTGTGTTGTCAGCTCAGAACCGCACACCCAGGCCGAGATGATACCCAGGAATAAATGTGCGGGAACGACGATCTTCCGCGTGGAATGGACCGTCGCGCGGGCCCCACATCCACTGCGTGAGCGTAGGATGGAGCGAAAAACGCACCTGTGCATCCACGAAGCATGGGCCCAGCACATCGTACTGGATTCCGTAGGAGACGAACGGATATACCATCGCCTCATCCACACCGGGCGCATTCAGTTGCAACGTGCGCCAGGTTGCGTCTCGGAATTTTCCCGGAAGACCTTCGCGAAAGTGCGCTGAGGATTCGCTATGCATTCGAATGCCGGCTCCGAACCGGAGCGCCCCGGCGAATCCGGCGGCAATGTCCCAGCGCCTGCCCAGGGCGAACTCGGCACCCCAGCCGTCGTAGACAGAGCGTCCCTCCTTCAGAAAGGAGACGCTATACCGGAATGCACCGCCGGCCTCGATGGACAGGCGGAACTGGTAAGTCCTCTCACCACCGGTCCAGGAAGCACTATCGGAGAATCCAATGTCCGTCCTCATCTCCGTCTGCGCAGTCGCCACCGTGGCGGACAGCGACAGACAGGCAACCGCCAGGATGCGCACCGTCATAGAACACCTCCCGTCAGGGCACGGTACAAAGGCGACGGTACCGGCTCCTTCAGCCGACACACTTCCGGTAGTCCAGAGACCAGTGCGAAGCCAGTACATTCGGAGAAGACATACCAGTAGATGCGCGTGGCCCGAAGCTGGCTACGAATGCGCGGATATTCCGTGCGCACATGTTCGATGTGCCGGTCAGGGTGATTGATGCCCGTCTCGGTCACCCAAATTTCGGTCGAACCCGGAAGGCGCTGGATTTGCTTCTTCAGCGCGTACAGGAAAGCACTACCGGTCGCATAGTAGTGGACCGAGAGCACGGGCAGTTCCCCGCGCTCGGCCAAGGCCAATAGTCCGCCGTCAAGCATCTCACGCACCCGCTCCCCTCCGTCGGCGGCCCCGGCCGGGGCCTGGGGAATAAGTATGTTCTGCGGATATTCCTTGCGCACCCGCTCCTGTAGTTCCAGGAATATGGGGAGGTATCGATGTACTCCAATATCCGTGAACACGTCGAGCTCGTTGCCAATCTCCCAGTGCCGCACCTCAGGGCTCGCATCCATCTTAGCCGCCAGACGCTCGTAGACGTCGGAAGCGAGAAGGTGTTCATTCAGAAAGATACCGAGGACATGCACTCCATGCCCGGCGGCAAATGCCGCGAATGCGGGGCCACCATGGGGGTCCATATCCAGACGGATACCGCGAACCGCTCCGGACCGGAACAACTGTTCCAGATACGGCTGCTGGACGTTTAGGTGCGGTCCAAATCCGTGCACTCCCACGTAGGGGGACCACTCGGGAATCGCCTGTGTCGGAGTGGTATTCACGACATCCAGGCCAGTCGGACCAGTCAGACCTTCTTCGAGACACGCCGAGGGGCACCCCAGGCATGCAAGCGCGCATAAGAGTGCAATACACCACGTACTGCGGAACATGGGCTTACCTCCTTTACGTCATGAGCTACATGGATTGGAGAAGAACACAGCGAACGTACCGAACAGCAAAACACCGTCAATCTTGACTCGCCAGTGAAATACCGTGCTTATCGAATACTCCGGGCCTGAAGTGCGGCACGGATGAGGCCGATGAAGAGCGGATGGGGCGAAAGCGGACGGCTGATAAGCTCGGGATGGAACTGTGTTCCGACAAAGAACGGGTGGCCAGGGAGTTCCACAATCTCAATAAGGTCCCGCTCAGGATTCACACCGGCGATGCGTAAACCGGCGTCGGCCAACTGCTGGCGGTAGGCGTTATTTACCTCATACCGATGTCGATGTCGTTCGTTGATGAGTTCTCTTTCATAGAGCCCGTGGCTCATACTCCCCGGAGAGAGCCGACAGGCATACTCCCCCAGACGCATAGTCCCACCCATATCATCCGAGGCTATGCGCTCCACCTGCTCAGACATCGTATGAATAACCGGGTGTCTGGTCGCCGGGTCGACCTCGGGCGTATGCGCTCCGCGTAATTTGCACACATGCCGGGCAAATTCGACAACCGCTAACTGCATGCCGTAGCACAATCCCAGATACGGGATACCCCGCTCCCGACAGTGCCGGATGACGGCAATCTTCCCTTCCACTCCCCGGGTGCCAAACCCGCCGGGCACGATGACTGCATCATAGTCCTCCAATTCCCGGACCGCGGTCCGCCAACCGACGGAGTCCTGTTCATACGCCTCGGCGTCAAGCCAGGCGATATCCGCGACACGGCCATTCGCCCACGCGGCATGCTTGACCGCCTCGATAATCGACAGATACGAATCAGATAAAATGAACTCGCCGGTGCCGAAGTATTTACCAACGATACCGACGCGAACCGGTTCAGTGGCCCGATGGATAGTGCGCACCAGGCCACGCCACTGACTATCATCGTATGCCTTGCGCCGCATACCGAATTTCTCAAGAATGCGCTCGCCCAGTTTATCCTTGGCAAAGTTCACCGGTACCTCGTAGACACTGCTGATATCCGGAGCAGAGATAATATCTGCCCACTCCAGATTACAGAACAATGACACCTTCTCCTTGCGACGCTTGTCCAGCGGTATCTCCGAACGGGCAATGATAATATCCGGCTGAATGCCGATGGCCTGCATTTGCCGTACTGCATTCTGGGTTGGCTTGGTTTTCATCTCTCCGACCATCTTAGGGACCGGAAAATAGCTCACCAACATGAAGAGCACGTGGCCGGGCATTTTCAGACGCATGAGCCGAGCCGCCTCCAGGAACAAGGCATTCTGGTACTCGCCGACCGTACCGCCGATTTCCACCAGCATGATGTCCGCTCGACTGACCCGGGCGGCACGCATCAGGCGCATACGCACTTCGTCCATGATGTGCGGATGCGGTTCCACGCATTTACCGTGGTATCCCAATGCTCGCTCGCGCTGAATGACGGACAAGTACACTTGCCCTTGGGTCATATAGTTAATGCGTGGGATGTCCTCGTCCAAAAAACGCTCATAATTGCCGATATCCTGGTCGGTCTCCAGACCGTCATGCGTGACGAACACCTCACCATGCTCCGTGGGGTTCATAGTGCCGGCATCCACATTCAGATAGGGGTCAATTTTTGCCGCCGAGACACGAAAGCCCGAATCCTTAAGGATTCGGGCGGTAGATGCCACGGTGATGCCTTTACCGATACCCGACATGACGCCTCCTGCAACGAAGATGAAACGCGTCCCGCGAACAGATGCGGTTCCCGTGGCACGGCTCCGTGCGGGTTGATTGTTCTTACGCGCTTTGACCATCGCTCCAAGAGTTACCTCTATGATACCGTATTTGGACTATCCACACCCCCTGAAGCTGATGATTGACTCTATACGTGATGTGTTGTAGAATAGTTCCATCTTTGAAACGAGGTGACCAATGGAGCAGGAAGTCCCCAGGGTCCACCTAGGAGACTTCGTAACCGCAATGCTCGTCGCGAATCAAGACGCTGACGAAAATGCGGTCGTGCGGCTCATCCGGGGCGTAGTCATCTGGGACCACGGCAACGGGACCATCCAGGTGACTACCGCCTTAATGCACACCTATGTATGCATTAAGGCGGAGCACCCGATCATTTGGTCAACGAGCCAGCTCGCACCAGATGAGCTCGCGTTCGTTAAAAAAATGCGCCGCGAGCTCATCGCCAGCGCGTATGCCGTGCTGGCACACCTGTCCCCGTCCCGCACCCACTGAGTGCGGGACGTTTTTTTCTGTATGAAAAACACGGAAAATGGCAGAAGACACGAAGTCAAAAGGCGCCCTTCGGCGCCTTTTGACTTCGTGTCTATACCCGTACGGACCGGCGACTAGTAATCCATGCCTCCCGGCGGCATCGCCGGTGCATCCTTTCTGGGCTCCGGCTTGTCGGTAACCACCGCCTCGGTCGTGAGGACCAAAGAGGCAACTGAAACCGCATTCGTCAGAGCTGTCTTGACCACCTTGAGTGGGTCAATGATGCCCAGGTCAAACATGTTGCCATACTCGTTATCGCGAGCGTTGTAGCCGTAGCCGGATTCATTCTTGGCGACAACCTTCTGAACAACCTCGTCCGCGGGCTTGCCGGAGTTCTCCGCAATGGTGCGCAGAGGTCGCTCCAGGACCGCTTTGATGACCGACAAGCCCTTGGCCTCGTCACCAAACTCACCAACACCCTTGACCGACTTGTGTGTCAGTTCACGAGCGGCCTCAAACAGGGCGATGCCGCCGCCGGCCACGATACCCTCCTCGAGCGCGGCGCGCGTGGCCGCCACAGCATCCTCAATGCGAAACTTCTTTTCCTTCATCTCGGTCTCGGTTGAACCGCCAACCCGCAGGATTGCTACGCCGCCCGAGAGTTTGGCCAGGCGCTCGTTAAGCTTCTCTTTATCAAACGAGCTGGTGCTTTTCTCAATCTGCGCCTTAATCTGGGCAACTCGTTTATCAATGTCGGCCTTCTTGCCCTTGCCGTCCACGATGGTCGTTGCGTCCTTTGTCGCCTTGACCTTATGGGCACGGCCAAGCATGTCCAGCTCGACGCTCTCGAGCTTAATACCCTTCTCTTCGCTGACTACGATACCGCCGGTGACGACCGCGATGTCTTCAAGCATGTCTTTCTTACGGTCGCCGAATCCGGGCGCCTTCACTGCCAGGGCATGGAAGTTCCCACGCAACTTGTTGACCACGAGCGTGGCCAGCGCGTCCCCGTCCACGTCATCGGCAATGATGACCATCTCCCGCTTGCCCGCCTGATTTATTTTCTGCAGGAGCGGAACGATATCGTTGATGGATGATATTTTCCGGTCAGTGATGAGGATGAATGGGTCCTCCAGGACTGCTTCCATCCGCTCGGCGTTCGTCACCATGTAGGGCGAAACATACCCGCGGTCGAACTGCATGCCTTCGACGAGTTCGCGACTCATCTCCGCAGACTGACTCTCCTCGACGGTCACCACGCCGTCCTTACCAACCTCGTTGAATACTTCGGCAATGACCGTGCCAATTTCCGGGTCGTTGGCAGAGATGCTCGCCACCTCTTTGAGGTTCTCCTTGGTGACCTTCTTCTTGCGACCGTCAAGGAAGGTAATCACCCAATCGGCGGCCTTATCCATGCCCCGCTTCAAAGACATTGGATTGGCACCCGAGGCGACAGCTGAAAAGCCCTCGGCCACAATGGCCTGCGCCAGCACCGTGGCAGTCGTCGTACCGTCCCCGGCGTTATCGCCGGTCTTTGAGGCAACCTCCTTGACCAGTTCGGCACCGACGTTCTCGACCCTGTCCTCGAGCTCAATCTCCTTGGCGACGGTTACTCCATCCTTGGTAATGACCGGCGCACCAAAACCACGGTCCAGGACGACATTCCGGCCACGCGGGCCAAGTGTCACTTTGACAGCGTTAGCCAACTTGTCCACGCCGCGCTTGAGTCCTTCGCGAGCCTCTTCTTTGTATGAAATGATTTTAGGCATATTCTCTTTGACGTTTACCGTTTTCCGCTCGCCGTTTACCGTACCGAGCGGTCAACGGAAGACGGTTAACGATCGGCTATTTAATGACCGCCAGGATGTCCTTTTCTTCCGCGATGAGATACTCCTTATCGTCGATCTTAATCTCGTTCGGTCCGTACTTCGTAAACAGAACGACATCGCCCTTCTTCACCGACATCGGAATGGTCTTGCCGTCTTCGTCCAGACGTCCCGGACCGACGGCGATGACCTTACCTTGCTCAGGGCGCTCCTGGTGAGCGGTCTCTGGCAGGATGATGCCGCCTCGCTTGACCTCTTCCTTCACGGGCTCGATGAGCACGTGATCACGCAACGGGGTTATCTTGGTACCCATGAGTGTTTTTTCTTAGTAAAACTACGTTAGCACTTACGTATTGCGAGTGCCAATACCTCTACACTAGAAAAACAAAAGGACGGTGTCAATGACACCGTCCTGCAAAACTACGGGAATGTCTGTTTGCCCGGGATGAGTCCTTCCTTTACCGCCAGGCGCACGGCCCGAGCATACTCCGGCATAACGTACGTCTCACGCACGTACGCATAGCCATACAACCTGGCTTCAAATGACGCCACCAGGATATGGCTAGCCACGACGGGTTCGACGTAAGGATACCGCCGCCTCAGCCGCTTCCGGACGGCCATGTATTCAACCGTGCGAGCAACCTGATGCAGGAGCTCGTGGGCAATCTCTCGAAGAATGTCCTCATCCGCGCATGGCACAAAAGGACCGTCCGGTCCGCCCTTATACACGGACACCGTAAGCGGATCGGAGATGCCTCGCCCGCATCCAATAAAGTAAATGACTGTGGGCTCTGTGGGAAAAACATCCACCGCAGTCGCCGTGCGGATGTGCGACAGGAGCACATCGCCCTTCTGCTCCCAAAGCGCAATGGCACGCTCTACCTGGATTCGAACGTCCTCCATCTGCGGACAGTTGGGCAGGTGTCTACGATGTTTATGCTCATCGTAGACCCACGAGTAATGTGCCGTCACCGGCACAGGAGCGGACTGCACCAGCATACCCATCGCAAGCACGGTCGAAAGCGTTACCATGACTCCTCCTCAATGAACAAATAACAAGGAACGTATAGAATCCACCATACGTATTATCTATGAAATAATCAAAATAAAACGGACGGTGCGTGTGATGCACCGTCCGTCAGTTCAGGGGCCCTGTACCTGGATGCCTTCTCGGACAGGGACGAACACGGGGATTCCCGTGCTGTCCACCTGCATACGTACGACAAGCGGACGATAGGTCACCTGCCAACCATCGGGCACCGCATCAGTTGGAAGTCCGACCTGTTCGATCCACTGGTGGAACTGCACCACGTAAAGTCCGGCTCGGTCGGGATACCGATTGAGCATGGTCACCGCTTCGGCAAACGGCAGATGCTCCAGGAATTCTCGCTGAAGCAACGATCCATCATACACGCGTAGTGGCTGATGGACGGGTCCCGCCAGCGACTGTTGTGTCACCAGCCTGCGCCAGTCCCGCTCGCGCCGGAGCAGGATACGCACCTGCCAGTCCGAATCATTCACGGCCAGTGAAGCTTTCCTGACCTCCATGAGGTCACAGGAGTCAGCTTTCCGATATTTGACGCGGATGGCGCCAATGCTCGGTACTGGCCGGACGTAATGATTCATCCAGACGAGGATATTCAAAAGCGAATCATACCCCTCCGGACGTTTAAAGTTCGGTCCGGCATCGGTGAATACGACGGGTTCCGGTAGTCCCAGGACCTCAATACGGACCTCTACCCATGCGCATTCATCGGCGCTGATATGATGAGCGGTGAACTTCTGCAGTGCGCCGATAACGCGGTGTCCACCATACCAGGTCCGGGAAGTATGGAAGGTTCTCTCCAAGGACTGTGCGGTAAATCCTCGCAGAGAAACGTGCACCGTCATTGTTTTCGGGGTGCGGTCCGTGGCGATGATGTGCCCCGTAGCGCCGTTCCAGATAAGCGTACCGACCGGCTCACCGATACGTGCCGCATAGGCACTTCCGATATCAGAAGCAAACACTGTCGTCTGCACTGTGCCGCGCCAGACGGGTATTGCCGTATGGCCTGATTCGACACCCGTCCGACTCACCTCCCCGGTGGCGTGTCCCTGAGCATACCAGCGGCCCGGTGCGAGCTCGGCGGTAATGGTGGCATTGGAGCAGTCCCAAAGATCCCCCCACACGCCACACATCACATAGGGAACGCCAGATGCCAAATGTGCGGACGCATCGGGCATCGGTACGGTCGTCTCTCGCTCGCGAGTGCGAGGTATATTCCGGAAAATCGACTCTACCGGTGTAATCCAGGCATCGCTGGTACGGGCCCCGATAATCGTTTCGGACAACGCGCCTACGAGCCGGCCATGGATATAGGCAGGACTTCCAGACATCCCCTTAAAAACCATGTTCCCCTTTGTCGTACCCAGCACTGCGTACGGATTCTGAATACGCACGAGTACGCGGGGCATGATGCTGTAGATACGGTCCACCGCGATGACTATGAATGAGAAGGCGCGTGGCGTATCGCCCTCATAGGTGACGAGCACCTCTCCGCGCTGACCGACCGCGACATCCGTCAGCGGCATGATGTCGAGTGTCGGCCCCTGCGCGCCGACCGGCATGACGAACACAACGACGAGTAAGGTCCACAGTGTACGCATGAGACCACCTCCTCACAATTAAAGAACGAATATGACGACTATTCTAAAATAAATATAATGTATGTCAATGAAGTCCGGAGTCTTCTTCCGTGAGCGAAATCCCCAGGCGGGTCATGGCACGATTGTATCGAGCAAGTGTTCCGCGTTCGGCTGAGCGGGGATGGAACTCAATTTCACGGTCATCGGCGATAACCCGACCACCGCGCGCATGGGTCACCGGATCGCGGTCAATACGCCATTGTTGCCAACGACACAAAACAGTCTCCAGGATCGTGCCCAGCGACGAGGAGAGTACCGCCTCGGCGATACGGCGCACTATCGTCAGTGGACGTGACGGGTGTATCGTCTGTCGCATGCGCGGGCCATACGCGACACCGTGCATCAGATAGGTACGGGTCCAGCCATTCGCCTGCGCCAAGCGGCCGAATAGGTTGTCCGGATCATAGAATGGCACGAGCCGGGCCAGGGCATCAGCCACGAATAACGAGCGGTGACGTATCTTCAGTCCTTGATCGGTCACATAGTGATTGAAACAAAATCGGTCTGGCGCTATACGCTGATGCTTGGTCCGCAGACGGCCCTGGAGCGCGGACACCAAGACCAGTCCCAGTCGCACCGTATACAGGCGGCCGTGTCGGGCGATGACGAATAGGTCCCAGTCACTGTCTCGGCCAGTCGTGCCGGCCGCTAAGGAACCGGAGGCGGCAAGCGCACGGACAAACGGTACCACCTGTAGCCAGCGTGAGTGGCTAAGCATGCTCCGCCACTTATCAGCATTGATATTCGCCTGCACCAACCGTCGCTCAAATACTCTGTCCGCTGTAACCGCTGATGTACCTGCCGACTCGGTCTGCCCCATCGGAACTTCAGTAAGGTGAGCGGGCAGATACCAGCCATCTCGCTCCCAGACCTGGCCGGTGGCAGTGAGACGACCCAACTCCCGTGTAATATGTCCGAGTGTCGGGACACCGTCCGTGCCGACGCGACCGGGTGCAATCAGGTGCCGCCAGACCTGTACGACCGTCAGTGGCGTGCCGGAAGCGGCCCCATAATACAACGTGGCGAGTACGGCATACTCCATACCGACAGCATACTCGCCTGCGTGCCGCCAAAAACATTGTTATTATTAGTATTTCGTGGCATAATATTTTCTCATGGACTTGATCGCCATAAAAGAACGTATTGCCCAGGCACCGAAGACGCCGGGTGTCTATATCTGGAAGGATGGCCGTGGCCGCCCCCTGTACATCGGCAAAGCCGCGAATATACGGACTCGGCTTTCCAGTTACACAAAAATCCGGGACCCGCGCATCCGCACCATGATTGAGCGAGCCACACGCGTGGACTGGGACCAGACCCCCACCGATATCGAGGCGCTTATCCTGGAATCCCTCCTCATTAAGCGCCACCGCCCGACGTTCAACATCGACCTACGCGATGACAAGTCGTACTTCTTCGTCGCGGTCACTGACGAATCGTTTCCGCAATTCATCCCCACCCACCAGGTCAGAAGCCGGTTCATAAAAAAGCCGGTCAAAGAATTTATCGGTCCATTTACGGATGGCGTCCCCCTGAAGACAACCCTTAAAGTCCTCCGACGACTCCTTCCATTCTGTACCTGTAAGACAACGCACCATGTGCGTTGTCTGAACGCACATATCGGCATGTGCCCCGGCTATTGCTGTCTCAAGGCACCGGCATCTGCCGTCCAAAAACAAAAATACGCCCGGAATGTTCGCGCAGTGCGCGATATCTTAACCGGCAAGCGAGGAAATCTGATTAGCCGCATGGAAAAACGCATGCGCCAGGCCGGACGCCACGGTGCATTGGAGGAAGCGCGACGCCTACAGATACAGATTGAGCGCATCGCCCGCGTGTTCGTGAATGCCCAACTCTTCAGTCGGCGCGCCGTCTCGGCGACCAAGCATCACGGCGCCCTGGAACAGCTCGCCGAGGAGTTCGGCCTCTCTCGCCCGCCCGTGCGCATCGAAGGATACGATATCGCCCATATCCAGGGTACCCATCCGACAGGCGCTATGGTCGTCTTCACGGACGGCTCACCTGATAATGCCGAATATCGCCTGTTCAACATCAAGACAACGGAAGCAGGCGATGTCGCCGCACTCAAGGAAGTGCTTGTCCGACGTCTGAGGCATGCTCCGCCAACCGGCGGATGGCCACTGCCTGACCTGATACTCGTGGACGGCGCTAAGGCCCAGCTCAATGCCATGCTACGGACCGTTGATCAGTGGCAGATGACCGTTGACCGTAGCAGAAAACGGAAAACGGTAAACAAAAAACGAACCGACATTCCGATTATCGCCTTGGCAAAAGATGAAACACACAAGGGTTCGTATGTCCTCTTTTCCGGCGACGCCAAGGTACGCACGCTCAAGCGCCTACCCCAAAAAGTCCGCAACCTCATTGAGCACGTGGACAAAGAGGCGCACCGATTTGTTCTCAAGCACCATCGGAACCGTCGTAGTAAAGGACTCCTGGATACGACCGACCGCGGAACGGCGCATTGAATGAACCTCGCACCTATGCTAGCATGGAGCTCTCATGAAAAGGCTGTTTTTCCTTGTTCTTTTGAATGCTCTGGCGCTTTGGATCGCCGACCTCTTTGTTCCCGGATTCACCGTCATCGGTGGCATGGGGACCTACGCGGTCGCCGGACTCGTCCTAGGTCTACTCAACGCCATAGGTAAACCCATCCTGAAACTGGTGACTCTGCCCCTTATGGTGGTGACCCTCGGATTATTCTCCCTGGTCATCAACGCCTTGCTTTTGTGGGCGGTCACCGTTATCGTGCCTTCCGTCATTGTCGCTGGCCTGATACCCCTCGTTTGGGCGACCCTGGTCGTGACGGCATCGAACATCGTAACCAACCGACTCACCTAACATCATGTCAATCATAGCCATCCTCACCTACATTCAACTCGGAAGTGCCGTCGGTCTCATTGTGACCATCCTGCTCCAACAGCGGGGTTCTGGTCTGGGTAGCGGCATGGGTGGCGGCTCGTCCGCCGAATTTAGCACCAAGCGAGGCGTGGAAAAGAGCGTGTTCACCGCTAGCATTGTGCTCGCGGTCGTGTTTCTCGCCTCCTCCATCGCCCGCCTCTTCGTGGCCTAGGCGCCACGTCCCGTCATTACATGGCATCGGAACGACAATTGGATGATTTTTTTGGGGTAAGGACCGAGGTCCCGGACCGAGAATCTTTTAAGGACTCTCTCGGCAAACGCCTTTCCCTACGTAGTCGTCTGCGCCTACTCCCCAAGGTGCTCTCCCTGCGCGAACGATATACGATGCTCGGGCTCCTGGCGATCATCATCATATCCGTCGTTGCCATCCCATTTTCGGCTTACTATCACTACACCGTCCCCGTACCCACCACGGGCGGCACCATCACCGAAGGCATCCTGGGCGAACCTCGTCGTATCAATCCGCTCCTTCTGCAGGCCAGCGACGTGGACCGTGACATCGTAGCGCTCGTGTTTGCCGGGCTGATGCGCTACAACGGCCAAGGTAAATTGGTCCCCGATTTGGCAAAGTCCCACCCCGAAGTCACGAGCGATGGGCTTATCTATACGGTCCAACTCCGCGAAGATGCCTACTGGCACGATGGCGTGCGCGTGACAGCCGACGATGTAGTATTCACTGTTCAGACGGCCCAAAACCCAGACTTCGCCAGTCCCCAACTCTCGAACTGGTCAACAGTAACCGTTCGTAAAGTGAGCGACTTCGTCGTCTCATTCACACTCCCACAGCGGTACCCACAATTTTTAAGTAACCACCTCACCATGGGCCTGTTGCCCAAACATCTGTGGGAGGACGTACGGCCCATTAACTTTCCGCTCTCGGAGCTGAACCTCAAGCCCATTGGTGCCGGCCCATTCAAGTTCAAGGAGCTCCGCAAAGACCGTTCCGGCAGCATCCTTGATTATCAGCTCGAAGCACACACAAAACGCCATAACGGTCGTCCCTATCTGGACGGCATCACGTTCCGGTTCTATGAGACCGAGGAGGCACTGGTGAATGCCTTCAACAACAACGAGGTTGACTCCCTGGGGACCCTCAGTGCCGCGTCGGTCGCAGATCTCAAGTTCGGCAGACGCATCGTCCTGGAACAACTCCAATTACCTCGCTATTTTGCCCTGTTCCTGAACCAGACCCAGAGCGAGGCCCTAAAAAACAAAAATGTACGCTTAGCGCTTGCCCATGCAACCAACCGCGTAGACATCATCAATAAAGTACTCAATGGCAACGCGTTTCTGGTTGACTCTCCACTCTTGGGCGGTATCCTGGACATCAATCCAAACGTCCCCTCGTACGACTACGACCCTGAGCTGGCTCGTTCTATCCTGGACGCGGCCGGGTGGGTACCAAGTGAAGACGGCATCCGCGTACGCAACAATCAGCGCCTGGAATTCACCCTGACAACCTCGACCTGGCATGAATTTGTCTCCACCGCTCAACTACTGGCCGAGCAGTACCGTTCCATCGGTGTCGAGATGCACATAAGAACCATTCCCGTGTCCCAGCTGAACCGCGATGTCATCGCTCCGCGTGCCTATGAAGCGCTTTTGTTCGGCCAGGTCCTTTTGCTCGACCCGGATCCGTTCACGCTCTGGCACTCAGGCCAGTCTCAGCCGCCCGGTGGAAATCTGTCTCTGTACGATAACAAGACCGCCGATATCCTATTGGATGAGGCCCGTCAGACCGGTAATCCCCTAGAGCGGTCAGCCATTTACGATGAGTTCCAGCGCGTCCTTATTGACGACATTCCCGCTCTCTTCCTCTATAGTCCCTATTACCTATACGGAAGGGTTGCGGGCATGGACGGATTCGATACCACCATTATCGCCCTACCATCGGAACGATTCACGAATGCGGCAGAGTGGTACCTCAAGACCAAGCGAGTACTCCGCTCCAACCCAGAAGCGACACCTACGCCTGAACCCATTGGGCGGTCATTCCGCTCTGCACCAAGCGAGGGCTAAACTGGCATCCGGCGCCCTGACGCCGTACACTGAAGACCATGCATATGCGCGAAACGATCTTGGCCGTTCCCGGCCATCTCCAAGAGGGCGTACGCGCCGCAGAGGGCATCTTGTTACCAGGGGGACGGCGTATTATCTGTTGTGGTATGGGCGGCTCCTCTATGGCGGGTGAAATTCTCTCTATGGTCCGCGACGACGTCGTCATTCACTGGGACTACGACCTTCCCCAGACCGCCCAGAAGGGTGACGTGGTCGTCTGTACTTCCTGGTCCGGCAACACCGAGGAGATACTTTCTTCCTGGCATGCCGCCCGTATACACGGATTAGACACGCTAGCCATCACTACTGGCGGAGAGCTGGCTCGTCTGGCATCCGAGGCCTCAACTCCGCTCATTCGTTTCGAAGGAATGGAGGTCGTCCCGCGCCTGCACGCCGCCCATATGACCGGTGCCCTGTTTGCCGCACTCGGTATAGCCGACCAACTCCCCGTTTCCGAGGCCCTAGACTCACGGGGTGCCCAAGAACAAGGCGCGGCCATCGCCCGAGCAATTGGCAACCGCGTGCTCGCTCTTACCGCCGCTTATCCGTGGCGGAAACTGACCGGGTTCTGGAAGATGATTTATAGCGAAACGGTCAAACGCCAAGTCATGGTCAACTGGTTCCCGTCCGGCGCTCACACCGAAGTAGTCGGCTGGGAAGGCCCGTACGGCAACGACATAGCCCATGTGCTCCTACGAGATCCTGGCCAGGAAGACGAACGCTACACAAAGAACTTTGATGCCCTCCTTGCAATTCTTGAGAAAAGAGGCTATACTGTATCCACTGTCAGCCTCTCTGGGAACACCGTGCTTGAGCAGGTGTTCAACAATTATCTCCTTGCGCTCTGGACCAGCCTCCATGCGGCCGACAACCTGGGTATTGACCCGGTCGCCGTTGCGTTGCTCGACGAGTTCAAGGCGCTAAAGGCGGCGGGATGACCGTTGGATTGACCTGTTCTTTGTTCACGAGATATCTGACCTTCAGGCAGGGCCGCTTCCGTAGCGAGAGTGTGCATCTTCGAGCGAAAGGGTCGCCCGCGCCCGGCGTACGGGCGTATGTCGAGCAGGACGGACGGCTTGCAGCCGAAGATGCGCACTCGCAGTAGGAATGGGTTTCTGCCCGAAGGTCAGTAAGGGGCAAATGGCGGAATTGGTAGACGCGCTAGCTTCAGGAGCTAGTGGGGGCAACCCCGTGGAGGTTCGAGTCCTCTTTTGCCCACAAATCCCAGGCACCATGCCTGCGATCCATGACGGTCGCCTCAGAAAGCCGTCACCGTACCATTATTAATCAAATCACGGCCCACGCAGGCCTGAAGATGCTATGACTCCAGACAGTACCGACAATAATAAGAAGGACAAGCCATCCGAAATCCAGGGTGATGCTTCGCGTTCCTCGGCTGAACGCCAGAATCGCGGACGTGGACGAGGTAATGAAAACGTATCCGAAAAAGAGAGCGGTTCTTCCGACGGTAACGAACCCCGCACAGCCCAATCCGGACGCTCAGGCGGTGGTTCCAAGCACAAAGGACGTAAGCGTTTCGGGGCACCCCGCGCCAAACTCCCGACCCAACGCCGCCTGCCACCCACGACTATCAACGAAGGCCGCGTCGGCACACCTACCGGCGCCAACCCCGAAGACGCTCTGAAGGTCGTCGCGCTTGGTGGATTGGGTGAGATTGGAAAAAACTGCTACCTACTCGAATACAAAGACGACTGTATACTCATTGATGCCGGTTTGATGTTCCCGGAATACGACATGCCGGGCATCGACTTTCTCCTTCCGAACACGGAATACCTGGAGACGCGCAAAGAAAGAATCCGCGGCCTCCTGCTCACGCACGGCCACCTGGACCATATTGGCGGTATTCCGTATCTCCAACAGCGAATGGGGAACCCCGATATCTATACCGCGGCGCTCACCAAGGGCATCGTACTCAAGCGGCAGAGCGAGTTCTCGCACCTACCCAAGCTTCCTATTCATGTGGTCAAGTCGGGTGACATCATTAAGCTCGGCGACTATTTCGAGGTGGAGTTCTTCCACATGAACCACAATATCCCGGACGACCTGGGTATCATGATTCGCACACCGGTCGGCAATCTCATCCATACCGCCGACTTCAAGTTTGACCCGGATCCGGTCAATGACAAGCCGGTAGACCTGGACCACCTGCGTTCATTTGGAGATGAGGGTATTCTGGCACTTCTGTGCGATTCGACCGATGCGGAAACCCCCGGACACTCTGTTTCCGAAAAAACCATCATGGAGAACCTGGAGGTTATCTTCAAAGAGGCAACCGGCATGATTGTCTCAGCAACATTCTCATCGATGGTCAATCGCATGCAGCAGCTCATCCAATTATCCGAAAAGTACGGCCGCAAGGTCGCCTTCGCCGGATATTCCCTGAAGAGCAATATGGAAATCGCCAAAGAGCTCGGCTACGTAAAGATTTCCAAGGGGACCGAGATTGATATCTCACAGATTGACGACTATCCACGCGAAAAAGTCACGGTCATCGCCACGGGTGCTCAGGGCGAGGAGAACGCATCACTCATGCGCATTGTTAACCGCGAGCATCGGCATGTAAACATCACGCCGAATGACACTATTATATTCTCTTCCTCGGTCATTCCAGGCAACGAACGGACGGTTCAGCGACTCAAGGATATGCTGTATCGAACGGGCGTGAAGGTATTCCACTACAAAATGATGGACATCCACGCAGGTGGTCACGCACGCCAGGAGGACCTCAAAACCATCCTCGAGCTCGTGCGCCCGCGCTATTTGATGCCCATTCACGGACAGTACTCCATGATGGTCACTCTCGGCCAACTCGGCGTGGAAAAGGGTGTGGACCCGACCAATATCATCATCGCTGATAACGGCCATATCGTACATTTCACCCCGGAGACGTGGTGGCTCGGCAAGGAATCAGCACCCTCAAGCTTCGTCATGGTGGACGGCCTTGGCGTTGGTGATATCGGCAATGTCGTCCTGCGCGACCGGCAGGTGCTGGCCGAAGATGGCATGTTCACCATCATCATGGTGCTAGACCCTCGGACAGGACATATCCGCACAAGTCCGGATATCATCTCCCGCGGCTTCATTTATCTCAAAGAGCAACGCGACCTCCTCGCACAGGTGCGCCGACGCGTGCGCGCCACCGTGGAAAGTGAAAAGGCACGTCCTATCAATAGTGCGTACCTCAAGGAGCGTATCCGCGATGATATTGGCCAGTTCCTGTTCCAGAAGACCGAACGACGGCCTATGGTGCTTCCGGTTATCATCGAAGTCTAGGCCCAAACACTCCTGAAAAGGCGGCGGATACCCGGAACCAATGGGTATGTCCGTCGCCTTTTGGGTTCGGCTCAGCCAATCTCTTCGTTGTCGCTCCGGTGCTCGCTCACCGTACCGTCAGTACGGCTCGCTCCGCTCCTCGCTTACGCCTCGACCTCGGCTGAGCAGGAGCGTTTGGATAACTCCATTCGATACCCATCAATATCCCAGACTCAAGTGAGCTCGGACAAGTAAACGTATATCTCTCTTTCTTATCCTTCCAAATAAAAACGCCTCACGTGCATAGAACGCACACGTGAGGCGGACTCAGAAGCTCATCAGAGCTTCCAGGAGACGCTTGGCACCAAAGATATCGACGGTAACGAGATGTATCCTTCCCCGATCCAGACCGGCACTCCGGACATGCCCACTGATACTGAACTGGTAGGTCAGCGGTCCTGCGCGAAGCGGAATAAACGTAAAGAAGCCGATTGCCGTCGCTCCGCCCAGTGGACCACTTGGGTCCCGTGCCCGGTCACGGCCGACCGCCGAATAGGCCGCATGGTCGTAGAAGTCCAGAACAAAACCGCCTCCAACCAATCCGACATGCCTGGTACCCGGAGTCAGGAGGGTGATACCGGCACCGGCATTCAAGGATCTCTTTTCGAATCGGTCAAGAGATGCACCGAACCCCGCAACTACCGCGGGGTCAAACAGTAGGGGGAACAGAATGGGTACCGTCTCCTCTTCGCCGTAGACCGTACCATCCTCGCCGTGTCCACGGCAGTCGAATCCCAGCGGACAATCGGCATAAACCACCGTCTGTACGGAGAAAAAAGATACCACTACTGCCACTACAAAACGCATAACTCCTCCTGTATCAAAGAACAGCGCCTCACCGGGTGCTGTTCTTTGATACGCTCCCCAAAAGACTCCGTCAACTTTCCTCGATGAGGCGCAGGAGGATATCCTCGGCGATTTCCATCTCCTCTTCACTGGCGGCCATCAGGCATGCCTTAATAATAATGCGGTCACAAAAATGACGGACAGACCCGACAACACACCCACTTTCCCTGCGGTCACATGCGGTTGCCCGGTGCTGCTGGATACCGCGCTGAACGCCTACCCGAGCGGCCTCGCGGAGCAGGTCTACAGACAGGTCCAATTCACGCGCCATCGGCTCATAGAATCGCAACTCCTTGGTAACTGCAGAAGCATAATCTTCAACGGTACGCTCTTTTTCCGTCCTTTTCATCGTATCGGGAGTGTACTATGATTTGCTACAGTATGGCAAAGATATTTTCTGGCATGCGCCCATCGGGAAAACTCCACCTGGGCAACTATCTGGGCGCTATTCGAAACTGGATAGCGCTTCAAGACGCGCCCGATACTGAGCAGTGTGTATTCTCCGTTGTGGATTTGCACGGTATTACCACTCCCTACAATCCAAAGACCTATCCCCAGCAAGTCCGGGATGTCATTCTCGATTATCTTGCCGCAGGCATCGACCCTGAAAAATCTCTACTGGTACGTCAATCGCGCATCCCCCAGCACACCCAGCTCATGTGGTTGCTCTCCACCATCACTCCTCTGGGCTGGCTGGAGCGCCTGCCAAACTGGCGGGAAAAAACGGGACAGATAGAAACCATGGGTGATAGTGGCACATCATATCAAAACAACCTGTCGCTTCTTTCCTATCCCGTCCTTATGGCCGCGGATATTTTGCTCTATAAATCAGACCTGGTTCCTGTCGGCGAAGACCAACGCATACATATCGAAATTACCAACGAAATCGGCTCTAAATTCAATGCCTTGTTCCCTGGCCAGACAGGCGGCGATATCTTCCCGAACGTAAAGCCGCACATCGCGGAAGGCGCACGCATTATGTCCCTGCAAAACCCTGCCAGCAAGATGTCTAAGACCCCTTCGACCGGCTCAGGACAAGCGGCTGATTCATACATCGCACTGACCGACGATGCGGACACTATCCGGGCAAAGTTCAAGCGAGCAGTGACTGATTCTGACACCGAAATCAAGTTCGACGAGATCGAAAAACCCGCCATCTCTAACTTGCTCACCATCTACCGCCTCCTCTCCGCCAAAAGTATCGGCGAAATGGAAAAGGAATATGCAGGGAAAGGATATAGTGCATTTAAAGCGGACTTGGCCGAAATTGTCATTGGCTTTTTAGTGCCGCTCCAAGAACGTCGTGCTCACTACGCAGCCGACCCAGCTGCGGTGGAAAAAATATTGACAAACTCGGAGAATAAGGCAAAATCCATAGCGGAAGAGACCCTGACTATCGTCCGTGAACGGATGGGACTCTTCTAAGAACCAAGGAGGAGGCGTTTATCCTTGACTGCCCGATAGGGACGCCAACGCGGGAAGGGTGGCCGACCGAAGACCGGGGAGCCGTGCGGCGGAACGAACGTTCCGCCGTTTTCATTGCAGTAGATACATCAGCTCCGAGACCTTTTCATCGAGAAGGTCTTTTGTTTTCGCCTCCACGATAAGTCGCATGACCGGCTCGGTGTTGGACGGCCGCAGGTTACACCACCAGAGGAGCATGTTGTCCGCATCCGTATACTCAACGGTTACTCCATCACGCTCAGAGATCGTACCATCATGATAGGTTTCCAATATCCGTTGACGCAACCGTACCCAACGGTCCCCGTTCGGTACGGTAATCTCTTCACTCTTGGCGTATTTGCGATAGGGCTTGGTGAGTTCCACCAAGGTCGTGCCCGCCTTCTGCATAGCACGTAGGACCAAGAGTAGGACTAATTCGGGCGCTTCGAGATAGTGGAACTGCTTAAAATAGAAATGGCCGGATATTTCTCCACCCACTTGAGCATCTTGCTCCCGCATATTACGGGCCATATCCAGGCGACCGATACGGCTTGCTGTTGCCTGGATGCTCTTTTGTTTCCAGTACTCAAGGATGGAGCGTGAGAAGCGCAGGTCGTGGACGACTTTCTGTGCTCCAAGTTGGTCCGCCAGGAGGGCACAAATGGTTTCGGCGGGTATCTTTTCTCCGCCCTCGTAGAATGAAATGCGGTCTGCGTCCGGGTCCGTGTGCACGTGCAGGGATGCATCACGCTGGAAGGTGAGCCCATACTGCTGAGCAAGTACACCCATATGGGGCTCCAGGAGTGGCGGCGCATTTACGCTAATGGCCATATGCAATGGCTCGGGTCCGGCGGCGACAATGACCTGCTCTAGGTACTGCGCTCGAGTTTCCATGGTGAGCAGGTTCCCACCACCGTTGGTGACCACATACTCCTCGGCAAACAGTTTGCGGAGCGGGTCCCCGCCCACCAGCGTACCGTCCCCCCGCAAAACCTTAAACCCGTTGTACCGTCCGGGATTGTGCGAGGCAGTAATCATAATGCCTAGGTCCGCCTGAGCGGCCAGCACCGACCAGTAGAACAACGGCGTCGTGGATAGGCCAATGGAGATGGCATCCGAACCGGCCTGAGTGATGCCCGTGAGTACCAGACGCTCCAGTCCCTCACTGGATGCGCGCCCGTCGCGAGCAACCAGTACCTTTGTGGGCCCAAAGTGCGTAACAATCTTATTAGCCAGTTCGCGCGCGAACTGATCGTCGAAATCGACGCCGTATACGCCCCGGATGTCATAGCGATGGAAGATGTCCTGGTTAAGTTTCTCCGTCCGACTACCGGAGGAGACCGTCCTCATCTGTCCACCATCCGGTGGGGTCTGTACTGAGTCCATCCCTTTCAGTATAGTGCAAAGTTGCACATAACAAAAAGTGGCTCGTGCGTTATTCACACACGAGCCACCAGACAGAAGGGCCGAAGGACTAAGGTTCAGAGGTCAACGGGACCAGAGGAACCCCGCCTACGCCAAGGCTTCGGCGGGCAAGCAAGGTCCGAGGACCTAACGTGCGCGCACCGCCGAAGGGCGGCCGGAGCAGAAGCCGCCGCCGAGCCAGCCGTAGAACCAGCCCCACCAGTCCTTGCAGATATTGTCGCATGCGTACTTTTCAACGAGCAGAGGTTCTGATATAACCCTCTCTGGTTTAATTGCACCATATCTAACTATAAAAATCAAGACATAAAACTGGCCTATTTCAAGGGTTTTTGTTAGTATAGTAGGATGTCATTAAGCATAGGCATCGTCGGCCTTCCGAACGTGGGGAAATCCACGCTTTTTCAGGCCGTCACCAACAAGCAGATTGATGTGCAGAACTATCCCTTCACAACCATTGAGCCCAATGTGGGCGTGGTTGAAGTCCCCGACGAGCGAGTGGACCGCCTCGCCGAACTCTCCAGCTCGGCCAAGAAGCTCTACGCGACCGTCGAGTTCACGGACATTGCAGGACTGGTCAAAGGCGCCAGTAAGGGCGAGGGACTGGGGAATAAGTTTCTGGCCAACATTCGAGAGGTAGACGCCATCGCCCACGTCGTGCGTGCATTTGACGACCCGAATGTCATCCATGTCCACGGCGCCATTGATGCAGCCCTGGACATCGGCGTCATCAATGCCGAACTCATCATCGCAGACCTGGACGCAGTCGTCGCCCGCCTGGAGAGCGCCAAAAAAAAGAGCGCGAACGATACGGAAGCGCGTACGGAACTCCCCTTGCTCGAACGGTTTGCCACAGCCCTGCAGAAAGGAGCACTGCTCTCTACGCTCACGATGAGCGATGAGGAACACGTACTCCTGAAGCAGATGAACCTCCTTACCGCCAAGCCATTTATTTTTATCCTCAATGTCTCCGAAGGACAGCTGGCAGAGGGCTGGCAGCCGCCCCAAGATCTTCTGGACGCCATGGGGGCGGCGCAATGGCTGATGATGTCAAACAAGCTAGAGTTGGAACTGTCGGAGGTATCCAAGGAAGAAAAAACCGAGCTCCTCAAGGAACTCGGCCTCCCCGAAAGTGGCCTAGACCGGCTCATTACCACTGCCTACCGGACTCTCGGTCTTATCTCGTTCCTCACCACTGGTGAGAAGGAAACCCGCGCCTGGACGGCCAATGAGGGCTCCACCGCACCGGTGGCCGCGCGTGCCATCCACACTGACTTCGAGCGTCTGTTCATCCGTGCGCAGGTCATCGCCTACGAAGACATCGTTACCGCCGGCTCGTGGGCCAAAGCCCGCGAGCTCGGCAAGGTCCGCACCGAAGGCAAGGAATATATCGTCCAGGATGGGGACGTACTCGAGATTCTCATCGGCCATTAGGATTTTGATATATCAAAATCCTCACCTACTCTCCTTGCGATTAAAAATCGTAAGGACCCGACATGGGCGCTCAAAAAGAAAGCCCCCGATACCCTCGGGGGCTTTGTCCTCGTTGCCTAGATGTGCCGTGCGCGGCGGCGGCGCTGCCAAGCATGCAGGTCCGCGAATCCGGGCACGTACAGCGCCGCGAAGTCCTTGAGCGTACCCAGGAGTTCCTTGGTCGGGTGCATCAGCTCCCAGTTGTCGGTCTCGATGCGGATAGGCTGGCGCCCTCGTGCCGGTGGGAAGCCGAAGAATCTGCGGGCGGCGGGCGGCTACCTTCAGGGCACGCGTGGCCTCGCAGAAGATGGTGATGTTGAATTCCTCGGATGTACATGGTGCGAACTCACCCAAGGCGCCTGTGCGCTCCTCCCATATTCTCAAGCGTCGTGAACGACTCCTGCTCGAGAAGCCAGGTGAGCCGGCTTGGGGATGATGACTCCGGAGGCGACGCCGCCCCGGAAGAGTCCAGGAACCGCAGGACTCCGCTACTCTCCGCATTGACAATTTTGCGCATTTTTGCTACTATTTCTGGCGTATAAATCCCCATGCTCGCCACTTAGGTGACGAGCTTACCCGGAGGCATACTGCCCCTACAAAGGACACGCCGAAGGAAAACCCATATGGAGAACGAACTTCGCAACTACGAGCTCGGTTACCACATCACCATGAATGTGGATGAAGGCCGAGCTCCTCAAGTGCAGAGCGAGCTAGAGAAGCTTATTACCGACGCAGGAGGGACCATCACCTTCTCACAGGCCCCCGAGCGACGGCGACTGTCGTATTCTATCAAGCACCAGCGCCAGGCCTTCTTTGGCTGGATGCAATTCTCACTGGCCGTTCCCGACCCGGATGAAGACGAAGCCATACACTCCCTGGAGGCCATGGATGAGTATCTGCGCCTACATCAGGACATTCTGCGATACGTTATCCTTCGCCTAGAACACGAAGAAGACAAGCGGACCGCTCCCTTGGCCGCCTCACGCGAGCGTAAGGCGGCGCAGGAGACTGCATTGCCCAAGAAAACCGAGGAGAAGAAGGCCGAGGATACGGGCAAGATGGAGAAAGAACTGGAAGAAGTAATTGGAAATTTGTAATGGTTAGCTGGCGAAATGAATTCCGAATTGAATTCTGATATCAGTACGCTAATATCAAATTACTAATCTCTACTATCTCAACCCTATGAATCTCAACAAAGTACTCCTCATCGGTCGACTCACCGCAGACCCTGAAACGCGCACCACCGGCACTGGCCAGAACGTGACCAGTATCCGCATGGCTACGAACCGTGTCTGGTACGACCAGAACACCCGCGAGAAAAAAGAGGCCACTGAGTTCCACTCGATTGTCGCCTGGGCTCGTTTGGGTGAAATTGCCAGTCAGTACCTCAAGAAGGGCTCTATGGCGCTCATCGAGGGACGATTGCAGACCCGCTCATGGGACGACCAGGCAACCGGCAAGAAGAACTACCGCACAGAGGTTGTCGCCGAGAACCTTCAGCTCGGACCACGCACCATGAGCAATGGTTCCTATGATACCGGAGGCAGCACCAGTGCCCCGCAGATCTCCGATGTTCGTAAGAAGAGCCAGAACAGCAATGCCGACAAGGATGCTGACATCCCGGTCATCAATGAGGATACCGACATTAGTATCGGCCTAGAGGAAGAGGAAACAAAGCCCATCAACGAGAACGATTTGCCCTTTTAGAGGAAATCAGTAATTACTAACTGAAAACTATACAGTATGAAGCGAAGCATCCAACACGGCGACAATCTGATTCGCGTCGACTACAAGGACGTCGCATTCCTGCGTAAATTCGTCACGAGTGAGTTCAAGCTCAAGCCGACGAAGCGCACCAAGCTGTCTGACAAAGACCAGCGTCGTGTGGCAAACGCCATCAAAATCGCCCGCCACATGGCATTGATGCCGTATACCCGAAACCAAACGATTAAATAAGTAAGCAGCCACAAAGTAAAACCGCCCCTGTGGGCGGTTTTACTTTGTGGCTGCTTACGCCGTCTTTGTATCTCCTACTAACTCTTTTTCCGCGGCAGCCTTCTTGATAGCTTTGACCATCTCGCGCTGAAGCTTGGGATTCTCTTTTAGGTACGCGCGGGAGCCATCAATGCCCTGACCGAGCTTCTGTTCACCGTAGGAGTACCAACTACCCTGCTTGGTCACCACGCCGTAGAATACACCGGTATTTACGACATCTGCCTGAGATGAAATTCCTTCGTTATAAAGAATGTCGAACTCGCAGGTGCGGAATGGCGGGGCTATCTTATTTTTTACGATTTTTACCTTCACTCGATTACCGATGATTTTTTCGCCTGACTGTATCTTGGCGGCTCGACGAATTTCGGTGCGGACCGAAGAGTAGAATTTAAGCGCCAAGCCACCGGTAGTCGTCTCTGGGTTGCCAAACATGACTCCAATCTTCTGCCGAATTTGGTTGATGAAGAGGACTGTCGTATTGCTCTTAGAGACAACGGCAGTGAGTTTGCGAAGGGCGTGACTCATTAGTCGTGCTTGTAGCCCCATATGTTGTTGGTCCATTTCGCCCTCAATTTCCGCACGCGGTGTCAGAGCCGCCACCGAGTCCACTACTACAAGAGAAAGCCCGGCCGATCTGACAAGCGTCTCAACAATTTCCAGTGCCTGCTCGCCGGTGTCCGGCTGCGAAATGAGCAGGTCCTCAATTTTCACGCCAATCTTCTTGGCATAGTCCGGGTCCAAGGCATGCTCGGCGTCCACAAATGCCGCCACGCCACCCTGCTTCTGTACCTCATTGACCAGGTGCAAAGCCAGGGTCGTCTTACCGGAGCTCTCGGGGCCGTAGACCTCTACGATGCGGCCGCGCGGCATACCGCCGATGCCCAGGGCAAGGTCCAGCGAGAGCGATCCGGTCGGAATGACGTCCACATCCACCTTCCGAGCCTCACCTAATTTCATAATAGATCCCATACCGTACTTTTCCTGAATCTCGGAAATGGCCGCCAGGACCTTCTTGTTCTCTGGTGACTCCTCTTTCTTTTCGCCAGCCGACGAACTTCCCTTCTCCTGATGAACGGATTTCTTTGCCATAATGGCGATACCATAGCAGTCCCGTATACACCTGCAAGTTGACACAGCACGACTCTTATCAGTGTGAGAGGTTCACGTACGACGTCACATCTGTATACTCGATGATATATGGCCACCCTTAAAGAAGTCATCATCCCCGAGCGCAAGGGCCTGGATGCCTACACAGAGTTTGCAGGCGACCGCATCGGATATCTCAAAGAGCGCGCGGAGGCATTACGGCCACTCTCGATCCTCCATATCAACGCGACTCCGCTGGGCGGTGGCGTCGCCGAGATGCTGGGTAGCCAGGTATGGCTGGAACGTGACCTGGGACTGAATAGTCACTGGTTCACCGTGAACGCTTCGCCGCCATTCTTTGCGGTCACGAAAAAAATTCATAACCTCCTCCAGGGCCGCCCGGGCGTGCTTGAAGAGCGGGAGTGGGACCTCTATCGGTCGGTTAACCGTGAACTGATACACGCACTCGACGACATCATTCCTGATGAATCTGCCATCGTCGTCGTCCATGATCCACAACCCGCTCCGCTGACAGAGCACCGGGGAGGCCGTACACCGACGCTCCTGCGCATGCATATCGACCTTTCCACGCCTAATGCAACGACGCTCGAACTCCTGAAACCATATCTGCAGGCTGCTGGACGCGTCATCCTCTCAAGCGAAGCATACACCACCGCAATGCCGTGGCTTGATAAGGAACGGATCGCCATCTCCTATCCCGCCATCGACCCGTTCACCGAAAAGAACGTACCCATGAAAGAACGTCAGGCATGGATTATCCTGGAATCCTTCGGTGTCAGCCCCGCCAAACCACTCATCTCACAGATATCACGCTTTGATCCCTGGAAGGACCCCCTAGGCGTCATAAAGGCATACTATCTGGCCAAGAAGGATGTGCCCGATCTTCAGCTCCTCATGGTTGGATTCATCGTAGCCCAAGACGACCCCGAGGCCATCTCCGTCTTCGAGGAAGTACAGCGCCATGCGTTAGGGGACCCGGATATCCACGTATTCGCTGACCCAACACGCCTGCGGGATATCTCAAATGACTTGTTCGTTAGCGCGGCATATACCGCAAGTATGGCCGTGCTCCAGAAAAGCGTCCGGGAAGGGTTCGGATTGACCATCACAGAGGCGATGTGGAAGTCACGGCCGGTTATCGTGGGCGAAACCGTTGGAACTACCATCCAAGTCGATGACGGGGAAAACGGCATCGTCGTCTCCTCACCCGAGGAGGCCGCCGAGGCCATCGTCCGTCTTCACAGCGACCCGGGCCTGCGCGAAAAAATGGGCACCGTCGGACGCGCAACCGTCACTGAACGTTTTTTGATGCCCCGTCTCATCGAGGATTTCCTCGGACTCTACGAGGCAGTCAGGTGATGAAAAAAGCGGTCCGCTTAAGCGGACCGCCCGTCATACTCTTGGCGCGGTGACGAGCCCAACGGTCGCGTTCATGACCGTGATGGCTTCATCGTACCGTCGGGCAAACTCATCAGCAAGCGGCTCACCAAGAACGACGCAGAGGAGCTGTTTACAGTGATATACCAGGGTTTCGAACGTCTTCATCTCGGTAGTGAGGTCACCCAGCACCGAGAGGCGGTCCACTTCGGCAACAACCTGCTCACAGTACTCGTGCGCCTCACGGAGTATCACGCCGTTCTTTTGATGGACGACACCGGACGCCTCAATGCATCCGATGACTGCGAGTGTGTCTCCGAAATACCCCTTGAGGATAGCAACTTCGGAACGCATCCAGATGCGTGGTACGGTCTCCCTGTACATCACCAACGGCATGGCCATGCCCCACCGCTCGAACACGTCCCCTGCCAGCTTACGCCGCTCTTCTGATAGGCGCTCACCGAACGCCCCCAAGAGTCCGATGACTACATGGGACCAATAGGTCACTACGCCCGCGACACCCACACCCGTACGGCTGAGTATCTCGATGCCCAGTTGCTCGACATCCTCTCGTTCGGACATTGCACACCCCCATGGACTACGGCCATGATATACATGATGACTCACCTTGTCACCCTTTTTTGAACTAACGGTTACACAGCATCGTTCACTCCTTGCTCGGCATCTTTGCGTTCCTTGAACTCATGCGCAACACCTTCCAGGAATAAAACCGCGGAATCTTCTCCCGGGAAATCTTCCTCAATAATGTCGGGTGCACCCTCAATAGTACTTCCGATAAGCGCATGGTATGCGCGACGCTGTTTACAGTCGGGATACTTATGCTGTAGTTCTTCGGCAAACGCGACTACGCGGTTATACCCTTCCAAATAATACTCTCCGGCGGCCTTGCCATACACCTGCGAGATAAGGTCGCGAATACGTTCAGCCATCTCCAGGCCCGCCTCATGCCGATTTTGCTCTTCACCCATCATCTGTTCCGGTTGTCGCTCTCGGTCATTCATTGAAGTTCATTCAGTCACCTCGGCATCGTTCGTATCGGCGTGTATTCCTGATGCCGTCCGCAGAGTCGGTCCGCCGGTCATGTTTCCTTCCCGGTCCACATAGACCTGGCGTGGCTTAGCGCCGTCCCCGGGACCTATAATCCCCTTGGCCTCCAGGGTATCCAGCATACGGGCCGCGCGCGCATATCCCAGACCCAGACGACGTTGGAGCAGAGATGCAGATGCCTTCTGCAGTTCAATGACTAGTTCTTTAGCTTCTTGATACTTTTCATCATCCACGTCGGAATCGTCATCCATTCCGCCTCCGCCAGACGGGCCATCCAGGTCCACTGACAAGTCATCGTCAGCACCCTCGAGCTCAAGTTCATCGGCCTGCGTCTTGATGAAGTCCACGACCGCCTCTATCTCCCCGGCGGTTACGAGCGGTCCCTGTAGACGACGTGGATTTGCTGTCTCACCAGTCACGAATAGCATGTCACCATACCCCAACAATTTCTCGGCACCGGACATATCTAGAATGGTCCGGGAATCCACCTGGCTGATGACGCGCAAGGCAACACGTGAAGAGATATTCGCCTTGATGAGACCGGTGATGACATTCACGCTCGGCCGCTGGGTTGCCAGTACCAAGTGGATACCGACGGCACGGGCCATCTGGGCCAGGCGCACGATGGCCGCCTCTACATCCCTCCCATAGGTGGCCATCAAGTCTGCGAGCTCATCTACGACAATAACGATGAACGGCATGAACGCATCGTCCTTCTTTGCCATCTTTTCGTTGTAACTCATGATGTCCCGGACCTTGGCCTCTGAGAGCTTCTGATACCGCCGGTCCATCTCGGATACCGTCCACTTGAGGGCACCGAGTACCTTCTTGTTGTCCGTAATGACGGGCGTAATGAGGTGTGGAATACCATCATATAACGGCATCTCGACCTTCTTAGGGTCCACTAGAATAAACTTGAGCATATCCGGCGAATACTTGTAGAGGAGCGAAAGGATAAGTCCATGAAGCGCCACCGATTTACCCGACCCGGTCGTACCGGCGATGAGTAGGTGCGGCATGCGATCGAGGCCATAGTAGACGGCTTTGCCGGCCACGTCGCGACCCACTGCCAGCGGCAAGAGGTACTTGGACTTCTGGAACTCCTCAATCTCCAGCATGTTCCGCAGACCGACCGTGGCAACTTTCTTGTTGGGAACCTCAATGCCGACCAGTGACTTACCGGGAATAGGTGCCTCGATACGGATGGGATGCGCCGCCAGGGCGAGCGCCAGGTCCTGGTTCAGCGCCGTGATGCGTGCCAGCTTAACCCCCACTGCAGGCCGAACCGTGAACTGAGTGACCGTTGGCCCCACGCTGACCTCACCCATTTCCACATCGATGCCAAAGTTCTGCAAAGTCCGCTTAATGATGGATGCCGTGGCATTGATGTCTCCCGTGGTAGCGGTCTCTTCGTCTTCGGATAGCACATCCAGCGGCGGTAGTTTCCAGTCGCCAGCATCGAAATGCTTGATGACAAAGTTATCCTCGCTTTCTTTCTTGGGCTTAGGCGTGACCGGCAGGACCTCACCAATTGGCTTGCCACCCTTATTCACCACTAGGTCTTCCAGGTCGTTCTTGACGGGAATCCTCTGTGTGGCAGAGGCACGTTCATCATCATTCGCGGTATCCTCATCGGACTCTTCCCGATGCCAGAACATGAGCCCAATGAACGACATGTCCAGTGCCAGCATAAACGAGATAACCACGAGTGCGGCCAAGATGATCATCGTGGCCGCAAACCCTACGAATATTACGAGCGGATGCCCCAGGATCGTTCCTATATACCCTCCTTGAACGATACGCTCTCCCATCATTCCCTCACCGAATGCATAAAAAGCGCCCTGTACGGACAGGACGAACAGGATGGTCCCGATGACCGCGCTGGTGGCGATTTGCTGGTGTAGATTCTTGATGAACGCAATACCCAGCATACTGACCGCAACGGGTACAATGAAAAACCCCCAACCAAACAAGGTGCGTGCGGTTAGGTTAATGTATTGGCCAGCCGTACCGGCTAGATCTGCGAACGCCAGGACACTCACGATGGCAACCAAGAACGATAAAATCCCGTAAATACTATTGCGAGTCTCCTGTGAGATACCGATGGAAAACCCATCGTCATCATTCTTTCTTTTTTTCTTCTTTTTCGCCACGCAAAAGGCTTTCTCTACCCATTCATTATAAACCTCGCACCGAGTGGAGCAACCAAGGTTATGCGCACAAAATGAGCACCTGCGACAGAGGTGGATCAGAGGCCTCACTGGTCGGCATGGAACTAGAGCCAAGAAGCCGTACTCATGCATAATCAAAAACGGCACCTTCTGTGCCGTTTTTGATGGAATGGGAGTCCCGGGTACTAAACTTGCCCTTCCTCATGGGATTTCAGACCCGTACCGGCAGGGATGAGACGGCCAATAATGACATTCTCCTTGAGGCCACGGAGTGTGTCTTCCTTGCCGGCTACCGAGTTTTCAATGAGGACCTTGGCGGTCTCCTGGAATGAAGCGGCAGACAAGAACGACTCGGTACTCAACGCTACACGAGTGATGCCCATGATGAGCTGATCGTAGGTCGCCGGATTTTTATCCGCGTCTTTGGCCCGTAGGTTCTCCTCAAGCACCTTACGCTTCTCGGCAATTTCCCCGGCCAGAAGGTCAGTGTCTCCCGGGTCCAGTACCTTCACCCGGCTAAACATCTGCCGTACGATGAGCTCAATGTGCTTATCATTGATAGTGTCACCTGTCGGGAAGTAAATGCTCTGCACCTCACGAATGATGTGGCGCGTGACGGCAGCGACGTCCCCCGTCGCGGCAAACAACTCCTTAAGATCCACATGGCCCTCGGACAGCTGGGTACCACGACCAACCAGGTCACCTGCCTTGACTGCGGCAGCGATGTTCGGAGACATGAGATATTCCTTTTTCTCCTTCGTCTCAGTGTTCTCGACAATGATAGCTTTGTGTTTGCCGCGCTCCTCAATGGCCAGGACTGTGCCATCTTCTTCGGTCAGGATGGCCTTGAAGTGTGGCGGACGGGCCTCAAAAATCTCCTCAACACGCGGTAGACCCATAGTGATGTCGGCACCACCGGCCACACCTCCGGTGTGGAAGGTACGCATGGTCAACTGAGTACCGGGCTCACCGATTGCCTGGGCAGATACGATACCTACCGCGACACCACGCTCAACCATTTCGTTCTTGGAAAGATCCGATCCGTAACAACGGCGGCAGACGCCATCTAATGTCTGACAGGTGATGACCGAGGCGATACGGATAGACTCAATGCCCTCATCATGGATACGCTTGGCAACCACCTTATCGATGAGTTTGCCTTTCTTTACCAACTCTTCACCACTAGCCGTCTTAACGGTCTCCAAGGCCACACGGCCGCGTACACGCCTCGCAAAGTTCTCACCAATAAGCTTGGAGTCCGACGCATGGACGACATAGCCATCTTTCTCTTTGCAGTCCTCCGTAGTGATAACCAGGTCCTGAGCGACATCTACTAAACGACGAGTCAAATATCCGGCCGTGGCAGTGCGTAGAGCGGTGTCTACCAATCCCTTACGAGCACCGTGGGTTGAGATGAAGTATTCCAGTGGCCCCATACCTTCATTGAACGAACTCTTGACCGGTAGCTCAATGAGCTCACCGGACGGCTTGACCATAATGCCACGCATACCCATGAGCTGGTCCATGACGCTCCAGGAACCACGACTCTTAGACTCAACCATCTTGAAAACAGGGTTTTCGGGGCCCAACTGCTCCTTGACGAGCTTAGAGATGCGCTCTTTAGCACCGTTCCACAGCTCGATGGCCTTGATGCGCCGCTCGTACTCGGTGAGCAAACCTTCTTCGAATAGCTGACGATTCTGATCGATTACTTCCTCCGTCTCGCGTACGATTTCCGCTTTCTCCTTAGGTGTATGGATGTCGCTGATGGACATCGAGATGCCTGACTGAGTTGCATAGTAGAAACCCAACTTGGTAATACGGTTCAAGAAGTTAATGGCCACCTCTTCGCCGAATTCATCCAAAATATCTCCCTCCAGTGTCTTTAATTCACCCTTGTGGAGCATCTTGTTGACGAACGGATACCCGCGCGGGACCGCCTTGTTGAAAATGATGCGACCAACGCTGGTCTCCACAAGACCTGTCTCGGTAACGACCTCCTTGAGTGAACTGGGCACCCCAATGGGATTCTTGGGCGCAAAATACACCTTCACGACCGCACGCAAGTCCACGACACCGTTCTCATAAGCGAGCTTTGCTTCCTGGAATGAAGAGAATAGTTTACCTGTCCCCTTGGCACCCTCAAGCGTACTCGTCAGGTAATAACAGCCAAACGCGATGTCTTGGCCGGCGACCGCGACCGGCTCACCGGTGGCGGGCTTGAGTATGCCGTGGCTGGCAAGCATAAGCTCACGAGCCTCCTGTTGGGCCTGCTTTGTGAGTGGCAAGTGGACGGCCATTTGGTCACCATCGAAGTCGGCATTGAAAGCGGCCGTGGGCATTGCAGGAATCTGGATTGCTTTGCCTTCGATAAGAATGGGCTTGAAAGCCTGCACGGACAGACGGTGTAGGGTTGGAGCGCGGTTCAGAAGCACTAGCTTTTCCTTGATTGCTTCCTCCAACGAAGACCATACATCCGGAGTTTCCTGCTCAATGAGCCGACTCGCGGACTTGATGTTGTGGGCGAGTCCCTTGGTGATGAGTGACCCGATGACAAACGGCTTAAATAGTTCCAGTGCCACGCGCTTGGGCAGACCACACTCATCGAGTTTCAGCTGGGGACCAATGACAATGACCGAACGGCCGGAGTAGTCCACACGCTTACCGAGTAAGTTCTGACGAAACCGACCCTGTTTGCCCTTAAGCATGTCAGCCAAGGACTTAAGCGGACGTTTCTGGCCGGTCGAGGCAGCCGTAGTGGCCGTGCCGCGCCGCATTGAGTTGTCAATAAGAGCGTCCACGGACTCCTGGAGCATACGCTTTTCGTTCTTGACGATAACCTCCGGCGCCTTAAGGTCCAGCAGATGCTTGAGCCGATTATTGCGGTTGATGACCCGGCGATAGAGATCGTTCAGGTCAGAGGTGGCGAAGCGGCCACCATCCAGAGGAACCATGGGACGCAGGGCGGGCGGGATGACCGGAAGGATGGTCATAACCATCCACTCAGGACGGACGCCGGCCCTGGTCATGGAACGGACAAGCTTTAGACGGCGACTGGTCTTGCGGGCCTCCAACGGATTGCGCTCCTGCTGGTACTCACGCTCTACGCCCTGGGCGAGTTCCTCTAGGTTGGTCTGCTCGAGAAGCCGACGAATGGCCTCGGCGCCAATGCCCGCCTCAAATACCTCTCCGTATTTCATGGAAAGATTGCGGTATTCAAGTTCGGAGAGAATCTGGAACTTCTTGAGCGACTTGAGGTTCTGGCGCTCACGGTCCTTAAGCTCCTTGAGGCGCTCGGCCTCATCCTCATCCTGGGTGTTTTTGATGCGGCTCTTGAACTCGCTCTCGATGCGCTTCATCGCCTCGGTCTTTAGGTCGTCATTGACCGTCATAACGATGTAAGAAGCGAAGTAAATGACCCGCTCAAGATCCTGCATGCCTATGCCCAGAATGGAGGCGATTTTACTTGGCACCGCGCGCAAGAACCAGATATGCGCCACCGGAGCGGCAAGCTTGATATGGCCCATGCGTTCGCGTCGCACGATGGCACGCGTGACCTCAACGCCACAACGGTCACAGATAATACCCTTATAGCGCACGCGCTTGTACTTACCACAATAGCACTCCATGTCCTTGGTCGGCCCGAAGATGGCCTCGGAGAACAAGCCCTCGCGCTCGGCCTTCTGGGTCCGGTAGTTGATGGTCTCTGGCTTGGTGACCTCACCATAGGACCAAGATAGGATATCCTCGGGCGATGCCAGCTTTAGTTTGATGGTGGTCAGGTTCTCCATGGTAGGTGGATATTAGCGTTCCAGTAGTTCGATGCCCAAGCCCAGGCCCTTGATTTCAGACAGAAGAACCTTGAACGACTCGGGTAAATGCGGTGCAACAATGTCCTCGCCATTAACAATAGACTCGTAGGTCTTCGCACGGCCCATGACATCGTCCGATTTGATGGTCAGCATCTCTTGAAGCGTGTACGCGGCTCCATATCCTTCCAGTGCCCAAACCTCCATCTCTCCGAACCGCTGGCCGCCGAACTGTGCCTTACCTCCCAACGGCTGCTGAGTAATGAGCGAGTACGGACCAATGGAGCGCATGTGAATCTTGTCCTCTACCATGTGGTTAAGTTTCATGAAATAGGTCACCCCTACATGGCACGGCGAGTGATAGGGCAGTCCGGTCTTGCCGTCGAAGAGCTGCATCTTGCCGTTTACCGGCAGGCCCGCCTCTTTGAGCTCGTTGACAATCATGGCCTCGGTCGGTCCAGCCATGGCAGGTGTGGCGACCTTCTGGCCAAGTTTTTTGGCGGCAAACGCCAAGTGCGACTCCAGTAGCTGTCCGATGTTCATACGAGAAATAACGCCGAACGGGTTCAGGATAATATCCACCGGCGTACCATCCGGTAGAAACGGCATGTCCGAGGCCGGTAGGATGGCTGAAATAACACCCTTGTTACCGTGACGACCGGCAAGCTTATCACCTGCCTGGATTTTGCGGAGCTGGGCAACGGAGACTTGGATACGCTTGATGACGCCAGCGTCCAATTTATCACCCGCATCGCGGGAGAACACTTTTACCCCGACTACACGGCCCTGCTTGCCATAGTCGAGCTTCAGAGAAGAATCCTTCACATCACGGCTCTTGTCGCCGAAAATGGCACGCAATAGGCGCTCTTCGGCCGTCAGATCGCTCTCCCCTTTGGGCGAGATTTTACCCACCAAGATATCTTGACTGCGAACTTCGGCACCAACGCGCACGACGCCATCCGCATCCAGGTCGGCCAGACGATCCATGGCGACATTCGGAATATCGTAGGTCATCTGCTCCGGGCCAAGTTTGGTCTCCCGGATGTCCACCGTGTAATCGTGAATATGGATAGAGGACAACACATCATCCTGAATAAGCCGCTCCGAAAGGACAATGGAGTCCTCGTACGTGGAACCCTCGAACGACATGTAGGCGACGACGAGGTTCTTACCCAGCGCCAACTCACCGTGGTCACAGGACGGACCGTCCGCAATGGGCTGGCCCTTCTTGACCTTATCACCAGGCTTAACAATCGGGCGCTGGTTCATCGAAGTGAACGCGTTCGAGCGCGCAAACTTAAGCAGTTTAAAATCGTGCTCCGTGCCACTCGTGGCCTTGATAACGATGTGAGCACCGTCTACTTCCTTGACCGTGCCCGCCTCGGGAGCGGTGATGACCAGACCGGAATCCACGGCAACCTTCTCCTCCATGCCGGTACCCACGAGAGGCGCCTCGGTCGTGATGAGCGGCACGGCCTGCTTCTGCATGTTACTACCCATGAGAGCTCGGTTGGCGTCGTCATGCTCCAGGAACGGGATGAGTGACGTCGTGACCGAGAACTGCTGGCGAGGGGAGATGTCCACGTAATCCAGTGCCTCCGGACTGACGCGTCCGGCCTCACCATGGATACGAGCAACAACCGATTCTTCGGTGATTTTTCCGTTCTTATCTATATCCAAACCGGCCTGAGCGATGATGAACTGCTCCTCCTGGGTCGCATCCATATATTCCACCTCGTCGGTGATTTTCCCGTTCTTAACTTTCACGTACGGTGTCAGGATAAACCCGAGCGGAGAAATCTTCGCGTACAATGCAAGATGCCCCACCAAGCCGATGTTCGGCCCTTCGGGGGTGGCAATAGGACAGATACGGCCGTAATGGGACGGATGCACGTCACGTACATCGAACGAGGCACGTTCTTTGGTCAGACCGCCCGGACCGAGTGCCGATAAACGGCGCTTGTGCGACAACTCGGACAACGGGTTTTGTTGGTCCATGAACTGCGACATTTGCCCGGAGGAGAAGAATTCCTTGAGTGCGGCAACCAACGGACGGGCGTTAATAAGCTGGCTCGGCACGACGGTGGCCAGGTCACTGGTGCTCATGCGATCCTTGATGTTGCGCTCCATGCGCGCGAACGCCACCCGCAGACGGTCCTGCAGGAGCTCACCGAGCGTTTTGACACGGCGGTTGCCCAGGTGGTCGATGTTGTCCGGTTCGGCCTTGGGATCGTTATTCAAACGGATAATCTCGCGCAGGATGTTGACGATGTCCTGGGCCCGCAGGATGCGGCTCTCCTTGTCGTCCACATCAAGCGTCTCACCGAACCGCTGGTTCATGCGGTGACGTCCGACTTTGGAGAGATCGTAGCGTCCCGCATTGAAGAACATGTTGTCGACCATTTGCTTGGCCGTATCGGGAGTGGCCGGATCGCCGGGACGAACACGCTTGTACACCTCAATGAGACCCTCGCCTTCGCTACTGGACGGATCTGCCAGGATAGTTGCCAAGATGAACTTCATATTCTCGTCCGTATCCACGTCAGAGAACAACTTCTTAATCTCATCGTCCTTGGAAATGCCAAATGCTCGCAGTAGTGCGGTGGCCGGTACCTTACGCTTACGGTCAATGCGCGCAGAAATAACTCCGCTATTCTCGGTCTCAAACTCAAGCCATGCACCACGGCCCGGAATGAGCTTGGCACCAAAGTATTTTTTGTATTTGCTTGCCGAGGAGTGGGAGAAGAACGTACCGGGGCTCCGGATAAGCTGGGAGATGACCACGCGTTCGACCCCATTGATGATGAACGTGCCACGGGGAGTCATGAGTGGCATATCCGCCACGAACAGTTCCTGCTCGCGGTACTGTTTTGTGCGCTTGTTCTTGAGGCCGACCTTGAATTTCAGAGGTGCCTCGTAAGTGACATTCTTCTCGACGGCCTGCCGTTCGGTGTACTTGGGCTCGTCCATCCGAAAATCAACGAAACTAAATTCCAACTCGTTCCCGGTCCAGTCCTCAACGGGCGAGACGTCTCGCAGAAGCTCACTGAACGAACGCTTCAGAAACTCGTTGTACGAGTCTAACTGTACCTGCACCAAGTTCGGTGCATCGTGGTCGGCAATTTCGTATTTCGAAAGCAGTTTACGCATGGGATATTCGGGGCCGGGAACTGGCCGCCATGAGGCCGATAAAGACAAGAAAACACGGCTCGGGCTTGCCGTGAGGGAAATGATTGCTCGGTTATGAGGACTGGTTCGGTTGCACGGAGTTACGTAGGGATGAGACCATCCGTCCAGGTCGCCGTGGCGCAGGATAGATGCTTTTCCCTGGAACAGAGCCGATCCTATCGGACGTCTCGTACCTGTCTAGTCATCCAGGCGCCCGCCTCCCGTCCGCTCCATAGCGGCAGAGAGCGCAAGAACAATCCTATACAAAATGGAATTTTTGTCAATACCCGGTCCGGGTGTGACGACATAGGAGACGAACTTGTCCAGTATATGCGCGTTGAACAAATTGTCAACAAGCGTCAAGAGCTCGTTGTCCACATCGCGGACATAGGAAATCTCCCGCTCTCCCATAACCTCCCCGTCATGGAGAACGCTCACCGTAATCGCATCTCGACCACGAGCATCCACAACGATTTCTCCGCGTTGTACGGCATTGTGTTCAGGCATAGCGGTTCATGCTCTGTACTGTGCCAATCCCAATCATGAGCGACAAGAGGTGACTGCCGCCATAGCTCAAGAACGAGAACGGAAGGCCGGTGATGGGCATCAAGCCCATATTGACAGCGGAGCTGACCATGACATGCGAAAAAAATACGGTAGCGATGCCCATACAGAACAGCCGAGCAAAATTGTTCGTAGCCCGCTGGCCGATACGTAGGATACGGAAAACAACAACCCCCGACAACGCAAGCAAGACCGCCAACCCGGCAAGACCGAACTGCTCGGTGAATGCGGCGAAGGCGAAGTCGCTGGCCGGCTCCGGCAGGAATCCAAGTTGAGCCTGCGAACCGTCCCCTAGTCCACGCCCGAATAGATGTCCAGACCCGATAGCAATACGCGACTGTATAACATGGTATCCATACCCCGTCGGATCCTGGTACGGATCAATGAATGCCAGAATACGGTCCTGCTGGTACGGCGCCAATGCGTATACCCACGCGACATATGAGCCGACCACCGCGATGGCAATAAGGCCAAACAAGTGCCGATTGGAGATACCAACCGCCAGGAGCATAACAAACCACACTGCTCCCAGGATAGCTGCAGAACCCAGGTCCGGTTGCAAAAGGATGATACCGATAGGGACCGCCGCATAGACTCCGGAAACCAGAACATGCCGCAATTGACGGATATGCACATGCCGCTGGGAGAAGTATTTTGCAAGCAGGATGACCAATGCCAGTTTAGCGAGTTCGGAAGGCTCCAGACGGAACCAGCCTAAGACAATCCACGCGCGGATACCACGAATTTCAGGAAAATACAGCGTTGCCGCCAGTAGGAGTATGGCAAGTCCGTAGATGACCATGACCGGCAAGGACCAGTTGCGCAGATAGCGCCAATTCACGAACGAGAACAGCACCATGAGCCCCATGCCCAAACCCAAAAAGACCGCCTGCCGCTGAAACAGTGCATGGTCGGTGCCACCGACTCCCAGAAGGTTGATGAGTCCGAGAACCGTGAGTGCGACCGTCGCCAAGGCCAAGGGGAGGTCGATACTCCGCAGATAGCGCGCGACCGATTCTCTAGAATCCCTGAAAGCGCTCCTGCCCGCCATATGTTCGAATGAAGTTCTCATTATCGAAGAAATTTGTGCTTACCTCCACTCGTGCGCGGACCGGGTCATGCATCTGCCCCAGTTCTGGCCAGGGTATCGTGAACGCCCGCACCTCACCGGTACGGAGTGTCCGGAATAGGGTCGCTCCCGCAGCCACCGGAACATCGTCAGCATTGTACAGCAGGACGGATACATCTACCTCGTCGAAATTGAATGTCGAGTCGTTGCGTACATCCGCACGGTACATGACTCGTCCGTCATCGCCGATGGTCAGTTGCGGGTTCAAGATAGTGAAGTCCACCGCGAAAGTTACCGGCTGATCGCCCTGGACCCACTGAACGTCCTTGGGGTCATACTCGAACCGGGCCGTCCAGTCCATGCCACTGGCAATACCGGGGAATGAAATAATGAGATGCCGGGTCGATAGCGGATTGGCATACGTGAAGCCGCGGCGAAACGCCTGCTCCTGCCCGGAACCATCCAGCAGCCTCAGTACCCAATCCATGCGTACAGCCCCGTAGATAACGTTTGGATTCTTGATTTCAACCAGTACATCCGCTCCGCCGGTGACTACAAATGAACTCCACAGCCGAGGCTCAGAAACCTGAAGGGGCTCCAATGGAGCGACACAGAGGATGCCACAGACCGTACCGCAGTCCGGGCCCTCTTCTCCTTGGTTCCGGATGCCGTCCGAGCAGGTCGCATCAGGCGTGAGAAGATCATAGGCGCCGTACCCCAGGGAGCCCAGAATGATGACATACACGGAACCGATGAGTAGTTGTTTGAGCACACGCGTCACTTCAAAAAGTATAGCAAAGGCAAACAAAAAGGCCACGCGTTCTAGCGCGGCCTCACCGATCATGCCCGACGGATCGGTGGTGCCCTGCTGTCCATCTTCAGGGAAGCCTCCATTCTTGCTTCCCTGAGCTCTCTCTGTTTGCGGAGACGTATTTTCCGCCTGCGCTTGTCTCTTCGTTTCAATGTTTCTCCTCCTTCGTTTGTATGGTCCCGGGCACGGTAGGGCGGCTACCTACTTTCGCAGGCATCTTGCCTACTATCATGGGCCAAGATGGATTTCACTTCTGAGTTCGGAATGGGATCAGGTGGAGCACCATCGGCATAGCCGCCTTACTGTGACCGCGACCTCAAAAAGCGCGGTGTCAACAGCGACCCAATAGGGACGCTCGTCACGTGACATGCGCGCTTCGTTTTATAAGGGACTCATTGCGTCAAAATGGATTTTGGACGGATTAGGAGCACTCGGCTCAACGCCTCACAGCGCTTCCACCTGTGCCCTATCAACCTGGTAATCTTCCAGGAGTCCATAGGATCTCATCTTAGGGCCCGTTTCGCGCTTATATGCTTTCAGCGCTTATCGGCACCGTACATAGCTACCCGGCAGTGCTCTTGGCAGAACAGCCGGTGCACCAGAGGTACGTTCATCCCGGTCCTCTCGTACTAAGGACAAACCCCTTCAAATCCTCACGCCCACACCAGATAAAGACCAACCTGTCTCACGACGGTTTGAACCCAGCTCGCGTACCCTTTTAATTGGCGAACAGCCAAACCCTTGGGGCCTTCTTCAGTCCCAGGATAGGGCGAGCCGACATCGAGGTGCCGAACCTTGGCGTCGCTATGAACGCTCGGCCAAGACCAGCCTGTTATCCCCGGAGTAGCTTTTATTCGTTGATCTCCACCGCTCCTACGAGCAAGTGTCGGTTCACTAGGTCCTGCTTTCGCATCTGCGCGGCATGTCCGCCTTGCAGTTAAGCCGGCTTGTGCCTTTACACTACCGCTCCGATGTCCATCCGGAGCTAGCCGACCTTAATGAACGCCTCCATTACCTTTTAGGAGGCGGGTGCCCCACTCAAACTACCCACCAGGCACTGTCTTGATGATACCCCAACAAGGCGGGTTGCGGCGTGGTCACTCAAGATGAGGCCAACGCGAGCAACCCGAACAGAGCACATGCCCTGTTGGGGTATCACCAGTTAGAGCTACAAATCATGAAGATGGGTATTTCATTGGCGACTCCACGACGGCCAAAACCATCGCTTCAAAGTCTCCCCACTATGCTACGCAACATAACTCGTAGACCAATACCAAGCTGTAGTAAAGCTTCCGGGGTCTTTTCGTCTAGGTGCGGGGTATCGGCATCTTTACCGATATTGCGTTTTCACCGGGCTCGTGGTTGAGACAGTCCTTCGCTCGTTACGCTTTTCATGCGCGTGGGAACTTACCCCACAAGGTATTTCGCTACTTTTAGACAGTTATAGTTACTGCCGTCGTTCACTGGCGCTTCGGGCTTTCCCAGTAAGGACGAATCCCTACCAGTGCAACCGTTAACGTTCCAGCACCGGACAAGCGTCACCCTCTATACAGCGTCTTTCGACTTAGCAGAGAGTTGTGTTTTAGATAAACAGTCAGCAAAGGGTCTTTCGCTGCGGGTCACCTCGCGGTGACCAGGCCTTATCGCGAACTTACGGCCGCTAATTTGCCGAGTTCCTTAACCACGACTCACCCGTTCGCCTTGGTGCACTTACACCAGCCCACCTGTGTCGGTTTTCGGTACAGACACGGACGTATTGTGCTAAGAGGCTTTTCTTGGAGGACTCTTTTTCCGGATTCCCGCACGAAGCGGGTTTCGTCTGCGTCGACGTTACGCTGCCGGATTTACCTGGCAGCCAGTCTACAGCCAACGACACGAATCCAATAACATGCCCGGAATTGTGTTCCCCGTCACCCCAATCGCATACGTACGTGGGGCAGGAATATTAACCTGCTTTCCATCGGCCTCCCATGCCCGTAGACATGGTTATCCTTAGGGTTGCCTTACCCTCCGATGATTGACATTGCGGAGGAAACCTTAGGCTTTCGGCGGACAAGAATCTCACTTGTCTTGCGGTTACTCGCCCCAACATTCTCACCTCCCGACGCTCCAGCTAGCCTCACGGCACACCTTCGCTGCGACGGGAGCGCTCCTCTACCACTCACCGGTCCGAAGACCGATGAATCCACGACTTCGGTACTCTGCTTAAGCCCCGGTACATTTTCGGCGCACGATGCCTCCCCCGAAGGGTTTGAGTAGTGAGCTATTACGCACTCTTTAAAGGGTGGCTGCTTCTAAGCCAACCTCCTACCTGTCAAAGGCATCATACCGCCTTCCTGACACTGAGCAGAAATTTAGGGACCTTAGTCTGTGATCTGGGCTGTTTCCCTTGCGACCATGGAGCTTTGCCCCCACGGTCTCACTGCCAGGCATTACACGAAGGTATTCGGAGTTTGTTAGGATAACCTACCCAAAAGGGCACGGGAATCCTTTCAGTGCTCTACCCCCTTCGCTACTACCTGACGCTGCCCCTAAAGGCATTTCGAGGAGAACCAGCTATTACCAGGTTCGATAAGCTTATCACTCCAAACCACAAGTCATCCCATGGCATTGCGCGGCCAACGGGTTCGGCCCTCCACTGCGCCTTCGCGCAGCTTCAGCCTGCTCATGGTTAGCTCACCTGGCTTCGGGTCGTACACGCCCTACGCATCAACAAAGTTGAAGATAGCGCTATTAACACTCGGTTTCCCTGTCCTTCCGTCCCAGAGGGACTTAAGGTTTGCAGGACGTATACACTCGTTGGGTCATTCTTCAATAGGCACACCGTCACCCGTCATCCCTTGCGGGAGCAGGCTCCGGCTCTATGTAGGCACACGGTTTCAGTTGCTATTTCACTCCCCTCGCCGGGGTACTTTTCACCTTTCCCTCACGGTACTGGTTCACTATCGATCACTATATGTATTTAGCCTTGCCCAGTAGTATGGGCGGATTCACCCAGGACAGTCTGATCCCGGGCTACTCAGGAAACAACGCAAGAGGTTGAACGTTTTCGGGTACGGGACTCTCACCCTCTCCGGTCGGCCGTTCCAGGGCCGTTCTCCTAACCTTCAACTTTGTAACTCTTTTCCTATCCTCGCGCGGGCAGTACTCGATGCTCACCAAGGAGCACCGAGTACTGCCGGCGAAAATAAGGTGCATCATCCCTACAACCCCCGCCGTCCATTGCTGAATAGCGGGTTTGGGCTCTTCCCCTTTCGCTCGCCGCTACTGAGGGAATCTCTTCGATTTCTTTTCCTCTGGGTACTGAGATGTTTCACTTCCCCAGGTACGCCCCCGGCTTGCGCCGGGTCATGCAGGTTCACTGCATGGGGTTTCCCCATTCGGAAATCTTCGGATCACAGTCTGCTCAACGACTCCCCGAAGCTTATCGCAGTCACGCCACGTCCTTCATCGCCATATAGTGTCAAGGCATCCACCGTGTGCCCTTTAATTCCTCTTTGACGCATGCGGTCCCTTATAAAACGAAGACCGCATGTCTTTTCGCAATTTTTACCCCCTACATGAGTTCTGAACGATCTCGCCCAAGGCGTGTGCCGTTTCCGAAAGACCCCTCCCAGATACCGGCACGCCCTCGGAGGGCGGGGGGTATCTCTGTTGAAAGAAACACCCCTCGCACCCCGATACTGATAGTTTTTACAAATGAAAGCGCCGCTTTCGCGGCGTCGGTCGGCTGTCTAATGGGAAAGACGAGCTAACTCAACGTCGCTTAGGAAAACTATTGTATACATAAGCATTCATGCGCCAAACCAGCGTAGCAAAACTCATTTGAAAGTCAAGGGTTTGTGAGAACAAAAAGGGTCCGGAAACGTACCTCGGAGAGGCGCGTAACCGGACCATCAGGAAAACGGGATATTCTTGATTCGGGCGTTCTCGAAACCCGAATCGCATACGTCACACCGATCAGTATGAATGTACTGATCGGGACCGGGCTCGGCACCAGAACTGACAATGCCGGGAACCGCTTCCCGCAGGACCGGGAGCACCGTACCGCACCCGCCGCAGAAAAAACGAGTCGCGTAGTCCTCGTGCGGCAGGGGTTCGGCCAGCTCTGTCACTGGCACCGAGTGGACGCCCTTGGTTTCGGGTTGGACGACCGACCCGAATAGTTTCGCTTCCATGGCACCTCCTCTTGATGCATTCATATTAACACAAATAGTTATTTAGTCAAAAGTCCCCCTACCTGCTCGGCAAGGGCGCGAGCATGCTCTTCAAATTGTGCCGCGTCCACCGTACGGTCTAGGCCGTCTCCCGGGATATGGAAAACAATATCTGCCTTGTACGCTGTCTTGTTTTGATTTGCGGTCAAATCCACGGTCACCTGGCCGCCATCGTCGAGCTCAAACCAACCATCCACGCCATGATAATGATCCAATGCCGAACCGATGGCCGTATAAAAACTCAGGCGCTCCTGATTTTCGATACCTAAAAGGCGTTCGAGCCGCACAAACACCTCATAGGCGAAGTCTGGCTTTGGGTCTTTAGGATTTCCCGGCTGCAGCGTCCGGACCAGCTCTATAGCCTCTCGGTAACGCAGGTATGATGGTGCCTCAGGCGCATGTTCGACGGTCTCGAATAGTTCACGCTCGACGGTCTTACCGGTAATTTCGAACGACATAGGTACAGTGTACCAGAAAAAGAAAAAAGCCGTCCCTCCAGCACCAAGGGACGGCCACGGCAGATGACGACAGTATATGCTCCTGCGTCCATGACCAACGTGGGCACATGGTACGACACTCCCTTTTTGGAAGTGGGTTGCCCTTTCGCCTGTAGATGTATGTGCTGGCCAGGCCGGACCGGAAAGCGAACTGTCTTCTTTAGTATATCCTATTATGTCTTCGTCAGTACCTCCGGTCCATAGTCGGTGATGAGGACCGTATGCTCAAAGTGCGCGGCGACCGACCCGTCGACGGTCTCGTAGGTAAACCCATCGGGACCGTCCTTGGTCCGCGATGCAGTGAAGGAAACAATGGGCTCCAGTGCCAAGGTCATGCCCGCCTGCAGAAGTACGCCCTGGCCGGGCTTGCCGACGTTCGGTACAAACGGTTCATCATGCAGGACGTGTCCGATGCCGTGCCCGCCAAGCTCCTTGAGCACCGTGAATCCGGCATCCTCGACGGTCTTCTGAACCGCGGCGGCGATGTCACCGATGTGGTTGCCGGGCACGCATTGGGCGATGCCCGCGTCCAGCGCTTCGCGTGTTGCCTGCATAAGAACACGCAGGTCCTTATAACACTTTTTCTGTTCCTCGACAGGCAGGTCGGAGACGATGATGGAACGGGCTGAATCCGTATGCAGGCCGTCCTTGACCACGCCGAAATCGAGCTTGAGCAGGTCGCCCTCTCTGAGTACGTACGGGGAACCGGGCGTGTGTACCGCCTGCTGATTAACCGACAGGCAGATGACGTCCGGGTATCCACCATACCCCAAAAACGATGGTTCCACCCCATGCTCGGCGATGAGCTCTTTGGCCCGCGCACTCAAGGTAGCAGTCGTTACGCCGGGCTTGGCCATGGCCTGGACATCGTCCAAAATAGCGGCCAGAATTCGGCCGCCTGCGCGCATGCTTTCCTGTTCGTTCTTGTTCTTAATATGAATCATACCTATTCGATTGATGCTGGCCGAGTACCGCGTTCCAATATGCCCGCGATACGGGCATGGACCGCCTCGATGGACGTATCTCCGTCGATAACGATAGGCTCGTATCCTTTGGCCTGCAAGAATCCCAATACGGGGGCGGTCTGCCTCAGATACGTGTCGTAGCGTACCGCGATGGTCCCAGGCGTGTCCAATACCCGAGTAACGAGCTCAGAGCCATCGTGCGGACAGGCGGTTAAGTCACGATACTCAGGCAGGTTCGGGATGGGGTGCCGATTTGCCTTACAGATACGCCGCTTACTATTGCGTCGAACACTCACTTCGCGCGAGACATCGATGTGAAACGCATAGATATGCTCCGGTCCGTACAGTCGCTCAAGAAGCGGCACCTCACCCTCGGCCTCGAACAACGTGCGCGGAGAGCCGGAGAAAACGATACTCGCATCATGAGCGGCAATCTGCTCAATGCGCTCCATAATCCACTGACGCACCAACGCGGGTGTGTTGAGTTTACCACTCTTCCAGAGATTCCGTTCACGCTCGATAACCAGGTCATCGCCTCCGGACACAAACTTCTCCTCGATGACCTTACTGGATTCCAAATGTAAAAATCCATATTCCTCCTCGAGTAGTTGCGCCTGAGTACCCTTGCCAGCACCCGGGGGCCCCACGAGTATAACAACGCGACGTTCATCCATCGCTCCAGCGTACCATTTTCTGGAAGAGTGAGGCAAAAGAAAGACCGGAGGAATACTCCTCCGGTCTCGATGCGTCACGCCCGCTCAGGCCAGGCACCCTCAGGCAGGGCCTGGATGAGCGAAATGGCATCCCATTCGACACCCCGATTACCCGGAGCAGCTGGGTCCAGATCGGCCGCAGCAGAGCGGTTTGTCCAAAGCTCCCACCGCTTCAGGGCCTCAAAAACGGCGTGCTGTGTAGCCCAGTGGGCGTTGCCATACCGCTCCCAGGCAACCTGGGCCCGGTCTTGAGCCCGGTAGAAACGCCGTCCGGCATCCTTCTGGCTTTGAATCCGTTCCAAGACATACCTCTGCCAGAGGTATGTCGAAATAACGACCAGGCTCGCAAGGGCCCAGACCAGTCCGAGGTCGTATACCCCGGAATCAATCCTTTCAAAAAACCCCATTTTAACCTCCTTAGATTAGCTAAAGTTCCGGAATTATTATATCACAAACAATAAAAATTGTCTAAGTGTTTCGCTGATGAATGTCTGGCAAGCAATCTCCACTTCACCAGTAGCGCACACTACCGTATACAGTCTCTTACGCCTCCTTCTCTGGTCACGGACGGTGAGCCAAGAAAACCTCATCGGTGGGAGTGCATCACCTGCTCTGCCCGAGAACAAAAACGCCCCCTATTCTCGGGGCGTTTTTGTTCTCGGGCAAGCGTGTTCGCCTAGTATTCATACATACTGAGCTGGGCATCCACTTGCTTCATGATTTCCAACGCCACGGATACCACGATAAGGATGGAGGTACCGCCAATGGCAAACGCCTGCACACCAGTCAGTCCCTGTACGATGTTCGGTAGAATGGCGATGAGGCCCAGGAAAAGCGCACCCACCAACGTAACGCGGTTGAGTAGATGGTTCAAGAAATGTGCCGTGGAGGGGCCCGGCCGTACGCCCGGGATGTACCCGCCCTGCTTCTGGACATTCTCGGCGATAGACTTGGGGTCAAACGTGACCGCCGTATAGAAGTACGTAAATGCAACAACCAGCAGGAAGTACAGGGCCGCGTACCAGAACGGGTCCTGCACAAAGTTGCTCACCGCCGTAGCGATAGCCGCGATGGTACCGGTGCTGGATGCCGCCAGGAAGTTGGCAATCACGCCCGGAAAGAGCAAGAGCGACAATGCGAAGATAATGGGAATAACGCCCGCGTTGTTCACGCGCATAGGCAGATAGGTGCTCACGCCACCGTACTGGCGGTTACCACGCACTCGTCGAGCGTAATTAACCGGAATGTTCCGTTGGGCTTCGGAGATGTATACGACACCGGCAACGACCGCCAACGCCACAGCAACGAATGCAGCGTAGATGAATAGCTGGTCAGGTGTGTATGTGAACAGCGCCTGCCGAATGCTCTGTGGAAAACTGGAAACAATGCTTGCCATGATGAGTAGCGAGACACCATTACCAAGATTTTTCTCGGTAATAAGCTCACCGAGCCACATCAAGAACAGACAACCGGCGGTCACGATAACCAATGACGTAATCATCTGTGTCCAGCCAAGCGTCGAGATGACTCCCTGTCGCGACAGGAGCGTTAAGAAACTGTATCCCTGGACGAATGCCAGCGGTACGGTCAAGAAACGGCTGTACTGGTTGAATCTCTGACGGCCCGCCTCGCCTTCGTATTTATAGAGCTGTTCCAGCTGCGGGAAAATCATCGTCAGCAGCTGCATGATGATGGAGGCAGTGATATACGGCCCCAAGCCGAGCATCGCAATAGAGAGCGTCGACAGTGAGCCACCGGTGAACGTACTCACCAAACCAAATAGCTGGTTCTGGTTGAGGAACTCCTGGATGCGCGAAGAATCAACCGAGGGAATGGGAATGTTTTGGATGAGCTGGGCAAGAACCAGGAGCGCCAAGATGAAAAATACTTTATTACGGAGTTCCGGCTTCTTAAAAATTTGCAGTATACGGCCCATGGGTCAGTGGTCAGTGGTTTCTATTGTATTGTACCGCCCACATTCTCTACGGCCTTCTTAGCCGACGCGGACAGCTGGATACCCTCGAACGTCAATTTCTTCTTGAGTGTTCCGGTACCAAGTATTTTTACCGCGGAAGCCGAGGAAAGATACCCTTTCTTAACGAGGGTGGACGGTGATACCGTCTCCCCCTCTTTGAATCGGCCCAGCTCGCCCACATTCAGCGTAAGGGATTCGTTCTTAGGAAAGCGCGCGTACCGGTGCTTGCGGTGCGGACGCTTGGAACCCGCGCGTGAAGAAGCACCCCGGAGCTTGGGGAATAGTTGCCAGATACGGTTGTCGCCACCGCGGAAACCGACTTTGATACCCTTGCCCGAACGGCTTTTCTGGCCCTTCGTGCCGGCACCGCTGGTCGTACCGCGCTTGCCACCGCGGCCAACACGCTTGCCGCCGGTTCGTTTCGTCTTCGGTTGTACACGTGAAAGGTCCATAATGGTCTATTTTGTTTCCTGCGCTCCCGCCCCGTCCTTGGGTGCCTTGGGAGGAGCACCGACCGGACGAAGTTTTGCCAGAGCTACTAACGCCGCACGAGCAATGTTTAGCTTGTTATTGGTGCGGCCAAGGTTTTTGCCCGTCAGCGAGGTGATGCCCGCCAGCTGAGCGATGACGCGCACCGCGCCTCCGGCCTTAATACCTCCCTTGGAGGGCTTCAAGAGCACGCGGGCACTCGAATACTTTGCCTCGACCTGATACGGAATAGTCCCCGCGACGGTCGTAACCGTGAGCATGCTCTTGCGTGCCTGTGCATAGGCTTTTTGAATGGATTTCTGGACGTCTTGGCCCTTGCCAATACCAACGCCCACTCGGCTCTTCTGATCGCCGATAGCCACGGTCGCGCGGAATGAAAAGCGCTTGCCACCCTTGGTGACACGCGAGACACGCGCCAAATCAAGCGTCTTGGACTCGAATTCGGACTTCTCACGACCGCGTCCCTGGCGCGGTCCACGCCGACCCTGACCACCTCCCCGACGTCCCGGCCCACGAGCTCCGCGACCACGAGCTCCGGGGCCTGAACCCTGCCGATTATTGTCGGTGGCCACACTCGCAGGGACAGGAGCACCCGTCGCAGGGGCACCCACTACAGGAGCGGTGTTCTGCTCAGGAGTTTTCTGCTCGTTATTTTTCTGTTCGTCATTCATGATGCGGTCGTTATACGGCGATGCCTCCCTCGCGCAATCCTTCGGCGATGGCTTTGACGCGGCCATGATACTTGTACCCGCCAATATCAAATACCGCTTTGGTGATGCCTTGCCCTTGCATAGCCTTTGCCAGAGCCAGGCCGATGGCCTTGGCGGCGTCGGTCTTGGTGCCCTTGATGGGCTTGGTAGGCTTATTGCTCGCAAGTGTTTTACCTGCGACATCATCCACGGCCTGCACGAATAGATGCCGATTGCTCTTGAACACGCATACGCGAGGACGCTCGGCGGTGCCTGAAAGCTTGGCCCGGATGCGATTGTGCCTGCGCTGGCGCTTCACTCGTTTTTGGGTCTGTATGAACATGGTAATGCGTTATGCGGTCGCGGCCTTCTTGCCGGCCTTACGACGGATAATCTCGTCAGTATAGCGAATGCCACTTCCCTTGTACGGCTCGGGCTTGCGCTTCGAACGGATAAGAGCGGCAACGTGACCAACCAATTCCTTGTTGATGCCATGCACCTTGATAGAAGTCTTTTCCGTTTCGAACGTGATGCCCTCGGGAGCCGTCACGGTGATGAGGTGGCTATAGCCAAGGTTCAATTCAAGGTCATTTCCCTTGATGGTCGCACGATAGCCGACCCCCTGAAATTCCAAGCCCTTGGTGAATCCTTGTGAAACGCCAATAACCATATTGTTGATGAGCGCACGCCACAACCCCCACTGCGCGGGATGTGTTCCTTCCTTGGGGGCCACTATGATGCGGTCCTCTTCGTGAGTAACGACGACCGTAGACGGAATGTCTTGCGTCAACGTACCCTTGGGCCCCTTAACCGTCAGTGTACCCTCGCCCAGGATAACCTGGACGTCAGACGGAACGGGAATAGGTTGTTTGCCAATCTTGGACATGATATTGAATGGGATTTTGTGCGACCTACCAAACCTCGAACATAAGCTCTCCACCAACCTTTTCCCTGCGTGCGTCCTTGGATGTCATAACACCCTTGGATGTGGACACCACAGCCAAACCGTATCCGGAACGAACCGGCTTAAGTTCCTCAGTGCCAACATAGATGCGCCGAGAAGGCTTGGAGACCATACGCAGGCCACTGATGGCGCCCATACGCGTCTCCTCTCCAGCACCAGCAGATACGTATTTGAGAGTCAGCGCCAGCATCTCGTGCTCAGTACGGCCGGACTTGCGCTTGCGACGCTCAACACCTGCCAGGTAGCCGGCCACGCTCAAGAGTTCCGCGATACGGAATTTCATCCTGGAGAACGGCACCAGCACCTGCTCTTTGCCTACGGCTTGAGCATTGCGGATACGGGTCAACATGTCTGCGATGGGACTCATATGATTAGTGTATAGCTACGAGTTTTTAGTGTGTAGCTTCTCGGTCCCGAACCTTCAGGAACAAGAAGCTCCACACTACCAGCTCGACTTACGGACGCCGGGCAACAGGCCTTTATTGGCGAACTCACGGAAGCAGATACGACACAACTCGACCTTCCCGATAAAGAAACGGGTACGCCCGCAGTTCTGGCAACGCCGTACGATACGGGTAGAGAACTTGGGTTTCTTGGCGGAGCGTGCGATTGTCGATTTCTTCGGCATATTAGTTGACGTTGGCTTTCTGTAAAGGCATCCCCATCTGTCGGAGGAGGGCGATGCCTTGGTCCCGGTCACGCGTACTGGTGACAACGGTCACCTGCAACGAGAAGATATCCTTGAGTGTCTCGTAGGAAATCTCCGGGAAGATGCTGTGCTCGCGAATACCATAGTTGAGGTTGCCTTCCTTGTCCACGTTCTTGGGATCGATGCCGCGAAAGTCCTTAGAGCGAGGCAACGCGAGAGCAATGAACCTGTCCAAGAAATCGTACATGCGCTTACCACGAAGAGTGGTCGCATACCCCACGGGCGTGCCTTCCCGGAGCTTGAAGCTCGCAATGGACTTACGGGCCTGACGGGATGAGGGCTTCTGGCCCGTCAACGTAGCCAGGTCATGTTCCATCTTTTCTAGCGCAGCCTTATCACGAGGAATTTTGCCGGTACCCGTGTTAACGACGACCTTAGTGATACGCGGCACCGCCATCACATTCCCGATAGAAAACTCCTTCCGCAGGGCGGGAGCAACTTCTTTTCGGTATTTTTCCATGAGTCGGGGGTTCATAATGGAGTGTAACTCGAACTATTTTACTGAATTTCTGCAATTTCGCAAGTCTTCCGCCTACGGACCTACTTGCCAGCAGGCAGGCCAGTCTTGCGATCGATGCGGACCTTCCCGGTGCCACCATCGGCCTGACGATATCCCAGGCGCGTCGGCTTGCCGTCAGCACCCACGAATCCGACCGAGGAAACCGGAATCCATCGCTCACGGGAGACAATCTGCCCGTGCTGGCCCTGTCGCCGGGCCCGAATATGCCGCTTGACCATATTCAGACCCTCAACCACGACTTTTCGGTCGCGCGGAGACGCGGCTTTGACCTTGCCGGTCTTGCCTTTATCCTTGCCCGAAAGCATCATCACCGTGTCTCCTTTTTTTATCTTCATCTTCTCCATGGTATCGAATTCAGTTACACCAGCTCTTGCGCCAGTGAGGCGATGGTCTTATATCCCCGTTCCTTGATCTCACGCGGGATAGGTCCAAAGATACGGCCGCCCTTGGGTTCCGTGCCTTCGAGGATAACCACGGCATTATCATCGAAACGCACGGTCGTACCATCCTTACGGCGGAACGGCTTACGCTGACGAACGACGACCGCCTTAAGGATATCCTTCTTCTTCACGGCCTTGCGAGGCTCGGCAGATTTAACCGAGACCACTACGATATCTCCAATTCGTGCGTAGCGCCGGCGAGAGCCACCGAGTACCTTGAAGACACCGACCTTCTTGGCGCCGGAGTTATCCGCAACGGTGACGATTGAACGTGGCTGTAACATGGTTCGTAGAAAAAGTTATGTGGTCGGGACAATCGCAGGATTCACCTTACCAACGACAATCCAGCGCTTGCTTTTGGACAACGGCCGGGTCTCGCGGATAATGACCTTGTCGCCCACATGATAGGCATTCTCAGGGTCATGAGCGGCGAACGTATGGGTCACCTTGAACTGCTTCTTATACTTGGGGTGCATCTTCAGGCGGGTGACTTGCACCCTAATGGTCTTATCGCTCTTGTCGCCCACGACAATTCCTCGCAGTTGTCGGGCGTTCGTGGGAGCGTTTGTTGTATTATCAGTCGTCATAATGGCGAAATATTTTACTTCACAAAATGCAGTGCCGTCAAGGTTCGGGCGATCTTTCGACGCGCCTGCCCAATCTCGGAGGTGTCCTTCAGGCGCTTGCCAATGAGCTCCTCGCGGAGCTGGGCGAGTTTGTCGCGCTGTATCTGCAGTGTCCGTTGCAACTCCTGTGGGGTCAGATTGTCCAGTTTCTCTTTGGTCATGTTATCGGTGAATAACCCGCGCCTTCACGGGCAGCTTATGAGCGGCCTGTCGGAGCGCCTCTTGGGCAAGGCTCGCCGAAACGCCGTCAATCTCGAAGATGACGCGGCCGGCGCCAACCGGTGCTACGAAATGACTCAAGGAACCGGTGCCCCCACCCATGCCGACCTCGCTCGACTTAGCTGTACGAGGCTTATCTGGAAACACGCGAATCCAAATCTTCCCCCCACGGGCCAGTGCCCGGGAGATGACACGACGAGCCGCCTCCAATTGATTCCCGGTCAGCCACGCGGGCTCTACTATCTTTAAGCCCCAAGAACCGAAGTTCAGTTCCGTGCCACGCGAAGCCACAGGACGAGAACGTCCTTTGTGTACCTTCCTTCTGCGAATGCGCTTGGGCTGCAACATATGTCTAGCGGGTTAGGCGCTAGGCTTTAGGCGACCACGCGGAGGAGTTCCCCGTGTGGTCGCCAAGGCCTAGGGCCCGGGCCCATCATGTTTCTTTATCGAACACTTCTCCCTTGTAAATCCAGACCTGGATACCAATGGTCCCGTAGGTCGTGTACGCCGTCACGTGTGCATGGTCCACGTCAGCACGCAGGGTTTGTAGGGGCAAACTACCTTCTTCCAGGTGCTCCCTACGGGCAATCTCCGCACCATTCAGACGGCCGGACAGCTGGAGCTTAACACCCTTAACGTCACGGGACGCCATAACTCGCATAATAGTCTGCTTCATGGCCCGACGAAACGGAAACCGCCTTTCGATCTGCTCAGCAATGGACTCAGCGACGATTGCGGCTGACGCATCGGGATTGCGAACCTCCTGGACATCCACCTGTAAAGGCAGTTTACGACTGAGCAGGTTAAACAACTGCTTCTTGATATCTTCAATGCCCGCACCACCCCGACCAATGACAAGACCGGGGCGCGCCGTGTAGATGATGACCTTCAGCCGACCGGGGCCACGCTCGATGTGGACCGAATCCACGGCCATGCCGCGCAGACGCTTCGTCAAAAAGTTACGAATAATAATGTCCGTCCCGAGGTACTCGGAATACTTAGACCCACCGAACCAGCGAGACAGCCAGTCCTTGTTCACTCCTACACGAAATCCAATTGGTGATACTTTTCTTCCCATGGTCGTTTTAGATGCGTTTACGGCGGAACAGTCTACGGCCTAGGCCCGTAATACCTTTCTTGGCCGGTTTACCTTTGTCTTTTTCTTGGGGCTGTACCGCGTCTTTCTTGCGCTCAGGCTCAGTCTGGGCTTCATCAGCTTTGCGCTCCGGCACCTGGGGAACGGGAACTTCCTCGTGCTTGGGCTGTTCTGTGGCGCGCAGGCCCACCTGATGCTCGCCCAAGACGATATTCACATGGCTCGTCTTCTTCTGGATGGCCCCCGCACGACCGAAGCCCTTGGGCTGCCACCGACGAAGCTTGGTACCCTCATCTACGGAAATCTCCTTGATGTACAGGTTACTCCGGACCATGCGAAAATTGTTCGTCGCATTCGCAATGGCGGAATTCACGAGCTTGGCCACCGGAAGTGCCGCGCGGTTGCTCACGTGCTCAAGCTGATTAAGCGCGGACTGGACGTCCTTGCGGCGGATAAGGCCCGTCACCAAGCGCACCTTGCGAGGTGCTATGCGGAGACCACCGAGTTTTGCGCGTACTTCCATAGTCTAGATTATTTCTTTGTTGTATCAGCTTTGGCCGCCTTAGCTGCATCAATTTCGCGCTGTTTTGCGGCAATTTCAATTTCCTTCTGCATGCGCCCACCGTGACGAGCAAACTTCTTGGTGTGAGAGAACTCTCCCAGCTTATGCCCCACCATATCCTCGGTCACCAGAACCGGGATGTGTATACGCCCGTTATGGACGCCGAAGGTGAATCCAATAAACTCGGGCACGATGGTGCAGGCGCGCGACCAGGTCTTGATGACCGTCTTACTGTCTGCGCCCAAATTCACCGTCTTCTTCAGAAGCCGTTCATCCACGTAAGGTCCTTTTTTTAGACTGCGTGACATGGTGATTCTAGCGGGTTAGGCGCTAGGCTTTAGGCAGTAGCTCGGATACGTTCCGGCTAGCGCCTAAGGCCTAGTGCCTAGGGCCCTGAGATTTATTTGCGTTTCTTATTCTTCCGGCGGCGAACGATGAACTTCAGCGAACGCTTCTTGGGGTCGCGCGTCCTCACTCCGTATGCCTTCTTACCATGCCGTGTCTTTGGGCTGGACATACCGATAGGCTGTCGGCCCTCACCACCACCATGCGGGTGATCTACCGGGTTCATGGCCGTACCGCGAACCTTGGGTCGGCGACCAAGCCAACGACTGCGGCCCGCCTTACCAAGCTTGATGCTCGAATGCTGGGCGTTAGATACCTGCCCGATAGACGCGAACGAATCCGCAGAGATGATACGCACTTCCGAAGAAGGCATCGTCAACTGGGCCTGGGCGCCATCAATGGCCATCAAAGTAGCGAAACTGCCAGCGGACCGGACAAGCATACCACCCCGACCCGGATGCAGTTCTACGTTGTAGATCTGCGTACCCTGCGGAATGTGCTTCAGCCGCATCCGATTTCCCGGGCGCAATGGCGCCTTGTCGCTGGTAACAACGGAATCCCCAACCTTCAGGCCTTCGGCGGCAAGGATATACCGGCGGTCACCGTCCACATAGTGCAGACGGGCGATGCGGGACGTCCGGTTGGGGTCGTACTCAATGGCGGCAACCTTGGCCGGAATGTCCACCTTCACCTGCTTGAAATCAATGTCCCGATACAGACGCTTAACGCCACCGCCCCGGTGCGGACCGGTAATGCGACCCTGGTTGTTGCGACCCACCTTGCGGTGGCGGCCCGAGGTGGCCGACTTCAAAGGAGCAATCTTAGTGATGTCCGAAAAGTCGTATCCCCGCATATGGCGCCGCGACGGCGTTGTGGGCTTGTACTGTTTCATTCGTCTAGCGGGTTAGGCGCTAGGCTTTAGGCAGTAGCTCGGATACGTTCCGGCTAGCGCCTAAGGCCTAGTGCCTAGGGCCCTCTCTATTAGATAGTTGCGATACTCTGGCCTTCCTTGAGCATGACAACCGCCTTTCTGACTGCCGATGTGAAGCCAGTGTACCGACCGACACGCCGGCTCTTGCGTGGCAGGTTGACTATTTTGACCGAACGGACCGAGACGTGGTACCGCTTCTCGACCTCCTTGGCCACCTGTGGCTTGGTCGCACCCGGACTAACCACAAAGGTGTAATGTCCGTCGGCATTACCCATAGAACTCTTTTCACTCACATGCATATGTCGAATAACGGAAGTACCCAGGGGGGCCGATGTGACGGAGTCCGCAGAAACGGCCTCAGGGGCACCCTGAACATCAGCCTTGGGGGCCTTTTTCTTTTTGGGTGCATCCTTCTTTTTGAACGGGTTAAATGCCATGATTTCGCTTATTTACTCATGCGAGCCTGAACCGCCTCGAGTGCATCCTTGGTCATCAACAGATACGGATACGACAGTACACCCGTGACATTAAGGTCTACGGCGCGGATAGTACCGACATGCGACATATTCGCCAACGAGCGACGTGCTTGTTCATCCTTCTCTGCCCCTCCCAAGACCACCAGGATACGACTTTGTTTATCCTTGCGATTCACGTACTCAGGAAAATGCGGAGTTAATGCCTTAAGTACCGTGTTAGCGGACTTTGTCTTACCGTCCAGTGCCAACTCGTCCACAACGAGTAGTCGGCCTTGTGCGTGACGGTCCGAAAGGACGCACGCCAGAGCAGTGCGAGACGCCGACCGAGTGACCGTCTTGGCGAACGAACGCTCTTTGACCGGTCCGTGTGTGGCACCACCGCCAATCCAGATGGGACTGCGAGTGGAACCGTGTCGAGCACGACCGGTACCTTTTTGCCGCCACGGCTTGCGACCGCCACCGCGGACATCACTACGGTCTTTGGTGTGCGCCCACGGCTGGCGGAGATTCGCCATCTGGGTGGTTGCTACCTGGTAGACCAGGTCGGCATTCGCCGGAGCGGCCACGAGCGCGTCGGGGGCATTGACGGTCCCTGCGGTAGTGCCCTGCGCATTGTAGAGGGTAATTTCCATGATTATGAAAGAGTGGTGATGGCAACCAGACGGCCTTTGGTACCAGGCACCGCGCCCTTGAGCGCGAGCACGCCTGCCTCGACATCAACGGCGACCACCTTCAGGTTACGAACGGTCACCTGTCCGCCACCATCGCGGCCCGCCATGCGCAACCCCTTAAGGGTGTGCTGAGGGAACCGCTGACCAATGGAGCCAGGGCGACGCAGGACCTTTTTGTGTCCGTGAGAGGCGTGTGCGCCCTTGAAGCCATGACGCTTAACCACGCCAGCGAAGCCCTTGCCCTTGCCGGTCCCCATGACCTTGACCGAATCCCCAATCGCGAACTGATTCACGTCCAGGGAATCGCCCACGGACAATTCCTTGCCCTCTTCGCTGATAGTCAAAAAAGGGAACTCGCGTAGATGTGCGAACAAACCCAGGTCTCCCATGTGGCCCTTGAGTGCCTTGGGAAGATTCCTTTTACTGCCAGTACCAATCTGCACTGCCTCGTAGCCATCCTTTTCCTTAGTTTTGACCTGCACCACAACGTTCGGCTCAACCTTAACCAGCGTCACCGCGGTGAGCGCTCCGTCGTCCGTGTACAGCTGGGACATACCCTCTTTTGTGCCAAGGATGAATTTGGCCATTTTCTCAAATAAATACTAATGTTTGCATCGGGTTTATACCTGTCGCAAACAAAAAGCCCGGCCTCGGGCAGAACTGCACCAAAGCCCACAAGGAAGTATCCGTAAGGACTTTCCCTATGTCGGAGACGCCGGAACGGACTCTACTCCGCCAAGCACCGCCTATTTACTGACCGTCAGAGTGTACAGGAAACCTCGAAAAAGCGCAAGTGTCACCATCTAGACCCCCAGAATACTTGACCCAAACATGCATATGTTGTATTATATTTCTCCTCCTTGAAAACTGAAGAAAGGACACCTCATGCCATTTCTCTGGCGTTCGATTCGGGACGCATCGGCCAGTGTCCACAAGGGCGTCAGCACGTTCCTTGAGGTCACCCGGCCCACCCTTGAGCCATTCTTCCCTGCTTTCAAGGTCGTGCTGGCCTTGTTGGCGGTGCAAATCGCGGTCCAGAGCACCTATCCCTTCATCTACGGGAAGCTCACCGATGCCCTGGTCGCGCGCGACAAGATGCTTGCCATCATGCTCTTCGGGGCGTTGATAGTGCAGGGTCTGTCGCAATTCATCATCGCCTATCGCCGTGACCAATATGAGATACGGCACGTCGATTGGGTGATGAACCTGCAGATCATGACCGAATCGCTCGAACACCTGACCGGCTTTTCGCTGGCGCAGGCCTCCCGAATGCATTCGGGAAAGTCACGCGACATCGTCCGGAAGGGGCGTCTGGCCATACGGCACCTGGTATACACCACGATGTACCGCTTGGGACCTACGTTCCTACAACTGATAATCGCGCTTATCTGCTTGCTGTGGGTAAGTCCGCTCATCGGTGCGATCGCCATTCTGGGCACCGGCATCTACCTGGTCTACCGCATCGCGCTGTTCATGCAGCATCGTGCGCCCATCAAGGCGCTCGATGACCATGACAACGAGAACGGGAGATTATTCGCTGACTATTTGGCGAACATGGAGGTGGTCCTGACCTCCGCGCGCCAGCGACAGACGGTCAGCGATTTCCGGGACGACGGCCAAGGGCTCGTCGACCACGGCCAGCGGTTCTGGCTCTCTGCGGCAAAAATGTATTTCTTCGGAAGCGGTATCGCGCTCCTGTCCAAATACGCGATCATGGGGACGACCGCCTGGATGCTGTTCGGTGAGCAGTTCTCATTCGGCACGTACGTCGCGATTACGCAATGGGGCATGATGGCCATGAGCGCCACGCAGGAGCTCGGACAGATGCAACGGGAGTTCTCGGGGCACTGGGCTCATGCTGAGATCTATCTGGACCTCTTGCGTCAGGAACCCGAGATTACCACCGTCCCCGGCGCGCAACGCACCGAGCGGTTGCGGGGGCACATCGAATTCGACAACGTCACGTTCACCTACGAGCCGCGCATATCGGACGACCCGCTTCGGGACGGTGACCCGGTCATCGCCCTGCACGAGGTTTCCTTCAACATCCCGAGCGGCCAGAAGGTTGCGCTCGTCGGAGAATCCGGCGCAGGAAAGTCCACCATCGCCTATGCGCTCATGCGCGCCCGAGACCCCCAAGGCGGCATCATCCGAATGGACGGAACGGACCTGCGTTCCCTGGACCTGGACAGTGTCCGCCGGCGCATCGGGTATGTGGCACAACACCCCCGCCTGTTCGACCGAACCCTGCGATACAACCTGACGTTTGGTCTCGACAACACCGTGTCCGTAAGCGATGATGCGCTCCACGAGATTCTAGAAGTCGTGAAGCTCGCACCTCTTGCGAGGAACGGAGGACTCGACCGAAGATTGGGAGAAAGCGGCCACACGCTCTCCGGTGGCGAGCGTCAACGGTTGTGCATCGCCCGGGCACTCATCAAGAACCCGGACGTCCTCGTCTTCGATGAGGCGACGAGTTCCCTGGACCCCGTCAACGAGAAGAAGGTGCAAGACGCCATCGACGCGGCCGGCGGTCGGACGAAACTCATCATCGCTCACCGCTACAGCACCATCCGTGACGTTGACCGTATCCTGGTCTTCGATGCAGGGCACCTGGTCGACGACGGTACTCACGAGGAGCTTCTTGCCGGAAGTCTCTACTACCGAACGCTTCTGGAACAACAAGGCCTCTTGTAATCAAAGGGCCACCCTTTCGAGGGCGGCCCTTTTTCTTCGGTCATGACGAGATGGCACATCGTAAAAACGACTCCGTTTTCCTTAAAAATCTGTGCTTTTTATGTAGAAAAGGTGAATTTAAAAAGCCCTAAAAATGCCCACTATTTTACCTATCCTACCAATTTCAGCCTCGAAATTGGTAGGATAGGTAAAATCCCCCATCCGAGGGGTTTCCATTTCAATCGTCATCGGCCTACGCTTGGTCGCGACCAAGGCGCGGCGGGACAGGCGTCTCCACAGGCGTACTAAAGGGTACGACAAAGAAGATGTCAGGGTCCCGCAACGAAGGCCCCGGCCAAGCCCACAGGGTGAAAGAAAACGGAACAGGACCCCCGTAGAGGTCCCGTTCCGTTTTCTTTTCACGAAGGCCAATGACTACATCCTCACCTCAATCTCAACACCGGACGGAAGCGAGAGATTCGTCAACGACTCAATGACCTTGGGTGTGGGCTGGTCAATATCAATGAGACGCTTGTGAACCCGCATCTCGAACTGGTCGCGCGACTCCTTATCGATGAAGGGAGAGCGGTTGACCGTGAACTTAGAGATTTCGGTCGGCAGAGGCACAGGCCCCTTAGGCTTGCCGCCGTACCGCTCAATGGTCTCCACAATCTGGCGCGCAGATTTGTCGATAATCTTGCTATCGTACGCACGCAGCTTAATACGGATGCGCTGATCGGTCGATGCTTTCTTTTTTGCCATAAGCCTTGGTAAGGAACTACAGAAGGTCGTGCGTTATTTATTAATCTTAATCACGAAACCGGCACCAACGGTTTTACCGCCCTCGCGCACGGTGAATCGCTGTTTTTCGTCCATCGCGATGGGGGCGATGAGCGTAACCTTCGCATTGACGGTATCGCCGGGCATGACCATCTCGGTCCCCTCTGGCAAAAACACCTCACCGGTAACGTCGGTCGTGCGGAAGTAGAACTGCGGCTTGTATCCCTTGAAAAACGGGGTGTGCCGGCCGCCTTCTTCTTTGCTCAAGACGTAAATTTCAGCCTCAAACTCGGTGTGCGGAGTGATGGAACCGGGCTTGGCCAGTACTTGGCCGCGCTCAATGTCCTCCTTCTTCAAGCCCCGGAGCAGGAGTCCGGCGTTGTCGCCGGCCTGACCTTCATCCAGCTGCTTGTTGAACATCTCGATACCCGTAATAACGGTCTTCTGGGTGTCACGGATACCAACAATTTCTATTTCTTCGTTGACCTTGACGATACCACTCTCAATGCGGCCGGTGACCACGGTGCCACGGCCCTCAATGGAAAAGATATCCTCCACAGGCATCAAGAACGGCTTGTCGGTCTCGCGCTTGGGCTCGTCAATGTAGGAGTCAAGCGTGTCGATGAGTTCTTTGATGGGCTTGACTGCTTCGTCATCTTTGCTGGTTGCCTCCAAGGCTTTGAGGCCCGAGCCACGGATAACCGGGGTGTCATCGCCAGGAAACTCATACTTGTTGAGTAATTCACGAATTTCTGCCTCGACAAGGTCAATCAGTTCCGGGTCGTCTACCTGGTCTACCTTGTTGAGGAACACCACCATCTTGGGCACGCCAACCTGGCGGGCGAGAAGAATGTGCTCGCGAGTCTGTGGCATTGCGCCATCCGGAGCGGAAACGACCAAGACAGCACCGTCCATCTGGGCGGCACCCGTGATCATGTTCTTGATGTAGTCCGCGTGACCAGGAGAGTCGATATGCGCATAGTGGCGATTCGGAGTCCAGTACTCCGAATGGTGCAGGGAGATGGTGATACCGCGGGCGCGCTCCTCGGGAGCATTGTCGATACCGTCGACACCCTCCAGGCGGGCGCCATAACCCTCTTCCTTGAAGAGGTCCAGGGTGTGCAGAATCGACGCCGTTAGGGTCGTCTTGCCGTGGTCGACGTGGCCGATGGTGCCAACGTTGATGTGGGGTTTTGTACGCTCAAATTTCTCTGCCATTTTCTCTGCGGCGATGGTGCCCATCCCCCGTACGGAGCCGCAATGATGGGGATCCGGTGGAGAGGCACCGCTCAATTAATTACGTATATAAACCAATAAGCGTGCGAATTATCCTAACAGACACGAGTCGCTGCGTCAATCATTTTCCTCTGCACCATCAAGACCTGTCCGGATTGCATCCTCTTGCATCTGTATCTGATTGCGCAGGGAGAGGATCTCCTTGTTGAGTTGCTCTAACACTTGAGCCTCCTGGGCAGACTGGGCAGGCGGGTTGCTGGCACCGTGCCCGGGACGAATGTTCCGTACGCGGACGGACTGCCCCTGGCTCAACTGGCGAAACGTCTCAAACTCGGTGATGACGTAGGCGGGACGGCCATCCTCCACGACCAGGACGGCCGGTATGGAGCGGAGCAGTGCACGAATTTCTTCACTCACCATTACGGCAGACATACACTTATTTCTTTCCTTCGGCAATCTGTTGGGCGATGTTCGACGGCACCGGATCAAAGTGGGAGAACTCCATGGTGAAGTTTCCACGCCCTTCACTGAAGGAACGCAAGCTGGTGGCATAGCCGAACATCTCCGACAAAGGAACACGGGTATCAATGACCTTCAGGCCCAGGGTGCCACGGTCGTCCACGCTCATGATTTGACCACGACGACCGGACAGATCGCCAGTCGTCGAACCCAGAAAGTCATCAGGCACAATGACCTCAACTTTCATGATCGGTTCTAGGAGCTGTGGTGTGGCTCGTCGGACCGCCTCCTGTAGGGCCATGGATCCGGCAACTTTGAAGGCAATTTCACTGGAATCCACATCGTGATAGGACCCGTCATAGAGCGTGACTTTCATGTCTACTAACGGGAATCCGGCAACAACGCCCTCGTCCATAGCCTCTTTAACGCCCTTCTCCACCGCGGGGATGAACTCATTGGGAATGACCCCTCCCTTGATACCATTGACGAACTCGAAACCGGTACCGCGCTCCAGGGGCTCCACGCGCAAGCGACAGTGGCCGTACTGACCGCGCCCGCCGGACTGCTTGACATACTTGCCTTCCGCCTCAGCTGTAGCGGTAATACTCTCTTTATAGGATACCTGCGGGCGACCCGTATCGGCCTGCACGCCAAACTCACGCTTCATGCGGTCCACAAGTACCTCCAGGTGCAGTTCACCCATACCGGCGATGATAGTCTCCCCCGAGTCCTGGTCGGTGGAGATGCGGAATGTCGGGTCCTCGTCGGCGAGTTTGCGGAGCGCCACGCCCATCTTCTCCTGGTCGGCCTTCGTCTTAGGTTCAATGCGCATTGAGATGACCGGTTCGGGAGCATCGATGCCCTCCAGAACGACCGGATGGTCGGGATCGCAGAGCGTATCACCCGTCTTAGTGTCCTTGAGGCCCACCGTTGCGGCGATGTTGCCAGCATATATCTCTTTAATCTCCTTGCGCTCATCCGCGTGCATCTGCACGATGCGACTGATGCGCTCCTGGTTTCCCGTCCGCGTGTTCAGGGCATAAGAGCCGGTCGCCAGTTTTCCAGAATAGACACGAAAGAAGGTCAGCGAACCCACATACGGGTCGGTCGCCGTTTTGAACGCCAGCGCACGAAACGGCTCGCTCTCGTCGGCGTGCCCCTCGATTTCCTCGCCCGTGAGCTGATCAATGCCCTTGATAGGCGGTACCTCGGGCGGTGATGGCAAGTAATAGGCGACCGCGTCCAGTACGAGCTGGACCCCCTTGTTCTTCAGGGCCGAACCGCAGAAAACCGGATACATCTTGTCGTTCACCACCGCCTGGCGGGTGATACGGCGCAGAGTTGCTAGATCGGGCTCATTGCCTTCCAGGTACGCACTCATCGCCTCATCATCGTGCTCGACGATTTTCTCAATCATCTCGCCACGAGCTTTCTCGGCCTCAGCTTTCAGGTACTCGGGAATATCCTTGGTCTTATTGACAATTTCACCCTTATCGCCCGAGAACGTGACATATTCCATCGTCATCAGGTCCACGATGCCCTTGAACTGTTCCTCCGCGCCGTCGTTAATTTGAAATCTGACCGCGTTAGGCGACAGGCGTTCCAGGATGGTCTGATACGAGCGATCAAACGAGGCGCCGAGGCGGTCCAGCTTATTAATGAAGCAGATGCGGGGGACATGGTAGTCATCGGCGTAGCGCCAGTTAGTCTCCGACTGCGGCTCCACGCCGGCAACGCCGTCGAACACGACGACTGCCCCGTCCAGTACGCGTAACGACCTCTTCACCTCAATGGTGAAATCGATGTGTCCCGGCGTATCGATAATATTGAGCTTGAGTTTCTCCTCCTCGCGGTCGGTGGCGTCGGTGGGAATCCAGAAAGCGGTCGTGGCGGCAGAGGTGATAGTGATACCACGCTCACGCTCTTGCTCCATCCAGTCCATAACGGTCTCGCCCTCGTGCACCTCGCCAATCTTGTGGCTGATGCCGGTGTAGAACAGCACGCGCTCCGTTGTGGTTGTCTTGCCCGCGTCGATGTGGGCGATAATACCGATGTTGCGAATTTTATTTATGGGATAGTCAGCCATAGAAAAGCCAGTGAGTAACGATTAGTGGCCGGCACGATTCACGGCCACCGGCATGGAGTGCCTATTTACGGCCCCAGGACAGATGCGCGAACGCACGGTTTGCCTCAGCCATACGGTGGACGTCGGTCTTCTTCTTGATAGCTGCGCCCTCCTCATTGAACGCCTGCACCAACTCGTTAGCAAGACGCTGTTCCATCGGCGCACCCGAACCGGCTCGTGCGGCCTCAATGAGCCAACGCAAGGCCAGGGAAATACGGCGAGAGGGACGGACTTCGATAGGTACCTGATAGTTGGCACCACCCACCCGGCGGGAGCGGAGTTCCATGGTCGGACCGGCGTTATTGAGGGCACCCTCAATAACCTCCATCGGGGTCTTTTTAATGGTCGCGCCTGCCGACTCCATCGCGTTGTAGACGATGCGAGATGCGACGGCTTTTTTGCCGTCCTGCATCAAATAGTTAATCAGCTGACTCACCAGCACGCTTGAGTGCTTCTGGTCGGGCTGGGGCAGGTGTTTTCGCTTAATGGGTCTTCGCATGGTAGTGAAAGATTATGCGGCCGCGGCGGCCTTAGGTTTCTTGACGCCGTACTTGGAACGCTCCTGCTTACGGCCATCGACACCGGCTGCATCCAAAAGACCACGCACGATATGATAACGGACGCCGGGAAGGTCTTTGACCCTACCACCACGAATAATGACCACCGAGTGCTCCTGCAGGTTGTGCCCGATTCCCGGGATATAGGCGGTAACTTCCATGCCGTTGGTGAGACGAACACGCGCAATCTTACGAAGCGCCGAGTTCGGCTTCTTGGGGGTGACGGTCGTGACTTTCACGCAGACGCCACGCTTGAACGATGAAGAATACCGAATCGGGCGATTCTTAAGTGCGTTGAAACCGAACGCCAAAGCTGGCGATTTGGTCTTCGCCTTCGGAGATTTGCGGGGCTTCTTGAGAATTTGATTAAACGTCGGCATATGAAGAATTTCTCCGTCGATTCCATCACTATAAATTGCAATGGCTCATCGGGACAATGGTGCCTTGTTCAGGCAACGCACCATTGAAGACCTGCAAGCAGGTGAGCCAAAGCATGATACCAGAGGTGTTTTAGCGCGTCAATGCTTGCCTAAAAGAAGGGCCTCCCGAAGGGAGGCCCTGGATAGCAGGCAGCGGGGGCGTGCTAGAGCTCGAACGCATCTCCTAGCATTTCGCCAATCTCCTCATCGGTGAGGCCGGCCGGCTCGTGCGGACCGCAGGCGACAACCCGCTTCCGGGCAACAGGACCAATCTCGGAGTATCGATCCTCGTTCCCCTGCAGAACCTCCGAAAGGGCGCCCTGTGCGAAGATATCGAAGATGCGGATTGACAGATTGTTATCCCGGGCCAACTCCCCGGCGTTGACGTCCAGGATGCCGGGCTTGGCAAGCACGAAATCGTCGTAGCTCATATACGGAATGCGCTCTGGCGTCACGCCGGGCGGCGGATTCTTGGGGTCCACCGTATAGATGCCGTCCACCTTGGTACCCTTAAGCACCAAGGACGCACGCACCTCGCAGGCCCGGAGCACCGCGCCCGTATCAGTCGTGAACCGCGGACTGCCGGTCCCACCGACAAGAATGACGACCCGTCCTTTGTTCAGGTGCGAGTCGGCGACGTCTTTGTAGAACGGCTCGCCTACGTCGCCGTACGGCTTGGCGAGCATCAGGCGTGCCTCGATACCGGCCTTCATCATGAGGCACTTGAGCATGATGCCATTGATGTGGGTGGCGAGCATGCCGGCCCAGTCAGCCTCGATGCGGTCCTCGAAGTCCAGGTCCAGATCACGCATCAGATGGGATCCACGGTAGATGTTACCGCCACCCAGGACTAATGCGACCTGCCACGACCCCAAAACCGATCCTACCTCTCTGATAATGGCTTCCACAGGACCGCGTTTGAGACCGCGATACCCGTCTGAGGTCAGCGATTCCCCGGATATTTTCAGGAGCACTCTCTGCATCGACCCTCCCCCTGGTCATGTAAAAAACCAAAAATATGATAACCTATTTCTTGTAATCCGTCAAAACACCCTCCCCAGGAGCGCGGAGACCTCGCCGGGCGTCAGACCGGTGAGCAGGGCCGTCAGCACCGGCACCACCGGGAATACGATAGGCAAGATGACGAATAAGCCTACCAGGAGACCGATAAACATCCCTGCCCCGCCCATACGAGCAATGGTAATCTCCGCACGCAGGAGTGCGACCGGGGAGAATAAGCCGATAAGGAACCTACCGTCGAACGGCGGAATAGGAATAAGATTGAATACCGCCAGAAGCAGATTGATGAACACGATAGCGGTGAGCACGGCGATCATGAGAACCGGTATGGTCGGGAGAGCGACCAGTAAGCGCACCAACAGGCCCAAAAGCAGAGCCAGGAGGATGTTCGTGACGGGACCGGCCGCCATCACTTTGAGCGGATCGCGACGACGGTCGCGCATGCGGTTAGGATTGTACGGTACCGGCTTGGCGTAACCGAACACGAATCCGGTTGGAATGAGTATGAGAGGCAGGAGGAACGAACCGATGGGGTCCAGGTGTGGCAGTGGATTGAGTGTCAGGCGCCCGGCATACCGGGCAGTCGGGTCCCCCAGTTGCTCGGCTAAATAGCCATGGGCGACTTCATGGAGAACAACAGAATAGAGAAATCCGGCGAAGACGATGCCTTTGAGAATGAAGGGGTCCATGGAATCCTTGCCAAATTATCAGTTTTGGCGTACCATTGCTAGCGGTTAGTGAACAGTGTCTAGAATATCCAGGTACCTATAGGCGACACCCGTACCTTCTCCTGAACACTCATTACTCTATAATAAGCACTCAGCTATGGCCACCAAATGTCCAATATGCCAGAAAGGTTCCCGCATGGTCACCCGCCGAGTTCTTCTGCGTGGCCACTATAACCCGACCAGTCGCAAACGTAAGTACCCAAACCTCCAGTGGTCACAGGTGCAGGGCAAGCGAATCCGCATCTGTACGGACTGCATTAAGACTCAGCACAAGACCGCCTAAGGCGAAGTACTCCCGCAAAGGCCGCCCTGTCCCAGACAGCGTAGGGACGACGGGCGGCCTTTGCCTTTCAGGTTCAGCCGATTCCTGCGTTGCGCCCTCCGGCCCTCCCTCACCGTACCGTCAGTACGCCTCGGTCCGGTCCTCGGTCGCGCCTTACACTCGGCCGAACGGGAGTGCTCGCGAAATGCCACCGCACAGAGGTTGATAATGAAAGAATTTTTCATTATTATATGTGCTGTTTCTTAGTGCGGGCTGTCGTATAATGGTTATTATGCATGGCTGGGGGTCATGCGACCCGGGTTCGATTCCCGGCAGCCCGACTATGAACCAGAACGGAGGTCCTTGAGGACCTCCGTTCTGGTCTTATGGCTCGTCTGACGGGAATCGAAGGACGGAACGATGTGACGGCCAAGTCGGCCGTCACCGTGAGTCCCGGTCCGAAGGCCGTGCAGCGCGACGGCGATGCACGGACCGAGGAGATTCCCGGCAGCCCGACAAGAGATACTTTCGAAAATAAAAGTGCTCACGACCATACAGATCTGAGCACTGATTGACCGAATTCTTACTTAGTCCTCGAAATGGACAGTGAGAGTCCGTAGCTGAAAGGCTCTCTCTTTAGTGAGGCATGCACTCTATTTTCTGTTATGATGACCGGGTAGTGGCATCGCCATTTTATTCATGCCCAAACTCTTCATTGGTATTGTCGTCATCGTCTTGGTCGCCTTCGGCGGCTACGCCCTCACTCGTAAACAAGGTCCCCCTCCCGAACCATCTCCGGAGATAACCGAGGAGACACCCTCTCCCACGGCATTACCAGCCACCGCATCACCTCCGACAGACACAGGCGCACCGGAGGCAACACTTCCTCCTGCCTCGGAGACGCCTGTCCCGACATCGACCGGCCCGGCTACCGAAGCATTTAGTATCACCGCTGATGACGATACCTATACTCCCAGTGGGCCTATTGTCGTAACAGCCGGCAGTACCGTAACGATTAGATTCCACGTCAGCGCAGAAAATGTCTATTACGGCGGCCTGGAGTTCCGAGGAGGCCCCGTGGACTCGGGCACCATTAAACCGGGCGGCAACGCCACGGTATCATTCACCGCTACGGAAGACTTCACCATCACCGCCTACTGGCCAGCCAGCGGGGTCATCAAGTATCGCATTCCGGTCATCGTCCAAGAATCGTGACCGAATAGTACGCGCAAGGAATAGCGTAAAGAGAAACCCCTCTCCAGGAGGGGTCAACGCTTAGTGATGCGCCGCCAGACCGCATACATCATCCAGCGATTGTGCGTGTGTGCGCTCCACAGGCGATAAAAGTTCGGTAGCGTGTATGAGCAATGCCGCCCATAGTACGGGTCGTGCAGATAGATGCGACACTGAGATAAACCGACGACGACTGCATAATGCCCCTCGCCATCGTTCGGATCCTTAAAGCTGACGATGACCGGCAGATTGGCGCCCATGAACGTGGCGATATCCCTGAGTGTCGCGCCCTGTTTTGTCTGCACGTCCTGGCCGGCCCTGCGAGCCGCGGTAATCATCCCCCGCGCTGGCGTCCCATTGCGACGGGTAGTCCCCGCCCATCGGGCCAGCTGTGCTAGAGAGACGCGTTGGGAGTTGAACGCCCCCAGAAACATCTTCAACGCCGTCGGGCCACACCAGTGCTCGTTTGGTTGCTTAAAGTAGGGAATGTCGAGCTTACGCACGCCTGAGCCTCCTTTTAAAAAACTGACCTAGCATAGCGGAACGCAAAAACCCGCGCAATGCGGGTCTCTACGTGTCCCGTCCGGCTCCCAAACGTACTCAGCAGTTTTTGCTGGTGGGTCTCCGCACTCCTGCCACTTCACTAGGGCAAAGCCCGAGCAGGACCGATATAAGAATCCCAAAAAGGTGCTTTCTAAGACGCTTGCGGACGAACAGGACACCTTCATCATATATCCCTGCCATTACTGATGCAACTTGGCAAAAAATAAAAGTTCATTCGGGCAACACCTGAGGGAGTATAGCGTATACCATAGCAAGGCCCTCAACATTCCCGACATGACGTTCATCGACCTGAAGTCCATCGACATCGCCAAATAGAAAGTGCCCTGGATTGATGTTAAAGGGCCCCTTTAACATCACCCTTCACTAGTCCGAGGTCGAACCTCGGACGCCTGGAAATACCTTGGTTTTTGGGGGTATCCTACCAAAATCAGCCTCGAAATTGGTAGGATACCCCGTTTGAGGCCCTTCACTTCACTGGTCCGAGGTCGGAGGTCGGACCTCGGACCTCGAGTATCTTCATTTTTGAGGCTCCGCTATCACCATGATGTACGCCCGGAGTTCGTCCGCCACTTTCCCGCTTTTTTCTCGCAAAATTACCTACTCGAAGAAAATCGTGATTTCCCGGGCGTCGTCATGCTCAGGAAGACCGGATGGATTATCCTTCTGTAAAATAAGTGTTCCCCGGTTCCGGGCCTCGCCCGGTCCAGACGGCACCGTAAACTCAAGTGTCGCCTCAAACGGGACAAACTCCTCAGTCATCCATTCGTTCTGCGCCGTGGCGATGCCCGTGGCGATAATTCGCCCGTCCCAATCAGTCAAGAACACCGGGAAGCTTGCCTCAAAGAACCAGAACCCGCGCGCCATGCCTCGGACCGTCAGCGGTGAGGCGATAACCTGGCCGGGCAAGGGCGCATCAAGGACGACCAGGTCATCTGCCAGCGGCGTCGATACCAACGGCTCGACCGTCGGTGCCACAGCAACATCTCCGCCAGGCCAGAGATACCAGGCAAATACTATTGCGGCAATACCAGCGATGGCGATAAGGATTTTTTGCATACGATGGAAAGGTTATTCCCGGATTCCGTCCAGATTCACGTCGTCCAGGATAGCCTCACTGACGTGCCGGTAGTTCTGTAGTTCGGTAGCGGTGAACCAAATGGGAATCTCTCGCTCGGCCTCAGAAACCTTGTCCGAGCAGTGGATGAGATTGCGAATGCCCCGCTCCTCGGCGTCCGAAAGTGTGTAGGAGTCCAGCTGATAGTCGCCGCGGATAGTACCCACGTCAGAGGCCGTCGGATCAGTGTCGCCCACGAGCTTCTTGACTACCGCAACCGCTTGGTTGCCCTCCCAGACCATCGCCACCACGGGACAGGCCTGCATATAGCGGACCACCCCACGAATAATGTCCTTGCCGTACTCGATGGGTTCCCGGCTCTCATCTACGGGCTTGCCCGCCTCCTTGAGGAGCACAACTCGCTTAGTGCCCTTGGCCAGATACCATTCATCATCCTTACCGTAGTGCTCAACAAGCATCTTCTCGCCTGCGGTGAGCATCTTGATGGCAATCAGCTTCAGGCCGGTTCGCTCAATGCGACGAATAATATCCCCCACCAGCGACCGCTGGACCGTGTCGGGCTTAAGGATGACAAATGTGTGTTCTTTGCGGTTGGCCATAATAGGATTCCTTTTTATCGTTCGGTCGTTATAGAAAAGGAACGGCCATCAGACGTGACGGTCACATTACCTCTCTGGTCTGTACGATAGTATGGAATGCCCGCTCCGGCAAGACGGTCTATAGTGACCGGATGTGGGTGCCCATATCGGTTCCCTTGCCCGACTGAAATAAGAACCGCCTGCGGACGCACTGTGGCTAAGAATGTCGGCGTCGTGGATGTAATGGACCCATGGTGTCCAGCCTTGAGGATATCCGCGCGGATATCCTCTTCCGCCAAAACAAGCGCAGATTCCGTTCCCTGCTCGGCATCTCCGGTAAAGAGCATGCGTACGTGCTCATATTGGAACAAAAACACGAGCGAATCCTCGTTCGCATCTTTGGAGGGCACTCCACTCCGGGAATTTATCGGGAACACCACGGAAAGAGATATACTTGCCCCAAAGTCATATCTGACTCCGGCGACTCCTTCGGTGACCACCGCTCCTTCCGCCTGTACAAGACGCTCCCATTCCCGTGCCGTCGCCGAATCATACGACTCAAACCCCTTGAGGATATGGGTAACCTCATACTGCTCTAAAACGTCAATGAGTCCACCGATATGGTCGCTATGCGGATGACTTGCGACGACCAGGTCGAGCGTGCGGTCCCACGAGGGCATTAGGGCACTCACGTGCGGGACTGCACTTCCGGGCGGTCCGCCATCAATGAGCACCTGATGATCGCCAGGCATGGTGATGAAGATAGCGTCTCCCTGTCCCACATCCAGAACGTGTATTCTGACCAGCCCTTTAGTGTTCTTTGCCCAGGCGTTCAGCGAGAAGGCGAACACCAATAGTATGAGAAGGAGTACCCCATGCCACGCCCGCACAGGATGCGACTCATGTAAGGGTACGATTTTCTCGATGATATGCATAACGGAACAGGAACAAGGCGATAAGTAGATATCCTACGACCAAGCCTATAATCGGAAATGAAATGGTCATCCGGGCAAACGGCAGGTCGGCGAACCAGGAGATGACATGCAACTGCCACCATGCCAGTGCCCATGCCGGAATGCCGCCGATGAGCGCCATACCAGGAGATACCATACCGAGCACTCCAGCGAATGCGCCAGCCGCCATGGCGTACGGAATAACCGGCAGTATCAGCATGTTTGCCGGCAACGCATAAATGGCTAGATTACCAAACGTATACAGGATGAGGGGAAGTGTGGCAATCGTCGCCGCAAGCGTGGCGGTCGCCATGCTTCGCGCCTCGATGAAGTGCTTGGGAACCGGGAACCAGCCATCAAACACCGGTGCCAGATAGACGAGTCCCGCTACTGCGACGAACGACAACTGAAAACCAACATCGTAACGGAGAATATAGGGATTGAACGCACTCATGAGACCCGCGGTCATCAGCAGTAGGAGCAGTGGCCGCAACGAACGTCCGAATGCACGCGTGAAAAGAAGGATAGAACCCATGATTCCAGCGCGCACGACCGAAGCGGAAGCCCCGGTAAGCAGGACAAAACAGGCGATAGCCACTATCGCCACAAGCACTGCCTTGCGGCGTGGAATGAATATCACACATGACAACATGAACAGTTCCGCCACGATGGCGACGTTATACCCGGAGATAGCAAGCACATGGGTAGTTCCGGTATCCGCAAAATCATCAAGGACGGATGAAGGCAGGTCCTCGCGCATGCCTAAGATAATACCGTTCAAGTAAGCACTTCCCGGTTCAGGGACCGCACGCCTAATGCCTCCGGCAATGGCATCGCGCACATTGAACAGTATGGTTCGCGTCCCGAGCCATGCTTCTTCAAAAAATCCAAGTGATACCGTCTTATGCTCTCTGATATGCGGACGCTCAACGATAACGCGTACCCCCTCTTTCTTCAGGTATGCGGCATAGTCGAACGTGCCGTCGGCCTGCGGTAGTACCACTACGCCCTCCAGGCGTATTCGCTGGCCGAAATAATATACCGGCCATTGTTCCGTCTCGACCACTATCCGTTCACCAATACGCCCGCCATCGGCAAAGGAAATCACTCGTACGTACATGCGCCCGCCGTGGCTCGTCACCCTAAAGTCACTGTCGACGACCCCGTCGACAGTGACTTTTTGTTCCGCGTACCGCTGAAGAATCGTCTCTCGTTCGGCTAAGGAGTACCTTCCTATTCCTCCAAGCATGATAAGTACCACCAAGAGAATAACCACCGGTCGTTGACCACGCCAAAAGATGAGCGCACCGCATAGACTGAAGAGCACCATCCAAACTGAAAGGGCACTCCCAAAAAATGAAGCGAGTAGGATCCCTCCCAGGAACCCAGAGATTCCCAGAATCATCATCCGAAAGTACCAGAATTCCTTAGGCTGGCAATAAAAAAAGGAGAGGCCTGTGGACCTCTCCTTGTGTGGGGGCCGTTATTACTCGGTGAATAATGAGCAATGGACGGAATGCGATGACACCAGTGGTGTTTTTTGCCATTGGATGTCCCAGAGCTCACCCCCGTTGGGCATCAGCCACTGGTGGACAGTATTGCTTCCCTGTGCGTCCGGGGACAAACAGTAATGTCCAAACAGGCGGGAACACCAGTGGTGCGTCATCTCATGGAGGAGTGACTGGGATGCCGGGCGAGTGCCAAGCCAGCCGTCCGGGTCAGTGTAGTCACCCGGTACGTGCAGGGTGCCATCCCAGTAATAGCCACCGACCATGGTGCCGGAGCGATCATACATGAGCGAGTCGGGACCATGCGGCTCATGTAGGATAATAGCCACGGGTCCACGAATATCTGCCGGGTCCGTGCCCTGATAACCCGCTCCTGCTAGGTCACGCATCAGTACACCCCAGAAGCGGTCCGCCAGGACCCCATGTTCGGGAGTCGGCATGCCACCGTTGATGCGGTAGGCCTGCTCCGCTGAGACACGGAACCCGAGCGTGGAAACCACTTCAATACGACCCGGATCCCCGCTGGGCGCGGTCGGACTGAAGTCGCATCCCACTATCAGTAAAAATCCGACCACTACGAGCATCCGCCACGTCATGGCGCGCTCCGCGTACAGCTCAGACACCCCGTTATAATTCACGGGCCCCCCTTTTTTTAGGAACGACCTATGATAACACTTGACTAACTATAAAGAAAGACCTCTCGTATGGGGAGGTCTTTCTTTATAGTTAGTCTGGCAATAACACCTTAGCGTCCTGGCTTCGCTCACTGATTAGTTACATACCCCGGTGGAGGCAAAGCAGTTCGGGCAGGTCCAGCAGGCGCCGGCGCGCATCATGAGCGTACCGCACTGGCAGACCGGCGCATGTGCGTTATTGGCATTGGAGGCCGCCAGGTTCGGCTCGACGGGAACCGCTCGGAGATGCTGTTCATCCTTACCGTTGATGGCCTGTCCACCAGCCTGAACTTCCGGTGATTCCTTACTGGTGAGTGGGCTGTGTTCCGGTGTGTCCTGGACTGTCGGTGCGGCAGAAGCGGTATGTCCATTCGCGTGCACGACGCCGAACAATTCTTCCTGGTCACTGGCAGACAGATACTTCATCCCCAGATAGCGGAATACGTAATCGGTGATGCTTTTTGCCGTCGGCAAATCGACGTTATTAGTGAATCCCGCCGGTGCGAAGCTCATGTCCTTGAACTTATTGACTAGCGTTTTGAGGGGCATGCCTGACTGCAAACACATCGAGGCAAGTGTCGCGATGGTATCCAGTAATCCGCTAATAGTACTTCCCTCCTTAGCGGCCTTTAGGAATAGCTCCCCCGGCTTCATGCTGTCCGGATAAAGACCGATAATCATGTAGCCCTTGTATCCACCTACGGAAAACTTATGGGTATGTGACGGGCGTTCATCCGGTAGACGGATACGGGTATAGCCATTGGACGTTTCAACCAATCCGGATTGCGTCTGGACGTCAGTTTTCAGTGAGTGATTTTCAGTGGCTAGTGGTTCGGAAGAAATGGATTCTTCTGTATGCTCACTGTTTTCCGTCGGCTGTTCACTCTCTTCTTTTTTGGTATTCAGTGGCTGAATACCCTTGGATCCGTCCCGATACACCGCAATGGCCTTCAATCCCAGTTCCCAGCCTTTTATGAAGACGTCCTCGACGTCCTCCCGTGTAGCATGGATAGGCAAATTCACCGTCTTAGAGATAGCGCCGGAGATGAACGGCTGGGCGGCGGCCATCATCTTCAGGTGACCCATAGAGGAAATACTTCGGGTACCTTGGGCGGCGGTGAACGAACAATCGAAAACAGCCAGATGCTCCTCCTTCAGATGCGGCGCTCCTTCAATGGTCTCACGCTCCACCACATGGTCGGCGATATCGGTGCGTTGAGCTTCGTCGTATCCCAGCCGAGTCAGTGCTCGGGTAACCTGTGTGTTCACAAGCTTCAACACACCGCCGCCAACGAGCTTTTTGTATTTCACGAGAGCCAGCTCAGGCTCAACGCCTGTTGTGGCGCAATCCATCATGAACGCGATGGTGCCTGTCGGTGCGAGCACCGTCATCTGCGAGTTACGCACGCCGTTGCGCTGGGCAAGCTCCATTGCCTCGTGCCACACCAGGCGCGAGGCAACCTGCAGGTCCGGATCGCGGAGGGTCGTACTGCGAACTGCATTCGTATAGAGCTGCTCAGCCGCATCTTTATGCATTCCAATGACGCGCAACTGGGGCTCACGGTTGACCGCATATCCGGCATACGGCCCTTTGATATCGGCAATCTTGGCACTCATCAGGTAGGCCTGTCCGCACATGAGCGAGGTCACGTGCCCGGCAACCAAACGTCCTTCATCACTATCGTATGGCAATCCTATGGCCATCAGGAGTGCGCCCAGGTTGGCGTAGCCCAGGCCTAACTCGCGGTAGTCGTGAGCGTTTTGGGTAATCTTCTCGGTCGGATAGGACGAGAAACTCACGATGATATCCTGGGCCAAGATAATAGTGTCCACCGCCTGCTTATACGCGGCAACATCGAACGAACCATCCTCGCCCAAAAAAGTGAGTAGGTTGAGCGATGCCAGGTTGCAGGCGCTGTTATCGAGGTGCATGTACTCTGAACATGGATTAGAGGCGTTTATGCGTCCGGTATTACTTACCGTGTTCCACTCGTTGATAGTGGTATCATACTGCATCCCCGGGTCCGCACTGTGCCAGGCCGCGTCAGCAATGGTATGCATGAGGTCTCGAGCCCGCATCGTCTGCAGGGTCTTGCCGGTCGTAATCGCCTTGAGTTCCCACTCCTTGTCGTCCTGAACCGCCTTCATGAACGCGTCGGTGACGCGGACACTGTTATTGGCGTTCTGGTAGGGAAGTATGGTGTACGGCGAGAACAGGTCACCGTCCAGGGAGTTGAGTACCCCATTGGCGACCAGTATTTTTGTGTAGTCCTCCATCTGCTTTTTGCAGTAGATGAACTCTTCAACATCGGGATGGTCGGCGTTGAGGACGACCATCTTGGCGGCACGCCGTGTCTCACCGCCTGAACGGATAGCGTTCGCCGCTCCGTCCGCGGCCTTCATGAACGAGGTCGGGCCAGAGGAAAATCCGCCGCGGGAGAGCGGCTCCTTGCTCGAGCGCAGACGCGAAAGATTCACGCCGGATCCGGACCCATACTTGAATATCCAGGCTTCGTCCGTAATCCATTTAAGGATGGACTCCATGTCATCCTGGGCTTCCAGAATGAAACACGCCGAACACTGCGGGTGCTCATGAACGCCGACGTTAAACCACACGGGACTATTGAATGAGAAGCGCTGATGAAGCAGGAGCCAAGTCAAATCCAGCGTGAACCGCTCGGCATCGTCGGCTGAAGCGAAGTACTCACCCTTGAGCCCCCAGAAACCGAGCGTCTTAGCGACTCGGCCAATCATCTGCTTGACCGAGTACTCGCGCTCGGGCGAGTCCATGCGCCCACGAAAATACTTGGAGACGACGATATCAGTCGCGGTCTGACTCCAGAACGAGGGTATCTCAACACCCCTCTGTTCGAATACGACCGTCCCGTCTGCGCGCGTGATACGCGCATCGCGCATCTCCCAAGAGACCTCTTCGTAGGGGTGAGTAGTGGAATCCCCGAACCGTCGCTCCCACGTAAAACCATTCCTGGCGGTGTCTTCGCTATCCGACAGTGCTCTGCCGTTGCGAACCGCCGTGGACGCCATCGTCTCGTCCATTGCAATACGGAACAGGGACCCCTCGGAAAGTCCGGCCACGCGTGCCTACCGTTGAAGGTAGCAATGCGTGGCCGTGAAGGAAGCCAATTCCAGTTCGGTTAATACCCCTTAGGGACCACCAGTATACCCCTGGGGGCGCACGGGGCGCAAAGTGGATAACTTTATGAATAATATTTGACTAGTAAGTCAAGAATGTGATATGACATAACAACTCTTTCCAAACGCGGAGAGAAGGACCCAGGAGGATATAATGAGGAGCAAGG
>Ga0214472_10000199_pt1 | contig 81437 bp, 64 predicted proteins | sample RVTome_6_FD_207662 | JGI IMG/M metagenome (GOLD analysis project Ga0214472, IMG submission 207662) | Soil microbial communities from uranium-contaminated site in the Upper Colorado River Basin, Wyoming, United States - RVT140D175 | ecosystem: Environmental > Terrestrial > Soil > Contaminated >...
GGATGTCGAGTTTTGGTTGTTCACCGAAACAGGGAAGCTGTGTTTGAGCGGAAAGCGTCGGTGGTGACGAGCTAATCGAGCGATCCGACAATCTGCAACCGTGGATTCAGGCTTTGGGAGAGGACAGGCGAGGCGTATCGGAAGCCGATACGTTGGCGAGGCAGGTGAGCCACGCTATTCCTCTCCCTTCGGGAGAGGACAGGCGAGCGCCAGCGAGGCAGGTGAGGGCATCTGTTATCCAACCTGCAATCCCATAAGGCCCTCATCCCCCTTCGCTGCGCTCGGGTACTTCTCCCGGAGGGAGAAGAATGTATGGCGCATCCCCCATCGCTTCGCTCGGGTACTTCTCCCGGAGGGAGAAGGATGTATGGCTCGTCCCCCTTCGCTGCGCTCGGGTACTTCTCCCGGAGGGAGAAGAATGTGTGGCTCACATGTGGACACCGCTTTAGGTGACTAGAGGTGGGAACCCGGGGCGCACAGTCCTCCCGTTAAGATTCGGAGACGACGCTCGGGAGGATCGATTGGCTGAGACAACCGGTAAGAACGGTCGGAAGTTGAGCGGACTGCTGATGGCGCTTGTGCCGCTTACCGTCATCGGCGTGCTCTTCGCCTGGTGGTTGGGGACCCTCCCCGACCATGCCGATGCCGAGATAGGCCGGGAGGTGTTCGGCAACATCCCGGGACCGGTCGTCGCTCTGTTCTACGTCACGGTTGCCGTGTTTCTCGGCCTCACCATCTACCTGTTCGCGCTCCGCGCCCGCAACTGGGAGCGAGGCGTCTGGGAGGACCGCTCCAAGAAACTCAAGAAACGACTGCACCGACTCCGCTCCGGTCTCCAGATGCGCACGCTGCTCGAGGACCCCGCCGCCGGGATCCCCCACGCGGCGTTGTACTACGGGTTCGTCGTCCTGTTTCTCGGTACCGTCACCGTCGAGATCGACCACCTGTTGCCCAACAATCTCAAGTTTCTCGAGGGCGGCTTCTATCAAGGCTTCTCGTTCGTGCTCGACGTCTTCGCAATCGTGTACCTGGTCGGTCTGGCTTGGCTGGCGATCCGACGCTACGGGATCAGGCCATGGAGGCTGAAGAGCAAAACGAAGCCGGAGGACGCATGGATCCTGGTGACGCTGGCGGCGATCGGGATCACCGGGATAGCCGTCGAGGCGGCCAGGATCGCCGAGGTGGGTAGACCGGCCTTCGAGCAGTGGTCCTTCGTGGGCTACAGCCTCAGCTATCTGGTGCCCGGGGCCGCATCCGGCACCCATCAGGTCCTCTGGGTCGGTCACGTGATCAGCTTCCTTGCATTCCTCGTCGTCCTTCCAAGCACCAAGCTGCGGCACATGGTGACATCTCCGGTCAACATGTATCTGTCGCCAAAGGAGCGTCCGGTCGGTGCGATGAAGGAGATGCCAAACCTCATGGAGGCGGAAGACATCGAGACCGTCGGCGCCTCCGTGATCGCCGAGTTCTCGTGGAAGCAGCTGCTCGATACCGATGCCTGCACTGTGTGTGGCCGTTGTACGTCGGTATGTCCGGCCAGCACAACCGGCAAGCCTCTCGACCCGCGTGAGATCGTGCTCAAGCTGGGAGAGGTGGCTTCTGCCACTGCCGCGACGAGACAGCCGGCGACCGTCGGCATCGACGACAAGATCGAGATCACCAGCGACAGCGTGTTCGAGCGGATCACCCCGGAAGAGCTTTGGGCCTGTACCACCTGCCGTGCCTGTGACGACATCTGTCCTGTCGACATCGAGATTCTCGACAAGATCCTCGACATGCGCCGTTACCTGTCACTCATGGAGTCCGAGTTTCCATCGGAGCTGGGCAAGGCTTACATCTCGATGGAGAACTCCTCAAACGTCTACGGGATGGACCAGAGCACCCGAGGGGATTGGATCGGCCAGCTCGACTTCGACGTCAAGGTTCTGGGCGAGCCGGGGGTCGAGGCCGAGTATCTCTACTGGGTGGGCTGTGCGGGCTCATTTGACGACCGCAATCGCAAGGTAACTGTTGCGACGGCACGGCTGCTGCACGAGGCGGACGTGGACTTTGCCATCCTTGGTCCGAGAGAGCTATGCACCGGTGACCCCGCACGTAGAACCGGCAATGAGTACGTGTTCCAGGGTCTCGCCCTCCAGAACATCGAGACCCTCAACGATCTCGGTGTCACCAAGGTGATCACCCAGTGCCCCCACTGTTTCAACACGCTCAAGAACGAGTACCCGCAGTTTGGCGGCGACTACGAGGTCATGCATCACTCCGAGCTGCTGATGAGACTCGTCGACGAGGGCAAGATCTCCCCGAAGTCGAACGGGCAGACGGTGACCTTCCACGACCCCTGCTATCTAGGCAGACACAACGACGTGTATGTCGCTCCGCGGGACGTCATCGACTCCGTCGGCACCCGGGTTGAGATGCCGCGCAACGGCACAAAGTCGTTTTGCTGTGGTGCAGGTGGTGGCAAGATGTGGTACGAGGAGCAGACGGGCAAGAAAGTCAACATCGAACGTACCGAAGAGGCCGTTGGCTGCGGGACCGATGTCATCGCCACAGGTTGTCCCTTTTGCTACATCATGATGGACGACGGGGTCAAGGAGATCGGCGCCGGCGAGCAGGTTCTGGTAAAAGACATTTCCATGCTGCTGGCGGATCAAACGTTTGGCGAGTAGAAGCGGGATTTATCGGGCAAGTGCCGGGGCGACCCCTGCGGTAGCGCCGGCGATGAGATCTGCTTCGAAGACCTGTGTAGACCGCCGCTCCCCGTTCAACTGGCTGAGCAGCATCGCCGCAACGCTGCGAGCCATCCGGTTCACCGGTTGACGCAAGGTGGTGAGGGTCGGGCTGAGCAACCCGAGCAGGGGAGTCCCGTCAAACCCGATCACGGACAGATCCCCGGGAACGTGGAGACCCTGCGACTGAGCCGCCCCGATCGCGCCCAGCGCCATCAGGTCGCTGATGGCGAGCACTCCGGTCACACCCTTGTCGATCAGGTCGATGGCGGCCCACTTGGCGCCTTCGATGGTGAACAGGGTCTCGGCGACGAGATCATCGTCGACCGGCAGAGAGGCTTCACGTAGCGCCCGCTGGTACCCGGCCACCAGATCCTGCGGCGGCACATACTTGAGCTCACCGGCGATACAACCGATCCGTCCGTGGCCGAGACTGATCAGATGACGCACCGCGGTGTAGGCGGCACCGACGATGTCGACGGTGACGGCGGGGATCGGGCACGGCTCGTGCACGCCGTTTACCAGTACCACCGCGATGCCATCATCGAGCAGCTGCTCGTAAGTGGCATACCCGATGTCACGGTTGGCATAGCTCCCGTTGACAACGACAACCCCGGTCGCACCGATCCGGGCGAAGTGTCTGAGATAGTCCCGCTCGTGTGCGGTGGTGGGTGTTGCCGGCCCGACGACCGACATGATGCCGAGCCGGGCCAGTCTCGACTCGATCGCCTGTGCCAGCACCGGGAAGATGGGGTTGTCGAGCTCGGGGGTCACGATACCGACCACCCCCATCTGCCGTCCCGCCTCGGACGCAAAGCTGTAGCCGAGCTGGCTGAGTGCGTCGAGGACCTTTCTGCGGGTTTCCGGTGCAACGCCGGGACGCTGGTTGAGCACACGGCTGACCGTTGCTTCGCTGACCTCGGCGCGGTGGGCGATCTCGTGGAGCTTTGGTTTCATCGACGCCATTCTGATTGGCGGGACACCGGTTTGCAAGAACGTTGCAAGATCGTGTGGAAATCTTGCAACGAGTTTGCTTTAATGCCACTTGGTGCAGGCACTTCGACGTTGCCCACCCCTAAAGAAGGAAACCAGGAGGAGAACTATGAGAAGGCGACTTAGCGCCTTTGCGGTACTGCTTTTTGCATTCGCCCTACTCGCAGCTGCGTGTGGTGGCGATGCGGAAGAGACCACAACGACCGAGCCGGCAGCCGCGGAGACAACAACCACCACTGCTGCGCCCGAAACAACAACGACCGAGGCGATGGAGGAGACAACAACCTCCGCCGCCCCCGAGGAGACAACCACGACCGCAGCCCCTGTGGTTCGTGCCGATGCTGATCTAGTCATCTGGGCAGATGACACACGGACCCCCGTGATCCGCGAGTTCGCCGACGAGTACGGGGCGGCCAACGGTCTCACCGTTGCAGTCCAGGAGCTTGCGTTTGGCGATATCCGCGACCGGCTCATCGTCGCCGGGCCTGCGGGTGAGGGACCCGACGTCATCATCGGTGCTCACGACTGGCTCGGCCAGCTGGTGACCTCCGGTGTGGTCGCCCCTGTTGACCTGTCGGCCGTCGAGAGCGACTTCAGCGAAGCGGCCGTGCTGGCCTTCAACTACGAGGGCCAGATCTACGGTCTTCCTTATGCGGTCGAGAACATCGCATTGATCCGCAATACCGATCTGGCGCCCGAGTCGCCGGCGACATTCGAGGAGCTCAAGGAGACGGCGCTTGGCCTTGTCGAGTCAGGCGAAGCGACGCTACCGCTTGCCCTCCAGGAGAACGGCAACGGTGACCCGTTCCACAATTACCCGCTGTTTACGGCGCTCGGTGGATACGTGTTCGGTCTCAACGACGACGGCAGCTACAACCCCGACGACCTAGGACTCGACAGTGAAGGCGGTCTGGCGGCGGCAGAATGGTTTGCGCAACAGGCCACCGATGGGCTGATCGACGTCGATGTCACCTATGACGTGATGATCGAGTCGTTTGGTCAGGGCAACGCCCCGTTCGCCATCACCGGCCCGTGGGCCATCACCCAGCCCGACACGGGGTTCGAGGCTACCGGCGTCCCGTATGTGGTCGAGCCGATCCCGCCGGTCGAGGGTGGCACACCGCGGCCGTTCATCGGGGTGCAGGGCTTCATGGTCTCGGCATTTGCTGAGAACCCGTTGTTTGCCCAGACATTCCTGCTCGACTTCATGGCGACCGAAGATGCACAGCTTGCGCTCTTCGAAGCCGGCGGCCGCCCGCCTGCACACCTGGGTGCTTTCGAGCAAGCTTCCACGGACCCGGATATCGCCGGGTTTGGTGAGGCCGGGATTGACGGTTACCCGATGCCCGCGATTCCCGCGATGGGCTCGGTTTGGGAGGCATGGACCAACGCCTACCAACTCGTGCTCACGGGTAGCGATCCGGAGCAAGCCTTCACCGACGCTGCTGAGCAGATTCGTAATCTGATCGGCGGCTGATGACCGAGACGGGCCAAGAGGCTGATACCGGCTCGACCGGTACGAGTGATGATGGCCGGGGGAGCAGATTCCCCCGGCCATCCTTCACCGTCGGGCTCGGGCTGAAGCTGCTGTTTCTCGGTATCGTCAACGCGATTGCAGTCTGGGGGGCCGTGCCCCTCATCGAGGCGAACGAATGGGTTGCCCTCGCCATCTTGATCCTCGCCACCGCGGCGATCGACTACGTCTATCTGTCCAAGAGAACGCTACCCCTCAAATACCTGGTACCCGGCACCCTCTTCATGTTGGTGTTCCAGGTGTACCCCGTTCTCTACTCGGTGAACATCTCGTTCACCAACTACGGCACCGGCCACGTGCTCACCCAGGAGCAAGCACTCGACCAAATCAGCCGGGTGCCCTCGACCACCGAAACCGGTGAGCGTTTCCAGATGCGGGTCATGGCCACCGACGGCGGCGCCGGTGATCTCGGCCTCTTCCTCACCAACGACGCAGGTGATCAATTCCTCGGAACCGGCGACGGGATAATCGCGGTCGATGTCGAGGATGCCGAGTTCGACGAGAACGGCCTCGCCGTTGCTTACGAGGACTACGTCTGGCTGAATCTGCGTCAGTCACAAGACCGGCAGGACGAGTTGGTCGACTACGAGGTACCCACCGACACCGGTGTGATCACCGTCCAGACCTTCACAGCCGCCGTCATCCAACCGTTCCGTTACCAGTACGACGCGGCCGCCGACACGCTGCTCGACGTGGACACGGGTGAATTGCTGACACCCGTCGAGGGCATATACGTCCGTCCTACCGGCGAGCAGATCACACCTGGATGGCGGGTCTACGTCGGCTTTGACAACTTCACCGATGTCATGACGTCAGAGGCGATCCGAGGGCCATTCATCCGCGTGTTCATCTGGAACTTCATCTTTGCAGCAGGATCAGTGTTCCTCACCTTTGTCGTAGGTCTCGGTCTTGCCCTGGCCCTCAACCACCCGACCCTGCGTGGTCGACGGGTCTATCGCTCGCTACTCATCTTTCCCTACGCGCTGCCGTCGTTCATGACGGTCCTGGTATGGGCCGGCATGTTCAACCAGGACTACGGGGTCATCAACGATGTCTTTCGGTCAAGCATCGATTGGTTGCGTGATCCGTGGCTGGCCAAGATCGCGATCCTCATCGTCAACACGTGGCTCGGCTTTGCATACTTCTTCCTCGTTGCCACCGGCGCTCTCCAGGCAATCCCGGGTGAGCTCAAGGAGGCGGCCTCGGTCGACGGCGCCACGCCCTGGCAAGGTTTCCGCGGCGTCACCTTTCCTCTCCTGATGGTGGCGGTCGCACCGCTTCTGATCTCGTCGTTTGCCTTCAACTTCAACAACTTCAACGTGGTGTACCTGCTCACCGGAGGCGGTCCGCCGATCATCGGTGCGCAAACCCCGGCCGGTCACACCGACATCCTGATCAGCTACACCTACCGGCTCGCTCTCGAGTCCGGGAGCGGCACCAACTTCGGTCTCGCCTCGGCGATCTCGATCGTCATTTTCCTCATCGTCGCCACCATATCGGCGATTGCGTTCCGCCGTACCCGCGCTCTCGAGGAGCTCGCCTGATGACTGATTCACCAACCACGACCGAGCCCACCGCCCAGCGAGCCTCGTTCGGCAAATGGATGCGGGACAAGGGTTGGCGGCACCTCGTTGCAGTCGCCGCTCTCGTATTCGCACTGTTCCCGGTCATCTGGGTCCTGTCGGCATCGCTGCGACCGGGAGGCACGCTCATATCGCAAACGCTAATTCCCGAGGACCCGAGCTTTCAGAATTACCGCGACCTGTTGCGAGGGGAGACAGACTTCGGGTTGGTGATCCCGTTCACCGACTGGTACGTGAACACCATCCTGATCATCGGCGGTGCTGCTCTGCTCAACACCCTCCTGTCGGCGTTCGCCGCCTACGCGTTCTCACGCATGCGATTCCGTGGCAGACGCAGCGGGCTGCTCACAGTCCTGCTGGTGCAGATGTTCCCCCAGGCTCTGGCGTTCGTTGCGATCTTCCTGATCATGATCCAGTTTGGCAACTGGTGGCCGGATATCGGTCTCGGCACCCGGGTCGGGCTGCTGCTCGTGTACATGGGTGGTGCCATGGGGGTGAACACATGGCTGATGAAGGGCTTCTTCGACACCATCCCGACTGATCTCGACGAGTCGGCCCGTGTCGATGGTGCTTCACACCACCAGGTCTACTTCCGCATCATCCTGCCGCTCGTGACCCCGATCCTTGCCGTCGTGTTCCTGCTGTCGTTCATCTTCCTGATCAACGACTTCATCCTTGCCGACGCCGTGCTTGGGCAGGGAAGCCCGGACAACTTCACCCTGTCGATCGGGTTGTACCGGTTCCTGTCGGACTCATTCGAGTCTCGCTGGGGATTGTTTGCCGCCGGTGCGATCATGACCGGCATCCCGGTGCTCGTGCTGTTCTTGTTCCTTCAGAAGTACATCGTCAGTGGCCTAACCCAAGGCGCTGTCAAAGGCTGAGCCACACATTCTTCTCCCTCTGGGAGAAGTACCCGAGCGAAGCGAAGGGGGAGCCAAGCATTCTTCTCCCTCTGGGAGAAGTACCCGAGCGCAGCGAAGGGGGATGAGGGCCTTGCGAGATTCAAGGTCTGGATTGAAGACCCCCTCACCCCCGTCGCTTCGCTCGGGACCTCTCCCGAAGGGAGAGGAATGTCGTGGCACACCTGCCTCGCCAACGTATCGGCTTCCGATACGCCTCGCCTGTCCTCTCCCGAGGGGAGAGGAAAGGCGAGGCTCAGCTCTTGGTGATCACTGCCGTCTTTGGGTCTATTCGTAGGACACCGCCGCTGTGGGTGCCGCTGCCCCAGATGGTCTCTCCCCGGCCCGGAACGTCGAGCGCTGCTGATTTGGCAGACCGGTTGAGACCGATCACGTACCGGCTCCGGCCGAGGCGCCGTTCGTAGGCCACCGTGTCGGTGCCTGCCGCCAAGGGCGCCCATTCGCCGGTGCGGAACGCCGGGCGTCTGCGACGGAGCGACGTAAGCGTTGCGACCGTCTCGGTGAACGTCTCGCGCCGGGCAACGTCGTTCCAAGGCATCGCACCCCGGCAATGCGGGTCGTCTCCGCCTTCCATGCCGACCTCGTCGCCGTAATAGATGCCCGGTGCCCCCGGATACGTCAACTGGAAGACGGTGGCCAGCTCGGAACGCCACAGGTCTCCGCCGGCTTCGGTGAGGAATCGGGGAGTGTCGTGACTCCCGATCAGGTTGTGGTTGACGAGCGTCACGGCCAGTGGATGGTTGCCGTAAAGCCGGGTGCAGTGATCGAGGAACCCGGTGCCGTCCATGTCCCCTCGGGCCAAGAAGCCGAGCGCCAGAGCGCGGAACGTGTAGTTCATTGTGGCGTCGAACGCGTCACCACTGAGCCACTTGGAGGCGTCTCCCATCACCTCGGCCAGCAGATAGGCGTCGGGTTTGGCGGCACGACAGACCTTGCGAAACTCGGGCCAGAAGTCGTCGTCAACGTACCTGACCACGTCCATCCGCCAGCCGTCGATGTCGAACTCCTCGAGCCAATAACGGGCTGCGTCGAGCACATGGGTGCGCGGCGCTGGATTGTGCAACGCCAACCGGGGCATGGTCGGGACCCCGAACCACGACTCATACGTTGTCTCGACGCCAGGCCCGGCGTCGGTGACCTCCTCGATCGGGACGCCGCTTCTCTGCTCCCAAGTCGTTAGCGAGTCGCGTTGCCATGGTTTCAGCTTCCTTTTGCGGATCTTGATCCGGGGCGGCCAGTCATGGACCACGAACCAGTCGGCGTATTCGGACTGCTCACCACGTTCCAGCAGATCGGCAAACGCAAAAAAGCGCGGGTGCACATGGTTGAAGGACGCGTCGAGGATGACCCGGATGCCACGGGCGTGGGCGCTGGTGACGAGACGCCGCAGGGCTTCGTCACCGCCGAAGGCAGGGTCGACCGAGAAGTAGTTGGTTGTGTCGTACTTGTGCATCGACGGTGAGTCGAAGATCGGGTTCAGGTAGACGGCGTCAGTACCCAGGCTCTCGATGTAGGGGAGCCGCCGCACGATCCCGTCCAGGTCCCCGCCCTGGAACTGCCGGAACGCCGGGTCTGCGCCCCACTCGACCGTCCCCTCAGGGTCGTTCGACGGATCACCGTTATCGAAGCGGTCCGGGAAGATCTGATAGATGACCGCGCCCCGGGCCCACTCGGGCGTGTCGACAGGCGAGGCGGTGGGGTCGATCTGCCACCGGTCGAGCCGCTCCACCGCGGCGGCCACTCCGGCACGGGTGACATAGACCGGTTTGCCCGAGTCGCTGCTGACGAAAGAGAAGCTCAGCCCGGTCTGATGGCGGAGCGGGCCGATGGTCGCGGTCCACTGGGTGAAACGCCCCGCCCGGATCGGCACAAGGCGGACACCGACAATGCCGTCCGGGGACCGGAGCACGGCCCTGCCATCGGTGATGCCGGGCTCGGTGTGGAGACGCAGCCGGAACCTGCCGTCTCCGATCGGTTCGAGATCGGCGGGGTCTCCTGCATCGAATCGGATATCCCACGCAGCGACATCTCCCGGCAAGCCGTAAATACCGAGATCGTCTTCATACTTCTTTGCGGGCGGCACCGATGCTCCTTGAACGAGGGCAGGCTACCTACCCGGGGGCAGGGCGACAACGCGACCCTCGAGTGCCAAAAAGAGGTCCTATCACCGGCGACCATTCGACGTACGGTGATTAGTGGTCACAGAAGGAGGTCTAATGGGGCGCGGCACGCGTGTGGCCTTTGTTATTTCGTTCGTTCTCGGTCTTCTGGTTGTGATACACGGCGATAGCTCTGCTGTCGTACCGGGCGGAATCGGGCGCATGGCTTTCCTCTCTAATGTCGACCACCCTTCCGAGGAGATCTATGTTCGCGACTTCACCGGTAGCAGTCCGGTTCGACTCACATTCAACACCGATGCCGACTACACACCGCGGTGGTCGCCGGATGGAACACGGATTGCGTTCAGCCGTGCGTTCGGGGCGCGGACCGATGTACTCGTGATGGATGCCGACGGGGCCAACGAGTTGAATCTGACGTCCGGCGTCGGGTCATCGAACACACCGCTCGACTGGTCGCCGGACGGCACGCGAATCCTGTTCGTCTCCAACCGGGGAGGCAGCATCGACCTCTGGGTCATGTATGCAGACGGCTCCGATCCATACCAGCTCACCTCCACGATCGAACCCGAGTGGGGCGCATCATGGTCGCCGGATGGTTCGCACATCGTCATGGCACGAACTGCGGGAGGCCTCACCGATCTCTGGATGATGAATGCAGACGGTTCGAATGAGACTCGCATCACCAACACTGTTGACAACGAGTCCTCGCCTACCTGGTCGCCGGACGGAAGCCGCATAGCGTTCACCTCCGACTTCGGTGGCAGCGACATCTGGGTGATGAACACTGATGGCTCCAATGCAATCAACCTGACCAACTCTGCTCTCTACTCGAGCTGGGAACCGGCGTGGTCGCCCGACGGGAGCAAGATCGCGTATACGTCGGATCGCGACGGCGACTGGGATGTCTGGATGATGAATCCGGACGGCAGTGATCAGACACATCTCACAGACAATCCGGCGAATGAGCGTGCCGTCACATGGGAGCCGGTCAACCGGCTGCCGGTGGCAGTCGACGACGAGGTCCACAGCTCACGCGGCGGATCGATAGAGATTGCCGTTCTCGCCAATGACACCGACGCCGATGGGGAGCAGGTCTCCATCCGTGACGTGACCCGCACGCCCGACGAGGGAGACGTTGTCATCAACCAATCCGGAACGATCACCTACACCCATGATGGATCGATGCCTGGCCCGGGAAGTGTTCCCGTTTACACAGACACCTTCGAATACGAGATAGAAGACCCCCGGCTCGGTACCGCCACCGCGACGGTTGCAGTGTGGATACACCCTGCATTCGACGATGTGCCCGCGACGAGCGTCTTTGTAGGCGACATCATATGGCTCGCCGAGACGGGGATCACGAAGGGGTGCAATCCACCGGGCAACACCCTGTATTGCCCGGGTGATCCGCTGACCAGGGGTCAGATGGCGGCTTTCCTGGTGCGGGCGCTGGGACTGACCGACGACGGCGGAGGTGATTTGTTTGTCGACGACAACGGTTCGGTTTTCGAGGGCGACATCGACAAGCTGGGGACGGCCGGCGTCACCCGCGGATGCAATCCACCGGACAACGACCGTTACTGCCCGGGTGATCCGGTGACCAGGGGTCAGATGGCGGCCTTCCTCGTCAGGGCCTACGGCCTCTCCTCTGGAGCGTCATCGGATCTGTTTGTCGATGACGACAGTTCGGTTTTCGAGGGCGACATCGACAAACTCGGTGCGGCCGGCGTCTCCAAGGGCTGTAATCCACCGCTCGACGACAGGTTCTGCCCGGGCGAGCAGGTAACCCGCGAGCAGATGGCGGCCTTTCTACACCGGGCGACGGCTCTGACGCTGGATTGACCGTGGGCCGCTGCATCGCGCGACCGTCCTCACTGCCCCGAGCGCGCGGGGTTCGGCCCGGGTTGAACGCGGGTTCTCCATGGGGCCCATCCGCGCCCCGGCAGTGGCTGTACGGTGGTTGCTGGGGCACCCTGGGAGGTCGGAAGTAATTCGCCTTCTGCAAATGATCCTGGTCGGTTTGTTGTGTCTTCGATTCTGGTGGTGTACCCGGCGAAGTCTCCGCGACGGTCCCGGGCGCCATCGGGCGGATCGTGTTCACCTCAGACGCGGATGAGCCGGATGGTGAGATCTACGTGCGTGATTTCACCGGGAGCAACCCGATCCGGCTCACCGACAACAGCTACGGCGAGCATGCCCCGGTGTGGTCGCCGGATGGACTCTGGATGCTGTTCGTCTCCAACCGCTCCGGCAGCCTGGCCTTGTGCAAGATGCATCTGGACGGATCGGACCCGCGGATGGTCTTCAGCGATGCGGGCCAGGAGTCGGGTGCAGCCTGGTCACCCGACGGATCCCACATTGTCCTCACCCGGGAATCTGCGACGATTTCCCTGGATGTGTGGGTTATCAATGCCGACGGTTCTGCCCCAACGAGCCAGTCACCGGAGAACAAATGGCTGCACTCATCCACCGGGCTTCCCCGAGTGGGTGACGAGGCAACGATGGGGTCACACAGAGGAGCTTGAAGATGAGCCATGATTCTGTCAGGTGGTTTGCCAGACCGCACCCGAACGTGGCAGAAGTGTGATTGAGTCGCCGGTCGCATCTGCTCGGCCCCACAGAAGCTCGCGCTCACCCTCGCGGATCCGTGCAGTAGCGGTGGTGTCTCCGGTGTTCACCGCAATGAGCAGCCGTTCCTGTTCGTCGAAGCGCTCGAAGACGTAGAGGTCGCCCAAAGCCGACACTTCCCGGTACCCGGGTGACCGCAACGCCGGGTGGGCGTGGCGCAGCGCGATGAGGCTGCGGTGGGTCTCGAGCAACGTGATGTCCCACGTCGACTCGTCCCACGGGAAGCCGCGGCGGCAATCCGGATCCTTCGACCCGGTGAGACCGACTTCGCTGCCGTAGTAGACACAAGGTGCGCCGGGAAAGGTCATGGTCAGCAGCGTCGCCAGGATCAACGAGTCGCGGTCACCAGATGCGGTGGTGATGAACCGCACCGTGTCGTGTGACTCGATCAGGTTGAGGTTGGCTTGGTGGGTCTCCGGCCGGTACATGGCGAGCAGACGCTTGATACGTTTGGCGTATCCCGGGGCGTCGATCGGCTCGACGGTCTTGTACTCGTCGTTGCGTACCAACTCGTCTTCGTCGATGTGGTCCCCGGCCACGAACGAGAGGATTGATACCGTCAGGACATAGTTCATGGTGGCGTCGAACCGGGTTCCGTCGTTGAGATACTCGCCGGCGTCGTGCCAGATCTCACCAACGATGTATGCCTCCGGGTTGATGGCGCGAACCCGGCGCCGGAACTCCTCCCAGAAACCGTCGACGGTGATTTCCTCCGGCACGTCGAGCCGCCACCCGTCGATGCCGCGGCGCAGCCAGTGCTCGGCCACCTGCATGACGTGTTCACGCACGGCGGGGTTCTCGTTGTTGAGACGGGGGAGGGCCTTCAGGTCCCACCATGCTTCGTAGTTCGCCCGACCTCTGCCGTAGGCGTTGAGTGGGAGCCTGTCGATGGTGAACCAGTCGAGGTACGGTGACTCGGCTCCGTTCTCCAGGATGTCGTGGAATTGGTGAAATCCCCTGCCGACATGGTTGAACACGCCGTCGAGCACCACCCGGATTCCGCGATCGTGACAAGCGTCGATCAGCTCGTCGAGGGCCTCGTTGCCACCAAGTAGGGGATCCGCCCGGAAGAAGTCGTCGGTGTGGTAGCGGTGGTTGGAGCCGCTGAGGAACACCGGGTTCAGGTAGATGGCATTGATCCCGAGGTCGCTGAGGTAGTCGAGGTGCTCGACGATCCCGAGTAGGTCGCCACCCTTGTAGCCGTGGATCGTGGGCGGGGCATTCCAATCGTGGAGGTTTGACGGTTTCGCAACCCGCTCCGATTTTGCGAACCGGTCGGGAAAGATCTGATAGAAGACTGCGTCCTTCACCCAAGCCGGTGGCCGGTCGACTCGTGCTTCCGGTTGGCCGTTTCGGTGTTGTCGTTGGTCACTCGGGGCCACTCGACGTACTCCTTTCTCATCCGGCTCGCTGGTCGCCGGTGCTCAACTGCGCAACCACCTTGCCGACAGTCATTGAACCAGCGGGAGAACCCAATTGTGACGGAGTCCATCACATCGGAGCAGGAGCAACGCGCTTATTCGTCGCGGGCGCTGCTGAGGACGTTGCTCGACAAGGTCCCGGTGTCGATCTACTTCAAGGACCGCGATGGCAACTTTTTGCTTGCCAGCCGCGGGCTGTATGAGCGTCTCGGGTGCACAAGCCTCGAAGAGGTCGTGGGACGTCACGACCGGGATTTCTTCGACGTGAGCCACGCCAGCAAGGCCGCCGGCGATGAGCGGCGGATCCTCGACGGCGAGGCCGACATTGTCGACTGTGTCGAGCAGGAGGTCTTTCCGGACGGTCGCTATGCGTGGGTCTCGACCGTCAAGCAACCGATCCACGACGGGCATGGTGAGATCGTCGGGACGTTCGGCGTGTCTATGGACATCACAGCTCAGAAGCAGACCGAGGCAGAGCTGAGGGACGCCCGCGACGAGGCGCAGGCCATGGGTGAGGAGCTCGAAGCGACACTCGAGGACCTGATGTCCACACAGAACCAACTGCTCCAAGCACAGAAGCTCGAGGCGATCGGCCAGCTTTCTGCCGGGGTGGCCCATGAGATCAATACGCCGATTCAGTTCATCAGTGACAATACGAGCTATATCGCCGACACGGTGCCGCGCCTCGGGGATGCGTACGCCGCCGCCGTCCGTGTGGTTGACGAAGCGCGTCGAGCCGGGATTGCTACGGAATCCATCGAAGCATTCGATCGGATCGTCGAACCGGATCGCATCGACGAGCTGGTCGAGGACCTCGCCGATGCAGCCACCGAGTCCCTCGATGGGGCGAGACGGGTAGCCGAGATCGTTCGAGCTCTCAAGGCGTTTGCACATCCCGGGTCGGACGCGACCGATACCGTCGACCTGAATGAGGTGGTCGAGTCGACGCTTGTTGTCTCGCGCAACGAATGGAAGTACGTGGCCACGATTCAGGAGGAGCTTGACCCGGATCTTCCGATGATCGACGGCAACCGTGGCCGGCTTCAGCAGGTGCTCCTGATCCTCGTCGTTAACGCCGCACAGGCGATTGCATCGATGCAGCGGAAGCACAAGGGGAGAATCGACGTCGGCACCCGGGTGGTCAACGGCCATGTTGAAGTCTGGGTGCAGGACGACGGCCCTGGTATTCCCGATTCAATCGCCAAGCGTGTCTACGAGCCGTTCTTCACCACCAAAGAGGTTGGCGTCGGGTCGGGTCAGGGCCTGGCGGTTGCCCACCGGATCGTCGTGGAGCAGCATCACGGTGAGCTGGATTTCGCCCCCACCGCCAGAGGTGGCACCAGATTCTCGATCCGTCTGCCGTTGTCACACTCCGCTACGGCGACAGCCACCTGATAGGCTGATCACCGGCGGGCCGTCCCGCCGCACCTGCTGAGCGGGCCCCCACACGACCCGCCGCGTGCAGGGAAAGGTGATTTGTGTCATCGACGGCGATTGTCGGAGTCGTAATCATCGGCGTGGTTTCTCGGCAGTGAGGGTGTGGGTCTCGGGCTGAGTCGCCGCGTAGCAGGAGATGATGATGACTCAGCAGCGACAGTTGAAAGCTCTGATTCGTTTGCGCATGGACAAGACGGGCGAGGCGTACATGGTTGCCCGCCGCCATGTGCTCAACAGCCGCCCCGGCTCGAAATACGTGCTGCGGGGAGGTGTGCATCCCGAATCGGCGGCATGCGCAAACACTTTTGCCAACCGGGGTATCGACGATCCGTCAACCGGTGAGCCGATCGGTGAGGCGATGGTTGTCGGGATAGGTGGCGGTCTCGGCGCCGGCTACATCCTGTGGGAGTTCAAGGACGGGGATCGGCGAGCGGTCACGACCGGCTTTCGCAATCAGTGGCAGTACCCGGATCGCTGGTGTGCAAAGACATGCGAGCGTCTCGGGGTGCGGGTCGAGATCCACGAAACGACGGGTCCGCAGAAGGCAGCCGACCGTCTCGATCGGGCGCTTGACGAGGGGATTCCGGTAATCGCCTTCGTGTCGGCGGGTGATCTGTCCTACTGGCACCTACCTCCGGACGAGTCCGGCTGGTGGGGCTACCCCATTGTCGTCTACGCCAAAGAGGGTGATCATTACCTGGTAGACGATCGCAACCGAGGCACGCTAAGTATCAGCGGTGAAGCGTTGGCGGCGGCACGGGGGAGGATCCCGACCTACAAGCATCGTCTGGTGATTGCCGATCCGGCGGCAACCGAACTCGATACCGATACATTTTCAACTGCCGTGCGGCAAGGCATCGCGGAACAGATCGAGCACCTGAGCGCGGCCTCACAGTCGTTCTCGATCCCGGCGTTTGCCAAGTGGGCGAAGATGCTGACGTCCACAACCAATGCCAAGGCGTGGCCGAGGGTGTTCGCGGACGGGCGTGGTCTGCTGGGGGCGTTGGTGTCGACCTACGAGGGCATTGATCCTATCGGCATTCTCGGCGGCAACCTCCGTGGTCTCTACGCAGAGTTCCTCGATCGGGCAGGAGATGTGCTTCAGCACGACATGTCGAGTGCCGCGGACGCGTATCGGTCGGCTGCCTCGGCCTGGGACCGGGTCGCCGAGGTGTGTCTGGACGTGCCTGAGGTGAGCGCCGTCGTCGACGCCGACCGTGCCCGACGTGCGGCGGTCGGCCGCGGCGATGCCGGACAGGGCGATGCAGCCGACGCCGCCAGACGATCCAAGCGGACTCTCCAAGACGAGTCTCTCGCACTGGAGCCCGATGCCATGGCAACGCTATTCGGACGTATGGCCGGAGCGCTCAACGAGGCGGTGACCGCCGAGAAGGCCGCACTCGACACACTGCGGGAGACCGCCGGTTGACCCTCTGTGACAACACGAGTTCACGTTGCTTGGGCACCTGCCCTCTCCCGGCGGGAGGGCAGGTGCCGGGCCCGACCGGTTCTGATCGCCGAACACGGCATCTCGGTGGGCGAGGTGTGGTCTCGGGTGCAAGACTGCGAGCGAATGACTACTGGAACGAAGCTCTCCAATGTCGGCGCTGTCGAGTTGCCCGACTTCGGGATGCCTCAGGCGATCCCCGAGATCCCCGATCACATCTATTCGAGTCGCCTGGAATGTCTCCGGGAGAGAGCTGAGACCCGCGGCTATGAGTATCTGGTCGTTTACGCAGATCGCGAGCACAGCGCCAACCTCTCCTACTTGACGGCGTTCGACCCTCGCTTCGAGGAGGCGGCTCTCATCGTGGGCCGTGACCGCAAGCCTTCCATCCTCGTCGGGAACGAGTGTGTCGGCATGGCAAAGGCCGCTTCCCTCTTGATGGAGGTTCGTCTCTACCAGGACTTCAGCCTTCCCAGCCAGCCAAGGGACCGCTCATTGTCGCTCGCCGAGATCTTCGCCGATGAGGGGATCGACCTCGGGACCCGGGTCGGTGCCATCGGATGGAAGGGATTCGAGGACCGTTCCCGGCTCGACATCCCCGCTTTCCTGGCCGACGAGTTGCGCGCCGCTGTCGGTGAAACGGGGGCGGTGGAGAACGCCACGGACCTTCTCATCGATCCGGCGGACGGTCTCAGGGTCATCAACGAGGTCGAACAACTCGGTTATTTCGAATACGCCGCCTGCCAGACCTCCAACGGAGTACGCAACCTGCTGTTCGGTTTGGAGCCGGGCATGACCGAACAAGAGGCAGTGAGACTGCTCGAATGGAATGGAGCTCCCCTGTCATGTCACTTGATGCTCACCGCCGGAGAGCGAGCTTCACTCGGGCTTCTCAGCCCCGGCGACCGGCGGATCACAGCCGGTGATCCTCTCACCGTCGCGTTCGGCATATGGGGTGCGCTCAACTGTCGGGCAGGCTTTGTCACCGAGGATGCCGACCAGCTACCTGACGACATCAGCGACTACGTGGACAAGCTGGTTCGCCCCTACTTCGAGACGGTGGTCGAGTGGTACGAGGCTCTCCATGTAGGCCAGAAGGGAGGGGTCTTACAGGAGATCGTCGATCGGCGTCTCGGAGATCCTTTCTTCGGGATCTTCCTCAACCCCGGTCATCAGATCCATCTCGACGAATGGGTAAACAGTCCGGTATGGCCAGGATCGGAGGTCGAGCTCCGCTCCGGGATGGCGATGCAGGTCGACATCATCCCAGCGACGGGAACCCCCTATTTCACGACGAACATCGAGGACGGGATCGCGCTCGCCGATGCCTCGCTTCGGAGGGAATTGGAATCCACGTTCCCGGACGCCTGGGGACGTATCCAAGACCGGCGCCGATTCATGCACGATGTGCTTGGCATCGACCTGCATCCGGACGTCCTGCCGTTCTCCAACATTCCCGCCTACCTGCCACCGTTTCTGCTCCGGCCGGACCGGGCGATGGTGGCAGCAGGCTGACACCGGAAGAGAGATAGTCTGAGCACACGCCATGGACCCAGCACAAGGAGCGAGATGATGAGAGACCTGAACGGAACGGTTGTCGCGATCACAGGAGCCAGCTCGGGTATAGGAGCGGCGAGCGCCCGCGCACTGGCGGCCGAGGGAGCGTCGTTGGTACTCGGAGCCAGGCGTGTTGAACGCCTCGAGGAGATTGCCGAAGAGGTCGACACCGCCGTAGCCGTCGTCGAGATGGATGTCAGAGTGCCCGAGGACTCGACACGACTGGTGGAGAAGGCCTACGACCGGTTTGGGAGGCTGGATACATTGATCGCCAACGCGGGCATCGGAGCGTATGGCGGAATCATGGACCTGAGCAATGAGCAGCTCGAAGAGATGATGGATACCAACGTCGCCGGCACGGTTTGGCCCATCAGGGCCGCGGTGCCCGGGTTCCTCGAGACCGGCGAGGGCGACATCGTCATTGTCGCCTCGGTAGCGGGGCTCCGCGGCGCTGGAGACGAGGCCGTTTACGCGGCTACCAAGTTCGCACAGGTGGGCCTGGCGGGTGCGCTGGATCGGGAGCTTCGCGAGAAAGGCATCCGGGTGAGCACCCTCTGTCCGGGAGGGGTGGCGACAGAGTTCGCCATGGGGGCCGGACGCACCCCTGACATGCCCGGTCTGGACGACATGATGCGCCCCGAGGACATCGCGGCCGCAGTGGTGACCGTTCTCAGACAGCCCCGCAGCATGAGAACGCTTGTGTGGTCGATGAGGAACATGCACGAAGCCGACTAGGAGCTGGTGTGAACCGCCTGTTCTGGCTCGCGGGCGCCGGGAGCGGCGGATTCACTGGTGGGGTGAGTATGGCTCCTTTCCCACCAACCCCCTAGGTGGCTCGAAGACGCCGCTCGACGCACGGCGGGAGACTGCCTGCTGATCCGGTCTTTTCGATTACATCGGGGTTGACGATGTAATTCTGCGGCGCAGAATGTGGACCATGGATGCTGAAGCTGCCGCCGGTGAGTTCGCCGAGTTGTTCGGTCGTGCCTATCGCCGGTTCTATAGAAGGGTGCCGGTCGATCAGTACCGGCTGACCGCAGAGTCGATCGCGGTTCTCCAACACCTCGTCGACGCCGGTCCGGTCACCATTGCGGAAGCGGCGGCACACCTGCACCGCTCTCAGTCGGCGATGAGCGAAATGGTCGATCGGCTCGAGCGACGCGACCTGGTTGCTCGGGTCGCCGATCAGCGGGATCGGCGGCGGACACTGGTCTGGCTCACCGAAACCGGGCACGAGGCGCTCGGCGAGGCCCAGCAGGTGTTGTCTACGACCCGGCTGCGCCAGGCATTCACGGCGCTCGACGACGACGAGCGCAACGGTCTCGTCGATGCGCTGCGCCGGCTCATCGAGACCCCGGCGCACAGACAGGGACATGAACAAGACAGGAGCGAGCAAGCATGACGCAACACAAGTGTGATAGCTGTGGGATGCCCATCGAGGATGGCACCTACTGCGAGTACTGCAGCGATGCGAACGGGCAACTCCAACCTTTCGAAGAGCGTTTCGAGCGGATGGTGCAATGGACGATGGGTCGGGACGACTCGAAGACCCGTGACGAGGCAGAGTCCGACACCCTTGCCTACATGGCCACCATGCCGGCGTGGAGAAACCACCCGCAGGTCCTTGCCGCAATCAGCGGCTGACCCGAGGCCGTGGGAATTACTCGTCGCGGAGGAAGCTCTCGATCTCCGCGGCGAGTTCGTCGCCGGTGACCAACCTGCCCTCTTCTGCGAGCTGCTCGAGCCTCCGCACATGGGCTTGGCTCTCCGGCCGGGCGGCGATTGCGTCGTTGATCTTGGACGACTGCTCGGTGCTGGCCTCGATGAGCTCGGTGAGGTCGAGATCCAGGTCCAAACGGATCGCGATGCGCTGGAGTAAAGCGAGGCTGCCGGCGGGGTAGGTCTCGTTGACGTAGTGGGGGACCTGCGCCCAATAGCCGATTGTTCCGAAACCACGTTGTACGGCCGCATCGGCGGCGATATTGACCGCGGCTCCCGGCACATCCAGGTCGTCGTCGAGAGCGACATCGTCGCCCCCTACCAGCTCGTCGCTCGAAGCCGTCATCATCACCGGTGGCGGGTAGGTGTGGGGAACGGCGGCTGGGACGGCTCCGATCGTGATGATGAGCTCGATGCCGAAGTGCTCCATCAGGTCGGCAACCGCCGAGCCAAACGCCTTCCAGCGGAAGTCGGGCTCGGATCCGACCATGACAAGGAGATCACGCTCGGGTAGCTCGCACCGGTAAACCGTCAGCCCCGGCCATGTGATGTCGGCCATGCGTCCCGAGCGAAAACTCACCACCGGACGATTGGAGCGGTAGTCGAACAGAGAGTCCCGATCGAAGCTGACGATCTCGGTGCCGTCGTCGGCGAGGAACTGGGCTGCTGCAGTGCCGGCCGACCCTGCGTCGACCCAACCCGACAATGCCAGGATCATCACTGGTTGCCGCAAGCGCGGCTCGGTCTTGATCTCATAGAGGTTACCCATTGGACAGCAAGGGTAGATGGATCGCCGTGACATCGACCACACCGGAGACATGGCTTGACAGGATCGGGAGACCTATCGTAGGGTGGAAACGTTTCCGGAAAACGTTTCCCATACGTTTACGGGAGGGGTAGATGGCAGCGACGATCATTGATGTTGCCCGCAGGGCCGGAGTTGCAGTGACGACCGTGTCGCGCGTCATGAACAACAAGGGCCAGGTTGCCGTGGCGACGCGAGATCGGGTGCTGGCCGCAATCAAGGACCTCGAGTACAGGCCAAGCCCGGCCGCCCGTGGCCTCCCGCGCCGGCGTCTGCATGCGATCTCGATAGTGGTTCCGTTTGTCACACACCCGTCATCGGTCGCACGTGTCCAGGGGATGGTCCAAGGGTTCCGCGACACCGATCTCCCCGTGAGCATCCTCGATGTCGAAAAGCCGGAGGATCAGGACAAGCACTTCGACATGCTCGCGTCGAGCCTGCGCCCCGAGGGCGCCGTGATCGTCTCACTGCATCCATCGGGGAGCCAACTGACGTCATTCCAGCAGGCCGGGATCTACCCCGTCTTCGTCGACGCGCGGGTAAATGGGTTCTCGAGTGTCTTTATCGATGACCGTCGCGGCGGCACGCTTGCTACGCGACACCTGCTCGCACTTGGCCATCGCAACATCGCCTTTGTTGGTGACCGCACGGATACCCAATTCGGCTTCACCTCCAGCGTGAGACGTCATCAGGGGTATCGCGACTCGCTGCTAGCGGCTGGAATAGAGCCCAACCCGGCCTATGAACGGCTGGGTGAACACGGCAGAGCACCCAGCCGGACCCTCGCCCTCGCACTGTTCGCTCTATCGCAGCCACCGACGGCCGTCTTTGCGGCGTCGGACACTCAGGCGATCGGCGTCCTCGACGCCGCCAGGGAGGCCGGCCTGCGGGTACCCGAGGATCTGTCGGTCATAGGTTTCGACGACATCGAGGTATCCGAGTACCTGGGTATCTCGACCGTTCGTCATCCGCTGCATGCGTCAGGGTCGATTGCAGCGGAGCTCGTTATCGAGCACATTCGCCATCCGGGGCTTTCCCCCAAGAGCGTTGAGCAGGCGGTGGAGGTGATCGCCCGCGCTACGACGGGACCGCCACCGGATTGACTCCCTGAAGCCGCAACTAGACAAGCGAAGGAGGAGGAGACAGTGAGAAATAGATACGCGAGAAATAGATACGCGATCGCTTTGTTGGTGGTGACGGCATTGCTGGCCGCATCCTGCGGGGGCGGTGCCGATGTCGCAGCCAGCTGTGACGGAGAGATCCCTGATGGCTCCACGGTCGAAGTGTGGATGCATGAGGGGTCGGAGTTCACCGCCCTCGAAGAGGCCATGCAGAGCTTCAACAGCACACGCGGCGCCGACCTCGGCCTGACGGTCGAGATCACGTCGATACCGGAGGGTCAGTACACCGATCAGATCAAGGCGGCCGCGGCTGCGGATGACCTGCCAGACGTGATCGAGTTCGACGGTCCGACGATGGCCAACTTCGCATGGGCGGGAAGCATCCTGGCCATGGACGACTGCATTTCAGACGATGTCCGGGACAATCTGTTGCCGTCGTTGATCGAGCAAGGTACCTATGCCGACCAGCTATGGGGTATCGGCACCTTCGATTCGGGTCTCGGCCTGTGGGCGTGGCGTTCCGCGCTCGAAGAGGTTGGGGCTCGCATCCCGACAGGCGCAGGAGACGCCTGGACTGCAGACGAGTTCGAGCAGGTTCTGGGCGATCTCAAGGCAGCCGGTTACGAGTTCCCACTCGACGTCAAGCCATGGTACGGGTCGCAGGGCGAGTGGTTCGCTTATGCGTTCGCTCCGATGATCTGGTCCGGCGGGGGGAGTCTCATCGATCGTGACGGCTACGACAGTGCTGACGGGGCACTCAACGGCCAGGAAACAGTCGACGTGCTGACGAGGTTCCAGGGCTGGGTCAGCGACGGTCTCATCGACATGCAAGCCGCCGACGACTCGAACTTCCTCGAGAAGCGGTCGCCGATCTCGTGGGTCGGGCATTGGATGTACTCGGCCTACAAGGACGCCGCAGGCGACGACCTGGTACTGCTGCCGCTCCCGGACTTCGGGGAGGGGACCCGGACCGGAATGGGATCATGGGCGTGGGCAATTGCCAACGGCGCAACCGACGGCGATGCAGCCATGGAAGTCATCGAGTACATGGTCTCCGACGATGTGGTGCTGAGCGTCACCGAGGCCAACGGTGCGGTTCCCGGCACCAAGTCCGCGATAGCCAAGTCGCCGATACACGCCGACGGTGGCGAGTTGGAGCTGTACGTGTCGCAGCTAGAGGGTGCCCCTGACATAGCGATGCCGCGGGCATTGACCCCTGCGTACCCGACGCTCACCCAGACGTTCACCGCGACGCTGGATGACATCATGCAGGGCAAGGACGTACAGACCGCCCTCGACGAGGCGGTGGCCACCATCGACGCCGACATCGAAGCCAACGAAGGCTATCCCGAGCCGTAACCGACACCCCCAGGAAGAGGGGGAGGGAAGTCCTCCCCCTACTGGGGCATGCCCCGGTTGAGTCCGGGCTCAGATCCTCGAGGGAGGGGTAATTGTGACCGCACCAAGCTCGACCGGCGAGCGCACCGGGAGGAGGCGGAAGCAAGGCAGACCGTCGAACGATAGTGATACGAGGGTCGCCTGGGCATTCAGTGCACCTGCGTTGATCCTGCTCGGTGCCTTCATTGTTCTCCCGTTCCTGCTCGCCTTCTATCTGTCATTCACCAACCAAAGACTCATCTCACCGTTGCCGACTCGATTCGTCGGGCTCGACAACTACGCCGACACACTTTCCAGCACTGCCTTCTGGAAGGGCTTCTTCAACAACGTCTGGTTCGTAGCGGTCGTTGTCCCGGTGCAAACTGCGTTTGCGCTGTGGTTGGCGATTCTGGTGAACCGGAAGATCCCCGGCAGGGTCTTCTTCCGAACGGTGTTCTTCATGCCGGTGGTGACCGTGATGGCGGCGGCCGCGGTCATCTGGACTCTCTTGTTCAATGCCAACGGTCTGGTCAATGCCGTTATGGAGACGGTGACGTTTGGGGCATTCAGCCCCGACTGGCTGAACTCCACACTCTGGGCCCTACCGGCCATGATGATCGTAGGCATCTGGCAAGGCGTCGGGTTCCAGATGGTGATACTCCTCGCCGCCCTTCAGGATGTTCCCGACGTGCTCTATGAAGCCGCCTCGATCGACGGGGCGAGCCGCTGGGAGCAGTTCATGAACGTCACGCTTCCCGGCATACGCAACGGGCTGATCTTCGTGATCACAGTGACGACAATCCTGGCATTCCGTCTGTTCGATCAGGTGTGGATCATGCCACGGGTTCCCGGGGGTCCGCTGGATTCGACAAGAACGATGATGCTCGAGCTGGTCGAGACGGGGTTTGGCGCCCAGGCGATCGGAAGAGGTGCTGCGATCGCGGTCGTTTTCTTTGTGATCGTGCTCGCGCTCACCCTGATTCAGCGCCGCTTCATCCGTGAGGAAGGAGAAGTGACATGACCGCCGGGCCACTCGTAATCGAAGAAACCAAGCTGGACTCGATGGAGCGGCAGCAGCGGAGAAACCTCATCATCCAGTACGTCCTCATGGTGCTGCTGGCGATGTTCTTCCTGTTCCCGCTCGTGTTCATGTTTATCGCTGCCCTCAAGGACGATGCCTCGGTTCTCTCCGACAGCGACGGAATCGGGGCGTTCATCCCGACACCATGGGTGGGGCTCGACAACTTCGCCAGCGCCGCCGAGCGAGCCAGTCTGTGGCGTGTGTTCTTCAATTCCGTGGTCATCTCGAGCTTCATCGTGGGCCTGGGGTTGATCGTCAACAGCCTGATCGGGTATGCGCTCGCCCGCCTACGTTTCCGTGGACGGAGCTTCCTGGTCGCAATGATCGTTGCGCTGATCATCATTCCCTTCGAGGCGCTGGCTGTGCCGCTTTTGTACATAACGGCGGAACTCGGATGGCTCGACACCTATCACGTGCAGATCTTGCCGTTTGTCGCCAACCCGTTGTTCATCTACCTGTTCTATACGTTCTTCCTCAACGTGCCGCTGTCGCTGGAGGAGGCAGCGAGGGTGGACGGGGCGGGGCCGGTGCGCACGTTCCTTTCCGTGGTCGCCCCGCTTGCAAAGCCCGCGTACGCCACGATGGCGATCCTCGGGTTCCTGTTCTCGTGGGGACAGTTCCTGTGGCCGGTAATGGTCACCCGAGGGGTCGGAGTCCGGCCCCTGCCGCTCGGGATCGGTGTGTTCAAGACCACCCCACCGGTGCAGTGGGGCGACATCATGGCCTACGCCGCATTGATGACGTTACCGCTGCTCATTATCTTCCTCATCTTCCAGCGGTACTTCATCGAGGGGGTTGCGTCGTCGGGAGTGAAGGGATGAATCCGTCAGCGACACACATTCCGATGCTCGATGGTCTCTTGTGACGGAGCGGGATCGCGGGTGAGCCGGGATATGGAGCGTCCGTCCCTGCATTTCACGCCGCGCCGGAACTGGATGAATGATCCCAACGGTCTCGTGCGGGTGGGTGATGCCTACCACCTGTTCTATCAGCACAATCCTGACGCGGTCGACCACGCCAACCTCCATTGGGGGCATGCCTCCTCCCCCGACTTGTTTACGTGGACACACTTGCCGGTGGCGCTGTCTCCCGACGAACTCGGCGAGATCTACAGCGGCACTGTCGTAATCGACGATCGGAACACCGCAGGATTCGGTGCCGGGGCAATGGTCGCGATCTTCACCCACGCAACTCCGGGCACACAGAGCCAGAGTCTGGCTTACAGCGTCGATGACGGACTCACCTGGGAGAAGTACGCGGCCAACCCCGTGCTCGATCCACCGCCCGGCTTTGCCAACTTCCGTGATCCGAAAGTTCTGTGGTTCGAGATCGACGGCGAACGAGGCCGTTGGGTGATGGGCGTAGCCGCCGGGGATGAGGTCCGCTTCTACAACAGCGACGACCTGAAGCGCTGGCATGAGGTCTCCGTGTTCACGCCGGAGCGTCCTTGGCCCGGAGCAACCTTCGAGGTTCCCGAGCTGCTCCGTGTGCCGGTCACCGGCGAGGACCGCGAAGAGTGGGTGCTGATCCTCAGTGCGCACGAACGTCGCGGGGACGCAACCGTTTGCAGTCAGGTCGTTTGGGCACCGGGCCGCTTTGACGGTTGCAGCTTTGCGGTGGATCCGCAGACCGGCAGCATGCAGCGACTCGATCACGGGCCGCATTTCTATGCGCCGCTCGCCTGGACCAACGGACCTCGCGGGCGACCGGTGCTCCTGGGCTGGATGGACGAGTGGGGGAGATACCTCGCCATTCCGGATCAGCCTTGGTGCGGCCGGATGTCGTTGCCGAGAGAGCTTGCACTCGATTCAACACCGGAAGGGTACACACTCGTCCAGCGGCCACTGTTTCCGGCCGGGCTCCTCGCCAATGGCGACCGCAGCGATATCGCACCCGGCGAAACCCGAGCTCTCGAGCCGCCCGGTTCGTTCCGGCTCGCCATCACCGCGCCCAGAGCAGCGTCTCGATACCGGGTTGTGCTGGTGCCGGCAGCCCAGCCCCAAGAGACCTTCGAGCTGACCAGCGAAGGCTCGGTGTTGACCTTGCATCTCACCGGCAGCCCCGGATCCGGTCCCGTTCGCGTCGCAACGGGCGGGGCGGACATGCTCGAGCTAGAGGTTGTCGTGGACGCCGGCTCGATTGAGGTCTTCATCGACGGTGGGGCCCAAGTCGCCTCGTTCATCAACAGGTTTCGGGCCGGGGCTTTGGGGGCGGAGATCACCAACGGGGCGAAGGATCCGATCCGGGTCGAGATCAGCCAACTGGGAGCTTCGTAGTGCTCCCACAGACAACGTCACGAGGCTTCGGCGTGCTCCAGGGCTTTAGCTCGAGCGGGAAGCCGGAGCTCGAACACCGACCACGTCCGGTCGTGGCGGTATGAGATCGAGCCGCCCATCAGTTCCGCAAGAGACCGCGATACGGCAAGGCCTAAGCCGATCGCGGCAGGCTGCCCGCGCACCGGGCCCGTCGACTCGTACGGCTCGAAGATGCGATCCCGCAACTCCGCGGGGATGGGCGGCCCGCTGTCGCGAACCTCGATCACCGCTGCAGCGGCATCGTCTCTGGTAGAGACGACGATCTGCTCGCCGCCGTACCTGTCGGCGTTGGTGAGCAGGTTGCGGATGATCTGGCGGACACGGATCGGATCGGCATAGGCATTGACCGGTGCCTGGGTCTCGTAGACAGGGACGGTGCTGAGACGGCTTCCCAGGGTGCCGGCAACCGAGACCGCTTCTGCGGTGAGGTCGATGCGGCGTGGCTCGGTTGAGATGGTCTCGAAGCTGGATCGGGCTGCCACCAAGAGATCGTCGATGATGGCAGCCATTTCGGCGCTCTGGCTCACTACCTCACTGATGAGAGGTGTCAGCTCGCTGTCGGGCGGCACGGTTTCCTGCACTATCTCGGCATAGCCGAGTACCGCGGAGAGCGGCGTGCGCAGCTCATGGCTGACGGCGGCAATGAACTGGTCCTTCGATCGAACCAGTTCCTCCAGCCGCTCCCTCGCTCGGGCTTCGGTCGTCGTGTCGTACGCCGTGAGTAGCTGGGTCCCGTCGGTACCGGGGTCGCAGGTGAGGCTGAGCACCCGGTCGCCGAGGCTGACCTCCCGTCTCACCCGAGTCCCGCCTCGGGCCTCTGCGATGAGCTCGGCGATCGCCGGTGTTGCCGCCAGCTGTTCCCCGGATGGCCAGGCGTTGCTGACCCCTGCCAAAGTGGTGATCGCCCGGTCCCGCCCGACCGACGCCAGCAGCACCGGGGCCGAGGCAAGCACCGCCTCGAGCTGGGTTTCTCGATTCTCGAGCGCCTGTCGCAGCTGTCGGGCCTGCATCCGCAGGAAGATGAGGACGAGGATGGCCAAAGACATCAGCAGCACGATCATGATCAGTGGAGACAGATATGAAGCGCTGTTGCTCTGCCGTTCGGCCGCCACGGCGGCAACCACAACCTGCGGCACGGTCCAGAGCAAGCCCAGACCGATGGCTAGGCGAGGCGGAGCGGCGAAGCTGCTCGCCATCGCCACCACGATGGCCAAGCCGACGGCAAGCACGATCATGGGGGAGGCCGTGGCCACGGCGATGGCAAGGCCGGCAACCGCATGGTCGACTTGGGCGACGACGTACGGTGCCGAGTCACGGCGTGTCAAGACCCGGTGGAGCACAACGGCGAACATGACGAGACCGGTGCCACAGATGACGATCTTCTGGAAGGCGGTGAGGTTGAGCACCAACGCAGCGGCGACGGCCGTCCCAAACGAGAAGAGGCGCTGGATATCCTGAGCACGTTTGACTCCCGGCGCTCTGAGCCCCGGACGGTAGGGAACGGCACGCATGCTCGCCCGCAAACGATCAGTAGTGCGCTTCACTATTCCCTTGTCGGCCGGTGCCACCGACACTTGACCGGTTCAGGAAGTGTCGCGATGCCGGGCGTTATCCCCCATTTCGAGGGGATCGAACGGCCTCTGGCCGGGCGAGGGGGGAGGACGAGCGGCGACCGCAGTGGTTCAACCAGTCGCCCCCCCATCTCCCTGGATCCACGGAATCCGTTGCCCGAGGCGGTTGGGGAGGCTGATTCGTCACCGTCTGTGACTCATACGACACATTCTTCTCCCTCCGGGAGAAGTACCCGAGCGAAGCGAAGGGGGATGAGGGCCTTATGTAGCGCTGAGTGGCTACAGCCACCCCCTCCGTCGCTGCGCTCCTCGTCCCCTGGAAGGGGGAAAATGCGTTGGCTCCGGTGATGGTGCGTAGGGAGGGGATGAGCCAGGACATTCTTCTCCCTCTGGGAGAAGTACCCGAGCGAAGCGAAGGGGGATGAGGGCCTTATGTAGCGCTGAGTGGCTACAGCCACCCCCTCCGTCGCTGCGCTCCTCGTCCCCTGGAAGGGGGAAAATGCCTTGGCTGCGGTTGTCGGAGCAGCCATCCCTCATTCTCAGGGGGATAGCGCCCGAAAGAGGAACGCGGCCATCTGGGCGCGGGTGACTGCATCGTCCGGGCAAAAGCGGTCGTTCGCAGGTGGGTTGCAGCCTTTGGTGATCCCGGAGGTGGCGAGGGCGTCGATGTCGGTCTCGAATACAGATGTGTCGTCGTCACGGAACGTGTCAGGGTCGCCGGCGGGCAGGTCGAGGGCGCGGGCGAGGAATGCGGCCATTTCCCCGCGGGTGACCGGGTCGTTTGGGCAGAACCTGTCGTTTGCAGGTGGGTTGCAGCCTTTGGTGATCCCTGCGACCTGGATCCGCTCTATGTCTTGCTCGAAGGGTGTGGTGTCATCGTCGATGAACGTCTCCGACTCGTCGAATTCCGGAAGTCCGAGGGCGCGGGACAAGAACGCCGCCATCTGCCCCCGGGTCACCACATCGCCCGGGCAGAACCGATCATTGACCGGCGGGTTGCAACCTCGCGTGATTCCCTCATCCGCCAACCACTCGATCTCGGCAAGGAACGGGTGTGTGGATGTGACATCGATAAACGTGGTCGGCTCACCGACGTTGCTGCCAGGGAACTCGGTCGTGACGAGAACGTTGTCGTACCAGATGTGCTGGGTCTTTGGTGATCCCGGCATGTAGTCGACGATTGCGAACTCATTCAGCCTCAGGTCGGTCGTGTCGCGCCAACGCATACCCTGGATATCGAGCCTCAGCTCGCCGTCGATCCAGAGCTGCTGGCTGCCGTCGTGCTCACCGGGTGTTCCCGCATCGACATGAATGATCAGCTCATGCCATTGGCCGGGGACGATCTCGGTCTTGGGTTCGGGCTGCTTGAACACGTTCCCGTAGCAGCAAGCCATGTGCGGGAAGTAGGAGTAGAACATGAACGGGTACAGACCGTCGTCACCGTACGGGTGCTCGGGGTCCACCGTCGTTGTGAAGAAGTCGTAGCCGCTTGGGACGATGCCCGCCTTGCCGTGGGCGCTCCACTTGTTGTCGATGTGGTTACCGGAGACGGATGCGAAGTGCATGCCGTTGCCGTCGCCGCGGAGGTTCTGGAAGGCCTCCTCGAACATCACGTCGAAGCGGACGTAGATCTCGTCGTAGCCGGGCATGAACCACTTGTTGATCTCACCCCAGCCGTCACCGGCTGGGATGGTGCCTTCGAGGGCGTAGGTGCCTGTGTGCACGCGGGTGGGGTCGGTGGTGATCCCGTACCGGGTCGTATTGACGTCGTCCCACTGCGAGAGGTCGCCGGTCTCGAAGCCGTCTGCAAAGACCACGTTGTCGTCACCCGTCGCAGGCGCCGGCACGCCAAGCAGAGCCGTCACCAGCAAAGCCGCCATCGTGAGGGAGCGCCTCATGATCCGAGTGCCCGGTTGAGGAATGCGGCCATTTGCCCGCGGGTTACGGGTTCGTTTGGGCAGAACCGGTCGTTGAGGGGTGGGTTGCAGCCTTTGGTGATTCCGGAGGTGGCGAGGGCGTCGATGTCGGTTTCGAAGACTGAGGTGTCGTCGTCTGTGAAGGTGTCGGGGGCACCGGCGGGTAGGTTGAGTGCCCGGTTGAGGAATGCGGCCATTTGCCCGCGGGTTACGGGTTCGTTTGGGCAGAACCGGTCGTTGAGGGGTGGGTTGCAGCCTTTGGTGATCCCCTCACCCGCCAGCCACTCGATCTCGGTGAAGAACAGTGTCCCGACGGGCACATCGATGAAACGGGACCCGACGCCTTCAACTCTCGGTCCGTAGACGGGCAGCGCGAAGCCGTACTCGAAGGCACCCATGTCGGGTGCGTTGACGACTGTCACCCCGTCGTTGAGGTTGTCGAGCGGCGTCCCGCCGTCGATGGCGACTGCGCCTGAGGCGAGCCTCAGGTCGGCCGAACCCGGTTCGACGGCGATGTCCCAGTCTTCCGGCAGCCCGGCACCAACCAGTTCGAGGATCCCGATCTCGACCCCGTTGTCCTCGACACTTGGTGGCAGGTCGTCGATATGGTCGTAGCGAACATTCTCCCACTTGAACCAGGGGCCGCCGGGATCGATCTCGCGGGTGGTTCCCCAGGCGTTGTAGTCGAAATCACGGAAGCCCTCGTCCCGGACGGTGGTGAACTCGAAGGCGTACCGGGTGCCGATGAACACGTTGTTGCGGAACATGGCATTTCTCCACATGGCGCCGTTGTCACCGTGCCCGTCACCGACCTTGGCGCTGCTGTTGTGAGCGACGATGAACCCGGTCGTGTCGTTGTGCATCTTGATGGGGACGCTCTCCAAGTTAAAGAACTCGTTGCGGAAGATGTACGCAGGCCCACCGGCGATCGGCTGGACACTCACCCCCATCCGTGCGTTGGTGACCCGGTTCTGCCACACCCGGGCGTTGGCCTGGTTGTAGTCGATCTCGATGCCGTCGTCGACACAGAACGAAGCGTCGTTGCCGTAGACGTCCTGGCCGAACGAGTCGCTGGTGAACGGCTGGACGGACACACAGTCTCCGAAGTAGCGGACCGTGTTGTGGCAGACGACGTTGCCCGTCCCCCTCAGGTCGATACCCCGTTCGCCCGGGATCACTCCGGGCTGTGGCCAGTCGGTGACACCGGTTATCTGGTTGTCGCACACGGTCTGGCGAGCCTCGGTCCCGCCGTCACGGCGGTTCACGATGCCGTAGGACACATCCTGGATGGTGTTGCCGGTGATGAGGATGTCCTGTGTGTTTTGTGCGTCGATGCCCCACTGCCCGTCGCTGATGACAAAGCCGTCGAGGATGATGTGTGCGGTGTCCCGGTCGAACTCCCCGATGGTGACAACACCGCGGTCGGTGCCGCCGCCGGTGATGACGACATTGCCCTCTGCGATGAACGAAATAGGGTGGTCGAGTGTCCCTGAAGTGAGCACCTGAAACGGCGTGTACGTCCCGGCGCCGACCAGAAAGGTGTCACCGGGCTGTGCGGAGTCGGCGGCCGTTTGGAGGCCGCGGAACGGGTCGCCGGCGGAGCCACTCCCGCCACCGTCCCCCGGCGTCACAAACAGCTCCCGACCCGTGTCATCCGGTACCGGCCAGCGCCGTGTCGTGGCGGCGACGACCTGTTGGCTCCCGCCACCGTCTGGATCGCTGATGGTGAGGCGAAGATCATAGGTGGTCCCCATCTCGAGAAACAGCGCACTGGCTCCCCAATGGTCGAGCCCGAGGGGGTCGCCGTTGACGATGATCGACGGGTAGGCGCGCATCGCGGGGGCACCCTGTCGCCAGTCGGTCGCTCCTTGCCGGCGGAACTCGAGCGTGAATGAGCTGTCGAGGTCCAGATCGCCGGACACCTCCCAGACGACACCGATGGTCTCGTAGCTGGGGTCAAGCCGGATCGAGCCGGGAGTGATCTCGTCTCCCAGAGCTGCCATGGCGCCGCTGGGGGCTGTCGCCAGCAACGTCGTGGTAACTGCCGCTGCGATGACGGTGCCGAAGGCGCGTCTCATGGGAACGAGCGTAATCGTTCCGGGCGCAAACTCGTGTCCGCCGATTCAGGTTTGAAGGGTTCTGCCGATATGTATGAAGAGAACACGACCCGATGGGCAGCTGGAGGGATCACTCGGTGGTCCGCGACATCAAATGGGAACCGCGACGGTTGGCTTCGCGTCTAGTGCGGGCGCTCGTCTTTGTCGTGCCCCTGCTCGTCGGTGTCGCCGTGGCGACGATCGTTGCCCGCTTGCTTCCGGGCTTTGACACCTGGCCCGGCGGTGTCTTCTGGTGGGTTGCCGTACTCGGGTCCTCATTTGTCGCGGTGAACGTGACCGACCGCTTCACCCGCAGGTTCCTGCCGCTCGCTGCGCTGCTCGACATGTCTCTGGTGTTTCCGGGGGCTGCCCCATCCCGGGTGAAGGTCGCGATGCGAACGTGGACGACGGGGCAGCTGCAACGGCGCATCCACGAAGCGCGCGACCGTGGGATCGACGACGATCCCACCCGGGCGGGTGAGACCGTGTTGCTGCTGGTGGCCGCGCTCAACGCACACGACCGGGTGACCCGGGGACACGCCGAGCGTACCCGGGCCTACACCGATCTACTCGCCGAGGAGCTCGGCGTGCCGGAGGAGCTCCGGGAGAAGTTGCGTTGGGTATCGCTGCTCCACGACGTAGGCAAGCTCAAGATCGCCGGGTCTGTGCTCAACAAGGCGGGAACGCTCGACGTCCGCGAATGGGAGGTCATCAAGAAGCACCCACGCTTTGGGGACGAGCTGCTAACACCGATCAAAGACTTCCTCGAGCCGTGGGCGGACACGGTCCTGCACCACCACGAGAGGTGGGACGGGACCGGTTATCCACAGGGGCTTTCGGGAGAGCAGATCAACTACGGCGCCCGGATCGTTGCAGTAGCCGATGCCTTCGACGCTATGACCGCATCGCGCTCCTACCAGCCGGCGCGGAGCCCGCGAGACGCGCTACGGGAGCTGAGCCACAACGCGGGTTCACAGTTCGACCCAATTGTGGTGCGTGCCTTCCTCGACATCTCGGCGCGCCGGCTTCGTCGTCTCACCGGGCCGCTGGCGATACTTGCACAGGTTCCATTTGTTGCGGGTTTACAGAGGGCGGCCGAGTGGGCCGGGACTGCCACCGCCGGGACCGCCATGGTGGCGGCCGCCGTAGCGACGGGTGTCGTTGTCCCCGTCCCGACTGTCGCACCGATAGTCGTACCGGTCGCCGTAGCGACGACGACGACGGCTGCGATGCATGTCTCGGTCGATTCGGTGTTGAGCGAGACGACGGTTACTAACCCACCGAGCACTTTATCGACGACCACGACAACCGAGCCCGCCCCCTCGACCACATCGCAGCCCGCTTCTTCGACTACCACGACGTCGACAACCACGACGTCGACAACCACGACGTCGACAACCACGACGTCGACAACCACGACATCGACAACCACGTCAACGACGGCCGCCCCGGCGAACAAACCACCGATCGCTACCGACGACTCAGTGTCCGGCAATGCCGACCGCACGTTCCCTATTGCGGTGCTGGCCAACGACAGCGATCCGGATGGCGACTCGCTCGCCTTGGTCTCGTGTTCGACAAGCGCGCAAGGTGCACAGGTCACGCTCGAGGGCGACACGTGCAAATACCGGCACCCTGACCCAGGCAGCTGGGCTGAGCCGGACACGTTCACCTACACGATCAGCGATGGCAACGGAGCGACGGCGACGGCCACTGTGACTGTGACGCCTAGCTAGGTCCGATCACATAGGCGATCCCGCCCCTCGGGAGGGCCCACTCGAGCCCCTGATCGTCACGGATCAACACATGGTCGTCGGATGAGGCTTCGATGACCCCGGTCTGGTCGAAGGACCTGTGCCTGCCAACCAGGCGCGCCGGCATACGTTCGATCTCGAATCTCCCAAGCAGTGCTCGAAACGAGCTGACACTGCGCTCGCCCGATGTCCCGGTGTACGCGGCACGATCGTTGCTGCGGGCAAAGTCGACGGCGCCCAGGTTGACCCCGACCTCGATCGTCTTGGTGCCGACGATCGCCAGGTCGTTGACCACTGCGATCAACCGACCCTCGAAGTGAGTGCCGCCGACGGCGACGGTCACGCGGTCGCCACGGCTCATCCACTCGAAGCAAACGTCGGTGAGTGTGCGTCGCCGAAGCCGGAGCAGCTCGGTGTCGTGCTCGGCGGCGGCAAGTTCCTCGGTCATTTCGCGACGACTGTGCCGCGCCAGCGCCTCGAGGTCGGGGTGCTCAGACCACCATGTGCTCACTGCAGGTTCCGGGTGTCGTTACGCGTCGGTACGCTCGTGCTCTTGCTCGGACGCCCCTTCGTGTACGGGGAAGCCCTTCAACCAGTCGAGTACCTCATCGCGGAAGAAACGGAACGGGCGCCCACCGGGAATCCGGTAGCAGGGGATCGAACCTTCGCGTGCCATACGACGGACAACCTGAACGTTCATCCCGAGGAGATCTGCGACCATTGCAGTGTCTAGCACCGGGGGATAGTCGGATGTTTGGGCCATACTTTGCTCCTCCTGGGATCATCTTCGATTGTAGTCGCTTATCGACGCACGTAAAGGGTAATTAGTGATATCTGATACCCACTACACACACCCTACCCGTCGAGACTGACAAGTTCGATCTCGAAGGTGAGCGCTTCACCGGCGAACCGATGGTTGGTGTCGATGGTGACCTCGGTGTCCCCGATCTCGATGACCCGACCGTAAACGACGCCGTCGATCAGAACCTCATCACCGACGGCGACGTCCTCGGGGGCTTCCTCGATTGGCACCTGGAAGATCAGTTCCTCGTCAACCTGGCCATATGCTTCGTCCGGGGGGATCCGCACCGTTTTCTTGTCGCCAACCAACATGCCGCGGACCGCGTTGTCGAAACCCTCGATGACCTGGTCGGTGCCGACTTCGAACGTGAGAGGCTCATCACCGTAGGACGAGTCAAACTCGGACCCGTCGTCGAGAGTGCCCACGTAGTGAACCGCCACGGTGTCGCCATCCTGGGCGCCGGATGATCCGGACGCACCGGCGCTGTCGCTGCGGTCGGCCGTGGCTGCCGATGTCGTCGTCTCAGATGTGGCTTCGGATGTCGTTGTGTCACCGTCATCCGAGCCGCTGCATGAAGTCAGCGTCAGGACGAGGGTAAGCGCGATGGTGATGGCTCGGTTCATTGATGCTCCGGGATTCGACACACCATGTTAAGCCGGCGGAGCGGGAATCACGTCCGTGTGGTTTTGTGCTCTTGGTACTCAAGATCTCAACCGAAACTGCCGAAGAGTGTGCAGAAGCTGAGGACCAAGGAGACAGACTCTGATGCCGGGTGACGAATCCGGGAAGAATGAGGAGGAGTTGCTCAGCCAGATCGACGATCTCCGGGAACGGATGGATCGTTTGATGAAGGGTGGCACCTCTACATCCAATTCGGCCCTGCTCACCGACAGCCATAGACAGACAGTGCGGACGGTCAAACCCGAGCCCGCACCAGAGCGGCGGCCGGTACGCGACCTCATTGGCCCTGCCGACCGCGAGGTAGTCGAGAGTTACACCGGTGCACAAGATGCCGTAGCTTTCCCCGAAAGTGATGCCACAGACAGCGACGGCGGCGAAGCAGCGACCGAGACAGTTCGTCCTCACGCGGACCGGCCTCCGAGTGCCGCGACACCTCTCAAGCCCGATGTGTCGGGTGTCGACGGGTCTCTGATCTCGGTGCCGCCGGGGGGTCGAAATGAAGGTCGTCGGCCCGTCAGCTCGTTTGACGATATTGGCTCTGCCGTTGAGGAGGAGCTGGCCCGGGATGCATCTGTTCCTCCTGCCGAGCCCAAGAAGGGCCCGGGATTGGCCAGCCGCTTCGGCGCTGTAGATGAGCCGGTACGTGTCGCGGCCGAATCAGCTCCGGACGTTGGCGAACGACACCGGCACGATGTCGACGGCGAGTTCGCCGAGGCCCGGGGCGATGGATCGGTCCCGGCTGAGCCCCGCAACCTTGGTGGTGCTGTGGTTGCCATATGGGCGTTCACCGGCGTGACGGGTGGGACAATCGCTGTTCTTCACCTCGCGGGCGTGATCTGAGCGCATTCGAGCGCGCCGATCCCTAACACCACCGAACCGGCCGCCGACAGGTACTCCCAGTCCGAAAGCAGGTGATCGACCGTGTCTTTTCGTATGCCGGTGCGGCTGAGCCCGGCCACATTGATGACGCTATCGGTTGTTGTCTACTTCGCCTCGGTCCCGGTGCTTGGGGGAGCCGGCAACGGGTACTTCACGATTGTGTCGCTCGTGCCGGTGATCACCGCGAGCCTGCAGCTCGGCAGGACCCAGGGCATCGTTTCCGCTCTCATCCTCACCCCGGTCAACCTCTTGCTGGTCCAACTCTTGGAGGGGTCAACGTCCTCGATGCTGGCTCCCGGCGGTGTTCTCGGAACCCTCTCGCTGTTTGGAACCGCATGGCTCGTGGGATACCTTCACGAGCTGTCGAAAGCGAGCTTGGTGCGGATCGTCGAGGAGAAGGACCGCCTGATTGGGACGATATCTCATGAGCTGCGGACACCGCTGAGCACGGTGGTCGGGCTGTCACACGAGCTTACCGATCGCTTCGATGACTTTACGCGGGACGAGGTTGTCGAGTTCACCGGGATGATCGCACAACAGAGCACAGAGCTAGAAGCCCTAATCGAGGATCTCCTGGTGGCTGCAAGAGCAGATATCGAGAGAATCACGACCGTCGAGGTGCCGGTCGATCTCGCCGAGGTCGTCGATGGAGTTATCGGCGCTATCAGCTCATCGTGGGATTCGGCTCGACCCAAGGTCATCATCAACGGCAAAGGAGTGGCGATGGCCGATGGGTTGCGAGTCCGCCAAATTGTGCGCAATCTGCTCCAGAACGCCAGACGATATGGCGGTGATGCGGTGAGGGTCGAGGTGAGCGATCGGGGTGACCGCAGTGTCGTCGTGGTGGCGGACGATGGGCCGGGTATACCTGAGGACAAAGTCGAATCGATCTTCAGCCCTCACGTACGGGCGCACACGGCACATGGGAATGCCGAGTCCCTCGGTCTTGGTCTCTATGTGTCGCGTACTCTGGCCGGATTGATGGGCGGGAGACTCTCCTACGAGCGAGTTCAAGGCGAAACCAGGTTCATCCTCGATCTGCCCTGCTACAGCCCCACCCAGGCGTGAGTCGTCGGACCAGCCAACAGATGTGTCTCCCCCGGTAGGCTGGGGTCGGCAACCGAGAGGGGGCGCCATGCCGACATTTCGCCGGGACTTGGACAGGATTCCGGTGTACCGACCAGGGAAGCCGATCGACGAGGTCTCACGGGAGCTGGGACTGAGCGACATCATCAAGCTTGCATCCAACGAGTGGCCGATGCCCCCGTTCCCGGCTGTCGTCGATGCCATCGCGGCGGCGGCGAGCGATCTCAACAGGTACCCGGAGACCTCGGCGTACCATCTGGTAAACGCACTCAGCGAGTACCTCGGCGTACCGGATGATCACCTGTGGATCGGCTCGGGAAGCACCGAGTTGCTGCTGTCGACGTCGCTGATCGTTGGTGGACCGGAGACGAGTTTTGTCTTCGCCGACCCGTCCTTCGTTATGTACCGGGTATATGCGGCGGTGACAGGGGCAGAGGCGATCGCAGTTCCCTCGACCACAGGACGCGGCCACGATCTGGAGGCGATGCTGGCTGCGATCCAGCCCGATACCACGCTCGTATTTGTGTGCAATCCGAACAACCCAACCGGTACCTACGTGGCGGGCGACGAGTTGACGGCGTTCATCGATCAGACTCCGGAAGAGACCCTGGTTGTTGTCGACGAGGCCTACTGCGAGCTGGTGACGGCGGCCGACTACACCACGTGTGTCCCGCTCGCCCTGGAGCGTGACAATGTGGTTGTCACCAGAACCTTCTCCAAGGTATTTGGGCTGGCCGGGCTCAGGGTCGGGTATGCGGTGGGGGCGCCCGACACTCTTGGCAAGCTCCGCCGTGGCCAGGTTCCTTTCTCGGTGAACTCCATAGCCCAGGCCGCTGCCGAGGCAGCACTCGGCTGTGTGGACGAGCTGCGACAGCGGGTGCGGGACAATGCCGGCGTCAGGGATCACCTTGAAAAGGGGCTGGCCGACCGGGGGCTCGAGTACGTAGCCAGCCAGACGAACTTTGTCCTGCTCCCATCGCTACCCGATCCGTCGGGAGTGGCCGACGCGCTCCTTCGGCGCGGGGTCATCGTCCGGCTGCTCGGGGATTCGATCCGGGTGACCGTTGGGACGGGTGAAGAGAACGAGCGCTTCCTCACCGCGCTCGACGAGGTCAGTGCCAACCGATAGGAGAACTAGATGACGTCGAACGTTTCGTATTCGGTGGGTGAGCCCCTTCAGATCCTGTCTCCGGATGGGATACTCGTCGGTTCGGTCCCCGGTCTCGATGAGAAAGAGCTCACCGAGATATACCGGCTGATGGTGGTCAGCAGGGACTTCGACCGGCGAGCCGTTGCCGCACAACGTCAGGGACGGGTCGGCACCTATGCGCTGCTCGAAGGGCATGAGGCGGTGCAGATAGGCTCGGCGCTTGCGTTTGGTCCCAATGACTTCATCTACCCCGGCTATCGCGAGCACGGGGTGCAACTTGCCTTCGGCATGCCATATGAGGTCATCCTGGCCTATTGGCGGGGTCACCCGAACACCGACTGGGATGTACACCGGTACCGCATGATGACGGTGACGGTGCCGATCGCCAGCCAGCTTCCACATGCGGTCGGGCATGCCTATGCCGCCCGGCTGCGGGGCGAGGACACGGTGACGGCCGCCTACTTCGGTGACGGGGCGACCTCCGAGAACGACTTCCACTCGGGGCTCAACTTCGCCGGTGTCTGGAAGGCCCCCACGGTCTTCATATGTGCCAACAACGGCTACGCCATTTCGGTGCCGTACGAAAAGCAGACCGCTTCGGAGTCGATTGCACAAAAAGCGATCGCATACGGGATCGAGGGTATCCGGGTCGACGGGATGGACCCTCTCGCCGTCTACCAGGTGACTCGGGAAGCCGTAGAGCGCGCCCGCTCAGGTGACGGGCCGACGCTGATCGAGGCAATCTGCTACCGCTACGGGCCTCATGCAACCGCGGACGATCCGAACCTGTACCGGAACGCCGACGAGGTCGAACGATGGCGAGGCAGGGACCCGCTGCTTCGGATGCGCCTCTTTCTCACCCACCAAGGGTTGTGGAGCGACTCCGATGAGGCAGAGCTGCTCGCCGAATGTGGGAAGGCGTTCGAGGGGGCGCTCGAGCGTCTCGAGACCGCTGAAGCTGTAGACCGCTCCGATATCGTCAGACATGCCTACGAGCGCGTTCCCGAGTTGCTGGTCGAGCAACTCCATGACCTTCAGGCCCTTGCGGGGGAGTCGCCGACGGAGGTTGCCGCCGACGAGCTGTGGACCATCGACGATGAGGTGCCCCCGTCCGGACCAACCGAGAATTGGACCATGGCCGAGGCTATCAACGCCGCTATGCGGCGGGCCATGGAGAGCGATCCCGACCTGGTGGTGCTGGGGGAGGATGTCGGCGTCGCCGGGGGTGTGTTCCGTCTCACCGCAGGTCTGCACGAGGCCTTTGGCTCCGAACGGGTCATCGACACCCCGCTCAACGAATCCGGCATCGTCGGTACGGCCATCGGGATGGCGGTCAGCGGCTCGAGGGCCATCGCCGAGATTCAATTCGAGGGCTTCGTCTACCCGGGGTTCGACCAGATCGCCAGCCATCTCGGCAGGATCCGATTCCGGAGCCGGGGTCATGCCACGGTGCCGGTGGTGCTGCGTTTCCCCAACGGCGCCGGAATCGGTGCTCATGAGCACCACTGTGACAGCCCGGAAGCGTACTTCGCCCACGCCCCCGGTCTCGTTGTCGTTGTCCCGTCCAATCCGGCAGACGCCAAAGGATTGATGGCGGCGGCGCTCGAATCGCCTGACCCCGTCGTTTTTCTCGAACCCAAGGTCTTGTACCGGGCCGAGCGTCGAGATGTCGTCACCGACCACTACACGATCCCACTCGGCAAGGCGCGAATCGCCAGGGAAGGAAGCGACCTCACCATTGTCACTTACGGTGGGATGGTACCCCCGACGTTGAAGGCGGCTGAAGCTGTTGCCGGGGAAGGAATCGATGCCGAGGTCATCGACTTGCGCACCATCTATCCGTGGGACGTCGCCACGGTCGTTGCATCGGTCGAGAAGACGGGAAAGGTGCTGCTGGTTCAAGAGCCGCAACGGACCGGTGGTGTCGCAGCCGAGATCGCAGCAACGATCGGTGAGCGCTGTGGATACTCGCTGGAGGTGCCGGTGCGCCGGATCGCCGCCACCGATGCCCCGTGGCCACAGTTCCACATAGAGAAACATGCCTTGCTCAACCAGACCCAGATCGCCAACGCCATCCGGGACATGGTGGCTGGCTGATGGCCGCCTACAAGCTGCTGCTGCCCGACATCGGCGAGGGCCTCACCGAAGCCGAGATCGTCAACTGGCTGGTCGAGGTTGGTGATTCCGTCACCTCCAACCAGCCCCTGGTTGAAGTCGAGACCGACAAGGCCCTGGTGGAGATTCCGGCACCAAGGGCGGGGACGCTTCTCCACATCGGCGGAGAATCGGGAACGACGATCCACGTTGGGGATCTGCTCGCCGTCATCGGCGACGAGGGTGAGGTCTGGGAGACCGCCGGCGTCGCCGCTGCCGTCACTCCTGTGCCGCAGACTCCACAAGACAGGCAACCGTCGGTGAAGGCGGAGGTCATGGCGATGCCGATCGTTCGCAAGCTGGCAAGGGAGCTGGGGGTCGACCTGGCGACGGTGACCGGCACCGGGCCCGGAGGCAAGATCTCGCGGCACGACGTCGAGGCGGCAGCCGGGCGTGCCGAACGCGCCGAGGTGACTGCGCCGATGGAGTACGAGGGTGAGACTCTGTCTGCGATGCGGCGCACCATTGCCCGCAACCTCACCCGGTCTTGGAGCGAGATCCCCCATGTCACCGTGTGGAGATCCGTTGAGGCCACCCGGGTGCTGGCGACACATGCCGAGACCGGCATGCCGCTCGAGGCAATCCTCATCACGGCGGTGCTCCCGGCTCTCCGTGATTTTCCGGACTTCAACGCAACCTACGACGGCGCAAAGCTCCACCGATCGGAGGGTGCCCACATCGGTGTTGCCGTCGACACCGCCGCCGGGTTGATGGTGCCGGTGGTACGCAACGCCGAGAGCATGAATCTCCGTGAGTTGACCGACGAGATCGAACGCCTTTCGACCGGCGCTCGGGAACGGACACTGGGACTGGGTGAACTGACCGGCGGTACATTCACCGTATCGAACGTAGGTGCGGTTGGCGGCGGGTTTGGGACACCGATCATCCCGTACGGCACGACCGCGATCGTGTCGGTCGGTAGAGCCGAGGACGACGTAGTAGCGCGTGACGGCGCAATAGCCGTCGCCAAGATGTTGCCGGTCTCGCTGTCTTTCGACCACCGGGTAATCGACGGGGCGAAGGCGTCCCGGTTCCTGCTCGCCTACGCGGCGGCAATCGAGTCTCATGGTCTGGGGCGCAATCGCGTATAGCGGGCTGTGCGCCACACCTCAATCAATCGCGCCATAGTCCGCTCCCCACTGGTATGGTCGCCGCGTAAGGAGCGGCGTCGCTGGGCGCCGCTCATCGATTGGACGGAGGGAAGTATTTTGAGACGATTACTCGTTTTGTTGAGTGTTGTCGGTCTCGTCGTTGCACTAGCAGTTCCCGCAAATGCGATCACAAAGGGCGGGCGCGTCGACAACGACGATCATCCATATGCGGGGTTGTCCGTACACGACGTGGGCGGCAGCCCGTCACACCGGTGTAGCGGCGCATTCATCGATGCTCACACGTTTGTAACCGCAGGACACTGCACGTTCGACAACTCGGGGGCCAGGGTTTATCTCGAATCCGATGTCGAGAACGACGCCGTCGGATACCCATTCCCCGGCGGCTCGTCGATCGAGGCCGACGACGCTTACACGCACCCACTCTACGACGACAACGCCTTCTTCCTTTACGACGTGGGTGTGCTCAAGTTCGATGACGCGGTGTACGGTGGCCCGTATGCATCCCTGCCCGCGCTCGACGCGATGGATGCGGTTGGTCATGGTCGCAACAACCCCGACGCCACGGTGACCGCGGTCGGATACGGCCTCCAGCTGATCAACCCGGTGCACATCCAGGCGGAGAAGATCCGGATGGCGGCTGATCTTATGGTGGTCGACGTCAACGGTGTTGCCGGCATCGGTGCTATCAACCCGGGCCAGTCCGCTTCGCTGAGTGGCGACGCCGCTCACGGTGGAACCTGTTTCGGTGACTCGGGTGGCCCGATTCTTGCCTACGGCACGGACACCATCTGGATGGTCAACTCGTTCGGCCTCAACGGCAACTGCGCCGGCATCGGCGGTGGGTACCGTATCGATCGGGCCGATGATCAGGCGTTCCTCAACGACATCGAGAACGTGGGGAGCCAGCAGTTCTAGATACCTATTAGGACACGACGAGCGGAGGGGTCGGTGACGGCCCCTCCGCTTTTCGTCTGGCGTTCGAGCCCTGGAACGCAATATGCTCGGAGCACGCCACGGAGGAAGTATGCGGAGACGATTGATGTCGGTGCTGATCGCCGGATGGTTGGTTGTGCAAGGGGCAGGTCCGCTTGCTGCAGCACCGCTCGATCCGGGCGGTACGTTCCGCGACGACGACGGCAACGTCCATGAGGGCGCCATCGAAGCGATCGCGGCTGCCGGGATCACCAAGGGCTGTAACCCTCCGGTCAACGACCTGTTCTGCCCGGCCGAGTCGGTTACCCGTGGCCAGATGGCTGCGTTCCTGGCACGGGCGCTGGATCTCGCCCCGGTAGACGACGACTACTTCGGCGACGACGACGGCTCGGTGTTCGAATTGCAGATCAACAGCCTGGCCGCGGCGGGCGTCACCAAGGGCTGCAACCCGCCCGCCAATGACCTGTTCTGCCCACACGATCCGGTTACCCGTGGCCAGATGGCTGCGTTCCTGGTCCGGGCCTACGGGTACACAGACGACGGTGGCGGCGACCGTTTTGCCGACGACGACGGGTCGGTGTTCGAGTCCTCGATCGACCGGTTGGCCACTGCCGCGATCACGCTCGGATGCAACCCGCCGGGCAACACGATGTACTGCCCAACCCGGCCGGTGCGGCGTGACGAGATGGCAACCTTCCTGGCCCGAGCCGGCGGTCTCGACTCGATCGTGCCACCGGAGCGCTGCTCGATCCTCCCCGCCGACAACATCTGGAACACCCGGGTGGACGATCTTCCCGTCGACGACAATTCCGCCGCGTACATCAATACGATCGGGGCCGGCTCCACCCTCCACGCAGACTTCGGGTCGGGCGTGTGGCCGCCGGGATCGAATAGCCCGATCGGTATCCCGTTTGTCGAAGTCGGTGCCGAACAACCCGACGTTGCCATCAACTACACGGCCTACGGGGACGAGAGCGATCCGGGCCCATTCCCAATTCCGGCTGATGCCCCGATCGAGGGTGGCCCGGACGCAGGAGGCGACCGGCATGTGCTCGTACTCGACCGTGACGACTGCATGCTTTACGAGCTGTACAGGGCGTTTCCCCAGAGCAACGGGTCGTGGAACGCCGACTCCGGTGCCGTCTACGACCTGACCTCGAACGAGTTGCGCCCCGCCGGATGGGCGTCGGCGGATGCCGCCGGGCTCCCCATCTTTCCAGGGCTGGTCACCTACGACGAGGTGGCGGCTGGGCACATCGATCATGCGATCAGGTTCACCGTGCCTGAGACCAGGGACGAGTACGTGTGGCCTGCCAGACACGAGGCATCAAGCCTGACCGGCTCGCAGTACCCACCGATGGGGCAGCGCTTCCGGCTCCGTGCCGACTATGACATCTCGGGTTACTCGTCTGAGATCCAGGTGATCCTCACCGCGATGAAGGAGTACGGGCTGATCCTGGCCGACAACGGCTCCTCCTGGTACATCTCGGGCGCCCCCGACGAGCGGTGGGACAACGACATGCTCCACGAGTGGGACGACATCCCCGGTTCTGCGTTCGAGGCGGTCGACGTATCGTCGCTGATGGTCGACCCGAACTCGGGCCGGGTGGCCTCTCCGTGACCCCGACCCTCCGATGACCTGAATCCACGGTTGCTGGGCACACATTCCTTTCCCTTCGGGAGAGGACAGGCCGAGGTGCCATGCTCCGCATGGCGTTGGCGAGGCAGGTGTGCCATGACATATTCCTCTCCCTTTGCCTGAATCCACGGTTTGTGGTGGAGGAATCGCTCGATTTCGCAATGCGCCCGGGGGATGTCGAGTTTTGGTTGTTCACCGAAACAGGGAAGCTGTGTTTGAGCGGAAAGCGTCGGTGGTGACGAGCTAATCGAGTTATCCGACAATCTGCAACCGTGGATTCAGGCTTTGGGAGAGGACAGGCCGAGGCGTATCGGAAGCCGATACGTTGGCGAGGCAGGTGAGGGGTTCTTCTAGTCCAAACCTTGAATTCATAAGGCCCTCATCGCCCTCGCTGCGCTCGGGCACTTCTCCCAGGGGGAGAAGAATGTGTGTTGGCTCATCCCCCATCGCTTCGCTCGGGCACTTCTCCCGGAGGGAGAAGAATGCGTGACTCCGTTCAGGTGACGAGCCGACCCGTCGATCGTCACCTACACAGGTACAGCTTCGGTAGCTTCGGGTGCGTCCGTAGTCTCGAATGGAGGAGGCAATGTCCGGCGCTGAGCGGATTGTGTTTGGAACCGACCTGGTGTCGATCGGCATGTTTCGGTGCCCACCGGACCACGCCGCCTTCCCGGGAGGACTCGTTGACGACTGGCTTATCGTGTTCCCAAGGACCGCGGTGCGGATCGAACGTGCCGAGGCACCCCCGATCGTCGCTGATCCGACGGTCGCCGTCCTTTACGACCCGCCTTCACCATATCGGCGCTATCTCGTCGACCCGAGGGGTGATCTGTGCGACTACTTCGCCGTCGATAGCTCCATCACCGAAGAGCTATCGAGCGTGGTCGGCGCCGATGTGACCCAACGATTCCGTGAAGGCCACCGGCGGGCAGAGTCGACGGTGTACCTCTCGCAGCGACGCCTCTTCGACCTGGCGGTTGGCGAAGACGCCGATCCCGTCGCGATCGAAGAGGGCGTGCTTGGCATGGCTCTGGCCGTACTCTCCGCCGGCGGAGAAGCCGAGGCGCCGGCGCCCCACCGGGCGGCCACCCGGGCCAGACATCGGGACCTGGCGCTGGACACGGCAGAGTTCCTCGGCTCCTCCTTCACACAGCCGCTGCGGCTGAGCGAGATCGCACTCCAGGTGGGAAGCGCCCCACACCACCTGACCAGGATTTTCAAGCGCTACACCGGAATGTCGATCCACGAGCGCATCACCGAGCTCAGGCTGAAGCGTGCCCTCGAGATCCTGGGCGACGGCGATTCCGACCTGGCGCGCCTCGCCATCGACCTCGGGTTCTCCAGCCACAGCCACTTCAGCCGTGCCTTCAAGACGGCCTTCGGCTTGAGCCCGAGCCGTTACCGCACCGAACAGCCCAAACCGCGCACGATTGTGCAAGCGGTCGCCTCCTGACGACGCAACGATGGGTGGCCATTCGCTAAGGAGGCAATGCGATGCGGAAGAGACATCGATGGCGGAGGGCGCTCGCGCTCACGACGACAATCATGCTTCTTGGTGGGACTGCTGCCGCAAACCCACCCTTTGTCGAGAACGACGCAGAGGCGATCTACACCCTCACCGGCTCGAGCGCGGGTGACTACTTCGGGTGGGTTGCTGCAGACATAGGTGACCTGGACGGCGACGGCGTCACCGAGATCGTCATTCCCGCGATTACCGAATCGAGTGGCGGTACGATCGCCGGCCGCGTCTACGTGTACTCGGGTGCAACCGGCACACAGATCGCCGTTCACGATGGCACTGCCTTCGAGCTGTTTGGCTACTCGACTTCAGCGGCAGGCGATGTCGATGGCGACGGTCTGCCCGACTACATCGTGGGCGCTCCCGGCTATCGATTCGCCCCGACACCGCCGCTCGGACGGGTCGTTGTCTATTCAGGGGCGGACCACAGCGTCATTCATGAGGTGGTTCCGGCGGCTCCCAGCGCATTCGGTGGGGCTGTGAGCGGTGCCGGGGATCTCGACGGTGACGGCCACGACGACTTCATCGTCGGAGCCATGCTCGACGACGAGGAGCGGGGTACCGTCACCGCGTACTCCGGTGCCGACGCAACCGTCCTCTGGACGGCGACGGGAACGCACGCAGCGCACGACGGTCATTCGGGCGATCTCTTCGGGTCCGCCGCAGGGCTTGTGGGGGACGTCAACGGTGACGCCGTCCCAGACGTCTCGATAGGCGCATTCGGCGCCAACGGTGGCAGGGGCAACGCATACGTGCTGTCGGGCGTCGACGGCTCGATCATCCACGTGCTCAAGCCGTTCGGAGACGGAGACGTCTTTGGGCAGTTCTTCGCCTCGGGTGCCGGGGACATCGATGCCGACGGTATCAACGACGTGTTTGTAGCCGATTACAACGCCGGGCGAGGTCCGAGGGTCGGCTCAGGAGCCGCCTACGTGTTCTCGGGAGCCACGGGTCGGCGTCTGCTGGCGCTTCACGCCGAGGAGGCAGGGGACGGTTTCGGTCCGGGTCGGGGTGTTGGCGACATCAACGGCGACGGGCACGGCGACCTCATAATCGCCGCATACACCTCGTCCGCCGGTGCCTCTGAAGCAGGGAAGGCATCCGTGATCTCGGGTGTCGACGGGTCCGTGTTGCGCACCATCACCTCGACAATCGCCGGGGAGAACTTCGGTGTCGACGCTCTAGCGCTGGGTGATCTCGATGGCGATGGTCTGACCGACTATCTCGTTACCGCAGTGGGGCTTGCGTTTGCCGGCACCGATCCCGGCACCGTCTATGTGATCAAAGGCACAGACCCGGCTCACTAGCCACGACAAAGCAGACAGAGGGGGCGGGCACCAGTTCGCCCCCTCTGTCATTGGCCTTGGCGGGATAGAGTGACCGGATGTCTCACGACGGCCAGGATGGGTGATGGCGCCACAGGGTGCACCCCGGATGCGAGTTTTCTGTGAACGGGGAGCAAGCAGCTATCCCCTACTTTGCTCAATCCACGGCTGCTATCGGGTTCATCACCTCCGAGCCGGCACGCGTCGCGTGGCGTTGGCGAGGCAGGTGAGGGCATCCTCCAATCCAGCGCTTGAATTCATAGGGCCCTCATCGCCCTCGCTGCGCACCGTCACCGAAGGTGACGCCACTTCCTCCCGGAGGGAGAAGAATGCTTGGCTCCCCCGAGCATGGTCTGTCTTGGGTACCCTCCTCAGGCAACCCTCAAGCGCGGGCGCAAACCGCCGACAGGGTTGCCGTAGCCCACAGGAGGCGAAGATGGCGACATATCTAGATGGCCTGACCGAAAGGGACATCAAGACGCTCGCCGGGATCGTGGCAACAGAGCCCGAGGCCCTGGCGAGCGAGTTGCGCCGCCGTCCCTGGGCAATCCATGACATCCTCTCCGACGAGGCTGTCCTGGAGGGCGTGATGAGCAGGCATGCCCACCCGGCAAACATCGTCTCCCCGTTTCTCCTGTTCGCCGCCGTCGTCCATGCTGCTGCGGGTGATCTGCGCGAGGCGACATACGTCAACGACTGGACCGGGCCGCACTCCCGTCTTCCCGTGTTTGACGTTGCACCGCTTCAGGAGTTCATAGAAGATCCCGCCCGCGTGTTCTTCCTGGCATCGTTGCTCGAATCGTTTGCCGCCCCGTTGCCGGTGGCCGCACCGGCCAACCCGTTCGACCTCAACGAGATTGCGATGTGGGTCGATCACGCGGTCCCGGCGCAGCGAGCATCGCTGCTGGTGCGCCTTGGTGATCTGTCTCTGTTCGAGAGCGGGCTGTTTCCCGACCACTCCGGGACCCGTCCGATGGAGCCCGCCGTCGCCGAACGGCTCGGTAAGACCGTCGACATGACGGCTGAGGAGGTGCTCGGACTGTGTGACCGGGGCAGCCTGTCACCGGGTCTCGACGCACTGGAGTCGCTTGGGAGTCGTTGGTACGCGACGGCCGTCGACGAAGGCTCCGCACCCCAGCTGCTCGGGGATGTCGCAGCTCGTTTCCGTGCGGCTCGCCGTGTCCTCAACCACGTTGCCGACACCTACCTATACCCCCACGACTACAACTGGGGCTTCGCCGCTTAGCACCAGACAGCCCAGCGAGAGGCAGGCTTGGGTGGTGGTGTATCGTCTTGATGTCGTTGATCGGAGTCGGTGTATGCGTCGGCAGGGGAGCATCTTTTTCGGGTTGATCTTGGTCGGTATCGGTGCCGTGTTCCTGTTGCAGGCGGTTGATCTTTGGCCGGAGGAATCGTCGGCTTGGCCGGGAGTGCTGATCGTGATAGGGGTGGCGATCCTCTTCGACCGGCTCTATCAGGGGGAGCGGGACTCCTGGCTTTTTCCTCTCGTCCTCATCGGGCTCGGTGGTTTCCTCCTGCTTCGCGACGCCGACATCGTCGAATCGGAGTTCGTCTGGCCGGCGGTCCTCATCATCGTCGGGATGTTTGTGATCTCCGGAGCCACCCGGGGCGGCACGACGCAGACACGTTCGATCGATGTACCGCTCGATGGTGCTCGCCGTGCCCGGGTCCGGATCGATCATGGCGGTGGGGACCTGCGTGTCGGCAGCCTCGCCGCATCCTCAGTGTCCCTCTGCTCCGGATCCGGCACTTCTGTCGAACAGCGTGTCAATCGATCGGGTGACCGGCTCGACGTTTCGCTACGCCAGCGCCGGGTTCGCTCGCTGGGGCGTGAGTTCCGGGTGGATTTCAGCCCCGAGGTAGAGATCGAGCTCGATATTCATACGGGAGCCTCCGATTCCCGGCTCGATCTGACCCGGCTGCTGGTCAACTCGCTCGAGCTCAAGACCGGCGCAAGCTCGGCAGTGATCTACGTTCCCGAACGTGGCCACACCAGGGTGTCGGTCGATGCCGGGGCGGCCTCGGTGGAGTTCCACGTTCCGGCAGCGGTCGCCGGGCGTGTCACCACCGATACCGGACTTGCCGACGTTGATATCGACAGGGGCCGCTTCCTGCCCGGCAGCGGCGGGTTCGAGTCGCCTGACTACTCGACATCGGTGAACCGGGTGGAGATCCACATAAGGGGTGGTCTGGCAGGTTTCAAGGTTCGCTGAGCCGGCAAATGACCTCGTCGATCTCCTCGCCCCTGGCATTGGCGAACCCCCGGTCGGTGCCGATGATCTCGAATCCGTTCTTCTCCAGCACCCGGATCGACCCGAGGTTGTCCCTTGCGGCCCTTGCAAAGAGCGGCCGGTCGGTGAGCTCCTCGACAAACAGCGCCACCGCGGTGGTTGCTATACCCTTCCCCCAATGGTAGGGGTCGATCCAGTAAGTGATCTCCCTATCGCCTTGCTCCAACCAGCTGGCGATGTGGCCCACCACCTCTCCGTCGAGCTCGATCGTCCGTTTCACGATGGATTCGTCATCGAGGAGCCGTTGCCAGTGAGCATCGAACGCACCACGATCGGAAGGGTCGGGTGGGACGAACCCGGCCATACGCTGGGCCTCTCGATTCTGCTCGTGGGTGAAGAACAGGGGGAGATCGTCGGCGGTGACAGGGCGCAGAGCGAGGCGTTCTCTGATCATGCTTAGGTTCTACCAGACGGCGCCGACACGTTGTGTGGAACACGGGTAGCGTCGCGCTATGCAGACGAGATCCTGCCGATGACTGACGCCTATTTCACGACGAACGACGACAGCTGGTTCGAGCCGACTGACTACGCCCGGGGGCCGTGGGATCCGAACGCCTGTCACGGGGGACCCCCCACCGCCCTGCTGGTGCGAGCGGTTGAGGGATTGGCTCCGGGGCAGCGTCTGGTGCGTGTCGCCGTCGACTTGCGACGTCCGATCCCGATGAGTGGCTTCCGGGTGCAGGGAGAGGTACGCCGTCCGGGACGGTCTGTCACCTACACCGAGGCGGAGATATTCGACGAGGACCACATCTATGCCCGGGCCTACGCGATGCACATCAGAACGCTCGACCGCTTCGATGTGTCAACCGCAGACGTGAGCGTCCCCCGTTTTGAGGACTCCGTGCCGGGTACCTTCTTCGTGGATGCACTCGTGCACGATCTCGGCGGGTTTCCGGACTCTCGAGGTCAGGTTCGACCGGGCCGGCGAAGCCGGCACCGGGGGTCCAAAGACAATGTGGATGAGGACAAAGGTTGCCATCATCGATGGCGAGGAACCGACACCCTTTCAGAAGATCAGCCCGCTTGGTGATTGTGGCAACGGCATCAGCCACAACTCGTCGCTCGACCAAGTGATGTATATCAACCCGGATCTACACCTGTCCTTACACCGCGACCCGGTCGGTGACTGGTTCTGCTCCAAAGCGGTGTCGCACTGGCATCAGAACGGGATCGGCATGTCCGACGCGGAGCTGTTCGACGCCAGGGGTCCAGTGGGGAGGGCGGTGCAGGGCCTCCTGCTCGCACCCACGACGGGCCGGTGATCGATCCTTCTACGCCGCGACCGCGGTGGCCACGAATTGCTCGACGGCCGCAAACAGTGCATCGGGCCGCACCGGTTTTGACAGGAATCCATCCATGCCGGCGGCGACGCAGCGGTCGCGCTCCTGCTTGGTGGTGTGTCCCGTCAATGCCACGATCGGGGTGCGGGTCATACCCTGGAGCACTTCCTCGGCACGGAGCGCGGCAGTCGTGTCAAAACCGTCGAGACCGGGCATCTGGAGATCCATCAGGACCACATCGAACTGTGCTTGCTCGAAGGCGTCGATGGCCTCGACACCGCTTCGTACCGCGGTCGCCGTGTGACCTCGCTCGGTCAGCATGCGTACCGTGAGTGCGAGGTTGGTCTCAACGTCGTCGACAACGAGGATGTTCATGGATGCCCGGCCGGCGACCAGTGAGTCTGCTGTAAAGAGGGTGTCGGTGTCCCCGGCACGGGATGCGGCAATCGTGGCCTTGACTACGTCGACGAGCACGCCGGGCGCTGCCGGTTTCGTGACGTATCCTTTGACCCCTGCCTCGCGGCACCTGGGTTCGTCCCCCTCGCGAGCACCGGGGACAAGCACGGTGACCGGGGTTGTGCCTCCCGCCCGCTCCATCAGGGTGGCTGCGATCTCAAAGGGTTTGTAGGCGGTGTCCAGCACTATTGCATCGAGCGACTGGTTCTGAGCAACTGCATTGGCCGCGGCTCCGAGGTCGCCGACGGTGAGCGGTTCGAGTCCGGCGCCGGTCAGGTCCGCCTCGATGCTACGACGCTCGTCGGGATCGCTCGACATGACCAGCACGACTCCATCGGACGGTCTTGCGGGCTTGGCCGTGATGCTCTCGTCGACGGTGCCAACCTGGATCTCGAGGTCAAATCGTGTGCCCCGTCCGAGCTTGCTACGGACCGAGATCTCACCACCCATCGCGCTCACGATCTGGTGGGCGACACCGAGCCCGGTGCTACCCGACGCGGTGGTGGACCTCACCGACCGCTCGAACAGCGAAGTCTGGAGATCGGCCGGGATCCCGACACCGGTGTCCTCAACGGCCAGCCGGAGATAGGAGGCTCCGTCCTGTTCGTACAAATCGGTAACGGCGACCGTGATGCTGCCATGCTCGGTGAATTTGACCGCATTGCTAACCAGGTCGATCAGTATCTGTTGCAGCCTGGCGGCGTCGGCGACAACGACCTCGGGGAGCGACGTTGGAATGTCGACGCCGATGTATAGGCCACGTTGCCGTGCCTGGAGGCCGAATATGCGCACAACGTCGGCAACCGTGTCCCGTACGTTGAACGGGGCGGGGTCCAGCTCGACGGTTCCGGCCTCGATGCTCGAGATGTCCACGATCCGCTCGGTAATGTCCAGGAGCGTCTCGCCGGCAACCACCACCGTCTCGAGAGACTCGCGCTGGGTTTCGGTTAGCTGGTCGCGCAACACGATCTCGGTCATGCCGATAATGGCGTTCAGCGGAGTGCGCACATCGTGGCTGAGATTGGCGAGGAACCTCGTCTTTGCCTCCGTGGCGGCTTCGGCCTCATCTCGCGCTGCGACCATCTCCGCCCTCATCTGAGCGTGGACCAGGGCATGGCGCACGGCTCGGAGCAGCGAGTCCTTGTCGAGAGTGTCGACGGCCAGGCTGTCGGTCGCCCCGGCTTCCAGGGCCTCGAGATCCAGCTCGTAGTCGACGGTGTCGGTGAGCAGGATCAGCGGCACGCCCGAGCCTCGGCTGGTCGCCTCGACCACCAGCTCGACGCCGGTCCGTGCCCCCAGACGCTGGTGGATCAGGTAGACGTCGTGCTCCTCGGCTTCAATCGCCGACGACGCTTGTTCGTAGCCGTCCACCCAATCGACGATGTACGTACCACGATGGCTCCGGCCGGCCAGCTGAGCGACATGAGTATGGACCGCTGCATCGGGGGTGACGAGCAGCACCCGTATCGGTTGATCGTCGAGGACCTGCCTTGGGATCACTTTCGGCTCCGATGGATTCTTCTGGACCTGTCGATTTGTACTGACCTGATTCTGTAGTGAACCAGTCGGCATTTATGCCTGGTTGATAAGGCTCCGCCGCGGAGCATGCACAAGGCTGCAGTAGCTAGGGAGACGAGCGATCGTCGGGCCGAAACGGCAGATGAGCCGGTTTGCCAACAGCCGGATCCTTCTCGTCCCGCTCGACGGCGGCGACGCGGGTCTGAGAGCGGTTCCTGTCGCCGCCGGTCCGATCAAACCTGAATCGGCGGAACCATCCGGTCCGCCGCCCATGGAATGACGAGGATGGCTATCACGATCAGGTTGGCGACGAGACCGAAGGGTGCGGCCTTGAGCCAGATGAGACTTAGGACGGTGGACAGGATCAATGCCGATACGATCGCCGACAGCGCCCAGGTGGCTTCGCTGATCACACCGACGCCGGCAAATACGAATCCGGCGAGAGCTATCAGCCACACAACCGACATCGCCTTGAAGACCCAGTGTCCCGGCTCGAGCCCGGTTAGCAGGAAAGATGGGTCGGCAGGCTGATCCGGGTTCTTCACCAAGCCCGACACGGTCAGAAACCCGACTCCATGGGCGACGGCATGGACGAGCAAGAACACTGCGAACGCGACCTTCATGGTCCTCTCCAATTGAATACGTCACAATTAGTGCAAACTAGGGCGGTGCGCAATCAGGGGAAACCCTGAGTCATCCCCTACCTGGGCCGACATCACGTTGGTTCCGCTAGTCGTCGGGATGTGAGTGATGGGCGGCGACGTTGTGGGCGCTTTCGTCACCGAGCGGGTCTACGTGGACAACCGCCTCGGCTGCGTTCGGGAACTCGTGGAGGAGGTTGTGTTCGACCTCGTGGGCGATGGCGTGACCGTCGGCCATTGTGATGTTGGGGTCGACGAGGATGCACAACGTGATCAGGAGCAGATGGCCCTGGTGCCGGGCGCGGATGTCGTTGACTCCCAGGACACCGTCGGTGGTAGATACGGTCTTGTCGATCCGGTCGACAAGCGCAGGATCAACCGCATCCATGAGACGTTCCAGCATGGTCCGCGACGAGGTCCACAAAAGACGCAGGATCATGACAGCGACCGCGAGCCCGGCGATCGGATCAACCCAATCCCAGCCGAGGGTGCTGCCGATTCCGGCCAGGACAACGGCGAGCGAGGTCAGCGCGTCGGCTCGGGCATGGTCAGCGTCGGCGACGAGGGCGGCCGAGCCGATGCGCAGACCGACCCGTCTGCGGTAGCGGGCAACGAGCTCGTTCCCCGCCGCACCGATAAGCCCGGCGACGATCACCCACCCGGCATAGTCCAGTGGATGCGGCTCGGCGATGCGCTGGATCGACTCCCAAGCGACACCGCCCGCCGATAGGCCGATGGCGATGACGATGATCACGCCGGCGAGATCCTCGGCGCGGTGATACCCATAGGTGTACTTCTTTGTATGCGGTCTCCGGCCGAGGGAGAAAGCAAGCCAAAGCGGTATGGCGGTCAGCGCATCGGTGAAGTTGTGGATCGTGTCCGACAAGAGCGCGACCGAGCCGGTGATGACAACCAGAATCGCCTGAAGCAGCGCCGTCGCCCCCAAGCCGAGCAGCGAGAGCTTTGTCGCTCGGATCCCCTCCCTGCCGAGGTCACGGGCGGGCACCTCGCCGGCCTGGTGTTCGTGATCATGCCGGAGGAAGTGCACCACTCGCGCCCACAGTGACGTTGGTTCCTCGTGATCGTGATCGTGATCGTGATCGTGATCGGTCATGGCCGGACCTTATCCCTTATCGGCTATCGCCCGAAATGGTTGGCACCCGCCCGAGGGGCGTGGCCGTGCCGGCGCAACCCGGTTTCGGGTGGTTACGTCTCAGCCGCTGACGGCGACTGCCGTTTCGAGGCCGATTGTCGCCATCTCGTTGAACGTGCTCTGACGCTCCTCGGCACTGGTCGCCTCGTGTGTCAGTACATGATCACTGACCGTCATCAGGGCCACGGCGCGGGCACCGTATTCGGCCGCCAGCCCGTACAGCCCGGCGGTCTCCATCTCGACGGCGAGTATCCCCATGCGTTGTGTTATCCCGATCCAGGTCTCGTCCGGGTGGTAGAAGAGGTCCGTCGTGTGGATGTTGCCAACATGTACCGGATGGTCGGACTTGTCCGACGCATCCACACAGGCACGCAGCAGGTCGTAGTCGGCGGTGGCTGCAAAGTCGTACCCGCCAAAGCGCGCTCTGTTGACGTTCGTGTCGGTGCACGCACCAAGCGCAATGACGATGTCGCGGATCGCGACCTTGCTGCTGAGCGCACCACAACTCCCGATCCTGATCAGGTTCCTCACCCCGAACTCCTGGACCAACTCGGTGGCATAGATGCTGGCAGACGGAATGCCCATGCCGGTTCCCATCACCGAGATGGGTACACCACGGTAAGTCCCTGTGAAACCGAGCATATTGCGAACCGACGTCACCATCCGGGCGTCACTCAACAGGTTCTCGGCGATGTGTTGCGCCCGGAGCGGGTCTCCCGGGAGCAAGACCGATTCGGCAAAGTCGCCGGACTCGGCACTGATGTGTGGGGTGGCCATTCTGGGTCCTCCTCGATGGCGATGCGTGCTGCCAGCCTACGAATCCAGGCTAGTAACCGCGGCAATGGGCGGCACTACCAACCGCCCCCGCTCGGCCCACAACACAACAGCCATGGCGACCACACCGAAGCCGACAAACGCGATGATGAGCGGTAGCGCAGAGTCCGTGTAGGTCCTGTCGATTAGCGAGCCGAAGAACGCTCCGACTGCGAGCGAGATCGTGCCGATGACCGCCGATGCCGTTCCTGCGATGTGACCCATCTCCAGCATGGCGATGGTGTTCAGATTCGGCACGAGCAGTGAGTGAAAGACGACGAGGACTGAGAGCCCGATTACAAACGGCCAGAAACCCAGCTTCCCACCGACACTGATTGTGATTCCCATCAGCACTGCGCTTGCTATTAGATAGCCGATGAGCACGATATGGCAGAGACGGCGGGTCCCGACACGTTCAACTAGCTGAGCGTTGGCAAGCATGGCAACGCCCATCACTGCGGCGATGCCACCAAAGATGAGCGGGAACTCGTCGGGTTTGCCGTAGAAGTCGCCAAAGATCCGCTCCGAACTGGCGAGATAGGAGGTAAACACGGAGAAGATGGCCGTCATCGCAAATGTGTACCCGATCGTGACCCGGTTGGTGAGCACCTCGCGGGTAGCCGCCCAGATGGCACGGCCGTCGATGGCTCTCCGGTTCTCTTCGGCAAGAGTCTCGGGAAGCACCCTCGCCCAGATGGCGATCACGGCGACGAACAGGAGACAGAAGGCAAACACCGATTGCCATGGAAAGACGCGAATCAATGCAGCCCCGATCGACGGCGCCAGCACGGGTACCGTCACGAACACGGCCATGATGTATGACATCGCCCGCGACATCTGGTCGCCGCTGTAGTAGTCGCGCACAACCGACACCGAGATCACACGTGCAGAGGCGGCACCTACACCCCAGACGAATCGGCTGGCCAGCAGAATCTCCAGGTTGGGGGCAAGCAGCGAGCCCAGCGCGCCGAGCGCATAGACTGCAAAACCTGCGTAGAGCACAGGCTTGCGACCGAACCGGTCGGCGAGCGGCCCGTAGATGTACTGGGCGAGGGCCATGCCGATGAAGAACACCGTGATGATCTGGGCGACCCTGGGTGAGTCGGCAGCGAGACCGAGGTCTGCCCGGATCTGATCGAAGGCGGGCAGCATCAGATCGATAGCGAGAGCGACAAGAGCCATCATCATCGAGAGCAGCGCCGTGAAGTGGCGATTGCTCAAACGTCGCATGGTCGCGGTTGAGGAAGTCATCGGTCCTGGCCCGGGGATTCGGACCGGTAACGCTACCAGCACCCCTGTTTCCAGAAACCGTCTCTATCTACGTGGCGATGTCACCGCGCCGCTCCTCGAGAAAGGCACGGGTGCCGGTGTTGTTGGTGAGGTCGATGGCCCGTCCGTACGCGGTCGTGGCTTCCTCAAATCTCTCCATCCGCATCAACATCTCGGCTCGTGCGGAGTGAAACCAGGGATAGCTCTCGAGCTCCGAGGTGACACTCTCGAGGGCCGACAGCCCTCGCTCGTTCCCTTCCGCCATGGCGATGGCGACCGCTCGGTTGAGGGCGACCACCGGGGTCGGCTGGATTTCGAGCAATCGGTCGTACAAGAGACGAATCTGGGGCCAGTCAGTCGCCGCAAAATCGGGCGCCTCGGCGTGAAGCGCCGCGATGGCGGCTTGAAGTTGGTAGGGACCGGGTCTGCCGCAGGCGACCGCCCGTTCCAGCATTCTCGATGCCATCTCGATCTCGTCGTCGTGCCACCGGGAGCGGTCCTGATCCTCCAGCAGGATGACAGCCCCGGCATCTGTTCGTGCCTCACGACGGGAGTGGGCGAAGAGCATCAGGGCGATCAGCGCAAGCACCTCGGGCTCATCAGGTAGCAGGGTGGAAAGAGCCCGGCCAAGCCGGATAGCGTCGGTGCACAACGAGGTGCGAACGACATCGTGTCCGGTTGTTGCTGTGTAGCCCTCGTTGAAGATCAGGTAGATCACCGTCAACACTGCGTCGAGCCGCTCCGGCAGTTCCTTGGTTTCCGGGACGCGGTAGGGGATGCCCGCGTCGCGGATCTTCTTCTTCGCCCTGGATATTCGCTGGGCAATTGTGGATTCCTTGGCGAGGAAGCCGCGGGCAATCTCGCCGGTCGCCAGCCCGCCGAGGGTCTTGAGAGTCAATGCCACCTGTGCCTCGATTGCGAGCGCCGGGTGACAACACGTAAAGATGAGCCGCAGCTGGTCGTCCGCCGTGTCGTTGCTCTCGGTCGGGGTGTCGTGCTCGTCGGCGCGGACCCGCCGCTCGAGCTCGGCGAGCTTCTCCTCGTAGTTGGCTCGTCGCCGCAGACGGTCGATGGCCTTGCGGCGGGCCGTCGTAGTCAGCCAGGCGCCGGGGTTGCTGGGAACCCCGGCGTCCGGCCAATTGGTCAGCGCCGCGGCGACTGCGTCCTGGACCGCGTCCTCGGCAAGGGCAAAATCGCCGACCTGACGGATCAGCGTGGCGACAACCTTGCCGTATTCTCGGCGGAACGCCTGCTCGATCGCCGCGTGGCGGGTCACCCGCCGGACTGGTCCGCTTCGAAGTCCCACACCGGCCGAACCTCGACCGACCCGTACCAGGATCCGGGCAGCTCGGCGGCAACGGCGAGCGCCGCGTCGAGGTCTTCGACGTCGACGATGTAGTAACCCCCGAAGACCTCCTTGGTCTCGGCGAACGGGCCATCGGTCGTCATCGTCTTGCCGTCCCGGACCCTCACCGTCGTCGCCGTCTCCACCCCGGCGAGCGCCTCGCCCCCGAGGTTGATGCCTCTGGCGGTGATGCTCTCGGTGAACTTGTAGTACTCCTCCATGACCCGGGCCATCTCCTCTTCTGAGGTCTCCTCGGGCGGGCCGTAGATCAACAACGCGTACTTCATGTCTCCCTCCATGGGATCGTGCGGGCAAGCCTCATGCCGCCCTATCACGATCACGACGATCGGCATCGACGGATTTCGACACTACCGGAGATTTATGACGGGCCTGCCGCTGCCATCCTTCTGTATTCTTGGCCTATGAGTGACTACCGACCACCTCTTCGTGACATTCGATTCGTGCTGGAAAATATCGTCGACCTCGATGAGCTGGCCACACTTCCAGGTTTCGAGCATGTAGAGCCGGACGACGTCTACGACGCACTTGCCGAGGCGGGCCGTTTCCTTTCGGAGGTGGTTGCCCCGACCAACCACATTGGCGACACGAAAGGGGTTACCCGAAACGACGACGGATCGGTCACCGTTCCCGAAGAGATGGTGACTGCATACCGTCAGCTCGTCGATGCGGGCTGGCCGGCGATAAAGGGCAGTCCCGAGTACGGAGGTCACGGCTTCCCGGGTGTCATGGCGACGGCTGTCCAGGAGATGCTGACCGCATCCAACATGGCTTTCTCGCTGTGCCCGATGCTCACGACGAGCGCGGTAGAGGCGTTCCAGCACCACGGCACCGACGAGCTGAAGGCGGTCTATCTGGAGAAGCTCATCTCGGGTGAGTGGAGTGGCACGATGGCGCTGACCGAGCCCGAGGCGGGTTCTGACGTTGGTGCGTTGCGGGCGAAGGCATGGCCCGAGGAGGACGGTACCTGGCGGGTTCAGGGAACGAAGATCTTCATTACGTGGGGCGAGCACGAGATGGCCGACAACATCATCCATTTTGTCCTGGCCCGTGCTCCGGAAGCCCCACCGGGGACCAGGGGAATCTCGCTGTTTCTCATCCCCAAGTTCTTGGTCAACGATGACGGGTCTCTCGGGGAAAAGAACGACGTCGAGTGTGTGGGGGTCGAGCACAAGCTTGGTATCCACGCCAGCCCCACGTGTGTGATGGCGTACGGCGAGGAGAGGGGTGCCGTTGCTTACCTCGTCGGCGAGGTCAACGAGGGTATGCGTTGCATGTTTACGATGATGAACGACGCCCGCCTCCATGTTGGGTTGGAGGGTTTGGGTCTGTCGGTCAGGTCCTACCAGCAGGCGCTCGACCACGCCAGGTCACGTAGACAGGGCCGCGCTCCCGGTGCCGCAAAGGACGAGGCTTCCCTGATTATCGAGCATCCCGATGTGCGGAGGATGCTGCTCGAGATGAAGGCGAGCATCGAAGCGTTGCGGGCCTTGATTCTTGACACTTCGGCTGCCGGTGACCGGGCCCGGCATGCGGCAACCGACGCGGAGCGGGACAGCGCTGCTAAGCGGATGGCGCTGCTGACACCGGTCGCCAAGGCGTGGGGCACCGACCTCGGTGTGGAGCTGACTTCGATCGGTATCCAGGTTCATGGGGGGATGGGGTTCATCGAGGAGACCGGTGCCGCCCAGTTCTGGCGCGATTCCCGGATCGCACCGATCTATGAGGGCACCAACGGCATCCAAGCCATCGACCTTGTTTTGCGGAAGGTGCCAATGGACGAGGGTGCGGTGGTTGCCGGGTATCTCGCCGAGATCGAGGCGACGGCAGCTGATTTGGTGGCGGCTGGTGATCGGCTGGGTCCGATAGGTGAGGCGTTGCAGTATGCGGTCGGTGACCTCCGCAAAACCACCGAATGGCTCCTCAATGCGTCCCCTCTCGATTCGTTGGCCGGAGCGACACCGTATCTCCGTCAGTTCGGGATAGTCGCCGGCGGTTACTATCTGGGAAGGCTGGCCCTGGCGGCGGAAAACCGTCTGGCGGGTGGTGACGACCGATGGCTGCGAGCCAAGGTCGAGGTTGCGGGTTTCTACGCCAAGCAGGTCCTGCCGCAGGCGGGGGGTACGGGTCATGCCGTTACCGCCGGCGCGGACCAACTGTTTGGGATTCCCGAGGCTCTGCTCGACTAGCGATACTGTCTATCACGATGAAGCGCTACCTCAATTGGGTGTTGGGCGGTCTGGCCGCTGCCACCGTGCTGGCTGCGCTCCTCCGCAGAGATGACCCACCACAGTCGCCGGTGCCTCGACCGGTGTCCGCAGACAGACCTCGGACCTGGCAGGGGCGGCTGTTTTCGATACTCAAGGCCGTTCAGGGCAGGATGCGGGACCACAACATCCCTATCATCGCCGGGAGTCTGTCGTACTACGCCTTCCTTGCGGTCTTCCCGGCCGCCATCGCCGCCATCTCCATCTACGGTTTGGTGCTCGACCCCACCGAGCTGACGGCCCAGATCAAAGATCTGACCTCGGCACTGCCGGCGTCGTCCGCCGGGTTCATCTCAGAGCAGCTGACCGCCATCGTCGGATCGTCCGGGTCCGGTCTTGGTTTTGCCGCAACGGTGTCGATCATCGGCGCGCTGTGGTCCGCCTCTGCGGGCACCAAGGCGCTGATGACCGGGATCGACATCGCCTACGCCACGCCTGCCGATCGGCCCTTCATCGTCCAGCGTGCCATGGCGCTAGGGATCACGGTGGCGCTCATCGTGTTTGTCGCCGTGGCTGCATCGGCGGTCACCTTCCTGCCGGATCTGCTCGACGCCGTCGGCGCCGAGGGATTGATCGGGTTTGTCGAATACGGGAGATGGCCCATCATGTTCGTCATAGCGATTCTCGGTCTCGGTGTCCTGTTCAAGGTCGCCCCGTACCGGCCGGCGTCCAAATCGCCATGGATCTCAGTCGGTGCGATCACGGTCGCCGTGCTCTGGGTGGGGGCAACTGCAGGGCTCACGGTGTACTCACGGTACGTCGGCAAGCTCGGTGCCGCCTACGGGACGCTGTCGGGGGCGATAGTGCTGATGCTGTGGTTCTTCGTCTCCGGCATCATCGTTTTGTTCGGTGCGGAGCTCAACGCCGAGCTCGAGGCAAGGGATGTGGCCCGATTGAGGCTGGGGAATGGCCGCGCCAGACGCTAGGTTTAGGGTTTGTGACTTCCGAACGCAGCGATAGATGACATCACCTCCGACATTCGAGGACCTCGGCATAGAGCCCGACCTCGCCAACGCCCTAACCGAGCAGGGTATCGTCGACCCATTCCCGATCCAGCTTTTGGCCATCCCGGACGGTCTGGACGGTCTTGACGTTTGTGGCAAGGCCAAGACCGGATCCGGCAAGACCCTTGCCTTCGGCCTTCCGATCATCCAGAAGCTGGAGCGGGCGCAGGTGAAACGGCCTTTGGCCGTTGTGTTGGTGCCGACCAGGGAGCTCGCCCAGCAGGTGACGGCGGTTCTCGAATCGCTCGCCGCGGTCCGCAAATTCAAGACCGTCGCCGTCTACGGTGGTTCTTCGATGGGAAAGCAGATCCAGGCCTTGCGCCGCGGGGTCGAGATCGTCATCGCCACGCCCGGTCGCCTCATCGACCTGATCGAACGCAAGGAGTTGCTGCTCGAGGATGTCCGCATGGTGGCGATCGACGAAGCCGATCAGATGGCCGACATGGGTTTCTTGCCGCAGGTGAGGCGGATCATGAGCGGGATATCGACCGATCACCAGACCTATCTCTTCTCGGCGACTCTCGACGGCCAGGTGGGAACGCTGGTTGCGGCTTACATGGATCAGCCCGCCCGTCACGACGCCGAGCCTGAGAACGAAGCGATCGAGACGATGGAGCATCGTTTCCTCAAGGTTCACCACATGGACAAGGTGCAAATGGCCGCTGCGATTGCCGCGTCGGCGGAGCGCACCTTGCTCTTCGTGCGCACCAAAGCCGAGTGCGATCGGGTGGCCAACAATCTCCGCGAGCTCGGGGTCGAGGCCCGGGCGATCCATGGTGATCTACACCAAAAGCAGCGTGACAAAGCCCTTGCCGGTTTCACCGATGGATCCAATCCCATCCTGGTTGCCACCAATGTTGCCGCACGCGGCCTTCACATCGATGACGTTGATGTTGTGGTTCACTATGACCCCCCGGACGACCCGAAGACATATCTGCACCGGTCGGGTCGCACCGCCCGCGCCGGGGAGTCCGGTCTTGTCGTCACCTTTGTCGAATGGGACCAGGTCAACGAGGTGCTCGGGATCCAGCGCAGGGCAGGTCTCAACGTGCCGATCATCAAGATGTTCTCCAACGACGAGCGGGTGGCCGACCTGACTGCCTGGAAGCCGGACCCCGAGCTTGCCCCTTTCAAAGGCAAACGCTCCCATCCAATGTCCGGCCGTCGTCGGCGCCGTCGCTGAAATCTGCGACCACCCGTTACCCTGCGCCCCCGCAAGCCAGATAGGAGCAGCCACATGGCCCAGTACGACGCACAGCCCGAGCTGACGATCGATCTCGACAAGACCTACTCGGCCAAGCTGGAAACCAACCATGGTGACATCGACATCGAATTCGATGCCGGCAAGTCACCGCTGACCGTCAACAATTTTGTGTTCCTGGCGAGGGATGGCTTCTACGACGGCGTCATCTTTCACCGGGTTATCAAGGGCTTCATGATCCAGGGTGGCGACCCGACAGGCACCGGGACCGGTGGGCCCGGCTACCGCTTTCGCGACGAGCTGGGGGGCCCCGGTCGCTACAGCCGCGGCACTGTGGCGATGGCCAACGCCGGCCCGAACACCAACGGTTCGCAGTTCTTCATCATGCATTCGGATTACGGGTTGCCGCACAACTACTCGATCTTCGGCCGGGTCACCGACGGTCTGGACGTCGTCGACAAGATTGCCAACACCCCGACCGGCCCCCAAGACCGCCCCGTCGATGACTGTGTCATCAACTCGGTGACCATCGCCGAGGGCTGACCTCTACCCGACACCGGAACGGGTGGGCTGAACCAGAGTCGACTCCTGCACCCGGGATTTCTACACTTCGGCGCGGTGAGTATCGACCACACCAACACTGAATCGGCCACTCGTGACCCGATCACGAGATGGCTGTTGATGGTTGCCGTGTTGATCGTGGCGATGGTTGTCATTGGTGGGTTTGTCAGGTTGTCGCGGGCCGGGTTGTCGATTGTCGAGTGGGACGTCGTAACAGGCGTGGTGCCACCGATCGGCGAGACCGCGTGGCAGGAGTCGTTTGCCGACTACCAGCTGACACCGGAGTACCAGCTAGTCAACGAGGGTATGAGCCTCGGCGAGTACCAACGGATCTTCTATTACGAGTGGGCCCACCGGCTCATCGGCCGCATCGTCGGGTTGCTCGTCATCGGCCCGCTGGTCTGGTTCCTGTGGAAGCGGCGGCTGACGCTGCGAAGCTCGATCAAGTACTGGGTGGTGGTTGCCCTGTTCGGGGTCCAGGGAGCAATCGGGTGGCTCATGGTTTCGAGCGGTCTGCGTGACCGGCCGGTAGTCAGCCATTTCCGTCTCACCGTCCACCTGCTCGCAGCTGTCGTGTTGCTGGGTCTGGTGCTTTGGATGGCGCTCGATCGAATCCGCCGGGTGAGACCCGACCTCTACGAGCCGCGACAGCAATCTGCGGGCACACGAACGCTCACCTGGGTGACGATGGGGGTGCTCGTCCTGCAACTTGCATACGGAGGTCTGGTGGCGGGTCTCAAGGCAGGTCACGTCTCCAACACATGGCCACTCATGTTCGGCAAGCTCGTCCCGGGCGGGTTGCTGTCGACATACGACCCGTGGTGGCGCAACCTCTACGAATCGCTCGCCTCGCATTGGTTCCACCGCTGGCTCGCCTTTGTCGTTGCCGGTCTGGCGGTTGCGCTGTACGTTCGGCTTCGTCGTGAACAGTCCGGAGCCCCGGCTCACCGGGGCTCCGTGTGGCTGCTCTCAGTGGTGGTCGCTCAGATCGTCCTCGGTGTTGTGGTGGTTCTGCTCGGTGTCCCCAAATGGTTTGCAGTAGCTCACCAGGGAATGGCGATGATCCTGTTCTCGATCCTGCTTGTGCTCGCTCACCAAGCTCAAACGACTCCTGTCGCGCAAAGCAATCGATCCAACGAACCTGAGCGGGTGTAACGGTCAGCTTGCCCTTCGGGCGCGGCGGGCGCGGTCACGGAGCCTGCGGCGCAGCCGGCGCCGGTCTCCTGAGCTCATGCCACCCCACACACCTTCTGTCTGGTTGGTGGCGAGTGCGTATTGGAGGCAGTCCTCCTGGACGGGGCAGAGCTGGCAGATCTTCTTCGCAACCATCGCGGCGGCTTCATCTTCGCCGGGTGGGAAGAACACATCGGTGTCCGCACCTGCGCAAGCAGCGTCGTCACGCCATTCGTGTTCCGGTTCCCAGACCTGTTCCTGATTGTCGATAGCTGTAACCATTCTTACACCCCCTTCTCGGGCGTAGTCACTCTCTGCAACGGCGAGGGATATGGCTGTATTCCCCAGACGTGAGAGCTGAATGCCGATAATCACTCGCAATCGTGCTGCGGTCAAGGGTTTTTCATCTGGTTTTCATATAGTTACTTTCATAGTACGGACCAATATGTCGTATCGGATGGGAAGTTGAGGCCGGATTGCGATTCACAGCCGATTACACCCAGGAGCTAGGGGATCTGGTTGATCGGATCGGAGTTCGGGGACGGTCGCTGGCCGACATGGTGCGTCTCGGGGTTCGTGTCCCGCCTGGGTTTGCCGTCAGCGACGTCGTCTGCAGACGCTTCTTGGAGACCGGCGACATCCCAGCGGACGCGTGGGGCGAGATCGCAGATGCCCTCACCAGGGCGGCCACCGAACTAGAGATGTCGGGTGTAGGACGACCGGTGTTGTTCTCGGTGCGAAGCAGCCCTCACCTGCCAATGCCGGGTGTGCTCAACTCCGCGCTCTACATCGGTGCTACAAAGTCGGTATTGGCCGACCTGGCCACGGCACGAGGCGAAGAATTGGCCGCACAGGCGAGGCTGGGCTTTCTCAAGTCCGTCGGCAGACTGCGGGGCCTTCCCCCCGTTCGGTACAGGGGCGTCGTGGCCGATCTCGTAGGACCCACCCCGGCCGAGTCGTGGACGTTCGAGCAGATAGCAACGATCGCCGACGCCTATCAGGCGCTCGTTGTCGATGAATCTCAGCGACCAATCCCAGACGATCTGCTGGGTCAGCTGCGGGAAGGGATCGAGGCCGTGTTTGCGTCGTGGGACTGGACAGAGGCCAGCAGGTTCCGTCGCCGCCGCGGCATAGACGACGATTCAGGCATGGGAATCGTCGTGCACCCGATGATCTTTGGTGAGGAGGCAATCGACTCGGGAGCCGGGACCATGTTCTCCCGTGACCCGCAAACCGGGGAGCCACCGGCGCAGGGGTTCTACTCACCGGGAGTGAGCCGTCCCCGTGCCGACTTCGATGATCCCGATCTCAGCGAGGTCCTCGAGGGCCCGTGTAGCGAGCTGACCGGGGTACTTGCCCGGCTGGAGTCAGAGTGGAGCGACCTCATCCGGCTCGACTTTGTGCGTGAGCGTGGGGAGAATTGGGTGATCGAGGCTCGTTCCGCCGAACGTGCCGCCCAAGCTGCGGTGCGTGTGGCCGTTGGGTTCGTCGACGAGGGCCTGCATAGCATCGACGACGCCCTGCTGAGTGTCGACCCCGAGCGGTTGGCGGGCATGCTCCATCCCTCTCTTATCGAAACTCCGGAGAGCCCGGCGCTCGTTCGCGGAGCGCCCTCATCGCCCGGAGCGGCCAGTGGCCCGGTGGTGTTCCGGGCGTCCGACGCCATTGACTCAGCCGAGGCCGGCTCGCCGGCAATCCTTGTTCTGCGCGAGTTACAGCCCGGGGACCTCGATGGAGTGGCCCGGGCCGCCGGGCTCCTGACCAGCCACGGCGGAGGCACGTCGCACGCGGCCGTGGCCGCTCGTGCGGCAGGCACTCCGTCGGTCACCGGAGTCGGGGAGCTATCGCCGGCCGGCGACCGGGTGAGGATGGGCGGGCGAGATGTGTCGGCAGGCGAGTGGATCACAATCGACGGGTCGACGGGTCTCGTGTATCCCGGCAGCCATTCGATCGCACAACCGCCGCCCCGGGGCTATCTCGTGCGTCTGTTGAAGTGGGCCGACCAGGCGCGTCATTTGGGGGTCTGGGCCAACGCCGACACCGCACTCGGCGCCGCGGCGGCGCGGGCGGCAGGCGCCGACGGTATCGGTCTGGCGAGGACCGAGTACATGTTCCAGGGCGAGCGATTGGACGTGGTTCGCCGCATCTTGCTGTCGGAGGGTGGCAGAGACCTGGCTGAAGCCCTCGAGCAGCTCGAAAATCTGCAGATCGGCGACTTCGAGGATCTGCTGGCGGCGATGGATGGCACGCCGGTGGTGGTGCGGCTGCTCGACCCGCCGGTGCACGAATTCCTCCCCTCACGTTTGGACATCGAACTCGAGATGGCCGAGCGCAGGTTGTCGGGGGAGCCGACTGAGGACCTCGAAGCGCTGGAAGCCGCCGTGGAAAAGTGGTCGGAAGTCAACCCGATGCTTGGGCTGCGTGGCGTCCGGCTGGCAGTAGTGATCCCCGAGATCTATCGAGTCCAGGTGCTCGCTGCATTGGAGGCGGTGCGGCGCAGGCTCGATGCCGATGGTGACCCGAGACTCAAGCTGATGATCCCCCTGGTGGGTTCGATCGAGGAGTTGCGGCTGGTACGCGACATGATCGAGGAGGAGGTTCACTCTGCGGGGCGGTTGCTCGAAATCTCCGTCGGTACGATGATCGAGCTGCCCCGGGCGGCGTTGATGGCAGGCGAGCTGGCGCTGGCGTCGGACTTCTTCTCATTTGGTACCAACGACCTGACCCAGACAACTATGGGTCTCAGCCGTGATGACGCCGAGGAAGCGTTCCTGCGTGCCTACATCGAGCAGGGCCTCATGCCGGCCAACCCGTTCGAGGAGATCGACCCGGTCGGGGTCGGCAGCCTGATGCGGCAGGCGATCGCAGCCGGTAGGGAAACACATCCCGGCCTCGAGATCGGAGTGTGCGGCGAGCACGGCGGCGACCCGGTGTCGATCGAGTACTTCCACAGATGGGGCATCGACTATGTCTCTTGCAGCCCACCACGCTTGCCCATAGCCAGATTGGCGGCTGCCCAGGCAGCGCTTCGGCACATGGACTCCGAAGGCTGAGGCCCAAGCCGCCCTCGCCCGGCCAGACCCCCGAGGTTTGGGAGAGGACAGGCGAGGCGTATCGGAAGCCGATACGTTGGCGAGGCAGGTGTGCCACGACATTCCTCTCCCCTTGGGAGAGGACAGGCCGAGGCGTATCGGAAGCCGATACGTTGGCGAGGCAGGTGAGGGGTTCTTTATTCCAACCTTGAATTCACAAGGCCCTCATCCCCCATCGCTTCGCTCGGGTACTTCTCCCGGAGGGAGAAGAATGCGTGGCTCATCCCCCATCGCTGCGCATCGTCACCGCAGGTGACGCCACTTCATCCCGGAGGGAGAAGAATGCCCTGGCTCACCCGCGTCCGGCAACGGATTTCGCGGATCCACAGAGATGGGGGGATCGCTGGTCGAACTACAGGTACTGGCCCGCTGGGCCGGGAATCTCGTCGCTCGCCGCTTCGAGGGCGCGACGGCGCCGCATTTCGTCGAGTTGCGCCGCAGCTGCTGCCTGCTGGCTGAACAGCGACGCCTGGATACCGTGGAATAGACCCTCGAGCCAGCCCACCAACTGAGCCTGAACAATCCGCAGCTCCGACTCTGAAGTGTCTTCCGTGTGCAGCGGCTGGAAGATGGATTCGAGCTCATCCTGAAGATCATCGCTCAATGACTCTCGCAACTGGGTGAGCGATCTCGTGTAGATCTCGGCAAGCCGCCGGCGGCCGTGCTCGTCGACCTCGGTCTGACGGACCTCTTCAAGCATCGCCCGGGTCATGGATGCAATGCGGATCAGTTTCGATGGTTCGGTGATGAACGTACCGCCGTCCTCTTCGGCTGCGGCCGGCTCCTCGTCCTCGACCACCTGTGCTTTAAGCGGCAATTCAGGTGGCCTCGCGGTGGTGCTGTCTTCTGGTGTCGTCATACCCCAATGATAAGCCCGACCGGGTGGTGGATTTCAGCGGCCCCGATCCGGTACGCTCCCTGAGTGAGTCTTGAATCAGATGTGCGGTTCGACGATGGGTTCGACGCGGCGGTTCCCAAGGCGCAGCGCTTTCGACGCACGCGTCTAGTCGCCAAGTGGATAGCCACGGCTGTCGGCGTGCTGGTGATCGTTGGCCTCTTGTTCATCTTCTGGCAAACGCGGCGACCCTTCCCAGACGTCTCGGGCCGGGTTGTCATCGACGGTCTCGACGGGGAGGTCGAGATCATCAGGGACGACAACGGTGTTCCCCACATCTACGCAACGTCGATACACGACTTGTTCCTCGCTCAAGGTTATGTCCACGCACAGGACCGGTTCTGGCAGATGGACACCTGGCGGCACATCGGCACGGGCCGGATCTCGGAGATGTTTGGTGAGGACCAGGTAGAGACGGACTCGTTCCTTCGGGCAATGGGTTGGGGAGAGCTCGCCGAGCGGCAGTATGACGCAGCCAGCGCGCTCGGGACCGAAGCCCTCGACGCTTACACCGCCGGGGTCAATGCATACATCTCCGACCGTTCACCTGCTGAGCTGGGCTTCGAGTACACCGTCCTCGAGCTGGTCAACCACGAGTACGACCCGGAGCCATGGCAGCCGACGGACTCGATCGTCTGGGGAAAGGTGATGGCGTGGGATCTGCGTGGCAACATGGACGACGAGATCGCCCGATCGATGATCCTCGACGATTTCACACCCGACGAGCTGGCCCTGTTGTATCCGGCTTACCCAGAGGAATACCCGGTAATTGTCAGAAACTCGCTGCCGCGGGTCGGCGGGGCGAGCCTGGCGCCTTTCCCGGTCAACGCTCTTCAGACGATAGGGGCCAACAGCCTCGAGAACGTGGCTCGGGTCGACGCAGTCACCGGGAACAGCGGACTTGGTGTCGGCTCAAACAGCTGGGTGATCGGCCCGGATCTAACCAGCACCGGGGCGGCGATCCTGGCCAATGACCCGCATCTCGGCATCCGCATGCCGTCGATCTGGTACCAGGTGTCACTGCATTGCCAGCCCAAGACATCTGGGTGCCCACTCGACGTTACGGGCTTCTCGTTTGCCGGCATGCCCGGCATCATCATCGGGCACAACGACCAGATCGCCTGGGGCTTCACCAACCTGGGACCCGACGTGATGGACCTCTACGTCGAGCGGATCAATCCCGATAACGAGTTCCAGTACCTATACGAGGGCGAATGGGTCGACATGGAGGTGACAACCGAGACCATCGAGGTGGCAGGAGGAGAACCGGCGACGGTGACGATTCGTAGGACCAGACACGGGCCGATCATCTCGGATGACTACGGGATCCTCGAGGATTTCACCGACAATGCCGGGATCCCGCTTCCCGACGAGTATGCAGTAGCCCTTCGCTGGACCGCGCTCGACGAGGGGCACGCCGTTGTGGATGCGGCATTGCAACTCAACCAGGCCCAGGACTTCGAGCAGTTCCGGGATGCTCTGCGGCTCTTCGACGTCCCCGCCCAGAACGTCGTGTATGCCGACCGGGATGGCAACATCGGATACCAGGCACCCGGGAAGATCCCGATTCGCGAGGGCTGGGACGGACGGGTTCCGGTACCGGGGTGGCGCAGTGAGTTCGAATGGTCGGGCTTTGTCCCCTTCGATGACCTGCCGTTCCTCCTCAATCCCGAGGAGGGGTACATCGTCACCGCCAACAACCCCGTCGTCGACGACTCGTACCCGTTCCTCATCACCACCGACTGGAATTACGGCGACCGGGCGGCTCGTATTGTCGAGATGATCGAAGCCGATCCGTCGATCGGTGTGACGGATGCCGCCGCCATGCAGCGCGACACCCACAATCCCCATGCCGCCCGTCTGGTTCCGTGGATGGTGGAGGTCGACCTCGGGAACGAGGACGACATCTATCGGGCCGCCCAGGAGGTGCTGGCCGATTGGGACATGGACAACGATGCCGACTCGGCGGGTGCGGCCGTGTTCGAAGCGGTGTGGAGCAACCTGCTGCGTCTCACCTTCCACGATGATCTAGTCGAGGACCTCTGGCCTCCCGGTGGTAGCCGATGGTCGTTGGCCGTAGCTGACATGCTGCCCCACCCCGAGCTGCGGTTCTGGGACGACCGATCGACCGTCGAGGTCGAGCACGGTGACCAGATCCTGCGCAGCGCCTTCATCGCCGGTGTTGACGAGCTGGTGGATCTGCTTGGCAGCGACCCCGAGTCGTGGGAGTGGGGCGACCTACATGGAGCGACATTCCGCAACGAGACGCTGGGCGAGTCCGGTGTCGGGCTGATCGAGGGCCGGTTCAACCGGGGCCCGTACCCGGTGGGTGGTGGCTCGGACATCGTCAATGCAGCCGGGTACTGGGCCGATGAGGGCTACGAAGTGTCCTGGCTCCCTTCGATGCGAATGATCATCGATCTCGGGAACCTGGAGAACTCACTCGCCATCCACACCACCGGCCAGTCCGGCCACGCCTACCACGGTCACTATCAGGACATGATCGAGGCTTGGGCGACGGGCGAACACTGGCCGATGTACTGGGATCGCACCGTGATCGAACGTCACGCCGAAGGGACACTCCGACTGGTCTCGCCGTGAGCCCACGATTCCGGGGGCGTTGGCGAGGCAGGTGAGCCAAGACACATTCTTGTCCCATTGCCTTCGGAGAGGACAGGCGAGGCGTATCGGAAGCCGATACGTTGGCGAGGCAGGTGTGCCATGACACATTCCTCTCCCTTGCTTTGGGAGAGGACAGGCGGGGCGTATCGGAAGCCGAGCGTCAGCGAGGCGGGTGTGCCATGACACATTCCTCTCCCTTTGGGAGAGGACAGCCGAGCGTCAGCGAGGCAGGTGGGGGGGTCTTGAATCTGGCTCGAATTCATAAGGCCCTCATCGCCCTCGCTGCGCTTGGGCACTTCTCCCGGAGGGAGAAGAATGCGTGGCTCCCGGAGGGAGAAGAATGTGTGGCGGGCTATGCGACCGTGAAGCCGATCTCGTGACGGCCGGTGGCCCCGTCGGGGGCGGGGCGGGTTTCGTCTGCGGTCTGGGTGTTGCCGTTACCGTCGGTGGCACGGACCCGGGCCCTGTGCTCACCGGCCGATGTGGCCACCTCGGCCCGCCACTGCACCCATGCCTTGCTGGACAGCGGTGTCGTCACTTCGGCTTCGACCCAGTCGCCGTCGTCGACCTGCACTTCGACTCGCTCGATGCCAAGGGTTGGCGCCCAGGCAACTCCGGCGATCACAACCGGGTCCTCGCTGACGGCCTCTCCATCACGGGGATGGTCGATCCTGGATTGGGTCTTTATGGGCCCTTCCTTTGCCCAGCCACGGGGAATCCAATAGCCGTCGACTCCGTCCCATGTGGTCAGCTCGATCTCTTCGATCCACTTGGTTGCCGACACATACCCGTACAGGCCGGGAACCACCAACCGGGCCGGGAACCCGTGGTTGGGTGGCAGCGGCTCGCCGTTCATCCCGATCGCCAGCAACGGGTCCCGACCGTCGTAGGCGAGCTCGAGCGGGAAGCCCGAGGTCCAGCCGTCGACGGAGCGGCTGAAGATCTGCTCGGCTCCGTCCTGGACCCCTGCCCGGTCGAGTAGCTCGACCAGCCGGACCCCGGTCCATTTGGCGTTGCCGACAAGATGACCGCCGACCTCGTTTGAGACACACGAAAGCGTTACATAGTCCTCGTAGAGCGACATGTTGGTGAGTTCCTCCAGGGTGAACTCGAGTGGGTTGTCGACCATCCCCGTGATTTTGAGCGTCCAGGTGTCCGGGTCGGGACGAGGCACGACGAGGGCAGTATCGATCCGGTAGAACTCGTTGTTGGGGATGATGATCGGCGCGAGATCGCTGATACCGGTGAACATCGACTCGGGCGGGGGAGCGGGGACGGTGAGATCGGCGGCAGGGAGCGACACGGCCTGTCGCACCTGTTCGGACCTGTTGATGATCAGCTGTCTGCCACCCAATCCGGCAACCGCAGCAACTGCGCCGACCCCGGCGGCCTGGGTTAGGAACCGGCGCCGTGACGTGTCATCTGCCAGCCCGTCGGTTGGAGTCTCCGTGGCGCCGAGCATGTAGCGAAGGAGCAGCGCCCCGGCGACGGAGGATGCCGCGATGGCGACGATCGTGAGCGGGAAATTGGAGCCGACCCCACCCCTCGCGGCCGCGATCCCGAGAACGGCGAAGACGCCGAATGCGGTCCAACCTACCCACGGTCGCTCGACCGACGCCCTGCCCACAAACCACCCGATCAGCACCCCGACGATGACGGTTCCGATGGCGAGCGCGCCTTTGTCGGCGGTGCCGAAGACGCTGATGGCGAATTCCTTGACAAACCCTGGCGACGAGTCGATGACGATGCCGCCAACCGAGGCGATGGCCGATGGCACCAGCGACGAGATGCCGGCGATTAGTTCGGTGAGCCCGAGGGCGAGTCCGGCCGACACGGCTCCGGCAAGCCCGGCACGGGATGTAGTCGTATTCATCATGAACGCACCATAAGACCCAGCATCTGACGGGTTTGTGAACACGCCATTACCAAACAATTAACACAGTACCGGGTAGCGGCGTCAGCTGTGTTTCTTGGCCACAAATGTCTGGAAATCAACGAGACTCCTCGTATTGATCACCCGGTCCTTGGTGACCCAACCCCGTCTGGCATTGGCCACACCCCATCTCAGGTTCTCAAACTCGGTGGTGTGATGGCTGTCTGTTGAGATGACAAACCTGAGCTCCTCGATCCCCCGCGCCTGTATGAGCAGTTCGGAGGGGAGGTCGAGCCGGTGGAGATGTCCGTTGATCTCGAGGGCGGTACCGCTGTCCGCCGCGGCCTCGAAGACCGCTCTGGCGTTGAGCTGAATCCCGGGCCGGTGGCCGATCCTTCTGCCGGTGAGATGTCCGATGGCGCTGACTGCCGGGTTTTGCATCGCCCGGATTACCCGGTTTGTCTGCTCCGATTCGGACAGGTCGAAGTGGGTGTGCACCGAGGCGACGCACCAGTCGAACCGCGCAAGGAACTCGGCGTCGTAGTCGACCGAGCCGTCGGGGGCGATGTTCAGCTCCGAGCCGCGCATGATCGTGAGCTCCGGGTATTCCTCGCGGAGCCGTTCGATCTCTACCTTCTCCCTGCCAATCTTCTCGCGGCTCAGCCCGTTGATCCGGAGGTCCTCGCCGTGTTCGGTCATGGCGATGTACTCGAGACCACGCCCGGCCGCGGCTTTGACCATGTCGTCGAGGCTGCTGCGGCCATCACCCGACCACGTTGAGTGCACATGGAGGTCGCCACGAATGTGGTCCAGCTCAACGAGCGAAGGAAGCGTCTCGAGGTCGACCTCCCCGATGCCCTCTCTCATCTCGGGTGGGATGTAGATGACGCCGAGGGCTTTGTAGACGGCCTTCTCCGTGCGGGACGCCACGACCCGCCCGCTCTCGGCATCTTCGAGCCCGTACTCGTTGAGCAGCAGGCCGCGGTCGATGGCTCGTTGACGAAGTTCGATGTTGTGCTGCTTCGATCCGGTGAAGTACAACATGGCTGCCCCGAACTGGCTCGGTTTGACCACCCTCAGGTCGATCTGAAGCCCGCGGGCGGTGAGTACTGCCGTCTTGGTTTCGCCGCGACTCATCACCTCGGACACGATCGGGAGCTCCACGAACGCATCCATGACTTTGTGAGCGTCGTTGCTGGCGGCCACAATGTCGACATCGGCGACCGACTCCCGGAAACGCCGCAGGGAACCGCAATACTGGGCCCGGGACACCGTGGGGAGTTCCTCGAGGGTTGCCACCAGTTCCTCAGCGACCGGAAGCGCCTCTGCGATGGGTGTACGCCGGTCCTTGCCGTGGAGCCCGAGCCTTTGGATCGCTGTTGCGATCTTCTCCTGTGACTTCGCTCCCAGGCCGGGCACGCCCTGCAGGGCATCGTCTGTGATTGCCTGTTCGAGCTGTTCAACGGATGTGATGCCGAGCCGGTCACGGAGAAGAACCACGGTCTTGGGGCCAAGCCCAGGGATACGGGTCAGCTCCATCACTTCCTGTGGGAACTTCTCACGGAGCGCCACTACACGGGCAATCTCGCCGGTGTCGATGTACTCCCGGATCTTTGCAGCTGTGCTCTTTCCTATGCCGGAGACCTCCACCAGCTGCGCTTCGGCCATCTCCTCGACTGGCTCGGTCACCGTCTGAACGGCGGCGACGGCCCGCTCGTAGGCACGGACACGAAAGGCCTGTTTGCTTCCCTCCTCCATCGTCATCAGGTCGACGAGCTCCTGGAGGGCCCTTGCGATCTCCTGGTTGCTTGGCATCTGTATTCCGTTCGCCGGTCTCAATGGTTGAACGTCGGTGGTTCAGTGTCAGTGGTTCAGTGTCAGTGGTTCGGTGTCAGTAGTTCGGTGTCAGTAGTTCAGTGTCGTGAATGCAACGAACACTACGAGCAGCATCGCCCCTTCGAAACGGCTCACCTTCTGGTCATGCCACGCGAACCACCCGGCGACCGTGATGACCGCCACCATGATGCCTATCGACGGTCGGGTGAGGTCGGTCAGGGTTCCTGGGCGGGCGACGGCTGCGGCTCCCGCCACCGCAAACGAGTTGAACAGGTTCGAGCCGAGGATGTTGCCGATGACCAGGTCCGACTCGTGCCTGCGAACAGCGGCGACGGTTGTTGCCAGTTCCGGAAGGCTCGTGCCCACACCGAGAAGTACCCCAAGGAAGGCTTCGCTCAGCCCGAACTCGGCCCCGAGGTCGAGTGCACCGTTCAGCAGCAGCCTGGCGGCAAACACAGTGATGGCAAGGGCCGCCGACCCGATTAGTAGTTCGCCCACCACCGAGTGTGCCACCTCATCCTCGCCGACCTCGATGATGCCGTCGGTGTCGCTGGACGACCAACGAATGAGCAGGACCACTGCTACGGTCATGCTTGCGAGCAGGACGATGCCCTCCAGACGACTGACGTCGTAGTCCCACAGCACGACGGCGAGTGCGGAGACCGACACCAGCATCAGCAGCCCTTCCCGGTACAGGATCCGTGTCCGGCTCCTGACCGGGGCTATCAATGCTGCCACGCCGAGCACGAGCGTGACGTTGGCAGCGTTGGACCCAGTTACGTTGGCCATAGCCACATCCATCCGGCCATCTACCGAGGCGATTGCGGAAACAAGCAGCTCCGGCAATGACGTGCCGAGGCCAACGATGAGAGCACCGATGAGGACGACGGACACGCCGAGGGATCGAGCCAGACGGACGGCGGATTCGACGAAGCGGTCGGAAGCGCCCATGAGCAGGATCAGGCCGACGACGACGTAGATGGACGGGAGCAGCAATCGTGGTCCTTGGAGGTGAGCGGTGATGGTAGCCGGACCGGCGCGGACCGCGGCTGGGCCTACGCTCCCACCTGATATCGTTTCTGCTATTCAGCCGAGGATTTATTGCCAGGTCATCCTGCCGACAATGACAGAAGACCAAATGGGCTGTGCCCGCGCTGAATTAACTAGGAGTTGAGGCATGGCGCCGGATACCGAACGAGTACACAACACATGGATCCACTCGGATCGCAGGATCCCGAAAGGGTTCGTGCGTCCGATCGTGCGGTTCACACAGCTGGAGGCGGCATCGGGGTCGGTGCTGCTCGTTGCGGCCGTCGTCGCCCTCATCTGGGCAAATGCACCGTTTGGCGAGAGCTACAAGGAGTTCTGGGAGACTCACCTGCAAATCGAGCTCGCCGGGTTTCACTTCGAAGAGTCACTCAAGCACATAGTCAACGATGCGTTGATGGCGATCTTCTTTTTTGTTGTCGGTCTCGAGATCAAGCGTGAGCTGGTTGTCGGTGAGTTGCGTGACCCGAAAAAGGCAGCCTTGCCTGCCATCGCTGCACTCGGCGGGATGATCGTCCCAGCATTGATTTACGTGATGTTCGTTGCCGGCGAGGGCGGTGAGGCGACCAGGGGCTGGGCTATCCCGATGGCCACCGACATCGCCTTCTCCGTGGGTGTCATCTCGCTGCTCGGCCGGCGGGTGTCTACCGGAGCGAAGCTGTTCCTGCTGGCGCTTGCTATCGCAGACGACATCGGTGCAATCATGGTCATTGCCATCTTCTACACGACCGATCTCTCGATGATGTGGCTGGCCCTTGGGCTGCTGGGTCTGGTCGGGGTCTACCTGGCACAGCGGGCCGGCATCCGGTCGATGCTTTTCTATTGGGTCACAGGCATCGTCATCTGGTTCTTCATCTTCGAATCGGGTGTCCACGCCACGCTTGCTGGTGTTGCACTGGGTCTATTGACACCGGTGTTCCCGCTCTACTCGGAGGATGAGTACCAGCGGCGCACAAGCTGGATTCAGGGACGGTTCGAGATGAACCGGTCGGCGCCCAACCACCGGGAGCGTCTTGACTACGACGCCATGCAGATGGTCGCCGTCGCCAGCGAGTCGGTTGCCCCACTAGACCGTCTCGAGCACCAGCTCACGCCGTGGTCCTCGTTCTTGGTTGTACCTCTCTTTGCGCTCGCCAACGCCGGCGTCCGGTTCGCCGACTTCGAGAACGGCATCACCGATGCGTTGACAAGCCCGATCACCCTGGGTGTCGGGCTCGGCCTGTTGGTCGGAAAGCTGGTGGGGGTCAGCGTCGCCACCTGGATCGCTGTACGTGCCGGTATCGGCAAGCTGCCGTCACGCACCGGCTGGCGGCAGATCGTAGGTCTGGCGTCTCTTGCTGGTATCGGGTTCACCGTCTCGATGTTTGTCACCGAGTTGGCATTCGACACGGCCGCCCTAGCGGACTCGGCCAAGGTTGGCATTTTCCTGGGGTCCGGCATCGCCGGCATCATCGGAACGGTGCTCCTTCGGCGGGGCAGCTCGACCGGTGGGCAATCAGTCGAGGTGGACCACGAGCCGGACGAGGCTATGGCCTGAGCCACGGCCCAAACGGAAACCCATCGAGAGCGCGTTGCGGGGCCCTCTCACTGTTTGCCGGGAGGGTCAGCAGCGCTGAGGCCCCGCGTCGAACGGTTGACCGAACTCCCGTTCACCCTCTAGCTCACCGTGGCATGAGAACTCCTGCGCGTCGATACGTGGCAGAGAAAACCGGTCAGCGACGAGCGTAAACCCCGAAATCGGCGGCGAGTGGGATCATCCCGAACTGTCCTTGGTGGACCGATCGCCGAGCAAGGCCTGAATGTCGGTTTCGAGTGGAGGAAGATCCCGCTCGATGGTGCTCCAGATGATGTCGAGGTCGATCCGCCAGTACTCGTGCACCAGGACGTTGCGTTGACCCTTGGGCAGATGGGGCGGCAGGGATGGGAGGCGGCGATAGGTCTCGTTCGAGAGGGCGCCGAGCGCTTCCCCGATCACGGTCAGACAGCGAAGGACAGCATCTCGGGTTTTGTCGTCGTCGAGCGATGATCGCCCGGTCCTGCAGTAACGGTGGGTCCGACTGACAGCATCGAGCACGTGGAGGAGCCGCCTACGGTCGGCAGCGTTCACAGAGCCAACGCCTCTGACAGAACCTCCTCACGAACTTCGCCATCGAGTCCCGAGATGGTTACCACGTCGACCGGCATTCCGAGCAGGTCTTCGAGGTCGGCGCGCATCGCCGCAAGATCAAACAGCGTGCGTCCTTGTCCCAGGTCGATGACGATGTCGATGTCGCTGTCTTCTCTAGCCTCTCCTCTTGCTACCGAGCCGAAGAGGAGAGGTCTCGAGCCACCGTGGTCGGAGATGAGCCGTCGGATCTCGGCCCGATTGTGTAGAACGCGGTTGAGCGCCGTTGATTGGATGGCACGGCTCGCCCCGGTTTCGAGATAGTTCTCCAAGGCGGCGGTGACGACCGACGTGAGCGACGGCTTGGCCGGTTGGGCCATGCGGAAGCGCTCGACCTCTTTGTCGAGGCCATCAGACAGAGTGATCGTCGCTCGACGCATGGCGCGATTGTAGCACCACTTGGTGAAAGTGGTGCGCGTCGGTGCTCGGCCGACATGAGGTCAGCACGAACCGGCCGCTCGCCTGCTGTGTAGCCTTGCGGTGACCGATGGCATACCCAGAACTGGAGACTTCGTGGAGACGGATCGAGAGCGTTCAGATCGGCACGAGCGGGAACGTAAGGAAGAGAACGAGCGGTACGAGAAGGAACGCAAGGAAGAGCGCGAGAAGGCAACCCGCGAACGCAAGGAAGAACACGAGCGCCACGAGCAGGAACGGCGACAGGAATAGCCGCGCCGTCCTCGGCGGAGTGACCGCCGTATACGTTCGTGCGGACACGCTGTCGGCTATGCGACACGAGGTCCGCAAGAAGCTAGTAGGCCTACAGCTTGAGCACCACCGGTTCTGCCCTGAGCTTGTCCGCCAGGTCGGTGCGGCCGCTGGTTGCGATACGGTCGGCCAGGCCGACCCTGACGAACGGGTCGAGGTCACTCGCCATGGGCTGGATCGCTTCAAAGGCGCCATCGTTGTTCGCCATCGCTGCGGCGAGCAGACCCACCCGGACGGCCTCTGTGATCGCGCCACCCGCGGCAAGGTAAGCGGCACAGAAATCCGCGACTAATGCTGATGGATAGGTCCTGATGAGTGGCTCGAAGAAGCCCCCAACGCTGTCCTTGAGCGTGAGCGGCAGCAACAGCTCGAGCGCCGAGACGCCGAATCCGTCGCTGAGACAGGTGATCAGATCCGGCCAGTTGGTGAACGCAGCGGGATCGGCCTCGAGCAACGCGAACGCCTCCGCAACAGCCTTTTCGGCCTCACCGACGTTTGCATAGGCGCGTATCAGGTAGTCCCGATAGACCATCCTGTTGTGCTCGATGGTGACTGCAAGGGGTCCGGACGTGCGGTCGGCGTATTCCTCGGCGACTGTCAGGAATTCCTCCGGGTTGCCCAGCCGCTCGCTTGCCTTGGTGAGAATACCCAACGCAGTATCGTCGCCGGGGAGAAGCTCGAGCGCTTCCCGGGCGGTGTCAAAAGCTGTGCGGTTCTCGGTCATCTCCAGGTAGCGGTCGGCGATCAGCCCCTTCACCTGTCCTCTGGTCATGTCGTTGTCTGCGCCCTCGAGGCTCTCCTCCAGCAGGGAGATGGCTCGCTCGGGGGTTTCATCTGCGTAGCTGAGAGAACGGGCGAGGTGGATAGCCGACCTGGCGTCGCCCTCAGCATCGTGCTGGGCTTCTGCGATCTCCAGGTTTCGTTGTGCTTTGTTCCTGGCGGCGACGACGTCGTGGGCATAGCCGTGATGGTCGATCCGCATTTGCCCCAGCCGATGTCCGTTGAGGGGGCGGGTCTCGCCGACGTGGTGCACGGCCTCGTGCAGAGCGCCGCGGAACTCGGTTCCCGACCCATGAAACAGCCGGATGGTGGTGAAGCGATACAACTCGCTGCCGTCGGACTCGAGGTTGGTGATCTCGATGTTGAACGAGGCGTGCTCGGCGGCGTAGGTGGCCAGATACCTGCGCGCCTCGTCTGGGTTGGGGCACACGAGCCGCTCGTCGGCATCGATCCACAGGACGTAGCGGGCGTCCCGGCACTGCTCTAGGACCTCGTTGCGGGCGGCACCGAAATCGTTCGTCCATTCCCTTTCGATCACGTTGGCGCCGAGCTCGCGGGCGAGCTCGATCGTGCCATCGACACTGCCGGTGTCGCAGACCTCGACCCTATCTACGACTCCGTCGAGCGAGGCGAGACATCCGGGCAGCATCTCCACCTCGTCACGCACGATAAGAGCGGCAACCACAAGTGGCCGTTCGACGGCCGGTTCTGTGACCAGACGGCCGACACAGGTCGTTGAGTGAGACGCGAGCGCCCCTGCAGCAACGGTGAACGTGAACTCACCCGAATTGATGGAGGCGAACGGATCGGCCACCGGATGACTCAGCAGCTTCATGAGGTCGCCGGCGTTGCCTGCGACACAGGCCGGTCGTATGCGTATAGCGATCTTGGACTCGGCGGGAACGGGGAGTTGGTCGAGGTGACGTTGCGCAGCTTTGTCGGCGGGTAGCGATCCGATGAAGTGGTCCATGCCCGGGTCGTTTGAGTACGGCACCACATAGCGGCTCCCGGCCTGGAGCTCCCTCTCTAGGGCCACGACTCCTTTCGCCGTTATCGTGACGTCGTCGTGCATGAGCACCGTCGGTTCGTCCGGCAGTAGGCTCAATGCGGATCTGATCCCGGCGCCGCCGTGTTCTGAGACGGCGGTTACGCCGGGGAGGGACGCAACTGCATCACGGCCTACGGGCGACGCCGCCACGGCCAGTACTTGGTGGCCGCTTCCTGCGAGCTTGTGGGCGCGTCGAACCGTGTTCTTGGTTCTCTGGCTCGGGCCGTACGCCAGGATGACGACATGCATTGAGGCTCCTTCAGGACTACGCCTCTAGCCAGTCGGCACGTGAGCATCGGAATCAAGAGAAGGGCGGCGTGGCCGCCCCTCTCCTGGTAGTTGTTCTCTCTTGTCGGTGTTAGCCGAGGAGGGAGAGGACGGTTGCGGGTACCTGGTTGGCCTGAGCCAGCATGGCGGTACCGGCCTGGACCATGATCTGATGCCGGGTGAACGACACCATCTCGGCGGCCATATCCGTGTCCCTGACCCGGGACTCCGAAGCCGACAGGTTCTCAACCGCGACACTCAGGTTCGCCACCGTGTGCTCCAGACGATTCTGGGTAGCACCAAGAGTCGACCTCGTCGAAGACACCACACCGATAGCAGCGTCGATTGTGGTGATCGCCGCATTGGCGGCGGTATCGACGTTGACTGTCGACAGGCTGGTGCCGAAGACGTCACCCGCCGCGAGGGCCAGGTCGGAGCTGATCGCGAGGGTCTGACCGGCACCTGAGCCGACATGGAACGTCAGGGCAGCACCTGTCCCGGAGTAGTCCTGGAAGACCTTGTTCCCTGCAAAGGTGCTGTTGGCGCCGATGGCGGTGATCTCGGCAAGCAGCTGGGTCACTTCGGCCTGCTGGGCTACACCATCGGTGGTAGCAGTGTTGGCTGCATCAACAGCCAGCTCCCGCATCCGCTGCAAAATCGAATGCACCTCATTGAGAGCACCCTCAGCAG
>Ga0214472_10000201_pt1 | contig 81154 bp, 75 predicted proteins | sample RVTome_6_FD_207662 | JGI IMG/M metagenome (GOLD analysis project Ga0214472, IMG submission 207662) | Soil microbial communities from uranium-contaminated site in the Upper Colorado River Basin, Wyoming, United States - RVT140D175 | ecosystem: Environmental > Terrestrial > Soil > Contaminated >...
ATGGGGCTGGCGGTCAACTGGACCGCCGCGGCCCTTCTGGCTCTCGCCAGTGCTTTCTATGTCTTTGTCTACACCATGTGGCTGAAACGCCGTACGCCGCAGAATATTGTCATCGGTGGTGCTGCCGGTGCTTTCCCGCCGATGATCGGCTGGGCTGCGGTGACCGGTTCCGTCGACCTCCAGTCCGCAGTGCTGTTCCTGATCATCTTCATGTGGACGCCGCCGCATTTTTGGGCGCTGGCTCTGTTCCGTGAAGGCGATTATGCCAAGGCCGGGGTTCCCATGATGCCGGTCGTGGCCGGGGTGGAGTCGACCAAGCGACAGATGCTGTTGTACACGGTCCTTCTCGTGCCGATTACGCTGTTGCCCAGTTTTCTGGGGACAGCTGGCCCGCTTTATGGCGTCGCTGCTGCGCTGCTGGGACTGCGTTTCCTTCAACTTGCCGTTCGGGTTCTGCGCGACGACACCGTCAGCCCTGCAAAATCCATGTTCGGCTATTCGATCGTCTATCTCTTCGCACTCTTCGCCATTCTGATGCTCGACCGGGCGCCGGGTGTTCTGTCGAACTTCGGGTTGACGGATCTTCTTGTCCCGGGGCTAGGGGGATGACGACGATGACTGAGAAAAAAGAGCGCAGCGATGTGCAGCGGCGCCAGCGCAACAAGAACTGGGCGGTTCTGGCCGCCTTGGTTGCCTTTTTCGTACTGATCTATTTTGTTTCCATCGTCCGTATGGGGATGACCGGTGACTGACAGGAAACCGCAAACCCCCTCCAGGAACACACGCCTCGCGCTGATCCTGGCTGTTGTCGTGTGTGGAATGGTGGGCTTTTCCTTCGCGATGGTGCCGCTTTACAGCCTTTTCTGCCAGGTCACAGGCTGGGGCGGGACGACGCAGATGGCCGAGCAGGCACCCGCAGTCGTCAGCGATCGGGTGATTACCGTGCGCTTCAACGCCGATGTGAACGACAAACTGCCCTGGACATTCGGGCCGGTGGTGCGTGAGGTGAAGGTCAAGGTCGGTGAAAGCCGGCTGGCCTTCTTTCGTGCCAGTAATGTTGGAGAACAGGCCGTCACGGGAACGGCGGCCTTCAATGTAACGCCCCTGAAAGCCGGTCAGTATTTCAACAAGATCGCATGCTTCTGTTTTACCGAACAGCGCCTGCAGCCCGGCGAAACCATTGATATGCCAGTCAGTTTTTTCGTTGACCCCGCGATTCTCGCGGATCCGAACCTGGATGAGGTTAATACCATTACCTTGTCATACACCTTTTTCCGCGATCTTGACGATTGGGTCGAGCCCGCAGATGAAGTACTGAAGACGACAGAAAACCATGTGGGTGCCGGATCGCGGTCCGGTACCAGAGTAAATTAGTAGAGACCTAGACGTTTCGCTTAACGAACGCCGTGACTTGTGATCGGCGTGAGGTGCTAAGAGGAAGATCATGAGCGCAGCCCACGAACAGCAACACCCTTACCATCTGGTCGATCCGAGCCCCTGGCCATTGATCGGATCTCTTTCCGCGGGCACGCTGGCCGTCGGGCTGGTGCTTCTGATGCATGACATCACACCCTGGCTCGTTGCCGTGGGCTTCGCCATGGTGCTCGTCACCATGTTCGGCTGGTGGAGCCAGGTTGTCAAAGAGGCCACTTTCCAGGGCCATCACACACCGATTGTTCAAATCGGTCTGCGCTATGGGATGATCCTGTTTATTGCGTCAGAGGTTATGTTCTTCGCCGCATTCTTCTGGGCCTATTTCGATGCCTCGCTCTTTCCGAAGGAAGCGACAGGCTTTCAGTGGCCACCGGTCGGCGTCGAGACCTTCGAAGCCTTTGACCTGCCGTTCCTCAATACGCTTATTCTGCTGCTTTCCGGCTGTACCGTGACCTGGGCGCATCACGCGCTGCAGCAGGGCGACCGGCGCGGATTGCTCACCGGTCTGGGAATTACCGTTGTGCTCGGTGTGTTCTTCACCAGCCTGCAGGCTTTCGAGTACAGCCATGCAGCGTTCAGCTTTACCGACGGTATCTATCCCTCGACCTTTTTCATGGCGACAGGCTTTCACGGTTTCCATGTGATCATCGGCACGATCTTTCTGGCCGTCTGTTGGATTCGCGCCGCGAAGGGGCATTTCACGCCGGACCACCACTTTGGCTTCGAGGCTGCCGCCTGGTACTGGCACTTTGTCGACGTCGTGTGGCTGTTCCTGTTCGTCTGCGTCTACTGGTGGGGCGGCTGATAACGGGATGTCTCTGCGGGCCGAAGTCGAGCATGGCTTCGCTTCGGCCTTTGCGGAGCTCTTGATCATAGCGAGAGAGTCATATGGCGGACGATAAAGACTACGGATCGCCATCACCCTTTGTGACCGGGCTTTCCTGCCGTTGTCCGCGCTGTGGCCAGGGGAGACTTTTTGATGGCTTCCTGAAAACTGTCAAGAACTGTCCGGTTTGCGGGGCCGATCTGCAAAAGGCGGACAGTGGCGACGGCCCTGCCGTCTTTATTATTTTTATCCTTGGTTTTCTGGTTGTTCCGCTCGCCCTGCTGCTTGAAGCCAAGGTGGAGCCGCCCATGTGGGTCCACCTTGCGATCTGGCCGGCGGTTATTCTGGGCGGGTCGATCGGTTTGCTCCAGCCGCTCAAAGGGCTGATGATCGCCTTGCAGTTCCGGCATAAGGCCAGCGATTCCGGCAGCATCGACTACGATTGAGTTTCATTATGTCAGCACCAGAGTCCTACCCGACCGGTAAGCGCCGGTTTCGGCCCAGTTTCTGGGCCACAGTCGTTACAGTCCCGACACTCGCCATTTTGCTTGGGCTGGGGATATGGCAGGTCCAGCGCCTGGAATGGAAGCGCGAGCAGATCGAGTTGCGGCAGGAACGGGCGCAGGCCCCTGCCGCTCCGATTGCCGATGTGCTGGCGGCTCCGGCAGGCAAGGAATTCGTCCATGTCGCAGTTACCGGGCGGTTCCTTCATGACAAGGAACTCTATCTGGCGGCGCGCTCGCGAAACGGTAATGTCGGACAGCATATCGTAACCCCCTTTGTTATGCCCGACGGCAGAATTCTGCTCATCGACCGGGGCTGGGTCCCCAGCGAGAAGCGCGATCCGGCGACCCGGGCCGAAGCCCAGATCGCCGGTGAGATCACCCTTGATGGTCTGGTTCGTTTTGGCGGCTGGAAAGGGTATGATTTCATTCGTCCGGACAATGACCCGGTCAAGAACTTCTGGTTTTATGTCGATTTTGCCGCCATGACGGCAGCGACCGGTCTGGAAAATGTTGTCTCGACGGCTTATCTGGATGCTGGACCGGCGGTAAACCCTGGCGGTTTTCCGATTGGCGGACAGACCCGGATTACCCTGCGCAACGATCATTTTGCCTACGCGCTGACCTGGTTCGCGATGGCTGTCATCCTGATGGCGGTATACTTCATCTACCATTACCGGTCGGACGAGGAAAAGTGAGCCTTCGTCATCCGAGCCATCGTCCGGAAACTCAAATAAGTTCCATGATATCGCGAGCTGGAGTCGATAGATGTCTGCTTATGAAAACCTGGAAAATCGTTTCCGCCGTCTGAACGCGCTGAGCGAAGCGGCGGGTATGCTGCACTGGGATATGTCGACCATGATGCCGTCCGGGGGTGCCCGCGCTCGGACCGAACAGCTGGCCGTGCTCAGCGTGACCTGTCATGAACTGCTTGTCGATGCGGCGATGCCCGAACTGTTCGAGGCCGCCACGCCGGAAGTCGACAAGACGGATAATCCCTGGATAAAGGCAAACCTGCATGAGATGCGCCGCCGTTGGCGCCATGCCACGGCGTTGGACTCCCGGCTGGTCGAAGCCATGACCAAAGCCGGCAAGAACTGCGAGATGATCTGGCGTGACGCGCGCCCGAAGGGTGATTTCGCCGCTGTTCTGCCGGCTTTGACCGAAGTCCTGAAGCTGTCGAGAGAAGCGGCGGCCGCTAAGGCCGAGGCCTTCGGGTGTTCGCGTTATGATGCACTTCTGGATCAATACGAACCCGGTGGAAACTCTGAGAGAATTGACCTGATCTTTGATGATCTTGCCGGTTTTCTACCCGACTTTCTGTCGAACGTTCTCGACCGGCAGGCTCAGAAAAAGCAGCCTATGGCAATCCAGGGGCCCTTTGCTCTGGAATCACAGGAAGCGCTGGCCCGCCGACTGATGCAGGCGGTTGGCTTCAATTTCGAGCACGGCCGGCTGGATGTCAGTCTTCATCCCTTTTGCGGCGGTGTGCCCGACGATGTGCGGATTACCACGCGATACGACGAAGAGGATTTCATGACCTCCCTGATGGGGGTGCTGCATGAAACCGGACATGCGCTCTACGAGCGCGGCCTGCCGCAGGAATGGCGCTTGCAGCCGGTGGGGGAGGCCCGTGGGATGGCGGTGCATGAGAGCCAGTCGTTGCTGATGGAGATGCAGGCCTGCCGCAGCGCTGAATTCGTGAACTTCGTGGCGCCTCTGGCGCGTGCGGCTTTCAGGGGGGAGGGGCCTGAATGGGCGCCGGATAACATGCTGGCGCTCTACAATCAGGTGAAGCCCGATTTCATCCGGGTCGATGCCGATGAAGTCACCTACCCGGCCCATGTGATCCTGCGATACCGGCTGGAAAAGGCTCTGATCGCAGATGAAATGCAGTTGGCCGATCTTCCGGCCGCCTGGAACGAGGGTCTGCAGGGATTGCTCGGCATTACGCCGCCTGACGACCGGTTGGGCTGCATGCAGGATATCCACTGGTACGATGGCGCCTGGGGTTATTTCCCCACCTATACGCTCGGCGCCATGACCGCGGCCCAGCTTTTTGCCGCCGCCAGGAAAGCGGAGCCGGAGATTCTGGCGGATATCGAGCGGGGTGATTTCAGCCGCCTGATGCGTTGGCTGGGCACAAATGTGCACAGCAAGGGATCGTTGCTCAGTTCCGATGAACTGCTTGAGCAGGCAACCGGCCAGCCCCTCAATGCGGAAGTTTTCAAGTCCCATCTGAAAAGCCGGTATCTGAACTGACGCCGGAGCCGGATTTGTCTGATGTCCTCAAGCCAGTGATTTGCGGTCCTTGTCATGACGGGAGAGGGCGAGGCTTGCTGAGGGCTCAGGTGGCGTCTAGATTATCGCCTGATCTATAGAGTAATTGCCGATGATGTATCGATCCACGCGGGGGAATGCCCCGGTCCTGAAGTTCGACGATGTGCTGCTTGCAGGGCTGGCGCGCGATGGCGGGCTCTATCTGCCGGAAACCTGGCCCAGCTTTTCGCCGAAGGAGATCCGTTCTTTCGCCGGGATGAGCTATCCGGATCTGGCCCTTCAGATCATCCGCCCCTTTGTCGGCGATTGTATTCCCGAGGCCGATCTGAAGGCCCTGGTTGACGATGCCTACGCCAACTTCGGGCATGCGGCGGTTGCGCCGCTGAAACAACTCGATTCCAGTCTTTGGGTCATGGAGCTGTTTCACGGTCCGACCCTGGCGTTCAAGGATTTCGCGCTCCAGCTTCTGGGGCGGCTGTTCGATTACATTCTGACCCGGCGCGGCGAACGGGTAACGATCGTGGGCGCCACGTCCGGCGACACCGGCTCCGCCGCCATCGAGGCCTGTCGGGATCGCTCCCAGATCGACATTTTCATTCTGCATCCTAAGGGCCGGGTCTCCGAAGTTCAGCGGCGCCAGATGACCACGGTCCAGGCTGCGAATGTCTATAACATCGCTTTGGACGGCACGTTCGATGATTGCCAGGACGCGGTCAAAGCCATGTTCAACGATAGCGAATTCCGCGACCGGGTATCGTTGTCGGCGGTTAACTCGATCAACTGGGCCCGCATCATGGCGCAGATCGTCTATTACTTTGCCGCGGGCGTGGCGCTTGGCGCACCGGACCGGCCGATCGGCTTTTCCGTGCCGACCGGAAATTTCGGCAATGTCTTTGCCGCCTATGCCGCCGGCCGCATGGGGCTGCCGGTCTCGCAGCTGGTCGTCGGATCGAACCGCAACGATATTCTGACGCGGTTCTTTGAGACCGGTTCGATGAACATGCTGCCGGTCGAGCCGAGCCTGTCACCCTCGATGGATATTCAGGTCTCCAGCAATTTCGAGCGGCTTCTGTTCGATCTTCTGGACCAGGATGGTGATGCCGTAACCGAGACGCTGTCGTCGTTCCGAAAATCCGGTGTGTTTACGCTGGCCCCCGATCGCCTGCAGCGGGTCCGGCGCCTGTTCGACGGCTTCCGTCTCGACGATGAGGCGACGCTTGCAGAAATTGCCCGCGTTTACCGTATGACCGGTGAAGTGATCGATCCGCATTCGGCGATCGGCATTGCCGCCGCCCGCGCCAGACGAAGAGAGGATGTTCCGGTCATGGTGGCCATGGCGACGGCTCATCCGGCGAAATTCCCCGATGCGGTTGAGCGCGCCTGCGGCGTTCGACCGGAACTGCCGGACGCGCTGTCCGATCTTTATGAACGTGAGGAGCGTTTGATCAATTTGCCGAATGACCTGAACCAATTGAAGTCCTACGTCGAGAGCAATCGCTGGCCTTCCAACAAGGGTTCCGCCGTGGCGGCGGAGCGGTCCGCATGACCGTGGAAGTCTCCACCCTGTCAAACGGCTTGCGGGTTGCAACCGATCGGATCGATACCGTTGAGACAGCGTCGCTCGGCGCCTGGATCGGTGTCGGGACACGTCACGAGCCTGCGGCCGTCAACGGGGTCGCCCATATGCTCGAGCATATGGCGTTCAAGGGAACAAAGCGGCGTTCGGCCTATGCCATCGCGCAGGAGATCGAAGCTGTAGGCGGGCATCTGAACGCCTATACCAGCCGGGAGAACACCGCTTTCTATGCCCGTGTGCTGGCGGACGATGTTCCTCTGGCCGTTGATATTATCGGCGACATTCTACAAGCCTCGACCTTTGACCAGGACGAGCTCAAGCGTGAACGCGCGGTGGTGTTGCAGGAGATCGGGCAGGCGGAAGACACGCCTGACGACATCATCTTCGACCACTTTCAGGAAACCGCTTATCCCAGTCAGGCCCTGGGACGGCCGGTGCTTGGCACCAGCGAGATCGTCGGCGGGTTTCAGCGCGATACCCTGCGTGATTACATGACCAGGCACTATGGCGCGCAAAACATGGTCATCGCCGCCGCCGGCAAGGTCGATCATCGTAAATTCGTGGATCTGGTCGAAAACCATTTCGCAGGTCTGGCGCCGGGTACTGCATTGCAGGAAGAAGCGGCTGACTACCAGGGCGGCGACTACCGGGAAAGCCGGGATCTGGAGCAGGTGCATTTCCTGCTTGGCTTCCGCGGCGTCGATTATCATGCGCCCGACTACTATACCGCACTGTTGCTTTCGACGCTCTTCGGCGGAGGTATGTCATCCCGGTTGTTTCAGGAAATCCGGGAGAAACGTGGTCTGGTCTACTCTATCTATTCCTTCGCGTCGTCCTATAGCGATGATGGAATCTTCGGGATTTATGCCGGCACCGGCCAGGATGAGGCGGCGGAAATGGTTCCGGTGATCTGTGATGAGCTGCTCAAGCTCTGTGACGGTGTCGGCGAGGAAGAGGTCTCGCGCGCGGCGGCGCAGCTCAAAGCCTCGATCCTGATGAGCCAGGAGAGCAGTGGATCGCGCTGCGAGCAGCTTGCGCAGCAGCTTCTGGTCTACGGACGCCCGGTCACAAACGCTGAGATCGTTGAAAAAATCTCGGAGGTGGACAGAATTGGGGTTGCAGATCTGGCACGGCGTATTGCGGCTTCGGCACCGACCTGTGCGGTCATGGGTCCGATCGGCGAAGTTGCGACGCTCGATCAAATCGTGAAGCATCTGAGGTAATCGGCTGTGTTGTTGTCGAACTTCCGCTCTCAGGATGCGAAGTCTCTACGGTTGATCAATCAACGGGTCTATCTGCGGGCGCCGCAATCGAGCGATTGGCGGGCGTGGGCCGATGTCCGCGCGCAAAGCCGAGATTTCCTGACACCCTGGGAGCCGACCTGGTCTTACGATGCGCTCACCCGAGGCGCCTTCCGCCGCCGCCTGCGTCAGTATGCGACCGATTGGCGGCAGGCCGCAGGATACAGCTTTTTTGTGTTTCGCGGCGAAGATCATGCCCTGATGGGCGGCATAACCCTGTCGAATCTGCGCCGGGGCGTGGCTCAATCGGTCAGCCTGGGCTATTGGATTGGACAGCGTCACGCCCGCCAGGGTTTCATGAGCGAGGCCCTGGTGGCCGTGCTGGACTATGGGTTCGACGAACTGAGCCTGCATCGCATTGAGGCGGCCTGCCTGCCGAGCAATGACGCAAGCCAGGCTTTGTTGCGAAAGGTCGGATTCTCCGAAGAGGGCTACGCGCGGAAATATCTGCGGATCAATGCGCAGTGGCAGGATCATGTGTTGTTTGCCGTCCTGCGTGACGACCAGCGTCCGCACAGCCGTGCCGCGGTCGATTGGGAGAGCTGAGCGTCTGCCGCAGATCAGGCGTGACCGGCTTCGCCCGACAGCATTGAAACATCGATCCCGAGCTTGCCGATGGCGCGCTCCCACTTGTTGTCGAGATCGTTGTCGAAGATCAGTTCCTCGTCGGCGGTGGCGTGCAGCCAGCCGTTGGCCTGCATCTCGTTATCCAGCTGTCCGGGGCCCCAGCCCGCGTAACCCAGCGCCAACAGACTGCGGCGGGGGCCACTGCCGCTGGCCATGTCCTTCAGGATGTCGATGGTCGCCGTCAAGGCGATGGAATCATCGACCTTCAGGCTGGAGTCCTGGACATAATCTCCGGAATGCAGGACGAATCCCCGTGCTGATTCGACGGGGCCACCGAAATGCACCTTGATCTCGTCCGACGCGTTGCCGCTGGCCACCCCCAGCTGATCCAGCAGGTCGGGGAAGGTGATGGCGCCGACCAGGCGGTTGATCACCAGGCCCATGGCGCCATTCTCGTTATGCGCGCAAACATAGACCACAGTTCGCGTAAATCGCGGGTCCATCATCTGTGGCATGGCGATGAGCAGTTGGCCTGTCAGGTATGTCTCGTCGGCTGCTTGACTCATTGATCCTTGGAAATCCGTTAACATCAGGATGCGGTCGCAGATTGCATCAGGCGCGGTTCATCGCTCATGTGACAATTGTTCGCGGCGGCAAACAGGCAACAACACGATAATGTTACGCGTGCACAATCTCTAACCACACCTATATTATCTCACATGGTTTCAATCGGGATGTAAAGAACCTTGCCGTTAAAGCAACAATACCGGCGATTTGCGACAGTTTGCACGGCTTTGGCTCTGGCGATTCCCCTTGCAGTTGCGGGGGCAGCCGGGAGTTTTGCCGCGGCCGGTCCCTGGGCGCAAAACGATCAGGCTTCGGTCCGCCTTATTTCAGCCGGGACCACCACCGGCGATTCCGATGAGGTTCAACTGGGCCTTCATTTCAGACTGTCGGCAGGCTGGAAAATATACTGGCGGTCACCGGGCGATGCCGGACTGCCACCGACGCTCGATTGGTCCCGGTCTGAAAACCTTGCAGGTTCCGAACAGTCCTGGCCGGTGCCGCATCGCTTTTCGCTCTTTGGCCTGGAAACCTTCGGATACGGCGACGAGGTGGTCTTTCCGATCACTGCAAAGCTCGAACGTCAGGGCGAAACCTTGAAGTTACGCGCGGCGCTCAACTATCTCGTCTGTGCGGAAATCTGTATTCCGCACGATGAAGAACTGTCTCTGGATCTTCCTGCGGGTCCGGACAGCCGCGCGCCGGAAGGTTTCCTGATCGACAGCTATGCGGCGATGGTGCCGGACGACGGCGCCCGCGCCGGCTGGACGCTGGAGCGGATGACTCTGGCCGGGCAGATGGATGCGCCGACGATTGAGGTGGCTGCGCGCTCAGACACGGCTTTTCAGGCGCCGGATCTGCTGCTTGAGGGGCCGCCCGGGTTCACCTTCGGCAAGCCGGAGGTGATATTGAGCGAGGACGGCAGAGCGGCCGTGCTGCGGTCCGTCATCGGCAAGACTTCGCTGGCGCAGGGCGTGGCCGAGGGTAAACGCTTCACCGTCACCGTCACGGACGGCACGCAGGGCATTGAGCTTGATTACGTCGCCCGTTTCAACCCTTCGGCGGCCGGTGGCTTTGGATCCGGCTTCAACCTTCTCACTTTGCTTCCCATTCTGGCGCTGGCGTTTCTCGGCGGACTGATCCTCAATCTGATGCCCTGCGTACTGCCGGTTCTCTCCATCAAACTGCTTTCGGTGGTTGAGCATGGCGGGCGAGACCGGCGCGAAGTCCGGGCCGGGTTTCTGGCGTCGGCCGCGGGAATCATTGTGTCCTTTCTCGTGCTGGCGGCGGTCGCTGTCGCGTTGAAATCCGCCGGCGCATCGGTCGGCTGGGGGATACAGTTTCAGCAGCCGCTGTTTCTGACCGCGATTACTCTGGTCGTCACCCTGTTCGCGTTCAATCTGATGGGCTTTTTCGAGATCGGCCTGCCGTCCCGGCTGATGACAGTTCTTGGCCGCCCGATGCCTCAGGGCGAGGCACAGGCGACGGGCGTTCTCAGCCTTGCACGGCATTTCGGCAGCGGTGCCTTTGCGACCTTGCTGGCCACCCCCTGTTCCGCTCCCTTTCTGGGGACAGCGGTCAGTTTCGCACTGGCACGCGGGGCCTATGAGATATTTCTGATTTTCGCCATGCTTGGCGTCGGGCTTGCCGCGCCATTTCTGGCGGTTGCCGTCTTGCCGGGCCTGGCCAGCCGCCTGCCGAAACCGGGCCACTGGATGGTTACCCTGCGCCGGGTTCTGGGTCTGGCCCTGTTCGCAACGGCAGCCTGGCTGCTGACTGTGCTCGCGGGACAGATCGGCAACGCTGCGGCGACCGCCACCACCGCTTTGCTGGTTCTGCTGGGCGCGATGCTCTGGTTTGGACGCACCCCGTCGCGTTCGGGCTCCGTCGCAACAGCTGCCGCTGTCCTGCTTGCCGTTGGGGTTTTTGCTCTGCCGCTCGGCTTCAGCGGTGAGCCCGCGCTTCGCAAGGTCGAGGATAGCTGGCGCCCACTCGATCAGCCGGCGATTGCGGCAATGGTGGAAAGGGGGAATCTGATTTTCGTCGACGTGACCGCGGACTGGTGCATCACCTGCCAGGTCAACAAGAAGCTGGTGCTCCACAGCAGCGAAGTTCTCGACGTTCTCGAACGCGATAGCACCGTGGCCATGCGTGGCGACTGGACCCTGCCTGACGAGTCGATCACAGCTTACCTTGCCAGCTTCAACCGCTATGGAATTCCTTTCAATGCGGTCTACGGGCCAGGTGCGCCGGCGGGCATTGCCCTGCCCGAGCTGCTGACCATCGGCGCGGTTCTGGAGGCTGTGGAGCGCGCAGGCGGCGATGATGGCGCGCGTTTGGCCGAACAGAGCACACTGGAGGGCAACCGGTAATTTTTCAGGGCGCTCCGAATCAACAAAAATGTCGCAACACCCTGCTTGGAAAAGCAGGGTTCGGGCTTTATCTTTGGCAGATAACAGGATATTCGAGCGAGAAGGCACTGCCTCCGCGCAATAACTAACGGCATTCCGAAAAGGGGAAGAACGACATGGCTATCCAGGTGGGCGACAGCATTCCAAGCGTAAAGCTGAAACACAAAACCGAAAGCGGCATCGACGAGATCTCCACCGAAGAGCTTTTCGGCGGTAAGAAAGTTGTTCTCTTCGCCCTGCCGGGCGCTTATACACCGACCTGTTCGGCTTCACACCTTCCCGGTTTCGTTGCCAGCGCCGCTGCAATCAAGGCCAAGGGTGTCGATACGATTGCCTGCCTTTCAGTGAACGATGCCTTTGTTATGGGCTCCTGGGGCAAGGAGCACGGCGCAGGTGACTCGGTTCTCATGCTTGCAGATGGAAATGCCGACTTTTCAAAAGCGATCGGTCTCGATTTCGACGCCAGCGGTTTCGGCATGGGCACAAGATCCCAGCGCTATGCCATGATCGTCGAAGATGGCAAGGTCACGACACTGAACGTTGAGAAACCCGGTGCGTTCGAGGTCTCGACAGCTGAAGCGGTGCTTGCGGCTCTCTGAGCCAGACGGATCCTGCGCGACCGGACCAAATGAATACGGCGGCTCCAGAGGGAGCCGCCGTTGTTTTATTTTGGAACTCTCGAGCTAAACCGGATCTGATCTAGCGGTTTTCTTCGACGCCCTGCCGCGCCAGGGCATCGGCGCGTTCGTTCTCGGGGTGGCCGTTGTGGCCCTTGACCCAGTGCCATGTGACGTCATGACGCTCAATCGCCGTTTCCAGACGCAGCCAAAGGTCCATGTTCTTCACGGGTTTCTTGTCGGCGGTTTTCCAGTTGCGTTTTTTCCAACCGTGAATCCACTTGGTGATGCCGTCCTTCACATAGCTGCTGTCGGTGGTCAGATCGACCTTTGATGGACGCTTCAGGGCTTCCAGCGAAGCGATCGCCGCCATCATCTCCATACGGTTGTTCGTTGTATCGCCTTCGCCGCCGAATAGTTCCTTTTCCGTGCCCTTGTAACGCAGGATCGCACCCCAGCCTCCGGGGCCGGGATTGCCGGAGCAGGCGCCGTCAGTGAAAATTTCGACTCTATCCATCAGATGCTTATGCCTTAACTTGCGAAGGGGACCGTTTGTCCGTGAAGTATGGTTTCAGAGATCGATGCCGTAGGCGCCGGGACCATCTATGCGCTGGTGAAACTGGAGTTTTTTCCAGTATTCCATCGGATCATGGGGCTTCACGAATGCTCCGGCGGGATGATGCAGCCAATCATGGAGGCGGGTCAGCAGGAACCGCATGGCGCTGCCCCGGGCAAGGATCGGCAAGGCCTTTACCTCTGCCGCCGTGCAGGGGCGCAGTTCGCGGTAAGATTTCAGCATCATTTGCGCTTTGGTGATGTTGAAGCTGGTATCCGGCTCGAAACACCAGGCATTGAGGCAGATCGCCAGGTCATAGGCGAAGGCGTCGTTGCAGGCGAAGTAAAAGTCAATGACGCCCGAAAGTTTTTCACTGAGAAAGAAGGCGTTGTCCGGGAAAAGATCGGCGTGGATGACCCCCTGGGGCAGACTTCCAGGCCAGTTGGCCTCCAGGTGGGTCAGTTCCCGGTCCAGTTCTTCGGCAAGCCCCGGACGTACTTCGTGAGCCCGATCCTTGCTGAACTCGAACAAAGGCCGCCAGGAAAAAACCGACAGTGTGTTGGGACGTGTCTCTGCGAAGGATTTGCTGGCCAGATGCATGCGGGCCAGCGCGGCGCCGAGTTCGCGGCAGTGATAGGGATGAATCCGGCGCGGCGACATGCCTTCCAGGAAAGAAATGATTGCCGCGGGTCGCCCGCAGAGTTTGCGCAGGCTCTCGCCGTCCTTGCCGTGAATGGGCAGCGGACAGGCAAAACCCTGTTCGGAAAGGTGCTCCATCAGGCCGATGAAATAGGGCAGGTCGTTGGGATTAACGCGCTTTTCGTAGAGTGTGAGGATGTAGCTGCCGGCGGTGGTGTGCAGCAGGAAGTTGGAATTTTCCACGCCTTCTGCAATGCCTTTGAGCGACAACATCTCGCCAAGATCGTACTCGGCGAGAAATCTTTTCAGGTCTTCATCGGAAACTTCGGTGTAAACAGCCATGGGATCCGGATCAGGCTGTTTTGCTGTGGTCGAGAAGAGACCTTGGCACCCTGAAGATTACATCTTCCTCGGTCACTGAAACCTCTTCGATGGTAACGTCGAAACGAGCTTCGATGGCCTGGATGACTTCGTCCACCAGAATTTCCGGAGCCGAAGCGCCGGCGGTGATTCCCAGGCGCTTGACATTGCTTAACTGAGACCAGTCGATGTCTTCCGCGCGCTGTACCAGGGCGGCCCGCTCGCAGCCGTGATTGAATGCGACTTCGACCAGGCGCCGCGAGTTCGAGGAATTCGGTGCGCCAACCACCAGCAATGCGTCGCAGGTCTGTGCGATTGCCTTGACGGCGAGTTGCCGGTTCGTTGTGGCGTAACAGATGTCTTCTTTCCGGGGGCCTTCTATCCTGGGAAAGCGCTCGCGAAGTGCCGCGACGATCTCGGCCGTATCATCGACGGAGAGTGTGGTCTGGGTGATATAGGCGAGATTGTCCGCATCCTGAACGTCAAGGGCAGCCACATCTTCGAGCTTTTCCACCAGCAGCATCGAACCTTCAGGAAGCTGGCCCATGGTGCCGATGACCTCCGGATGACCGGCATGGCCGATCAGAACAATGCGCCGTCCGGCCCCCTGGTGGGTTTCGGCCTCGCGATGGACCTTGCTGACCAGCGGGCAGGTGGCATCAACGAAGATCATGTCACGCCGCAGCGCTTCGGCCGGAACCTCTTTGGGGACGCCATGGGCTGAGAAGATGACAGGCACGCCTTCAGGCACCTCATCGAGTTCCTCGACAAAAACAGCACCTTGGGATTCAAGGGTTTCGACAACGTAGCGGTTGTGAACGATCTCATGCCGCACATAGACCGGTGCGCCATACTTCTCGATAGCCCGCTCGACGATGTCGATGGCCCGGTCGACTCCGGCGCAAAAACCGCGCGGGTTGGCCAGAAGTATGTGAAGAGAGGGGCGCTTCGTCATATTCGATATATACAATGCCTGCGTAAAGGGCTGCTGTCCTGAACATCCGAGACGGTAATGGTCGCACGCTCGGGAGATCTCCCATACCCTTGTACTTGTCCCAGCGGTTCCCTAAAGTCCAGAAAGATTTCCGGGAGTGTTCCCGAAAAGCTGCCAGAATGCCGCTTTACGCGGTGTCGTCGAGTGATTGTCCGGAAGGAAACCCTTTATGACTGCCCCGGTTCCCGCGCAAAAAGCCCCTTACGAAGTGACTCTTCAGGCTGGGCGCACCTACTTCTGGTGTGCTTGCGGGCTGAGCAAAAAGCAGCCCTTTTGCGACGGTTCGCATTCCGTAACCGATATCACGCCGGTCAAGTTCAAGGCTGAAGAGGAGGACACAGTGTTCTTTTGCGGATGCAAGGCGACAGCGGGTAAACCCTTCTGTGACGGCACACACAATAACCTTTGATCCCATAGGGTTCGACTGAATTTATGAATTCGATTGTTTCGGCCGCGCGGTCCGCAGGCTTGTTTCAGGTGACGTTCCTCGCTTTGACTGCGTTTCTTCTCGCGTCCTGCACGACGGGTGACGAGGCACCGCCGCTCTGTCCCACAGTTCTGGTGGTCAAGGATGCGTCTCGGATGGTCAAATTCGTGGGCGCCGGGCGCGATCTGACCGACGTTTTGTTTGAGCTCGATATTGACGAGGCTCAGCTGGCCTGTGAATACGACGATGACATGATCGAGGCGGCGCTCGGTATCCGCTTCGTCGTTGCGCGCGGACCGGCCGACCATGAACGGAGTGCAAAGTTCCGTTATTTTGTTGCCATTGCGACGGCGGACCGGGACGTTCTGGTCCGTGAGGAATTTGAAACAACCATCCCTTTCGAGGGTAACCGCACCCGGGTCGCCGCGCTGGAAGAGGTTTTCCCCAACATTCCCTTGAAGCCCGGCCGTGACGGTGGCGATTATGTGGTCTATGTCGGAATCGGGCTGACAGCGGACGAGTTGCAGTATAACCGTCAAAACCGCTGACGGGTGCTGGGGAGCCACGCGGGTGTACTTGCAATGACAAAGCCTGTTCTTTGGGATTCTTCTTTGTTTCAAGTCACTTGCAGACTGATGTCCAGCCGGCATTCCGACGCATGCGGCGTGCGTTGTGCCCTTGTTGACATTCCAGGTAAAGCAGATAGGTTGAAGCTGTGATGACGTTCGGCGCGCCGCTGGACGGGAAAAAATCTACCTGATTGTTTCGGAACAGAACGATCAGGCTCAAGCACAGACCGATAATCCCTAGCGGGAGAGACCGTTTCATCCAAATCGATGGAATCGGCGCCGAAGGAGCAACCGCCCCGGAAACTCTCAGGCACAATGGACCGCTAAGGATAGGTGACTCTGGAAAGCAGACGCTGTAGACGGCGCCACTGCACCGAAGGAGTAAGCCGTTTAAAGAGCCCGCCATGCGGGCCTTTTGAAACGGTGAATCTCTCAGGTTCTAAGACAGAGGGGGCCATAACTGCCGAAGTTCGGCGGGTGTGGACCATGACCCCTTGTTGAAGGACCGATCCTTGACCGATCACGCTACAGAACCCAGGAAAACAGCGCTCTACGCGCTTCATGTCGAGCTCGGCGGCAAGATGGTGCCCTTTGCCGGCTATGCTCTTCCTGTGCAGTACGCTGACGGCGGTATTCTGCTTGAGCACCAACAGGCGCGCGAGTCTGCAGCCCTGTTCGACCTGTCCCATATGGGACAGGTCCGGATCACCGGCGCCGATCGGGTCGCGGCGCTGGAGGCACTGGTTCCGGCGGACGTTGCCGGTCTTGCTGCCGGTAATACGCGCTACAGTTTTTTCACTAACGAGACCGGCGGCATTCTCGACGACCTGATGATCACGCAGGCGCAGGATAGTCTGATCCTGGTGATTAACGCCGCCTGCAAGGAAGCTGATATCGCACATATGCGGGCGAATCTACGCGGCGATGTCCATCTGGAGGTGCTCGATCAGCTTTCGCTTCTCGCCCTGCAGGGGCCGAAGTCCGCGGAGGTCCTTGGTCAGTGGGTGCCGGAACTGACCACCATGCCCTTCATGTCGGTTCGCGATGTCCGCATTGCCGGTATCGACTGCCGGGTCAGCCGTTCGGGATACAGCGGCGAGGACGGCTACGAAATCGCCATGGCTTCGGATCAGGCCGAGGCCTTTGCCCGTAAGCTGCTTGCGCATGACGCGGTTTCGCCTTCCGGTCTGGGTGCGCGCGATTCGCTGCGTCTGGAAGCGGGGCTTTGCCTGTACGGTCATGACATCGATACCACCACGACGCCGGTCGAGGCCGGGTTGACCTGGGCGATTCAAAAGCGCCGCCGGACCGAAGGCGGTTTTCCCGGTGCCGAAATCATCCGGAAGCAGCTGAGCGATGGCGTGTCTCGCCGGCGGGTCGGGCTGCAGCCGGAAGGGCGGGCGCCCTGCCGGGAAGGCACCGAACTGGTTGACGACAGCGGCCGCGTGATCGGCGCCATCACTTCAGGCGGCTTCGGTCCGACCGTTGGAGCGCCGGTCGCCATGGGCTATCTGGAGACCGCCTCTGCAGAGACCGGAACAATCGTTCAGGCCATGGTGCGGGGCAAGCCACGACCATGCGAAGTCGTCAAGCTGCCGTTCGTGCCCAACAATTTTTATCGTGGATAGAGTTTTCAACAGGGGAATAGAGCAATGAGCAACCTTAAGTTCAGTGAGGATCACGAGTGGATTCTCGTCGAGGGGGATATCGGCACCGTTGGTATCACCACTTTTGCCCAGCAGCAGCTCGGTGATGTCGTCTATGTCGAGGTGCCTGAAGTCGGCGTGACCGTCACCAAGGGCGGTGAGGCCGCGGTGGTCGAATCCGTAAAGGCGGCCAGTGAGATCTACGCGCCGCTGGATGGCGAAATTCTCGAGAGCAACCAAGGTCTTGCCGACGATCCGGCTGCGGTCAACAACGACCCGCAGGGAGAGGGCTGGTTCTTCAAGATGAAGATCGCCGACCCCGGCCAGTTGGACGGCTTGATGGACGAAGCGGCTTACAACACTTTCATTGAAACCCAGTCCTAGAGAGTGAAAGAGGAAACCGGGATCAGCGGACCCTGGGGGGCCGCGAACCCGGGTTTCCGATCTGAAGATTTTGAGCTGCCGGCAATTTGGGAAGCCTGGTATCGGCACATCGCTGGTGGCGTGGCAATATCTCGATAGAGGATACAGACACATGGCTGATGCGAAGATTTCGCTCGCTGAACTCGAACAGCAGGAGGATTTCCTGCGACGGCACATCGGCCCCGACGCGTCTCAAGTCACCGAGATGCTTGAATATCTGGGGATCGGCTCAATGGACGAGCTGATCCGCAAGGCCGTGCCGGACAGCATCAGAATCGACGATCCTCTGGCGTTGGGTGAAAGCCGGACAGAGACGGCGATACTGGCGCGTATCCGGGAGATCGCGGACAAGAACAAGGTCTACAAGTCGTTGATCGGGATGGGGTATTACAACAGCCATACGCCAACCGTCATTTTGAGAAACATTCTGGAAAATCCCGGCTGGTATACCGCCTATACGCCCTATCAGGCGGAGATTTCTCAGGGCCGGCTGGAAGCGATCCTCAATTTTCAGACCATGATCGCCGATCTGACCGGCATGGAACTGGCCAACTCCTCGTTGCTCGACGAGGCGACGGCAGCGGCGGAAGCCATGACTTTCTGTCATCGTGTCGGCAAGAGTAAAAGCGCATGTTTTCTGGTCGACGCCGACTGCCACCCGCAGACGATCGATGTCATTCGAACCCGCGCCCGTGCGCTGGAGATTGAGGTGGTGGTTGGAGACCCGCGCGGTGCCGGTCGCCAGACCGACGTCTTTGCGGTTTTGCTTCAGTATCCCGGCAGTTCCGGCGAAATTCACGATGACCGCACGGTGATCTCCGATTTCCAGGAGCGCGGCGCGATGGTGGCGGTGGCCGCGGATCTGCTGGCCCTGACCCTGTTGACGCCACCGGGCGAACTGGGTGCCGATGTGGTGGTCGGAACCTCGCAGCGTTTCGGCGTGCCGCTGGGCTTCGGTGGTCCGCACGCCGGCTACATGTCGGTGCGCGACAAGCACAAACGCTCGGTGCCCGGCCGTCTCGTCGGCGTCTCGGTGGATTCTAGCGGCCGGCCGGCGCTGCGTCTCGCGCTGCAGACCCGTGAGCAGCATATCCGTCGCGAGAAGGCGACCAGCAATATCTGTACGGCGCAGGTCCTGCTGGCTGTCATCGCCAGCATGTATGCGGTTTATCATGGCCCCGAGGGCCTGAAGACGATCGCCAGGCGGGTGCACCGCCTGACCGCGATCCTCGCCGCCGGGCTTCGTCAGATCGGGGTTGAGGTTACGAACCGGCATTTCTTTGACACAGTGACCCTGAAGGTTCCGGGGCAGGCTGCGGCCATTGCCGGGCAGGCCCGTGCGCAGAAGATGAACCTGCGCGAAGTCGACGGCGATACCGTGGGGATCTCTTTCGATGAGACGACCTCGTCCGCCGACGTTGAAAGCCTCTGGCGAATCTTCGGTGCCGGAGAAGCCGGGCCGACTGTTGCCGAACTCGATGCCAGGACTCCGGATGCACTGCCTGCCGCATTGCTGCGGTCCTCCGAGATCCTGACCCACGAGGTGTTCAACCGATACCATGCGGAAACCGAAATGCTGCGCTACCTGCGGCGGCTGGCGGACAAGGACATCGCGCTCGACCGGGCCATGATCCCGCTGGGTTCCTGCACCATGAAGCTGAACGCCACGACCGAGATGATCCCGATTACCTGGCCGGAGTTCGGGGCGATCCATCCTTTCGTTCCGATGGATCAGGCCGCCGGTTATCTGGAGCTGATCGGGGAACTGGAGGCAATGCTTGCCGAGATTACCGGCTATGCCGCGGTTTCGCTGCAGCCGAACGCAGGATCTCAGGGCGAGTACGCCGGGTTGCTGGTTATCAAGAAATATCACGAGAGCCGCGGCGATCACGCGCGCAACATCTGCCTGATCCCCTCGTCGGCGCACGGCACGAATCCGGCTAGCGCGGCCCTGGCGGGCATGAAGGTCGTCGTGGTTGACTGCGACGACGGCGGCAACGTCGATGTCGAGGACCTGCGGGCGCGGGCCGAGGAGCATAGCGAACACCTCGCTGCACTGATGGTGACCTATCCCTCGACCCATGGCGTGTTCGAAGCCCGGATTACCGAGATCTGTCAGATCATTCATGACAACGGCGGACAGGTCTATCTGGACGGCGCCAATCTGAATGCGATGGTGGGAGTCGCGAAGCCGGGGAAATTCGGCTCCGACGTATCTCACCTCAATCTGCACAAGACCTTCTGCATTCCGCACGGCGGCGGCGGTCCGGGTGTCGGGCCGATCGGGGTGGGGGCGCATCTTGCGCCGTTCCTGCCGAACCATTCCCTGGTGGCCGAAGCCGGTCCGAAAGACGGCATCGGCGCCGTCTCCGCCGCTCCCTGGGGCTCGGCGGGCATTCTGCCAATCTCCTGGGCCTATATCGCGCTGATGGGCGCGAACGGCCTGCGCAAGGCCACCGAAACGGCCATTCTCAGTGCGAACTACATCGCCAAACGCCTGAACACGCAGTTTCCGGTTCTCTATGCCGGCGCTGACGGAATGGTCGCGCATGAGTGCATCATCGATCTGCGGCCGATCAAGGAGCGGACCGGCGTTACGGTCGACGATGTTGCCAAGCGCCTGATCGACTATGGTTTTCACGCGCCGACCATGTCATTCCCCGTGGCCGGGACTCTGATGATCGAGCCCACGGAATCGGAATCGAAACACGAACTGGACCGTTTCTGCGAGGCCATGCTGGCGATCGGCGAAGAAATCGCGCAGATCGAAAGCGGCGGGATACCGCATGAAGCCAGTGCGCTGGCCCATGCGCCTCATACCGCTGAAGATCTGGTGTCCGCCGACTGGGATCGGGCCTACAGCCGTGAAACCGCAGTCTATCCGGTTGAGTCTCTGCGTGCGGCGAAATACTGGCCGCCGGTGGGCCGGGTCGACAATGTCTATGGCGACCGCAACCTGGCCTGTTCCTGTCCCTCGATAGAGAGCTATCGAGACGCAGCTGAATAGCGCTTCTCAAGCCTGTCCATAGCAGGACGAAAGAACCCGCCGGATGAACTCCGGCGGGCTCCGTGTTTTTCAGGCGATGGGCAGTGTGAGGACCGCACGCAGGCCGGGGCCATTGTCTTCCAGGCTCAATGATCCTCTGTGGAGCTTGCTGACGGCTGAAACCAGGCTCAAGCCCAGCCCGTTTCCCGGGGTGCTGCGACTGGCTTCTAGGCGGTGAAAGCGATCAAGAACCCGTTCGCGATCTTTTCCGGGTATCCCGGGACCCTGGTCGGCGACGATGATCCTGATCCGGCGCGGGCTGTTTTTTCCAGGTGTTTCGGTTTCCAGAGCAATCGTAATCCTGCTCTTTTCAGGTGAGAATTTCAGAGCGTTGTCGACGAGGTTGGCAACCGCCTGGAACAGCAGATTACGGTCGCCCTTCAGATCGGTAACGCGATCCCCTTTCTGCGGGATATCGAGTTCGAGTGCGATTCCCTGTTCTTCGGCAAGGGGTTCGTAGAGTTCAGCCACGTCATAGAGTAGTGCCGTGGGATCGATGCTCCCGAACTGTGCTTCGGTCGCACCGGCTTCGGCCTGGGCAATGTTCAGCAGGGCGTTGAAGGTTTTCAGAATGTTGTCGGCTTCCTCGATCGCCTTGAGCATTGCCTTCCGGTCGCTTTCCGGATCGCTCTGTCCGATCAGCGCGGACTCCAGACCTGTTCTCAGCCGTGAAATCGGGGTTCGCAGATCGTGGGCGATGTTGTCCGAGATCTGGCTCATACCAGCCAGCAGACGCTCGATCTGGTCGAGCATTGCATTTAGGTTTCCCGCCACCTCGTCGATTTCGTCGCCCTGCTTGCCGATGGGGATCCGGCGGCTCATGTCACCGGCCATGATCTCCCGGCTGGTCATATTGATTGTATCGATCTGGCGCAGCAGCGAGCGGCTCATCAGGATCCCGCCGATCAGCGATATGGCAATTGTGATGATGATGCTCCAGACAATCGTGCCGCGAATCGAGGCGGCGATTTTCGTGCGTTCCTGAATGTCATGTCCGACCAGCAGATGAAGCCGGTTACCCAGTACGAAGACTTTGGCCCGGCCGAAGTTCAGGCCTTCGCTGTTATCCGGGATTTCCAGCCGGAAAGTCATCCAACCGTTTTCATTCAGCGAGCCATCCGGCCAGCGGGTCAGGTTCCCGGCCAGGGGTTTGAAATTCTCGTCGGCCAGGATGTAAAGCCCGCGTGATTCTCCGTCTTGGCCGGCGCGGCGTTTTATGGCCTGCACAAGGCCGATCAGGCCACGCTGGTTGAACTGTTCCGCAAGACCGGTGATCTCCGCTTCGATGGTACTGTCGATCTGACGTGTCACGGCTTCGGTTGCGGACCAGTAGATAAAGCCGAGAAGCCCCAGTACCGACGCGGTGAACAGACAGAGGTAAATCAGCGCAAGGCGGAAGATTCGCGAATGGATGAGCCGGGGATTGTACCAGCGGGTGCTCGGACGGGTTTGCGTATCCGGGTAAGTGTGCTTACTGGAGTGGGGTGCGGGCACGGTGTCAGTCCGGCCCGCGCAGCGAGTAGCCCGCGCCGCGCACCGTATGCAGCAGAGCAGGCTCGAAATTCTTGTCGATCTTCCGGCGCAGGCGGCTGACGTGAACGTCGATGACATTGGTCTGGGGGTCGAAGAGGTAGTCCCACACGTTTTCGAGCAGCATGGTGCGCGTCACCACCTGTCCCGCATGGCGCATGAGGTATTCGAGCAACCGGAATTCGCGGGGTTGCAGTTCGATTGGCTGTCCGCCACGCATGGTTTTGCGCGCCAGAAGGTCCATCTCCAGATCGCCGACCCGCAGCGTCGTCTCGACCGTGCGGGCCGCCGGCCGCCGGAGAAGCGCTTCGATCCGTGCGAGCAGTTCGGAAAAGGCGAAGGGCTTTACGAGATAGTCGTCGCCGCCGCTGCGCAGGCCCTTGACCCGGTCGCCGACACCGCCCAGAGCGCTTAGAAAGATGACCGGTGTATGCTTACCCGCGCCGCGCAGAGTTTCGACGATAGCCAGGCCGTCCAGCTCGGGCAGCATGCGATCGACGATGGCCAGATCATAATCCTCGCTGATCGCCCGGACCAGCCCGTCCTTTCCGCTCGCGGTGGCATCCACGAGATAGCCGTTCTCCGACAGTCCTTTCGAGATGTAGGCCGCAGTCTCGCTGTCGTCTTCGATAATCAGTATGCGCATGGCTCTTTTCCGCTTTTTCCAGGCCGAAAATGCTTCGACGGCCCGTCGTACGACAGGCATTCCGATCCGGAGCTTCTGATAGTTTGTTTTTTGCCCGGTAATGACAAGTCTTGAGCTGACCGAGGCCAGGGCAAGCCAGCTCGTTTATGGCTCTGGAAGGCGGGAATGCGTGGTCAGGGGGAGCCCCAGCTTTGGTTCCGGCCCTGCAGAGGCGTCATGATTGCACCTGCCGGGCCGGAGCCTTGTGAGAGAAAGCGATGTCAGGTCGTGGTGAGACGAAGCGCGACGAAACTCTCGCTCTTGTCCCGAAGCATTCCCAGGGTGACGACCGTCGCCTTTTCATTGTGCAGGACATCGATCTGGGAAATCAGTTCCTCAGTCGAGGCAACCGTATCCAATCCGACGCTGACGATCACGTCGCCCGGCCGCAAGCCCTTTTCGGCGGCTTCGCTGCCCGGGTCGACATCCGCTATCAGGACACCTCGGGCTTCGTTACCCAGACTGAAGCGTTCGCGCAGCTCGGGGGTAAGATCCACCAGGGTGATCCCGGTATCATCCAGTTTGCGTTCCGTGCTTGCCGGCTGCTGACGGTCATTCGATGCCAGCAGTTCCTGGTCCGGCTTGGCGGCTGTTGTGACCGATACCGTCTCAAAGCTCTCGGCACGCCAGATTTTCACCTTCAGCTTTTCGCCGGCCGGTGTAAAAGCGACAGCCCGCGGAAGGTCGTTCATCGATTCGATGGCGGCTCCATTCCATTCCAGGATGATGTCGCCTCGTTTCAGACCGGCTTCTGCCGCCGGGCTGCCGTCTTCCACTGCTGCGACCAGAGCACCGCTTGCCTTCTCAAGTCCGAAGCCCTTGGCGATGTCTTCGGTGACGCCCTGGACACGGACACCCAGCCAGCTTCGATCCACCTTGCCGTCGTCGCGCAGATCGGCGATGACGTTGGCAGCAATATTGGAGGGAATGGCAAAGCCGATCCCGATATTGCCGCCGTTGGGTGAAAAGATAGCGGTGTTGACGCCAATCACCTTTGAGTCTGCGTTAAAGGCCGGTCCGCCAGAGTTACCTGGGTTGATCGGCGCATCGACCTGAAGAAAGTCGATCAGGTTTCCGCCTGGCAGATCCCGCCCGCGTGCGGACACGATGCCCGCGGTGACCGAACCGTTCAGGCCGAAGGGGTTGCCGACCGTGAGCACCCAGTCGCCGACCCTGATCTTGTCGGAGTCACCGAAGCGTACAAAGGGAAGGGGGGTATCCGAGTCGATTTTCAGCAGCGCCAGATCGGTCGTTGGATCTTCGCCAATCAGTTTCGCATCGAAGCTCTTGCCGTTGCGAAGCGTGATGCTGATCTTGGCGGCACCGTTCACGACGTGGCTGTTGGTGACGACATAGCCGTCGGCGTCAACAATGAAGCCGGACCCGGCACCGGAGACCTTGCGGCCCGGTGGTTCCGGACGGTCTGGCGCAGCCTGGCCTTCCGGTTGGTTGGGAACCCCGAATTTTTCGAAGAAATCGTTGAAGGGATGGCCCTTCGGAAAAGGTGAACGGGGGAGGCCTCTACCGGAGTTCCCGTTTTCCGGGCCGGATTTTGCCTCGCTCGTGGTCGCGATGTTGACCACGGCCGGAGAAACCTCGTCGACCAGATCGGCGAAGCTTCCGGGGGCGGTTCCGGCACTGGCGATGGAAGCGGAGCCCGCGAGAATGGCTGCCATGGCACCGAAAGCGACCGCTTTGCGGGCAGCGCGGGCCTTGACGGGAAGGATCGGGCTGAAGCTGCTCAGGCCCTTGTGTATTGAATAGGTCATCTGTGTTCCCTCTTGGCTTCAGGTCCAGAGCGTGAACTTTCACGATCGAAACGATCAAGCTCTGTGAGGCACGGCACTGCCTCAGTCCTCCAACAGGTGGGAAGGCGGTGTTACAGCCGCCTTTCGCGCAGATTAAATTTTCGTAAGGTGGAAAAGGGGCAATCAGTCCAAAAGAAAAAGCCCCCGGCCGATAGACCAAGCCGTTCGCTTAAGTTGGCGAAAGCATCAGCCGATGCTTTCGCCACCAGCGATGCCGTCATCCGTGACTATTGTCATTCCGCGGTGGCGCAGGGTCAGGAACTAAGAATAGTTGCGCCTATTCGGCAGGGGCCTCAGAGACCACACCAACACACCCATGACAATTACAAGTTTTACTATAGAAAAGATGAGCCTTTCTTCTTGAGCAATGCCCAACAAATATCCAAAAATGATACCTAAGACTATGTTGATGGCAATGTAGTAAAGGGAAAATGCGAGCAAATTGATTCTGTTTAGTAATATAGGAAGCAGGAATATCATTCCAGTTATTGAATGATACAGGATCGCCGTGCGCCGATAATCGGGCATTTCATCAGAGGGCCAATAAAACTTAAAATAGGCGTAGGTATCCAGGATTATCACCAGAACAGAGGCGCCGATAAAGAACGCAACGGCCAGTTTGACAGCGAAATTGATTTCGAGTTGTCGAGTCTTGGAGACCACGTGGTGCAGGCCACCAGCCAAAAGAGCTGTCGCCAATGCGAATACCACGATGGTGAGTGTAATAGATTGCATGTCCCGCCCAGGACGACGCAAATTAACGGCAGCGATATTCTAGCCGCTTAACAGCCTGATGTCATCCCCCATCGATACTCCTCCCTGGAATCTCTAGGAGATTCCAAGGATTGTTCACCGAAAGTTCTTAATTTTTCGCCAACTTAAGCGAACGGCTTGCCGATAGACCGGGGGCTTTCGATCTCGCAGTCATTTTTATGCGATCAGTGCAGCTTGTCCGAAAGCTCGCTAATGGCACGGTCCATGATCACACCGGATTGTGCCGCGTCGAGATGAGACTTGAGTAACCGCTCGGTCGCCGCGATGGCAATTTCAACGGCTCTGTCTCTGACTTCGGCCATAGCCGAGGCCTCAGCCTGAGCGATCTTGTCCATGGCCAGTTGTTCGCGACGAACCAGGGCAGCCTCAAGATCCAGCTGTGCCTGTTCGCGCAGGCGCTGGGATTCTGTCCTGGCGTGCGCGATGATTTCCTCGGCTTCCGCCAGGGCATCGCGCTGCTTGCGCTTGTATTCCGCCAGCGCCTTCTGAGCTTCCTCACGCAGCGACTGGGCGTTTTCAATGTCCGAGCGGATCTTGTCCCCGCGGGCATCGAGGCTGGCCATTGCCGACTTCCAGCCCATCTTGTAGGCCAGCGCCAGGAAGATGACGGTTGCGACCCCAACCCAAAATACTTCACTTTGGAACATCAGTTGCGATCTCCCATGGCGGTGTCGACCGCCTTGCGGACCGTCGCCTCGTCGAGCTTGGCGCCGATCAGCCGATCGGTTGCGGCAGCGGTCACTTCAGCAGCAACCTCGGTCAGGTTCTGCAACGCCTCGTTTCGAGCGGTGGCGATACGCCCCTCGGCTTCAGAGATCTTGACGGCCAGTTCGGCGCCGAAGGCCACTTCCCGCTTGGTGGCTTCCGCGGCCATGCTGGCGGCGGCTTCCTTCAAGGCGGCGGTCGCAGAGGACCGTGCGTCGGCGATGGCCTTTTCGTACTCGGCCAGTACCTGCTCCGCTTCGGCTTTCAGCTTTTCAGCCTTGGCCAAGTCGTCATCGATCTTGTCCTGCCGTTCCTCCAATACCTCGGCGATCCGCGGCAAGGCGATCTTGGACATGAGCAGATAGAGAATGACGAATATCACTATCAGCCAGAAAGCCTGGCTCGAAAATGAAGACGGATCAAATTGGGGCATGGATCTACGCGCCCTGACTATCTGGTAATGGAAAAAACGAACGCGCCTGAAAGATCAGGCGCATGGGCTGCCGGAAGAATTCGTGTGAAAACTTCCGGCAGGCCCGGGTTCGCCTTAACCGAAAAGCACCATAAGTGCGACAAGCAGCGAGAACAGTGCAATAGCTTCCGTCACGGCGAAGCCGATCCAGATGCTTGCGCCGATCTCGTCCTTGGCGGCCGGATTGCGGGCGAGGGCTGAAAAGTAAGTAGCCCATACGTTGCCGACGCCGATGCCGGCACCGATCATTCCTATGGTTGCCAGTCCGGCACCGATTAGTCTTGCTGCTTCCGCGTCCATATTTCCAGCTCCCTATTATCGCTGAATGAGGTTGAATTGATGTGGTGAGATTGAATCGTGACGAAACTTGGACTCTTTCCGCGACGCCTTAGTGCATGTGGATGGCGTCGTGCAGATAGATGGTGGTGAGAATTGTAAAGATGTAAGCCTGCAGCGCGGCAACCAGGAATTCCAGGGCCGTAATGCCGACCAGGAAAGCCAGCGGCACGACACCGAAGATACCCAGAGCGATAACGAACCCGGCAATGACCTTCAACAGCACGTGGCCGACGACCATGTTCGCGAACAGCCGGACAGACAGGCTGACCGGGCGCGAGAGGTAGGAGACCAGTTCGATCGGCACCAGAATGACAGCGGTCCAGGCTGGTGCGCCGTGCGGGAAGAACATGCGGAAGTAACCAAGCCCGTGGCGCACGAAGCCGATTACGGTCACGCCGACGAAGATCACCGCTGCCATGACGAAGGTCACGATGATGTGGCTGGTGAAGGTGAAGGAGCCGGGGATCAGGCCGATAAAGTTGCCGAACAGGACAAACATGAAGATGGAGAAGATGAAGGGGAAGTACTTGCGCCCTTCGGAACCGACGTTGTCGCGCAGCATGTTGGCGACGATTTCGTAACAGATTTCGGCGCAGCTCTGCCAGCGGCCGGGGATAAGCGCGCGCCCGCGCATCGACAGAACGAGGAACAGGGTGATGGTCAGCACCGTGACCAGCATCGCCATCGAGGAGTTGGTGAAAGAGATGTCAAAACCGCCGATCGTCGTCGGTTCGCCGCTGAACGACGTGATCTTGAATTGATCGACCGGGCTATGCTTTTCGCCTGCCGCCACGACTATTCCCCTCTAACCCTCTTTGCCCTTGTCCGCGTCCTTAGACTGACGTGCAAGACGCGATTTCCTATCAAGTTCCCGTGCGACACGAATCAGGTTCGTAAAACCCGCGCCGACACCCAGGATGAAGAAAAGGATCATCATCCAAGGTTTTGTTCCGAGCCAGTGATCGAGTAACAGTCCGATCCCGACACCAACTGCAAGGGCTGAAACCAACTCGACGGCAATTCTGAAACCAACGCCCATGTTACCCGTTGCGCCCTTATCCGGGGTATTCTTCCCCTGACTACGGTCGCTACGCGAACGCGCTGCTTTCAGTCGCTCATCCAGTCGCTTCAATGACGATCGATCATCGGGCTCTGTCATTTGCAGTCGCCTTATACACCGCCATCGTCAGCCTGTGCTGTACCCCGAAAGGCGCGCGAAACATACGGGCTGGTCTTGGGGGCTGTCAAGGCTGAATCCCTGAGGGGTTAACGCATTGAAAAATATATAAATATAGTGCTTGCAAGTGGCCGTCTATGCGGTCTCGCGCAAGCCTTCGGCAGCTTCAAGATCGACGGAAACCAGTTGGCTGATTCCACGCTCGCTCATCGTAACACCGAACAGGCGGTCGACCCGGGCCATGGTCATACGGTGATGAGAAATAACAAGAAAGCGGGTTGAAGAGTTCTCGGTGAGTTCCTCAACCAGTGAGCAGAACCGGTCGACGTTGGCATCGTCCAGCGGTGCATCCACCTCGTCGAGAACGCAGATCGGCGCCGGATTCGTCAGGAAGACGGCAAAAAGCAGGGAAAGTGCCGTCAGTGCCTGCTCACCGCCGGACAGCAGCGACATGACCTGAAGGCGTTTGCCCGGCGGACTGGCCATGATCTCCAGTCCTGCCTGCAGGGGATCTTCGGTTTCGGTCAGCTTCAGATGTGCCCGTCCGCCACCGAAAAGCCGCACGAATAGCTCAGAGAAGTGCGCATCGACGATTTCGAATGCCGCCAGCAACCGCTCACGGCCTTCCTTGTTGAGGCTCGCAATACCCTGGCGCAGGCGGGCGATGGCCGCGATCAGATCGTTACGCTCGTTCTGCATGCCGGTAATCTGCTCATCCAGCTCGCTGGCTTCGGCTTCGGCGCGCAGGTTGACCGGCCCGATGCTTTCACGTTCCCGGCCCAGACGGGTCAGTTTGCCCTCAATGTCGCCGCGTGCGGGCAAATCCTGACCGGGATCGATTTCGGCGATCTCAAGCACCTGGTCCAGCGCACATCCCAGGCGTTCGCGAATGCGTTCGATGACTGTTTCCAGGCCAAGATTGGCCTGTGCGACGGCGGCTTCCGCCCTGACCCGGTTTTCACGCGCCGCGGCCAGCGCCTGTTCGGCGTCTTTTAATGCGCGGTCCGCTTCGGCGAGACGGGTTTCGCCCTTTGCCAGGGCATCCGCCGTTGCCTTGCGTTTTTCCTCGGCCTGATCGATCAGGTTAGCCAGCGCATCGCGCTTGCTTTCCAGTTCGACCGGCTTGGCCGACCAGATCTCGATTTCCTGCTGCGCGCGCTGATGCCGCTGGGCAAGATCGGCGATGTGAATGCCGGATTCCTCGGCTCGGCGTATCCAGGTCCTCTTTTCGTTCTCGATTGCCAGCAGACGCTGTGCCCGCGCTTCCGCCTCGCGTAACAGACGCTCCACCAGAGAATGCTGTTCGGCCAGACGACTTCGCTTTTCGGCGAGATCGGCGCGCAGTTCGGACAACCTGGCACGCTCGGTTTCCAGATTCGGCAAGGCCGCCTGTTCGGATTCCGCGGCCTTGAGGGCTTCGGCGGCGTCCTTGAGATCGCTCTCAAGGCGCGCGGCCGATTCGCCCAGTGCCGTCAGGCGTGACGTGACCGTTGCCGATTTCTTCGTCAGGTCGGATTGCCGGGTGCGGGCAAGGTTGACGCTGTTAAACGCCGCGTTCAGCGCTTTGCGGGCTTCGCGTTCACTGTTCTGATCGTTTTCAAGTGTGGCGCGGGTTTCTTCGTGTTGAAGCTTTGCGGCTTCGCTTGCTCGCGCCGTTTCTTCATATCGGGACTTGAGTTCGGCGAGCCGGTTGCGCTGTTCCAGGCGCACGGCGGCTGAACTGGGTGCGTCAGCCTTGATGACCAGTCCGTCCCAGCGCCAGACGGCGCCATCGACAGCGACCAGACGTTGGCCGACCGCCAGGTCAGCCTGCTGCCTGTTGCCTTCGGCGGCATCCTTCACAATGCCGATCTGGGTCAGACGACGGGTCAAAGGGCCAGGACTGGTGACTTTCGACAGGAGGGTTTCAACGCCCTCCGGCAGCTTTGGCGCACTGCTTAGCGGGGGAAGGTTCTCCCAGTGAATCGCGGCTGCCGGGTCGGTCGATGCGGAAAGGTCATCACCCAGGGATGCGCCGAAAGCCTTCTCGAAGCCTGCGGCGACCGAAATATTGTCAACGACCGGCGCCCGGCCTTCGTCGCCGGTAACCGAAAGGACCGCGGACAGGGCGGCGATCTCGGCGTCGTGCCTGGTGCGGATATTTTCCTTGGCCTGATATGCCTCGCGCGCCGTCGACTCGGCTGACCGGGTGGCGGTAACCCGCTGTTCGCAGGCTTCGGCTTCGGCGCGACAGCGTTTCAGCTGCTCTTCGGCTTCGGCGAGGGTGGCTTCGGCGATGCCCAGTTCTGAGTCCGCTTCGCGGGCCGCCTGCAGGCTGTCGCGTTGTTTTGTAATGGTTTCGGCCTGCTGCCGCAGCCGCTCATGGCGGTTGCTCAACTCGGCAATGCTGCGTTTGAAAGCAGACGCGTTGGCCTCGTCCGCCGCCACGCGTTGGGCGAGATCGCCCTGCTCCTCTTCGCTGGCGGCAACCTGCTCGGCTGCGGCTCTGCGCTGCTGCTCCGCCAGCTGATGGGCTGCCTTTTCGCCTTCGGCCGCCGCCAGCAGCGCGCCGCGTTCTTCTTCCAGGCGTTCCTGGGCGACAGAGGCGTCGCGGTCCAGGGAGGCGGCCCGCTCCCGGTCGGCTTCGAGCTGCGCAAGGCGCTGTTCGGCTTCGGCCCTGGCAGTCTTCGCCTGGGCGATTTCCCGATCGAGGTTCTCGCGATCAATCAGCAGTCTCTGGAGCGCCGCTGCCGCTTCCGCCTCGTCCTGGCGCAGCCTCGGCATCGCTGCGACGACATCGACCTGAGCGCTGGAGAGGGCGGCGGCTTTCTGCGTCGCGTGGCCGACCGTCAGCTCTTCGGCGCGCAACCGGGCCTTGCTGTCCTCGACTTCCTGACGCGCAGCCTGTGCATCCAGATGCAGCAGGATGGCTTCGTTGCGCCGCATGTGATCGGCGATGTTGCGATAGCGCGATGCCTGCCGCGCCTGCTTCTTCAGGCCGGCCAGCTGAGTCTCAAGCGTGATGATGACGTCGTCGAGGCGCTCAAGGTTGGTTTCCGCCGCGCGCAGCCTGAGCTCAGCTTCGTGCCGTCGTGAGTGCAGGCCGGTAATGCCGGCGGCTTCTTCCAGAATGGCCCGGCGATTGGTCGGTTTGGCGTTGATGATCTCGCCCACACGGCCCTGGCTGACCAGGGCGGTGGAGTGGGCGCCGCTGGCGGCATCGGCAAAGAGAAGCTGGACGTCGCGGGCGCGGACTTCCTTGCCGTTGACCCGGTAGTTCGAGCCGCCGCCGCGGGTGATGCGCCGGACGACCTGAAGTTCATCGCTGTCGTTGAATACGGCCGGGGCTTTGCGTTCGCGATTGTCGAGGAACAGACTGACTTCGGCAACGTTGCGGGCGGGGCGGGTGGCACTTCCCGCGAAGATGACGTCGTCCATCTCGCTGCCGCGCATCTTCTTGGCCGAAGTTTCGCCCATGACCCAGCGCAGGGCTTCGACAAGGTTCGACTTGCCGCATCCGTTGGGGCCAACGATTCCGGTCATTCCGTTCTCGATCGACAGATCGGTCGGGTCTACAAACGACTTGAAACCGCTCAGGTGGAGCTTCTTGAATTGCACCACGCCCGGATCATTCCCCCGAACTCAAGGGGCGCAATGCCGGCCAAATGGCCGGACTGCACCTGTCTTGGACTACCTCTAACTTACTGGCCGAAACTCTGCTCAATGCTGTTTTTGGCCTGAAATCCTTTCGTCCGGACTCCAGTATCCGAGCGCTAGAGCGGATCATATGGTTAGATCAGATTCACCGGACCGACGGATCGCCGCAGGCGATTCCATCTAAACCGGATCTGATCTAGGCCTGGTCCTTCAATAACGTGTCGAAGTCCTCGAACGTCAATCCACCACGTATCAGTTGCCCGTTGACCAGAAAACTCGGTGTGGAATTGACTGTATAATCGTTCGCGGCTTCCTGTCGACGTTCCAGTATCCTGTTCATTTCGGCTTCGTCGTTAAAGCACTTGTCGAACTGTTCCTGATTGATGCCGGCGAGGGCGGCGATCTGTGCCAGCGCCTTGACCGGATCTTCGGCTTGCGCCCACTGCTGCATGGATTTCATCAAAATGCCGATGAATCCGAAATGCCTGTCGCCTTCGAGGCAATTGCTGACTGCGGCGGCGCGCAACCCCAGACCGTCGAGCGGAAAGTGGCGGTAGACCAGCCTGGCCTTGCCGGTATCGATCCACTGCTTCTTCAGTTCGGGATAGGTGTTGGTGTGAAAGGCCGCACAGCTCGGGCAGGTGAGGGACGCATATTCGACGATGGTGATCGGCGCATCCATCTGACCGACGATGCGGTCGTCGTCGTAAAGCGTCACCTCCCCGGCGCGGGCCGACGGGATACGCAGTCCGAAGGCGCCGCTTACCGCGAGCGCCGAGACAGCCGCTGTTGATGTCAGTATCTTCCGTCTATTCATCATTCACCCACCATATGTTGTGTATGCTAGTGACGCCAATCCGATTCGACAAGCATCCTGTTATCGACCGCCCAGCTCCAGTCGAACGCGACAATATGGCGGTATTTGGGCGATCGCGGGTCATCTGTCCAGTAGATATCTGCACGATTGTGTTACCTGAAGGTATTTGCTGCAGCATCGCCTATTGCTGCGACCGCCTGAAAACCGCCGTTCCGAGGTCGGAAAGCGCCTTGCGCAAATCCTCGTCCTCGACCTCTGAAACTTTCGCGCTCAGAGTGTTTTCTTCGGTCCTGGTCAAGGGTCTGGGTGCCTGGCGCGGGCGCTTCTTTCGGTCAATGACGGGGCCCTGAAGCAGTCTGAGCTTGGCAACCGCCCGATAGCCGAAGTGGGCGTTGATGCGCTCCAGGAGCTGCTGTTCCAGATAGACCAGTTCGGTCGCGAAGCCGCTTTCCACGCGCAGGGTCAGGGTCCCATCGCGCCGCTCGTTGCTGCGCTTGAAGCTCAATTGCTTGGGGATGCAGCGGCGGGCAATCTCTTCGCCCACGACCGAACTCCAGTCGTTGACCAGACTGCCTTCGGCAAAACCGCGCTTGCCGAGGATCCTTCTGGTCACCGCCGGGAGGGCCTGCGCCAGGGCTTTGGGCCCGCCACCGCGGCGTCCTGTGCGCGGGAAGGCCTGTCCGCTCCCTCGACTGCCGGTTTTTTTGTCCGCTTTGGTGGCCATAGAGCTTTTCGGAATTCACATTTGCCGGGATTGTCGAACGGGTCGGGTGTTTCCTTCCCGACGTCTCGCAGTATAGTGCGCCGGATGACAAACACCACAAGCGATAGCGTCGCAACGGCCATTTACGAGAGTATTTCCGGGGGCGGACTGCCCGGCGGCGCGCAGCCGGTTTCCCAGCGGCTTCTGCGCTGGTACGACAGCCATGCCAGGGAATTGCCATGGCGGGTTCCGCCCCGCCAGCGTGAGAAGACCTTTGGGGAGAAGGCCGGGGGAGAGAAGGCTGGGGGCGCTGGAAGCCCGGTGCCACCTGGTCTGGCGGACCCTTATAAAGTCTGGCTCAGCGAGATCATGTTGCAGCAGACTACGGTGACTGCGGTCCAGCCCTATTTCCGCGACTTTACCCAACGCTGGCCGAGGGTGAGCGATCTGGCGGCGGCGTCGCTCGATGATGTCCTGACCGCCTGGGCCGGGCTCGGCTACTACGCGCGGGCAAGAAACCTCCATAGATGCGCGATTCATGTGACAGAGCAGCTCGATGGTGTTTTCCCGGATTGCGAAGAGGGTCTGCTTGCGCTGCCGGGGATCGGTCCCTACACGGCGGCGGCGATTGCCGCTATTGCCTTCGACCATCCGGCAACGGTGGTGGACGGCAATGTGGAGCGGGTGGTGTCACGTCTTTTTGCACTGACCGACCCGCTGCCGGCGGTCAAACCGGAGATGAAGCGCCACGCGGCAATGCTGACCCCGGAAGCAAGACCGGGTGATTTTGCCCAGGCCATGATGGACCTCGGCGCCACGATCTGCGTTCCGAGATCCCCGAAGTGCATGCTCTGTCCGCTGTCGGATCTTTGCATGGCGCGCGCGAAGGGGATTGCCGGAGAACTGCCGCGTAAATCTCCGAAACCGGAACGCCCGACCCGCCGGGCGATTGCCTTTTGGGCACAGCGCCCCGACGGCAGCGTTCTACTCCGGCGCCGGGAGCCGAAAGGATTGCTTGGCGGGATGATGGAAATCCCTTCCACCCCCTGGCGCGAGACCTCCTGGAGCGAAGGCGAGGCGATGCGCCATATTCCCTACGCCAGCGAATGGCGGGAGCTGGAAGGTGTCGTACGCCATACCTTTACGCACTTCCATTTCGAGATCGAAGTCTGGGCCAGTCTGGTTGACGAACGCAGTGAAGCCCTGGCGGAGAGTAAATGGATAACGATCGACGGCCTGTCCGACGAAGCCCTGCCCAGCGTCATGCGCAAGATCATCAAACATGCGCTCAAGCAGACTGCGTGAACCTGTAAAAACTCGCCGGCTTAAGACCCCTGGCCGAAGAAGGTGATCCGGGTCAGCCAGGTGTAGTCGGATTCCAGGGCCATCAGCGCGACCAGCACCAGCAGCACTGACGGCGGTACCAGTATGGCGTAGATCAGCGCCAGCCGCTCCCACATCATATGCATGAAGATGGCAACGATCAGTCCGGCTTTCAGTAGCATGAAAAGCATGATCAGGGACCATCTCAGATAACCTTCGAACTGCAGGTAATCGACCATGTAGGACAGGGCGCTGAGGACGAACAGGAGTCCCCAGATCTTGAAATAGATGCCGATCGGATGCTGCTGGCCTTCCGTCTTTGCCGGCGCGGCGTGTGTTGGGCCGTGGGCCTGTGCGTGAGCCATGACTGTCTTTCCTACCAAAGATAGAAGAACGCGAAGATGAAAACCCAGACCAGATCGACGAAGTGCCAGTAAAGCCCGGCGATTTCGACGATCTGATAATTGCCGCTGCGGTCGCAGTCGCCCCGCAGAACCTTGAAGGCGATGAAGAGAAGATAGAGCACGCCGGCGGAGACATGGAGGCCGTGAAAGCCGGTGATCATGAAAAAAGTCGATCCGAACTGGGCGGCGCCAAAGGGATTGCCCCAGGGGCGCACACCCTCGTCGACGATCAGCTTGGTCCATTCGAAAGCCTGCAAGCCGACAAAGGACATTCCAAAGAGCGCAGTCACAAACATCAGGATGAAGGTGACGTTGCGATTGCGGCGATAGCCGAAGTTCACTGCCATGGCCATGGTGCCGCTGCTGCTGATCAGGATGAAGGTCATGATCGCGATCAGAAGCAGTGGCACGTCTGTGCCTCCGACATGCAGGGCGAAGACCTCGCTGGGGTTCGGCCAGGGCACCGTGGTCGACATGCGCACTGTCATGTAACCGGTGAGGAAGCAGCTGAAGACAAAGGTGTCGCTGAGCAGGAAGATCCACATCAGCGCCTTGCCCCAGGGGACATTCTTGAAGGCGCGCTGATCCGACGACCAGTCGGTCACCGCGCTTTGCCAACCCTCCTGCGCTGAGAGCGGAGACCCGGTATTCGACGACGCAGACTGTGCCATATGCTCTTATCCTCTCTACATACGCAGCAGTGGGCTGAAACTAGAAGGCCCGGCAGATGATCGGCAGGGAGCCTCCCGGAAAGAACAGCAGGCCGAACAGGGCGAGCCAGACAATCAGCAGGAAATGCCAGTAGGCGGTACAGAGTTCGACGCTGCGGGTAATTCGGGTCAGATCCGCCCCCGACCCGGTACCTGGCACGACTCCCGGACTGAAACCCTGCCGGAGCTTGCCAAGAGTGCGCCCCCAAACAGCGAGACCACCCAGCAGATGAAGCCCGTGCAGTCCCGTAATCATGTAAAAGAATGCGTTTGCCGGGTTCCTGTGATCAATCGTGTTGACGGCCTGAAGCTGGTGCCAGGACAGAAGCTGTCCGGCGAGAAACACAAAGGTGAAAAAGCCACCGACATAGAGACCCCGGCGCAGTTCCGACAGCCGTTGTCGACGCGCGCTCACCGTGGCCCATTGGAAGGCGATGCCGCTGAATATCAGCGTCGCGGCGTTGGACCATAGCAACCAGGTTTCGGGCAGCGGGCGCCTGACTTCGAAAGCCATCCTCTCGGCGTAGGAAACGGTCAGAAGAGAGAAAAGTATCGTGACCACCGCAAAGAAGAAACGCAACGCGATCGTCTTCTGAGGCGCAAAGAAACTTCTTCCGCTATACAGCCGTTCGACCCGGCCGGTAACCGGCATCCAGGGCTTGACTGTGACCTGTTGAAAGAGGCTCACTTCTCGGCTTCCATTGTACCTGCGACTTGCCCGGTGCCCAGCGGGCCCGCGCCCGACGGCAGCGGTCCGGATGTGTGCGGAGCGTCCACCTGATCGGGCGGAAGATTCTGGGGCACGTAGTCCCGACCGGTGCCGGGTGGACTATATTCATAAGCCCAGCGGTAGACCACGGGAAGGCTCGGTCCCCAGTTGCCGTGGACCGGCGGCTTCTGCGGCGTCTGCCATTCCAGGCTCGCCGATTTCCAGGGGTTCTGTTCCGAGATCCGGCCTTTGAACAGGCTGTGCAGCAGATTATACAGAAACACCAGTTGGGAGAAGCCGACCACCAGCGCCGCCACGGTGATGAAGGCGTTCAAGGATGCGGCCGATTCTGGAATGAAGCCGGTTTCGCCGAGTTCGTAGTACCTGCGCGGCACCCCGATAAAGCCCAGATAGTGCATCGGGAAGTAAATCAGGTATGCCCCCAGAAATGTCACCCAGAAGTGAAACTTACCCAGCGTTTCGTCGAGCATTCTGCCGGTAATCAGCGGGTACCAGTGATAGATCGCGCCAAAGACCACCATGATCGGTGCCACGCCCATCACCATGTGAAAGTGGGCGACGACGAACATGGTGTCCGACAGGGGCACGTCGACGACCACATTGCCCAGAAACAGGCCGGTGATGCCGCCGTTGACGAAGGTGACGATGAAGCCGATGGAAAACAGCATCGGCAGGGTCAGATGGATGTCGCCCTGCCAGAGGGTCAGCACCCAGTTGTAGACCTTGATCGCGGTTGGCACGGCGATGATCAGGGTCGTCGTGGCGAAGAAGAACCCGAAGTAGGGGTTCATGCCGCTGACAAACATGTGGTGCGCCCACACGATGAAGCTCAATCCGCCGATGGCGAGGATGGCCCAGACCATCATTCTGTAGCCGAAGATACTCTTTCTGGCATGAGTTGCCAGCAGGTCGGAGACGATGCCGAAAGCCGGCAGGGCAACGATGTAGACTTCGGGATGGCCGAAGAACCAGAAAAGGTGCTGGAACAGCAGCGGGCTGCCCCCGCCGTATTCGAGCTGTTCCCCCAGTTCAAAAATGGTCGGCATGAAAAAGCTGGTGCCCAGCACCTTGTCGAACAGCATCATGATGGCGCCGACGAACAGGGCCGGGAAGGCAAGCAGTCCGAGGATCGAAGCAATGACGATGCCCCACACCGACAGGGGCAGGCGCATCAGGGTCATGCCCCGTGTCCGGCCCTGCAGCGCGGTGGTCACGTAGTTGAGACCGCCCATGGTGAAGGCAACGATGAAGATCACCAGAGAGACCAGCATCAGCACGATGCCCGACTCCTGTCCGGGCGTGCCCGACAGGATGGATTGCGGCGGATAGAGGGTCCAGCCGGCGCCGGTGGGGCCGCCGGGCGCGAAGAAACTGGCGACCAGAACCAGCACAGCCAGCAGATAAACCCAGAAACTCACCATATTGAGATAGGGGAAAACCATGTCCCGGGCGCCGACCATCAGCGGGATCAGGTAGTTACCGAAGCCGCCGAGGAACAGGGCCGTCAGCAGATAGATCACCATGATCATGCCGTGCATGGTGACGAACTGATAGTAGGCGGCCTCGTCAATGAAAGAGAAGGTCTCCGGAAAACCCAGCTGCAGGCGGATCAGCCATGACAGCACCAGCGCCACCATGCCGATGGCCAATGCCGTGACGGAATACTGGATGGCGATGACCTTGTGGTCCTGACTCCAGATGTACTTTGTAATAAAGCTCTGCGGATCGTGAAGCTCGGTGTCTTCGACTTCGGCAGGCGGAACATAAACAGCATCGGTAGGTGCGATATCGGTCATCAAAACACCCTCTTCGCTTGCTCTTGTTGCTTTATCTGATGGGCTTCCAGTTGTCCTCGTCAAGAATCAGGCTGATCTTCTCAGTCTGCCTGTTTCCCGGCTTTTCGCTTCCCAGAGGTTCGTTTCCGGGCCGGTTGTCGGCCAGGTTCTCTTTTTTATCCCTTGCCCGCGCCGCCAGTTCGGCGAAGGTCGACTGTTCAGAGATCCATTCGTCGAAGGCGCCGGAGTCATCCACGACAACAATGCCGCGCATGACGTGGTGTCCGGTTCCGCAGAGCTCCGCACAGAGGATGTCGAAGGCGCCGGTCCGCGTTGGGGTCAGCCAGAAATAGGTCACCATACCGGGGACCAGATCCATCTTGGCGCGGAAATGCGGTACGTAAAAATCGTGCAGAACGTCAACCGAGCGCAGCAGCATCTTCACCGGCCGGTCGACCGGCAGATGAAGATCGTCCCCCTGAACCAGAATGTCATCCTGTCCGTTCGGGTCGTTCGGATTGACTCCGAAGGGATTGTCGGAATCGATCAGGCGGGTATCGGACGTTCCCAGCTTGCCGTCTGCGCCCGGATAGCGGTAGCTCCACTGCCACTGCTGCCCCATGACCTCAACGACATCCGCATCTTCCGGAACCGAGACGTACTGGTTCCAGACAAACAACCCCGGTGCCAGCATGCCTATGACCCCAATGGTTGTCAGTCCGGTGAGCCACCATTCGAGTTTCTTGTTTTCCGGTTCATAGTTAGCGCGCTGGCCCTCCTTGTGACGAAACTTCATCACGCAATAAGCCATGAAGAGAATAACCGCGACAAAAACGGTTCCGGTAATCCAGAAGGTAATGATGATCGTGTCGTCGATATAGTTCCAGTTCGATGCGATGGGTGTCCACCACCAGGGGCTCAGAAAATGGAACAGGACTGAGCCGAGCGCGACCAGAATCAATATGAGTGCTAAAACCATTTACGTAAGTCCTCACGTCCATCAATAGAAGACACGAATACCAACGAACTGACTTTTAGGCCCGTGATCCTATGTTAGTTTAAATATTCCAGCTGGTCTAGGTGCTGAATTTTTGGGCGATCATTTGTCGTTGATTCAAGTTCGTGGAGTCATTGATGATTCGGCCGAAATCCGTGGAGTGAATTTTAATTTTCGACTCCAGCGTCAGCCTGAGTGGAAGGCGAGTGTCGAAGCGGCTTTCGGGTTCTGGTTCCTGCACGCGACGACAGGCGCCGACCCTGTCAGCTGCTTTCTCAGCTGCTGCAGCTGTCGTGTGAGGTTTCAGTTTTGTCATCTGGTTCAATCCGTTAGCTCTTGCGTTCCCAATGCATCCCGGTTGAACGCCTGCAGCCTGCAGGTTTGGTCGCTCAAAGATCCGCAATATGGTATCATACGCCGGCAACGAAAGAGCCATCTGCGGAGGAGCTCAACCGAAACCGGCCATTGCGTCGGGAGCGGTGCGGGTGAGGAAAGGTGGACGATCTGATGGTCACGTCACTTAGGCGGATTTCGAACGTCTTCAAACTGCGCATAGGGCTGGCAATCACCCTTTGCGCGATCGCCGGCATGTCGACCACGCCCGGCGCTTCCCTGACGCCGGAGGAGATTGCGGTCCTAGCGCTCGCGGTCTTTTTATCCTCTGCAAGTGCGGGCGCTTTCAATCAGTACGCGGAGCGCGATCTCGACGCACGCATGCACCGAACGCGCAACCGGCCTTTTGTCACCGGCGTGTTCCGGACCGGCTGGGTCTGGCTGTCGTGCATCGGCGGCATTCTGGTTTTTGCCGTCGGGCTTGCAGCCTGGATCCTGAATGCACACGTTGCGATCTACGTTTTTCTGGGTGCATTCTTTTATGGTGTTGTCTATACGCTCTGGCTCAAGCAACGCAGTGTATGGAACATTGTTGTCGGCGGTCTCGCAGGCAGTTTCGCCGTACTGGCGGGCGCCGCGGCAGTCACGCCCGATCTGGCCGTTAATTCGATCATCCTCGCCCTTGTTCTGTTCCTCTGGACACCGCCGCACTTCTGGAGTCTCGCCATGGTGCTGCATGAAGACTATGCGCGTGCCGGCGTACCGATGCTTCCGGTCGTGGTCGGTGACACCACCGCGGCCTGGATCATTCTGGCCCATACGATTGCCCTTGCGGGGTTTTCGTTATTACCGTTGTTTTTCGGAATGGGAATCATCTATCTGGCGGGAGCCGTTGCGGGTGGTGCGTACTTCATGATCAAAAGCGTCGAGTTGGTCCGGCAACCGGGGCCAACGGCTGCCATGGCGAATTTTCGCGCCTCCTTCGTGCAACTCGGTTTGCTTCTTCTCGGTGCGATTATCGACGGTTCTCTGAACCTCTGATCGCCGGTCTGTCAAAGCCTGTCGCTCAGGTGCTTCAATGACATCCGCACGCCGCGTGAAGTGCTTCGAGTAGAGCTTTGATGACAAATTCGACCGTTTGGCGTAGGATCGGACCAGATAAGCGGATAGCGGCCCGTTGTCAGCGGCCGAATTGACCGCCCCTCTGTGATCAGCAACCCACGTGGTTGCTCCTCTGTGATCGGCTGTCAACCTGGCCGCACCGTGTACCTCTTTGGATGCCGTTACCGCTTGAATCTGGAAACCGATTCAATGAGCTGGAGAGCGGTTGCCTTCTTGATTACTTCAGTCAGGAATGATCGTGCTCCAAGGTTCAGGAGGCATGATTATGGCTAAGTCTGGTGCGCTCGCGGGACGGGAGGCCGTCGCCGATCGTCCTGTTGTCCGCAATATTCGAGTGGTTGATCTCAAGGAAGTGCTGATCAAGGGGCTGAACGACTTCAAGGAAAAGCCCAGTCACATAGTCCTGCTCGTTGTGATTTATCCTATTGTCGGTTTGCTGTCGGCCCGGCTTGCGGCCGGTTACGATATCCTGCCTCTCATCTTTCCGTTGATTTCGGGCTTTGCCCTTATCGGTCCTCTGGCCGCGATCGGTTTGTATGAACTCAGCCGCCGTCGCGAGAAAGGACTCGAGGTTGCCTGGAAGAACGCCTTCGATGTTTTCCATTCGCCGTCCATCGGATCCATCGTTGCACTCGGCGGTCTGTTGATGGTGATTTTTTTGGTCTGGCTGGTTGCGGCACTGGCGGTTTACGACGTGACGTTCGGCAGTGTTCAACCCGAATCCATTGCTGACTTTGTCGCCAAGATTTTAGGGACCTCCGCCGGCTGGACACTCATTGTGGTTGGTTGCGGCGTCGGTTTCCTCTTTGCCGTGACTGTTCTGGCAATCAGTGTCGTCTCGTTCCCGATGCTGCTCGACAAGGATGTGGGAGCGGCCGTGGCGGTGCAGACCTCAATCCGTGCGGTCACCGTGAACCCGGTCACCATGTCGGTCTGGGGCCTGATTGTTGCGGGCGCGCTGATTGTCGGATCGATACCGTTTTTCGTCGGACTTGCCGTGGTCATGCCGGTGCTTGGCCATTCGACCTGGCATCTCTATCGCAAGGTTGTGGAGCCGTAAACCGGTGCGCGCCACGAGTAGCAGAGCCATTCATGCTCAAACTGCAGGCGGATTGAGTCTGGCGAAGCCTTCTTGCCGTCGGTAAGGAAAGTAAGGGTAAGGCGCACTGACCTCGCTGGCGGCGTCCAGACGTTTGATTTGCTCGGGTGTCATGGACCATCCCACGGCGCCGAGGTTCTGGCGAAGCTGTTCCTCATTGCGGGCACCGATGATAACCGAGGAGACTGTCGGACGGGTCGACAGCCAGTTGATGGCAATCTGTGGAACGCTCTTGCCTGTCTCCTGCCCGATCTCGTCGAGAACATCGACAATCTGATAAAGCCGCTCCTCGTCTACCGGCGGCCCGAAGTCGGCGGTTTCATGCAAACGACTTTGCTCGGGCAGCGGCTGCCCGCGGCGCAGCTTGCCCGTAAGACGCCCCCATCCAAGCGGACTCCAGACCAGTGCGCCCACGCCCTGATCAATTCCAAGGGGCATGAGTTCCCATTCGTAATCGCGGCCGATCAGTGAGTAGTAGGCCTGATGGACCACATATCGCGGATATCCCCGTTTCTCGGAAGCGGCGAGAGACTTCATAAGTTGCCAGCCGGAAAAATTGGAAGCACCGATATAGCGGACCTTGCCCGCACGCACGAGATCGTCGAGGGTCGACAGAACTTCCTCGACCGGTGTGTTGGCGTCAAAGGCATGCAGTTGCAGCAGGTCGACGTAATCGGTACCGAGGCGCCGAAGGGAGTCGTCGACGGCTTTGATAAGGCGGGACCGCGAAGCCCCGGCATCGTTTGGACCATCGCCCATGGGCAATGCGGTTTTCGTTGAAATGATGGTCTGGTCGCGCCGTCCCCTGATGGCTTCGCCGAGGACTTCTTCGGATGCGCCTGACGAATAGACATCAGCGGTATCGAACAGGGTTACGCCTGCCTCAAGGCAGATATCGATCAGCCGGCGGGCCTCGCGTGCGTCGGTGTTTCCCCAGGCGCTGAACAGCGGTCCCTGTCCGCCGAAAGTTCCAGTGCCAAGGCTGAGAACCGGTACTTTCAGACCGGATGCGCCAAGATACCTGTAATCCATGATGCTGCTCCTTCAAAAGAGGTTGTTAGGATTGATAAAAGGTCGGGACGGCTATCGAGATTCGCAGACAACCAGGCCAACCGCAGCCCGGCGGCGATCCTGTCTGATGCTCCAGAGGGCGACGGCAAAGCCGGACAGGGTTATACCCGCGGCGGCCAGTGGTATGGCGTCGAGTCCGGGACCGTGATCGATCACGACGCCACCGGCCCATGCGCCAAGCGCATTGCCGAGATTGAACGCGGCGATATTGAGGCTGGAGGCCAGGCTGCGGCCCGCGCCCGCCGCCTTGTCCAGCACCCACATCTGCAGGGGCGCAACCGTTGCGAAGCCGGCCACACCGAGCAACCCGATAAACAGGACGGCAGTGGTGCGGTCCTGCAGAGCGAAACTCATGGCTCCCAGAACGACCGCGAGTGCGAACAGTGAGCCGAGAACGGCCTGAACGGGAAATCTGTCCGCCAGTTTTCCGCCAACCAGATTCCCGATGATCAGGCCGCCACCAAAGACCAGCAGAATTGGTGAAACCGCACTTTCCGGAAAACCGGTGATCCGGGTCAGTGCGGGGGCGATGTAGGTAAACACGGCGAAGACACCGGCGTAGCCGAGGACTGTCGTTAGCAGTCCGAGCAGAATGGGCTGCCGTGCTACGATTCGAAGATCCGCACGCCAGTTGTCGGCATCGCCCTCGTCCGGTCCGTCTGTGGGCACCAGTAGTGCGATGATGATGAGAGAAGCCAGCCCGATCAGCGTTACCAGCCAGAAGGTCGAGCGCCATCCGTAGGCCTGACCGACCCAGGTGCCGAAAGGCACGCCCAGGATAGTTGCGATCGTCAGGCCGGTGAACATGATGGCGACTGCGGAGGCGCGCCTGTCCGGGGATACCAGACTTGTGGCGACGACTGAGCCGACTCCAAAGAAGGTGCCGTGGGCAAAAGCGGTTAATATTCGGGCGGCCATCAGCAGGCCGTAGTCGGGCGCCAGCGCACAGGCGGCGTTTCCCGCAATGAATATCACCATAAGTCCGACCAGCACGCGTTTGCGCGGCATCTGTCCGGTCAGTACGGTCAGCAACGGTGCACCGATGACCACACCGATGGCATATCCGGAGATGAGAAGTCCCGCTGCGGTGATTGAAACGCCGAGATCGATGCTGACGTCTATCAGCAGTCCCATGATGACGAATTCCGTGACACCGATACCGAAGGCACCGGCGGCTAAAGCGTAAAGGGCAAGTGGCACGGCAGGGAGCTTTCTTTGTTTGCGTCCGGTCTGCCGTTAATCTGGTCGTTTCAGCTTGGATGAGATAGGGTGCCTAAAGTAACATTACTTGTGAGATGAATTCACATTGGCACGGATTGATGTTAATCGCTCCGGCGAAATGGAAGTCTTTGTCAGGGTTGTCGAGGTGGGTGGCTTTTCCGCAGCTGCCCGGACTCTGCGAATGACACCTTCAGCCGTAAGTAAACTGATCGCCAGGCTGGAAGCGCGCCTCGGCGCGCGCCTGTTCAACCGCTCGACACGAAAGCTGCAGCTTTCGCCGGAAGGATGCGTTTTCTACGAGCGCGCCACGCGTATCCTGGCCGATCTCAATGAAGCCGAATTCAATGCCGGTACGGGAGAAAAGCCGGAAGGCCGCATTCGTCTCAACACGAATGCCTCTTATGGGACACATATTCTCGCTCCATTGATGCCTGCGTTTCTCGAGCGCTATCCCGGCATTACATTGGATATCGCGCAGACGGATATGGTGATCGATCTGTTGGAGGAGCGGACCGATGTCGCGGTACGCGCCGGCCCTTTGAAGAGTTCCCGACTGGTTGCCCGGAAACTTGGCGCCACGCAGATGATGATTGTGGGCGCGCCTTCTTATCTGGAAAAGCACGGCACTCCGAGAAGTGTTCCTGAACTGGAAAAACATCTTCGGCTGGGTTTTGGCTATGTCCGGACCATCGAAGGCTGGCCTCTGCTTCACGAAGGTGAGATCGTGCGGGTTCCCGTCGTGGGTCGTGTTCAGGCAAGCGATGGCGAAGCGCTGCGGCATCTGGCGCTGGCGGGTACGGGACTGGCCCGGCTTGCGGCATTCACGGTCCGGGACGACATTGCGGCGAAGCGTCTGGTGCCGTTGCTTGAGGGCTGCAGCCGCGACGATCTGGAAGAAGTCCACGCGGTCTATCTCGGACAGGGCGGTCTGCTTCCCGCACGTGTGCGGGCTCTGCTCGACTTTCTTGCGGAAAAAGGGCGGGTCAGCTGACGAGGGGCGGGTAATGCCGGGCCGGCATTGCATTCCGCTTTCCGGTTGAAAGCGCCCGGTTTACCGCGGACTGAAAGGAATCAGTTCATTTCCGAGCGCAGCTTCTGACGCAGAACGTCGATCGGCAGGAGTTTGCCTTCGACGTTGATGTTCCAGAATTGCCAGCCGTTACAGGCTGGAGCCCCCTGAACAAGCGCGCCGACCTGATGGATCGAGCCCTTGAAGTCACGGGTGATCAGGGTGCCGTCGGCGCGAACCTTGGCGTTGAAGCGTTTGCCCGGTCCGTAAAGCATGGTTCCGGGTTCCAGCAGGCCGCGTTCGACCAGCCACCCGAAGGGGATGCGCGGCTGTTCGCGTTTGGACGGTGTATCGACAAGATTCAAGTCGTCAACCGGCTTGACCTTGGAAATCCGCGCCCGGGCGATGCTTGCGTATTTCTCGTCACGTTCCAGCCCGATATAACGGCGCCCCAGGCGCCGGGCGACGGCACCGGTGGTCCCGCTGCCGAAAAAGGGGTCCAGAATGACTTCGCCGGGCCTGGTTGAGGACAGGATGACCCGGTGCAGTAAAGCTTCCGGTTTTTGCGTCGGATGTGCCTTGTCGCCGGCGTCGTCGCGCAGTCTTTCATGACCGGTGCAGATCGGAATCAGCCAGTCACTGCGCATCTGCAGATCGTCGTTCAGGGCCTTCATGGCTTCGTAATTAAAGGTGTAGCGCGCGTCCTTGTCCTTCACCGCCCAGATCATGGTTTCATGAGCATTGGTAAACCGACGACCGCGAAAATTGGGCATGGGATTGGACTTGCGCCAGATGATGTCATTTAAAATCCAGTAGTCGAGATCCTGCAGACTGGCGCCGACGCGAAAAATATTGTGGTAACTGCCGATAACCCAAAGGGTGCCGTTGTCCTTCAGAAGACGGCGCGCGGCGCGCAGCCAGTCTCGGGTGAAGCGGTCGTAGATCTTGAAGCTGTCGAACTTGTCCCAATCGTCGTCAACCGCATCGACCTTCGAGTTGTCGGGGCGCATCAGATCGCCGCCAAGTTGAAGATTATAGGGCGGGTCGGCAAAGATCATGTCCACCGAGCCTTCGGGCAAGGCGTTCATAAGCTCGACGCAATCACCGGTTTTTACGACGTCCAGTTCCACCCGACCAATTCCCCCTTCGAAAAACGGCATCCTGAGTCACCGGAGACTCGGCGTCAAGAGTCTTAGGACTCAAAGCGTTAATAAAGCTGCTTCACGAATTGGTCGAAAAGAGAGCCTGTGAGCGCCGGTGATTCCCAGCCGGGCGATGCCGTCACGATGCTCGGCAGTGCCATAACCCTGATTCCGCTCCCAGCCGTAACCGGGATACTTGAGCGCCAGTTCGGCCATCTGCCGGTCGCGCGAAACCTTGGCGACGATGGAGGCGGCGGCGATGCTCAGGCTGCGTCCGTCACCCTTGATCACGGCGACGGCGGGGCAGGGCAGATCCGGCAGCCTGTTGCCGTCCACCAGCGCGCCGTCGGGGGTGAAGGGCAACGCCGACGTCGCCCGTGTCATGGCCAGCAGACTGGCCTTCAGGATGTTCAGGCTATCGATTTCTCCGACCCCGGCCTGCCCCAGCGCAATTGCAGCCTTGCCGTTTGATTCCAGCGCCCAGAGCTGTTCGCTGATGTCTTCGCGGGCAGTTTTGCTCAGCTTTTTTGAATCGTCGAGCCGCTTCGACAAGGCCGGGTTCAGGGCTTTTGGCTCCAGCCATACGGCTGCTGCGACCACCGGGCCCGCCCAGGGGCCGCGTCCGACTTCGTCGAGACCGGCAATCCGCACCGCGGCCTGGATGCTACCGATTTGACGGGCGAGTTCCCGCTCCAGCGAAAAGTCCGGCATCGCGGTTCAGTTCTCGCCGAAGGGCAGGATATCGAAGGCCACGCTGATGCGTGTGCCTTCGGTGTCGAAGGGCTGGGTGCGATGATAAAAGTACGCGGGAAAGAGAACCATCAACCCTTCTTCCGGCTGGACATAGCGCAGTTCGGGCGGGGCGGTACAGTTGAGATTAGCGGAGGGCTGTCCGAACTCGATCCATCCGGCGTGACTGTTGCCCGATCGTGCGACGATTTCGGGGATTTTGACGTAGTACACGCCGCTCAGCCAGGCCGAAGGATGAATGTGGGGAATCTGATGTCCCTGGGCTTCCAGAACCACCGACCAGACATTGAGCATCCAGCGCTTCGGCTGACGCGCCAGAAAGGGATGCGCGTGCGCCCTGGGGTGCGCCCGCATGTATCGGGCAACGGCGGCTTTGATCACTTCCTCAAGGTCCGCGACAGGACCTTTGGGGTCGATCAGAAGCTCGCCGGTGTGACGGCCCGACATCGTCGCGTGCCCAGGCGGATCACGCATCAGCGTGGGGTGCGCAAGGATGTGGTGCGCCAGGGCTTCGTTGAAGGCCTTCATGGTCTGGTAGCCTGACGGCCGGTCGATCACGAGCGGCATGAGCAGGCGTTCAAGATCGACCAGTGCGCGGGCCTCTTCGTTCCGCTCCAGCTCGCGCAGGGCAAGCGCGCGGTATGCCAGCGCCGTGGTCAGACCGGGCTGTCGTGCCAGACAGTGATCGCAAACATCGAGGGCGCCCTGTGCGCCGCCATCTTGCAGCAGCGCGCGGGCAAGGCTCATGCCGACTTCAGTTGCATCCGGTTGCTGTTTCAGAGCCGTCTGCAGATCGACAATGATTTCACCGCTTCGGTTCAGCCCTTCAAGCGCCAGACCTTTCATCGAAATCGCTTCGTGATAATCGGGCCGCAGGGCGAGGGCATGATCAAAGGCTTCGATGGCTTCATCGCAGCGTCCGGCTGCCGTCAGGCTTTCGCCCAGGGCACAGAAACAGCCTTCCGAATTCGGCTCCAGGTCCACCGCGCGCAGATGCGCGGCAATCGCTTCATCGAAAGCGCCGGACGCCTGCAGGGCCTGCCCAAGTCTGGTTTCCAGTTCGGCGGACGAGGGCGCCAGGGTCAGGGCCGCCCGGTAGTGGCCGATGGCTTCGTCATGCCGGCCGAGACGGCTCAGGCAGCGCGCCAGGCTGGAACGGGCCAGAATCAGGTTCGGGTCGAGATCGACCGCTCTGCGAAAGGCGTTGGCCGCTTCTTCGAAGCGTTCGGTAGCCTCCAGCGCCAGTCCGAAATTATAGTTGAGCCCGGCGTGTTGCGGCTGAATGGCTATGGCGCGACGATAGAGTGCGAGAGCCTCGTTGAGGCGCCCCTGTTCTTTCAATAGGATGGCGCAGTTGGAAAGCGCCTCGACATTACCCGGCTCCAGCAGGATAGCGCTCTGAAAGGCTTTTACCGCCGCTTCCCGCCGCCCCAGCCCGGTCAGTGCAAGGCCGAGTTGAAACTGCGCGGTAGCGTAGCCGGGTTGAAGCCGGGTTGCCTGTCTGAAGGCTTTGACGGCGGCTTCCAGACGGCCGAGTTCTTTTAGCACAACGCCGTAGTTGAACTGAGCCTTGGGGTTCTGTGGCTGCGCGTTGGCTACTCTTTGCAGAAGTTCCGACGCGGTTTCAAAGTTCTTCAGGCCGAACGCGGCATCGGCGGCGAGATTGCAGATTTCCAGGTGGTTCGGGGCGCTGTTCAGATACCGGCGATAAGCTTCCAGCGCCGCGTGCAGATTACCGCTGCGATGCAGGGTGATGGCTGCGTCCAGTTCGTCGTGCATGCTGCTGTTCTCGGTCACAGATTTGTTCCGCTGTTCCAATGTTCGCTTTTGACCCATCGCAGTGATTTCAAATGGACGACCGCTACCGAGCTGATTTTACTGCTCGGGAGGTTTTTCTTGACCTTCTGAAACGGGCGCCTGATAGCGGTCCCGCTTGGGTTTGACCGCGCGGATCCAACGTTTTGCGTTGCTTGCCATATCGATCATCGCATGCTCTGCCCGGCGGGTCGATTTGAACAATGCCAGGAACTCCCTGCCGTAGGTCAGGCGAAGGGTTTCGCGGCCCGAAGTGATGCCGAGCAGTGTAATGCGATGCAGACGCCGGGCGGATTCCAGCCAGAAAGGGCTGCCGAGGAGCGAAACCACCGTGACCGCGACAATCAGACGATGGTCTTCGTCGGTCAGGGCTCCAGAACTTATTCCCAAAGCCGCCAGGACAAAGGAAAACTCGCCCAGTTGAGCCAGCAGTGCGCCGGAGAGGAAGGCGCGGGGCCAGCTTTCCCCCATAAAAGCGATCAGCGCGATGTTCAATGCGGTCTTGAAGATCGCGACGAAGGTGACGATCAGCAGGACCGTGCCGAGGTTGTCCAGAATGTAGCTGAAGTCGATTAGCAGCCCGATCGAAAGGAAAAAGATCATGAGCAGAATGCTCTGAATCGGCGCTGTATGACGGTGCAGGATTCTGCGGCTGGTCGAGTTACCAATGACGAGTCCGGCCAGAAAGGCGCCGTAAGCCGGGGAGAGTCCCATCAGGCCTGAAAGCGCAGCAGCGCCGAAACAGAATGCCAGACTGGCCAGCGGGGTCAGGTCGGCATCCCTGCCGATCGATTGGGTGAAGGGAAGGCGCAGCCGCTGCCGGCGGCTCAGATAGAGAATTAGCAGTGCCAGAAACGCAATCGAAAGCACGACCTTGACAATGGCGTCGGGTCCGAGCCCCTCTTCGCCGCCAAAGGAGCCCACGATCAGCATCATCGGGACCACGGCAAGGTCCTGTGCGACCAGAATACCAACGGTGATCTGCCCCACCCGGGTTCTCAGTTCGCCAATTTCCTCAAGCATTTTAACGGTGACCGCCGTGCTCGACAGTGCGACCACAAAGCCGATTACGGTGCTGAGTTCATAGGACCATCCGAGAACGCTGCCGAGTGCGAACATGCCGCCGAGGCCCACGGTTATCTGGAGCAGGGTGGTGACAAGAGCGACCTTCCAGACGTCGCGGATGCCACGCAGCGAGAGTTCCATCCCGATTGCAAAAAGCAGGGTCAGGACGCCGAGTTCGGCCAGTGTTCGGATCGCCTCCCGGTTCTCGACCACGCCGATCGCCGAGGGGCCGAGGAGGGCGCCCGTCAGGATATAGCCAAGGACGGCTGGCTGGCCGAGCCGCCGCATCGCGATGCCAAACGCGAGCGCCGCAACAACGACGATTGCTATTCCGGTGATGTCGCCGACATGATTCTGCATCGGGAGAGACTAAAACATCGTCTTTTCATTTGGAATCAAATTGATGGACCAACAAGCCTTATCCCGCTGATTGCGTGCGCAGCCAGGTTGGACGGGCGGATACCGGACCGATAGCCGGACGATATTCAGGGTATAGGATTCAGGACCAGACTCTTTGAAGGAGATCTGCTAGTTAGCCTGTTTCGCGCGAACGATGTTGGAGACAAGTTGGAATGAAGTATCTCGTGGTCGCACTCGGACTGTTCGCGGTCGCGGCAGCAGCCACCTTTATCCGCTACGAGAGTTATAGCCCGTGCGACTGGATAGAAACCGACATGCTGGAAGCCTCCGGCCAGCCCTTGATCGTTGTCCAGTCGCGTATTCGCGCACGCTTTCTGCTGGATGGTGTCGTCAACCCGGAACTGAATGAGTGCCTGTTGAGCTGGTGGCGGTTTCGCCTCGACGGACTGCCGGAAGGCTCGTCCTGACGGGACTGCGATGATCCTGCCGGTGAAGACTCACCGGCCCGGGCTGCGGATTTGACGCCGGGTGCTGGTCTATCCTGGGGATCGTTCCTATATCGAAGGTTTCAGTCTTGCGACGGAGGAGGTGCTATGCGGTGGCTGTTACCCAAAGGGTGGGCGGCAAAGCTGATGTTTGCCGCTGTTGCTTTCGGACTGCTCATCGCTGCGGCTGCCTCTTTTTATCGCCCGGTTGTGGCAGAGACGGTCGATAGCGAACGGCACCGCTTCAAAATAGTCACCCTCGCCGATAACCTTGAGCACCCCTGGGGGATGGCCTTTCTGCCGGACGGGTCTCTGCTGGTCACGGAAAGGCCCGGCCGCCTGCGTATCATCAGAAGCGGTGAAGCGCCGCTAACGGTTTCCGGTGTGCCCGAAGTTGTCGAGGCCGGCCAGGGCGGCATGCTGGACGTCGCTCTGCATCCCGATTTCGCCGAAAACCGGCTGGTCTATCTCTCCTATGCAGGGGCTGGGGATGGCGGTGTCGGCACTGAAGTCGCGCGCGGGCGCCTTGAGGGCGACCGGCTGGTCGGGCTGGAGACCATATTCGTTGCGCAGCCCAAGTCGCGGGGCGGGCGGCACTTTGGCTCCCGGCTCCTTTTCGACGACGATGGACTGCTTTATGTCACGTTGGGCGAGCGCGGCGATTCCGAGCGGGCGCAGAACCTGAACGATCATGGCGGCAAGGTGATCCGGCTGACCCCGGATGGCAAGATTCCCGCCGATAATCCCTTCGTCGGCCGCGATGATGCACGTCCGGAAGTCTTCTCCTGGGGCCACCGCAATCCGCAGGGGCTGGCCCTGCAGCCCGGTACGGGCCGGGTCTGGGCGGTGGAGCACGGGCCGCGCGGCGGCGATGAGCTCAATATCATCGAGCCCGGCGCCAATTACGGCTGGCCGATCATCACCTATGGCCGGAGTTATGCCGGCTTTTCGATCGGCGAGGGGACCAGCAAGCCCGGCCTGGCGCAGCCGGTAACCTATTGGGTTCCCTCAATTTCTCCCTCGGGTTTGAGCTTCTACAACGGCGACGCCTTTCCCCAGTGGCGTGGAAATCTTTTCACCGGCGGGCTTTCGGCGCAGGCGCTGACACGGATCGAACTGCAGGGCACGGACGTCGTGCATCAGGAGCGTCTGCTGGTCGATTACGGCGAGAGAATCCGGGATGTCCGGCAGGGACCGGAGGGTTTTCTCTACCTTCTGATCGATCAGGAGGACGGCGCCCTTCTGCGTCTCGAGCCGGTTTCTTAAAGTCTTTTCAATTCCTTAGATCAGATCTTCCAGCGAGGGTTTGCCCAGCCATTCGGCGCGCATGCGCTGGAGAATACCGGCCTGCAGATACTCGTCCACACGCCCGGCGACATGGGCGACCAGTGCGTCGGGAGAGTTCGCCGCTGACCAGTTTTCGGTGGAATTTGACGTACTTTTGCCACAGCTTTCGGCGCTGCTGTGCAAAACCCGCCATTTCGCGCACCAGGTGATGGCCCGCAGCATGGTGATGCGCCGCAGGGGCACCATCCAGGGCCGAAGTCTCTCGGCAAGCTCCGGTGGAACACATGCCAGATAGGCCCGGTAGAAGGCCGCGACGGCTTCGATCGGGAGGTCGGCCCAGACATCGCTGTCCCAGGTGGTCGAGGAATAGATCGAGGCGTGCGCCAGGTCGGTTCCCGGCGCGCCGTAGAGGGCTTTCTCGAGATCGACGATGATCGCCTTGCCGCTGCGGTCTATCAGAAAGTTGCCGGGATGGGTATCGGTCAGGACCAGACTGCGCGGCTGGAGCCGGCCCCGGCAGCTCTCCGCGAAGCCGCGGGCCCAGGACAGCTCATCTTCGATCTCCGCCCTGCCATAGTCCGTCAGTGCGGCGCCGTCGAGAAACGCCGCCTGTTGCTCGATTTCCGCCATGGCCCCGGCGACCGGGTCGTCGTGATCGGCCAGGGGCGGGCGGTCCGCCGCGCCGGGCAGGGGCAGGGCATGGACCCGCGCCATGCATACAGCGAGCGCTTCGAGATCCCGCGGCAGCTCCGGCGGCCGTCCGTCGATCTTCTCCACCAGCAGCGCGCCCAGGGGCAGCGTCTCGCCGGGTTCGATGGTGGCATGGAGGCGGGGGGCCTGTCCGCTGAGGCCGACCCGGCGGAAACAGGCGGCCTGATAGGACAGGTTGTCTTTCGCCGCCAGGGCAAACTGACTTTGCCTGGGAACCCGCAGCAGGAGACCGCGACCGGCGATCTCGATATGCTCGTGGGCCAGCCCCTTGACCGCGAGCGGCTGCAGATCGGCCAGTCCGATGTCGGCGAAACCGCCGATTTCCTGCAGTCTTCCCAGAAGCGGTAAGAGATCGATGAGGTGGGTCATGTCCTGCCGGTAACGTTTGGATGAGGTCGGGCGCCTGGAGTGGACAAAGGCGACCGGTGAGGATAAAGCCGAAGCGGCGGCAATGGCTATGCGATAAAGGTTTCATGACAACTTCTCTCTCATTCGTGATCCCCGCTCTCAATCCGGGCGACGGGCTCCGGCGCACGCTTGCGGCGCTGCAGGACCTTGCCGGACCGCCGGAGATCACGGAAATCACGGAGATCGCGGAGATCATCGTGGTCGACGGCGGTTCCGTCGATGGCACGCCCGCGACCGCTGAATCCCTGGGAGCCCGCGTTCTGCAAGCCCCGGCGGGCCGCGGGGGACAACTGGCTCTGGGCGGCGGCGCGGCGGTCGGTGCGTGGCTGCTGTTCCTGCACGCGGATACGGTTCTTGCGCCCTCCTGGAGGCAGGCGGTCACAGCCTTCATGAAAGACCCGGCCAATCGGCAAAGGGCGGCGGTGTTCCGCTTCGCGCTGGACGACCCCGATCCCCGGGCGCGCCGTGTCGAGAGACTGGCCGGATGGCGCACCCGCGTTCTGGGACTTCCGTACGGCGATCAGGGTCTGCTGATCCACGGGGATTTCTACCGGCGGCTCGGCGGCTATCGCGCCTATCCCCTGATGGAGGATGTCGATCTGGTCCGGCGGATCGGGCGCAAGCGGATTGTCTGTCTGCCGGTCACCGCCACGACCTCGGCGGTGCGATACCGCCGCGACGGCTGGTGGCTGCGGCCGCTGCGCAATCTCGCACTTCTTGGGCTGTTTGCTCTGGGCGTACCGCCGCGCCTGCTGACGCACCTCTACCGATGACCATGACGAAACGCAGTTCGGGAACAGTTGTGGTGATGGGACGCCTGCCGCAGGTCGGCGTCGGCAAGCGGCGTCTGGCGCGCGATGTCGGCGATCTCGCGGCCTGGCGGTTTTATCGCAATACGCTTTACGGTCTGCTGCGGCGTCTGGGCGGCGACGCCCGCTGGCAGGTCTGCTTCGCGGTGACACCGGACAGGACCGGATCCCGGATCCAGGGAATGCCCCCGGGCGTAACGGTCATCCCGCAAGGGCGCGGCAACCTCGGCCAGCGGATGGGACGCCTGCTGCGAAACGCGCCGCGCGGCCCGGTGGTGATTGTCGGGTCGGACATTCCGGATATCCGGACCCGGCATCTCAGGGCGGCCTTCAGTGTGCTCGGCCGCCGCGGCTGGGTCTTCGGCCCGGCCGGCGACGGCGGCTACTGGCTGGTCGGCGCGGCACGGCGGCCCTGCCTGAAGTTGCCATTGCCCTTCGACAAGGTGCGCTGGTCGGGACCGGACGCGCTTGCAGATACTTTGGCGGGGCTGAAGGGCGCGACCTTCGGGCTGCTGGAGCGGCTCGACGACGTGGATTCGGGCGCCGACCTCGCGCGCCGGGGCTTCAGAAGCCGATTTAAAAGTTGTTGAGTGATATTAACAGGCTGTGATTCAACCGTCTTTGTCGAGAAGATGGAGGATCGAATGGCCTGGGATGATATCACTCGCCGGCAGCATAACCGCGCCCGGCTTCGCTATCCAAGATGGAGTGGTTGCCGCAGTTGGCCTCATACCATTCTCTAATCTGCTCACATAACCGACCCAAAGGCATATCGGTGAACAGAGGTTCCGAAGCATCGTTGGGTAGGAATGAGACTTGTGCGTTTTCGTCCAATTTCCAAACCCCGACAATCTCTCCGTCTCTGGTCACCACATCGCCTCCCTCACAAAGATTGATTTTGAATGGTAGCGGTCCGCAGCGCGGAACAGCGAAGGATCGCTTGAAGCTATCTAAGTCTTCCTCAAGAAGTGCCTCGCAAATCGTCACTCCCTTTTTACGCCTCGGTTGTGGCGTCGCCGTCTTCCTGCGTGTCCTCTTTCTCTTCCAAGGAGGGTTTGGATTGGTTCGGGCGTTCTCTATTTGGCGTTTTAGGTTTTCTGGGTCAAACGCACCACAAGGCCTATCCTGGTCTTGAAATACGGCAGCAACGCCGATCACTTCTGGCATTCGGCCTTGGCTCTTGGATACGCTCGGGATCGATGTGTTGAATTTTGGTGCATAGCTCCGGATTGCCGTGCTTTCCCGCTCATTCAAGTCCGCTGAAAAACTTTGGGCAATGGCTATGGACCAGGGCAAAGAGGTGTCAGGTACCCGATGATAGTACCTGCCGAGGCTCTCGATTGGACGTTCTTTGAGGCGCAAAGTCTGACCGACATAAACAATCTCTTTTGCGCAACCGATCAGATATATCCCCGATGAGCCCAAAGGCCTGGAAAGGAGTTCGTCTAACTCCTCATGCGGATCACGAAGAAAGACTTGGCGGTACCAAAGCGCGTTTAACAATCTGTGGCTAAGCATCATGTTCACCGGTCACTGTTGGAGTTTCGGCGAACACAAGGGAAATCCGGCGATTTTCCCGAATGCACCTTTCCATGACTTCAAATGCGGCGACACGATAGGGCCCGAGGTAGGCTTTGGGCCATACCTGCCCAACCGGCGAACGCCGTAGTTGCTGGTTGGTCCGATGAATGTAGATGGTCGTATCTCCTGATACGACGTCTCGATACATAGCCTCATTGATCATGGCTACGTCTTGCCGCAACTTCGAAAGCTTTATTTGTACATCTTTTGGAAAAGGTCTGCGACCTGCGAGAAGATCCCGTGCGAACCTTTCTGAGAAATTGCCGATCTCGGCAAGGTCGCGGGAAGTTAAGCCAAGATAGGCACAAACAACCGCGTATGTTGCTTCTACAACCGACATCTTTCTCTCCTGAGAGGCGCGGCCCAGATGCCGTCTGCCTTACATAAGTTCCGTTTCTGGAGCTTTTGTAGTTCCAAAAACGGAACCTGTCAATAGCTTGGACTTGAGATATGGAAGCGCCGCTAAAGGTCAGTGATTCACATTCGATTACGGGATCACGTCGCTTGCGGTGCCGATCAGGGATGTGCGGGGCGATGTCGTGGCGGCGATCAACTGTTCGGCTTATTCCGGGCGGGTGACGGTCGACAGCCTGATCGCGGAACGGCTGGAGGAGTTGCGCATCTCAGCCGGTAAAATCAGCAAGACCCTGGAAGCCTATCCGGCGCTCAGGCATTCCTTTCCCGGCTCCGGTGCGGCGGGAGCGGTCGAGCAGGCGGGGCCGAGTAGACAGATCAGCTTGGGCGGGTGGTCAGCCGGCCGGTTTGAGGTGTTCTTTCAGGCGCGGCATCAGTTCGACCAGATTGCAGGGCTTGTGCCGGGAATCGAGCTGGAATTTCAGGATCTCGCCCCAACCGTCCTTGCAGGCCGATGGGGAGCCCGGCAGGGCGAAGAGATAGGTGCCGTCGGAGACGCCGCCGATGGCGCGGCTCTGGATCGTCGAGGTGCCGATCTTCTGATAGCTGATCCAGCGGAAAAGCTCGCCGAAGCCTTCGATTTCCTTGTCCAGAACCGCCTTCATCGCTTCGGGGGTGGTGTCGCGGCCGGTCACGCCGGTGCCGCCGGTGGTCACCACCACATCGATCGCCGGGTCGGCGCACCAGGATCTGAGCTTCGAGACGATGGCGTCGTAATCGTCTTTTACGATCTCGCGTTTCGCGATCTGATGGCCGTCGGCCGCGATCATTTCGCACAGAACCCCGCCGGATTTGTCGTCTTCCAGGGTCCGGCGGTCGGAGACCGTGAGAACCGCGATGTTGACGGGAAGGAACGGAAGGCTCTCGTCGATGCGCGCCATGTCTGTTACTGGCCGGTGCTGGCCACTCTCGTACTGTTGCTGTCGAGAGATTCATACTGCGGCCAGTCGCCCGCGGCAATGGCGTCGAGTGACGGCGCCTCCTGACCCAGCCGGGTGCGGTAGACCCAGAGGTTGGCCAGTACCCGCTCGATGAAGAGGCGGGTTTCCTTCGAGGGCAGGCTTTCGATGAACAGCAGCGGATCGTTGCCGAAATCCATTTTGCGCTGCCATTTGTTCAGATTTCCCGGGCCGCCGTTGTAGGCGGTGGTCAGGCGGAACAGATCACCCTGCACGAATTCGTGCTTGAGCAGATAGGCAATGTATTTCTGGCCCAGCTTCATGTTCAGCGTCGGCTCGTAGAGCTCGTTTGTCCGTTTTCCCCGAAAGCTCTGCCGGGCGATGTAGCCAGCGGTGGCCGGCATCAGCTGCAGCAGGCCGCGGGCGCCGTCGGGGCTCCTGGCGCGCGGATTGAAGGAGGACTCCTGACGCATCACGGCGTAGATCAGGGCGCGGTCCAGCTTGAAGCCGCCGTCCGGACTCCAGGGCGGGATGGGATAGAGCGCGGCGTCGATGGCGTCGCTGCCGCTGTCTCCCGACTGGCGATAGGCGAGGCGGGAGCCGAGTTTGTAAGAGAGATTCGGCAAGCCGACCAGTTCGGACAGGGACAACAGCGCTTCGGTCAGGTTCGGATCGTTGGACTCTACCAGCCGCAGCAGTTCGCCCTCCGCGTTCTCCCGCTGACCGACCTGGGCCAGCGCCAGGGCGCGTGCGCCTTCCGGTATCGTCTGAAGTCTGGCCAGCTCGGCGGTGTCGATATTGTCGAGGTGAGAGGTGAACTGCAGATCCAGACCGAGAGCCCCACGGGCGAGCAGGCCATAGAAGGTTCGTGGATATCCGGACGCGATATTGAGCCAGCGGCTCATCTCGCCGGGCTTGCGAAGCTTGAGGCTGGCGCGGGCCGCCCAGTAGGCGCCGGCGGCGGTGTTCCAGTCGGAAGCGCGTTCGGCCTGGGCAAGCTGTTCGAAGTGTTCGCCGGCTTTTTTCAGATCGCCGAGACGCCAGGCCGCAAGTCCGGCAATCCAGTCGGCCAGCGGGACATGCTTTCGCGACCGTGCCGCCGCGGAGCTGGCCAGATTATAGGCCTTCTGACTTTCGCCGTAGTAGAACCAGGCTGCCGCGACCTTGGTATAACCATCGTCGATCTCGGCGCTATGGAGCAGCTTTTTCGCCTTATCCCCGGCCAGAAGCGTTTCCGTGACCGTCAGCCGGGTTTGCAGCGCGTTCCGGCGGATCTGACTTTTCAGGCGGCTTGCGGCTTTCCGGTCCGCCTTGCTCAGACTTTTGCCGGGCAGCCGGTAATAGCGTTTTCTCGGTTTTTCCGAGGTCGTGTCCGTGGCCGGAATGTTTGCCTGGACCCGGCGGATCTGCGGGCGTGTCGGCATCCGGTAATTCTTTGGCCGCCGCGTGAGGGCGAGCTTGTAGATTCTGGAGGCCTGCGGGTGATCGGCATAGGCCTTCAGCCAGTCGCTGAGCTCGGTGTATTTCGAGCGGTAGGCCGTGGGATGAAGATAGCGCTGGGCCAGCAGATGACCCATGAGGCGCTGATCGGTCAGCTGAGCGATCTTCCTGTCCGCCTGACGCCATTTTCCGGCATCCTGAAGGGCGAAGATGTCGCGATAGAGTCCGGCGTCGCTTTCCGACAGAACCCGAGGCGCCGAACGGGGTTCCATCGGCACCGCAGGCGGCTGTGCCGCGACCGCTGCCGACAGCTGGGTGACGGTATCGCGGGGGCCCGAATCGGCGGCGAAGGCCCGGCCGGCCGGCGAAAGCGCCGAATCCGACGGGAGGGCGCAGCTTATGAAGAGCAGGGCCGCAGCCAGGCACAAGGCAACAGCAGCCGCGCGCCGCTTGACAGCGCGGAGCCGGAAGTCGGCGGATTGCCGGATAACCGCGGATGTAGCGCCGGCGCAGCAATGCGTCGAACCGCAAAAGATGACGGACAGTGTCAAGAAACCCCCAGAGATGCCGTTCGAGGTTAACCAATGCAGATCAGGACTGCAATAAACGGCTTAAAGCATATGGCTAAAGAAGGCGTTAAGGTTACTGTGACGGACCTGCCTTTACCGGATTGCCGCCCAGCTCCGGAGATTGTCCCGACTCCAATACCTCGGCCAGGCGCAGCAGATCCCGCCAGGCAAGGCGCTTCTGGGCGGGCTGCTTCAGAAGATAGGCCGGATGCAGTATTGTAAGCGCGGGCACCGGCTGTTCCAGACCGGGCGGACGATAGTGCCCCCACTGGCCGCGCAGCTTCACGATACTCTCAGTGCGACCCAGCAGGGTTTTTGCCGAGATCTCGCCGGCCAGCAGGATATGGCCGGGATTCACCAGTTCCACATGGCGTTCGACAAAGGGCAGGCAGGATGCGATTTCGCCGGCCGTCGGTGTCCGGTTGCCCGGCGGCCGCCAGAACAGCAGGTTGGTGAGGTAGACCGAGGTTCTGTCCAGGCCGATGCAGGCCAGCATTTTATCCAGCAGTTTCCCTCTTTCGCCGGCGAACGGCCGGCCCTGCCGGTCTTCATCGGCGTCGGGCGCCTCGCCGATCAGCATGATTTTTGCCTGGGGGTTGCCGTCGGCGAAGACGAGATTCATGGCCGTCCGCTTCAGGGGGCAGCCTTCAAAGGCCGCCACGGCGGCGCGCAGCTCCTCGAGGCTCGTCGCTTCCCGCGCCAGTCTGCGGGCATCGCCGAGGGTTTCTTCGGTCGAGGACAGCGCGCCGGCGGAGGGGTGCCAGAGCGGTTGCTGAGGGGCCTCCTGGAAGCGGTTCCGGTTGCCGGCGAGGGGGGCGCCGGCAGGGGGCATTGCCTGCGGCGAACGGGCGTCTTGCCGCGGTGCGGCGCCGGACGGGTCCGAAAAGGACGGCTCCGAAGTGGCTCGCGCCCGTGCGGCCTGCGCCTGCGCGTCGATCCGGGGCGCGATCCGGGGCGCTGCCGCCAGGGCTGTCCGGTCGAGCGCTTCATCCCCGACGGCTTCGTCGGCGCCGGCATCGATCAGCCATTGCAGAGCCGCCAGGGCCTCTGACGCTGTCAGAGGCGTTGAAGCTGGTGGCGAATCGCTGGGGAAATCATTGACCATGACGTGAAACTAACAAAACACGGCGCGTTCCGAAACGCGGAGTCTTGGAGAATGTCGAATTTCTTTGATATAGGACGTTGTGGCGGCCGGCGCCAAACAGGCCCGGCCCCGGATCTGGCAGACGCGCGCTGCTGCGGCACAGGGTTCGAAAAGAGGAAACCTTGATCGCGGGCGCTGTGCTGCGCAAGGTGGGGGACCGCTTTCGAAGCGGAGAAACGGCAATTGGCAGGCCGGGACGGGCGCAGATCCGCTTATCCCGCCGCACGGAGGTTGAGGTTATGGAACGTGAGTTCATGGAGTACGACGTCGTCATCGTGGGGGCTGGTCCTGCGGGACTGTCCGCGGCGATCAAACTCCGCCAGATGTCGGCCGAGTCGGGCCGGGAGATTTCGGTCTGCGTGCTGGAAAAGGGGTCCGAGGTGGGGGCGCACATTCTGTCCGGCGCCGTCATGGAGCCGCGCGCCATGGACGAGCTCTTTCCCGACTGGAAGGCAATGGGCGCGCCGCTGAACGTTCCCGTGACCGACGAAAAGTTCATGATCCTGACCGAGAAGGGCAAGCTGTCGGTGCCGGTCGCCCTCTTGCCGCCGCAGTTGCAGAACCACGGCAACTACATCGTTTCCCTTGGCAACGTCTGCCGCTGGCTGGGTGAACAGGCCGAGGCTCTGGGTGTCGAGATCTATCCCGGTTTCGCGGCATCCGAGGTGGTCTATCACGAGGACGGCCGGGTCAAGGGCGTGGCCACCGGCGACATGGGGGTCGGTCGCGACGGCGCGCACAAGGCATCCTATCAGGCCGGTATGGAGCTGCACGGCAAGTACACACTGTTCGGCGAGGGCTGCCGCGGGTCGCTGACCAAGACCCTGTTCGAGCGCTTCGACCTGCAGGCCGACAGCGATCCCCAGACCTATGGCATCGGCCTCAAGGAACTCTGGGAGCTCGATCCGGCCAAGCACAAGGAAGGCTCGGTCTTCCATACCGCCGGCTGGCCGATGAACACCACCACCTGGGGCGGCTCTTTCATCTATCATCTGGAGAACAATCAGGCCTATGTGGGCTATGTGGTCGGGCTCGATTACGAAAATCCCCATCTCTCGCCCTTCGAGGAATTCCAGCGTTTCAAGACCCATCCGGCCATTCGCGGCATGCTGGAAGGCGGCAAGCGGATTTCCTACGGCGCCCGCGCCCTGAACGAAGGCGGACTGCAGTCCCTGCCGCGTCTGGTGTTCCCCGGAGGCGCCCTGATCGGCTGCTCGGCCGGGTTCCTGAACGTGCCCAAGATCAAGGGCAGTCACAACGCCATGAAGAGCGGCATGCTGGCCGCCGAAGCGGCTTTCGAGGCGCTGAGCGCGGTGGGCGAGGAGGAGGCTCCGGTGCCGGTTCTGGACAGCTATGTGAGCAAGTTCGAAGAGTCCTGGGTTTACGAGGAGCTGCACAAGGCGCGGAACTTCCGGCCGGCCTTCAACAAGTGGGGGCTCTACGGCTCAATGATCTACGGCGGCCTCGATCTCACGCTGCTGCGTGGCAAGGCGCCCTGGACCTTCCATTTCAAGCACGCCGATCATGAATGCCTGCGCCCGGCGGCCGAGATGCCCCGGATCGAATATCCCAAGCCCGACGGCGTGGTGTCTTTCGACCGGCTTTCCTCGGTGTTCATCTCCAACACCAACCATGAGGAAGACCAGCCGGTCCATCTGACCCTCAAGGATGCCAGCGTGCCGGTGGCGCACAATCTGGCGATCTACGACGCCCCGGAACAGCGTTTCTGCCCCGCGGGGGTCTACGAGATCGTGCGCGAGGACGACGGTTCCAACCCGCGTCTGCAGATCAACGCGCAGAACTGCGTGCACTGCAAGACCTGCGATATCAAGGACCCGACCCAGAACATCAACTGGGTTACACCTGAAGGCGGGGGCGGACCGAACTATCCGAATATGTAGGGGGAGGGCCTCGAACGAGGGCCGTCCCGACCGCAAAGCCGCTCCGGTGGAAAAAAGAGCATCGATGGTTTCGTTGGTGCTCTTTTTGTTTCACGGGCCGCGGACGGGTTGGCCCTGCGGGCTTTACGCCCACGCGGCCCATCGCAGTTCACAAAGAATGGTGCCCACGCATTGGGTGGCGAGCTGCGCGTCCTTTCACTCATTGCGGTTCTCCGGTCGGGCGCAGGCTGCGCAGACGGGCCTTCACGCCGGCCTTGACGCTGTTGTGGATGGCGTCGGGGAAGTTCGCCGGCAGATCGTTTTCGACGCTGGCCAGTGCGGCTTCCGCCGTATCGGCGATTTCGGCGATGGCATCGCGGACAAGGGTTTTCGGCAGGCCGGCGGCTTCGCCGGTTTGCACGAAATGCCGGCCGATCACTTCGTGAATCCGGTAGTGGTTGCTGTTGCCCACCGACATCGCCAGTCGCATCTGTTTGTGCTCGATCTGGCGGGCGTCGAGGCTCGGCTGGGCCGTCAGTACGTCGTAGAGCGGCGTCAGACGGTAACCGCCGCCGGGGCGCAAAAAGATACTGAAATTCTTGGCGTGGCCGTCGGTGGCCCCGATCAGCCAGAACAGGATTTGCGCCTTCAGCACGGTCTTCCGGTCATCGGCCGGGCTGTCGCTGCCCTTGAGTAGATCGAGAATCTGGACAAGTCCTGGTCCCCCGTCACTCTGGTATTTCCGGCTGGGCGGCACCGACAAGGCCTGGCAGCAGTCTTCCTGCGGCAGGCGGAGCAGGCGGCCGTCCTTCGCCCAGCGCCGGTCGAAGCGCTCGATCACGAGCGCGGTCGTATTGCCGAAGGTCTCGATCGTGGCGGTATTAACCGGGAGGCCGAACGCGGCGGTAAGCTTCAGGCAGTAATATTCGTTCTCGACGCTGTTCGAGAGGTCGATACCGTTCGGCAGCGCGCCGATCAGGGGTTTGAGGATGTGGGTGGTTGGCGTCGTGCCGTGGGGCTTGAGCCACCGCCCCTCGTGACGGAGCAGGGCGGTTTTTTCCTGCGCGCCCGCGACCGAGATTCGGAATTCATCATCACGGCGCAGCCCCAGCGGGGCCCGCGCGAGATTGCCGAGCAACTGTTCGATGGCCTGATCGTCGACGGCTTCGCCGGTGATGGCGGCGCTGTTGCCGCCGTCATCGTTGCCGGCCAGAAATTGCAGGGCGCCAACGCAGTCGTGTCCGATCGCGGCGAGCAGGCTGTAGGCGTCGGTGCCTTCGGCCCCAACCCGTTCGGCGACACGGCCGCGCAACGCATCGGAATCGGGCAGCAGGTTCTCGAATACGGCGGCGACCGGCGCTCCGCGGTAAGCGTCTTCGCGCAGCGGCAGCGACAACGAAACCGGCAGGGCGTGCCCCCAGCCCAGCCAGCTTTCATCGTAACGGAAGTCAATCGCGCCGCCGGGTTCCTTGCCAAGATGGCCGACCAGGCGGTTGTTCAGCAGGACGCGCAGCGGCGCATGTTGCCGGCGCCGCGCCATCAGAAGATGTCCTCGATGTCGCTGGATGTCAGCTTGGAGCGCGGGACGATCCGGACCTCGAGATCGAGGGCGGCGAGGACGGCAAGGATCGTCTCCAGCTTTGCCGCCGGATTTCCGGTCTCGATCAACGAGATGGTCTCTTGGCGCAGCCCGGCGGCGTCGCCAAGCTGCGTCTGACTGAGGCTTCGCTTCTTTCGGGCGCGGCGGACCAGATTGCCGAGTTGTTTGGGTGTGCGGGCCAAGTCTGTCATGGATTTCTCTCCAGCCTTGATTATGCGCTAAACCGCATAAGAAAGCAATATCGGAATTAACGCATATTTTTAAATTATGCGTCAAATACGATAAATAGAAATTATGAGAGATGGCGCATAAAACCGCGCCAGTCAGCCGGCGAGCGCGGCAGTTTGCTGTGCCAGGCATGGCGTTGATGTTGGAGGTGCAAGTCCTCTGCGGTCACAGGCTGCGGGGGAGCGCGCCATGGCCTCGGTGACTGGCAAGATGCGACTCCGCGTCAACCGGCAAAAGAGTGCGGTCGCGCTGGTCGAGGAACGCAAGTTCCTCGGCTGCCGTCTCAGCAATACAGGCTCGCTTGCCATTGCGCCGGAGAGTCTTGGGCGCATGAAGGATCGCATCCGCCAGATCACACGTCGGAACTGGGGGATATCCCTGGGGGCGATGATCGCGCAGGTGAACGCCTTCATCACGGGATGGGCGATGTACTTCCGGATCGAGTATCCCAAGCCCGACGGCGTGGTGTCTTTCGACCGGCTTTCCTCGGTGTTCATCTCCAACACCAACCATGAGGAAGACCAGCCGGTCCATCTGACCCTCAAGGATGCCAGCGTGCCGGTGGCGCACAACCTGGCGATCTACGACGCCCCGGAACAGCGTTTCTGCCCCGCGGGGGTCTACGAGATCGTGCCCGAGGACGATGGCTCCAACCCGCGTCTGCAGATCAACGCGCAGAACTGTGTGCACTGCAAGACCTGCGACATCAAGGACCCGACCCAGAACATCAACTGGATCACGCCCGAAGGCGGCGGCGGACCGAACTACCCGAATATGTAGGGGGAAGGACCTCGAACGAGGGCCGTCCCGCCTGCAAAGCCGCGCCGGCGGGAAAAGGAGCATCGATGGTTTGATCGGTGTCAGACCACTGACAAACCCCGTCGATTTTTCGGCGCGGTTTACAGTGGCGGGGGCGCGGCTGCCGCCTGTGAGCGCCGCGGTGCGTATAGCACGAGAAAGCTCGAAACCGCGTGTTCCGCGCGCCGCTGCAATTCTGCTTCGTCCGGTATAGCGTATCCGAGCAAGGCGCGAAGCTGAATCCGTCCCGTCAGCATACCTATCAGCTGCTCTGCGGCGAGCTCAGGGTCGGGAACCGAAAGGCGACCGTTGCGCGTCTCCCAGGCGAGATACTCCGCCAGAATCGCCAGGAGACGCCCGACACCGACAGCGTAGATTGCCCCGCCAAGTTCGGGAAAACGGGCGGATTCCGCGACGATCAACCGATACAGGGCGAGCGAGGAGGGGCGGAGCATGAGCGCGAGAAAATCCCGCCCCAGCGAAAGAAGAACCTGCTCCGGCGTGGATTTTTCGGCGTCGCTCAGGGAGAGCGGCGCCATCAGCGTCGAGGTCAGATCCTCGATGATCGTCTTGAACAGCGCTTCCTTGCTTTGGAAATGGTTATAGACGGTCTGTTTGGAAACTCCGGCCTCAGCGGCAATCAGGTCCATGCTGGCCGCGCCATAGCCGAGCCGCAGGAAAATGGCGGTGCCCGCGTGCTGAATCGCGCGATGCTTATGCTCGGACAGTGCCGTTGTCGCTTTCTTTTTGACCTGCGCCATTGACCTTTGTTTTTCTGAATGAGTAGGGTAGACTGAACAGTCTAGTCTAGAATCAACCGAAACAACAGGACTGTCAATGGGCCGAGGATCGTTTTGGGTCGCTGTGGCAATCGCTGCGCTGGCGCTTGGGGGCGGTGTCTATCATTATCTGACGGAAACGGGTGCGCCTATCGCCAGAGCCGCCAGCCCGGCCGGAGAACGAGCCGTTGTCGTCGAGGCGGAGCGCGTCGCGGTCGACGCGGTGATCGAGGATATCCGGGCAGTCGGCACGTTGCGGGCGAACGAGGCAGTGACCATTTCGCCCGAGATCGCCGGACGCATACTTCGCATCCGCTTCGCCGAGGGCGAGGAGGTTGCGGCGGGCGACGTACTCGTGGAACTGGACGCGACCATACTGCGTGCCGAGCTGGCCAAGACCAGGTCCGATCTCACCCTCGCAGAGGCCAACCGTCAACGCGCCATGACGCTCGCCCGAAAGGGCGTGGGCACGCTGCGCGCGCGTGACGAGACGATCGCGGCCCATCAGGCAGCGGAGGCGAACGTTGCGCTCGCCCAGGCCCGGCTCGAAAGAACCTCCATTGCCGCCCCCCTTTCCGGCATCGTCGGGCTCCGCGCGGTCAGCGCCGGCGCCTACGTGACACCGGGCGACCGCCTCGTCGAGTTGGCCGACATCGACCCGATCAAGGTGGACTTCCGCGTGCCCGAGCTCGTGCTGTCGAGCCTGCGCGCCGGCCAGGCTATCCGCGTCACGGTCGACGCGGTCCCGGGCGGGATCTTCGAAGGCAAGATTTACGCGATCGATCCCATCGTCGATGCGAACGGTCGCGCCGTACGGCTGCGCGCCCGCGTCGAGAACCCCGATCGCACGCTCTTTCCCGGCCTGTTCGCTCGCGTCCAGATCGTCGTCGAGCGGCGCGAAAACTCGGTGCTCGTGCCGGAATCCGCGGTGTTCGCCCGGGGCCAGGAACGGTTTGTCTATCGCGTTGTCGAAGACCGCGCTATATTGACGAAGATCGAGCTCGGCCAGCGACGGCCCGGCCAGGTCGAGGTAATCGACGGCCTTGGCCATGACGCCATGGTGATCACCGCGGGCCACCAGAAGATCCGCGACGGCGCTCGTGTCGAGATCGTCAACGCGCGCGCGGGAGCCTGAGTTGGCGGGGGGCGAGTTCTTCGTCCGACGGCCGGTCTTTGCGACCGTGATGAGTCTTATCGTCGTCCTGATCGGCCTTGTCTCCTATCTGCAGCTCACCGTCCGTGAATATCCCAACATTGACGAGCCCATCGTCTCGGTGAGGACGGGCTATCTCGGCGCCAGCGCGGAGATCATCGAGACCCAGGTATCGCAGGTGCTGGAAAGCTCGATCGCCGGCATCGAGGGCATCGAGACGATGATCTCGAGCAGCGAGCCCGAGGAGAGCCGGATCACTGTGCGCTTTCGTCTCGGCACCGATCCCGACGTGGCGGCGAGCGACGTGCGGGACCGGGTGTCGCGCGTGCGCGGCAGGCTGCCAGGCGAGGTTGAGGAGCCGGTGATCGCAAAGGTGGAAGCCGATGCGCAGGCGATCGTCTATATCGCCTTCACCAGCGACCGGCATGCGCCGACCGAGATTTCCGACTACGCCGACAGATACGTACGGGAGCGGCTGCAGAATCTTCCGGGAGTCGCCGAGGTGCGCATTTTCGGTGAGCGCCGCTATGCCATGCGCATCTGGCTCGACCGAGGGCGCCTCGCCGCCTACCGGCTGACCACACAGGACGTCGAAGATGCGATTCGCCAGCAGAATGTCGAGGTGCCGTCGGGCCGCATTGAGAGCCTGGACCGCGAGTTCACCGTTCTGTCCCGCACCGGTCTCGTCACGCCGGAGCAGTTTGAGAACATAGTCATCAAGGATGCGGACGGGTTTCCGGTGCGGATGCGCGATCTGGCGCGCGTCGAGATCGGACCGCAGGACGAGCGCCGCGTCACCCGGTTCAATGGCGACAACGCCGTGATCCTTGGCATCGTCAAACAGGCGACCGCCAATCCGCTGGACGTGTCCAACGCGATGCGGGAAGTCATGCCCGAGTTGACCCGCGATCTGCCGCAGGGCATGGACGCCAAGATCGCGTACGACAAATCGATCTTCATCGACCGCTCGATAGTAGCAGTATACACGACCATCGCTGAGGCTGTGGCGCTGGTGGTCATCGTCATCTTCTTTTTCCTGCGCACGATGCGGGCGACGATCATCCCCCTGGTTACCATCCCTGTCTCGCTGATTGGCGCTTTCGCGCTGATGAGCCTGCTGGGGTTCTCGATCAACACCCTTACTCTCCTCGCGATGGTTCTGGCGATCGGCCTGGTGGTGGATGACGCGATCGTCGTGCTCGAGAACATCCATCGCCATGTCGAGGACGGCATGAAACCGTTCCGGGCCGCGATCGTCGGGATCGGCGAGATATCCGGGGCGGTCGTCGCCATGACGCTGACGCTGGCCGCCGTCTACGCCCCGGTGGCCTTTGCGCCGGGACGCACCGGCACGCTTTTCGCCGAGTTCGCGCTGACACTGGCGGGGGCAGTGGTCGTCTCGGGTTTCGTGGCCCTGACCCTGACTCCGATGATGTGCTCTCGCCTGCTCCGCGCTCATGAATCGCACGGTTCGATATACAATTTGCTCGAGCAGGGTCTACTCGCCCTGAACCGCGGCTATCGCAGCGCACTCGAGGTTACGCTGCGCATACGTCCGGCGGTCGTCGTGGTCGCGATCCTCGTCGCGGGCGCGAGCTATCTTCTCCTTACCAGCCTGAAATCGGAGCTCGCGCCGGTGGAGGATCGTGGCGTTCTGTTCACCGCCGGCAACGCACCCGAAGGCTCGACCGTCCATTTCACCAGCCGCTACGCCGAGCAATTCGAGACGCTGCTGAACCGGATCCCCGAGGTCCAGCATTACTTCGTCATCGTCGGCTCGCGCGCGGTGACCGAACTGATCTCGTTCTCGCAGCTCACCCCTTGGGAGGATCGCGAGCGCACCCAGATGGAGATCGTGCGCGAGAGTCAGTCCCAGCTCGCCAGGATCGCCGGGGTGCGCGCCTTCGCGAACAATCCGGGATCGTTCGGACAGAGCGCCCGCAGCAAGCCGATCGAATTCGTTATCCAGACCTCCGAAAGCTACGAGAAGCTGGACGAACATGTCAAAAAATTTCTCGCGGAGGCGGAGAAGTTTCCGGGGCTGATCAACCTCGACAGCGATCTTCGGCTCAACAAGCCGCAGATCGACGTGGAGGTCGATCGCGAACGTGTGGCCGATACGGGCGCCGGCGTGCTGACCGTGGGGCGGACGCTTGAAACGCTGCTGGGCGGCCGTCAGGTGACCCGCTTCAATCAGAACGGAGAACAATACGACATCATAGTCCAGGTAGCGCCCGACGATCGCCGCACGCCGGGCGATCTCAACGACATCTACGTTCGGGGCCGCGACGGGTCCATGATCCAGCTGTCCAACCTCGTCCGGGTGAGTGAAACCGTCGCGCCCAAAGAGCTGAATCGGTTCAACCAGTTCCGTTCGGCCACCATCACCGGAAACATCGCGCTCGGCTATTCGCTCGGCGAAGGGCTCGCCGCCCTGGAAGCGGCGGCGGAACGAGTGCTGCCGTCGACGGTCCGCTATGACTATGCCGGCGAATCGCGGGAGTTCAAGGAGGCCGGCACGAGCCTGCTGTTTGTCTTCATTCTAGCGCTCTGTTTCATCTTCCTGGTGCTCGCCGCCCAGTTCGAGAGTTTCATCGATCCTCTGATCATCATGCTCACGGTGCCGCTTTCGATGACGGGAGCGCTGCTCGCGCTCAACCTCAGCGGCGGCACACTCAACATTTACAGCCAGATCGGCCTCGTGACTCTGATCGGGCTGATCAGCAAGCACGGCATCCTGATCGTGCAGTTTGCTAACCGCCTGCAGGACGAAGGCAGGCCGCTCCGCGAGGCAGTCGTCGAAGCCGCGGCGCTGCGCCTGCGCCCGATCCTGATGACCACGGGCGCGATGGTTTCCGGCGCAATCCCGCTCGCATTCGCTGCCGGCGCAGGCGCCGAGAGCCGGCAGGAGATCGGATGGGTCATCGTCGGCGGTATGACCTTCGGCACCCTGCTGACGCTGTTTGTGGTGCCGACCGCCTATACTTTGCTTGCGCGTGATCGGAGCCAGACAGGCGCCGCCGAGCGCGAAATCCCGCTCCCAGCGCGCAAAGCGGCCGAATGATGTGCGCACGCCGAATCCAGACTGGCGTCCGAGGTCCGTCCCCATTAAGCGGTCCATTTGTTAAGTCAGGATCTGACCACTATGAAGTGCTCGCCGATTTTGGATCACCCTGCTGGGTAATTTTCCGGGGTTATGGCTCATGCGGGCTGGCGGATAGGAACAGTGCGCCGGCTTAATGATGCGCCGTCCTGTTTCCAGATTGTTTCACGGGCCGCGGAAAACCGAAGGCCGTTGCGGCGAGGGCGGCGGTGATTACCAGGTTCGTTTCCGTGGAACAGACAAGAAAGTGTTACCAAAATCTTACTCAGAACTCGAAATCTGGCGACTTCCGACTATATTTTCTAAAATGGCGATCACAATTTCGAGATTAACCCTATTTGCCCCACTATTGCCTGAAAGATTCGGGTTCGCTCCCCATTTCATAAAGCAAAGCGGATAGACCGCGGACGTTGCCGAGAGATTTAAAAAGGCGGGCCGGAGCGTCCGGTCTTTTGGTTAAGCGCTCCACCAGCGGTCAAAGAGGGCAAGGACGTTGGGAGAGGGCCGGGATTCTGCGCCGTTGTCGCCGGTGGTGTGACTAGGCTACACTCATAAATTCGTTGTCTGGGAGAACAGTTTGACGCGATACCTATTTGATCGGCAGCTATTCGATTTACCGCGGGACGCGTGTAGGGACGTCAGCCTGAGCGCGAGCGTTGCCGCCGAGCCCGGTTCGAAGATAAAATCCCATGTGAGGTCTGTCTTGAGCATGCGTGCAAAGAGTATGAATTCCGGGACCGAGGGTGCCGAAAAGTGGCGGATCGGCCGTCTGTTCCAGATTGTGGCCCTGGGATTCGTCGCAGCCGCCTGTACCGGCGGCGAGGCGACAATGTCGCAGGCTGAACCGCAGAAAGGCTCGGCTTCCGGCCGGATCATTCTCGCGGCGAATGCCGAATCAAGCCAGGATGCCCTGACACAGTCGCCCTTCGTTTCGCCCTTTGGGGCCTATCTTGCGGGAATCGTCGCCGGATATGAACGCGACGTGTCTTCGGCCACGGATTTTATGCTCTATGCGCTGCATTTCGATCCGGACAACGACCAGCTTCTGCGCCGCAGCTTTTCGCTGACCGCGGCGGACGGCCGATATGAAAAAGCCGTCGAACTGGCCGAAAGGCTGGTTAAATCGGAGCCGAGTCACGGTATCGCCAGCCTGGTGCTTTCGGTCGATGCCGCCGAGCGCGACGACTGGGCCGCCGCCGACAGGATCCAGTCCGCTCTGCCCAATCGCGGTCTGAACACTCTGACCAGTCCGATGATCCAGGCCTGGACCCGGGTTGCGCTCGGAGACCGTGAAGGAGCTTTGCAGCGCCTTGGTGAGCTTCAGAAAAACAAGGGGCTGAGCGTTCTCTATCGTCTTCATCTGGCGCTGATCAACGATGTCATGGGGGCGACCGCCGAAGCGGAAGCGGCCTACGAAGACCTTCTGACGACGGTCGACGACCCGACTTTGCGCCTTGTGTGGCTCGCCGGGAATTTCTACGAACGTCACGGCAAGCGGGAGAAAGCGCGCACGCTTTATCAGGGCTTCATTCTCAAGCGTCCGAATTCGACGCTGATGGAACCGATCCTGCAGCAGCTGGAAGAGGGCAAGGCCGTGGAACCGCAGGTCAGGAATGCCAAGGACGGTATTGCCGAGGTCCTGTTCAACATAGCCGGCCTTTTGTCTCAGGAGCGGGCGGAAGATGCCGCATTGGTGCATGTGCATCAGGCACTGCGCCTGAAGCCGGATTTTCTGGTCGCGAATGTGCTGCTGGGTGAGGTTCTTCAGTCGCAGCAGCGCGGCGATGAAGCGATTGCGGTCTATCGCGTCGTGCCCAGCGATTCGCCGTTCTCCTGGACCACCCGGATGCGGATCGCCGAGGAACTGGAACGTCTCGGCCGGGTCGACGACGCGGTCGAAGAACTGGAATCTCTGGCATCGGTTCAACCTGAACGTTTCGAGCCCCTGTTCCGCCTTGGCAACCTCTTGCGCGGCGAGGAACGCTTCGAAGCCGCGGTGCAGGCCTATGACCGTGCCGCCAAGCGGCTTGGGGCCCTGGAGGCGCAGCATTGGACACTGCTGTATTTCCGCGGGATCGCGCTGGAGCGCTCGAAAAACTGGACCCGGGCCGAAGCTGACTTTCTGGAGGCGCTGAAGCTGGAACCCGAGCAGCCCTTCGTCATGAATTACCTCGCCTACTCGTGGGTGGAAAAGAAGCAGAACCTGGACAAGGCGAGAGAGATGCTGGTGCGCGCGGTCGAGCTGCGACCGGAGGACGGCTATTTCGTCGACAGTCTGGGCTGGGTTCTCTACCGCATGGGTGAATACGTCAACGCCGTGAACTATCTGGAACAGGCCGTCGAGCTGCGGCCGCAGGAATCGGTGATCAACGATCATCTTGGCGATGCCTACTGGCGCGTGGGCCGCCGGAAAGAGGCGCGGTTCCAGTGGCGCCGAGCGCTCAGCCTTGCTCCCGAGGAGGACGATATCCCCACGCTACAGGGCAAGCTGCTGCGCGGGCTGAGCGCCTCGAACGACATCTGAAGCATCCACCAGCCGGGTTTGATGATCATGGAATGGTGCCGCGTGCGGCGTGACCCGTGCGACCGGCCTTACGGGACGCGGGCAGAGCTGTGATCACGCGTCTTGCCGCCGCGAAGGTGAATCTCGATCTGCGCATTACCGGGCGCCGGGTCGACGGCTATCACGAACTCGACAGCCTGATCGCGTTTGCGTCAGTCGGCGATGTTCTGACGTTCGAGCCGGCTTCATCGCTCACGCTTGTCCTTGACGGACCCTTTGCCGGCGGCCTGAACCATGATGCGCCGCAGGACAATCTGGTGCTGCGGGCCGCCGGAATGCTGCAGCAGCGCTATGACATCGGCCAGGGCGCCCGGATTTCACTGACCAAACATCTTCCTGTCGCCGCCGGTCTCGGCGGCGGGTCCGCCGATGCGGCGGCAACCCTGCGCGGACTTGCGGCGCTCTGGGGAATAGCGGCGGCAGACGCGGAACTTGCGGCGCTCGGCCTGGCGCTCGGTGCCGATGTTCCGGTATGCCTGTCCGGGACGCCCTGCCGCCTGACGGGGATCGGCGAGCGGATCGAACCGCTCGGGGCCTTTCCGGCGTTGTGGCTGGTCCTGGTCAATCCCGGGGTGGGTCTGTCCACCGCTTCCGTGTTCAAGGCGTTCGATGGTTTGTTCTCGACGCCACGCTCCCGCCTGAAGTGCGATGACAGAACGGTCTCAATGCTGATCGAGGGACTGGCCGGCAGCCACAACGATCTTGAGGCACCCGCGGTCGGCCTGGTTCCGCAGATTGCCGGCTGTCTGAGGGAACTGCGGGCGAGCGGGGAATGCCTGCTGGCCAGAATGTCCGGGAGCGGGGCGAGCTGTTTCGGTCTGTTCCCTTCGCCTGAGGCCGCGACGAGGTCAGCGGCGTCGATCCGGGCCGCGCAACCCGGCTGGTGGGTTGCCGACGGTCACATCGGCGCGGCGGACAACGCGGCTATATCGTGATTCCGGCTTTTCGCAGGCTGTGCACAGGCTGTGTGCCGGGCAGCGGGGGCCGGTGCCTGTCCTATTCGTTGGACAGCAGCTCGACGACTTCACGCAATTCGGTCAGAAGTTCGGGGGACGGTTTTCCGTCCACCGGCAGGCCGGCGATTTCCTGATACAGGCGGATTGCACTTACAGTCCGGTTGTCGATCACGCCATCCGCCGGGCCCGCGTCGATCTGCAGCCTTGTGAGCAGTTCCTCGATTTCGGTCAGCGTCTCTTCATTCAGCACGATTGGCGCCGCAGGCGGAGCGAGCGTCGTCTGCACCTGGGCGCCGGATCCGTTGTCTGTGGCTGTTTCAGCCGGTGCTTCGGCTCCGGATGCGGGTGCGGGCGGTGCAGCGGGAACCGCGGGCGGTGCTGCCGGGGGAACTGCGGGTGTATCGCCGGAACCGGCCGTTCCGCCAGCAGGCGCGGTTCCAGCCGGGTTCGTGCCGGCATTGTCTGAAGCTGTCCCGGTTGCGGGCCCGGTTGCGGGCGCGCCGGTTTCTCCGGAGGCCAGCTGTCCGCCCTGATCCGAGGGCGCGAAAATGTCGGTCTGCGTGTAGAAGTAATAGCCCGCCGCGACCAGAACGACCAGCAGGGCAATCAGAACCGCCATACCGCCGCCACCTGTATCCTTGCGTTTACGGATCGGTGTGGTCGTCGTCAGGGCGGCTTTGCGTTCGATCATCGGATCGCCGCCCGAGGTGATCCTGGCTCCGACCTTTTGCCTGGTGCCGATCCTGGCTGCGCCCGTGGACGTGGCGCCAACTTGCTTCCCGAGGCCAGACTTTCCGGATTCGGATTTTGAGGCCGCGGCTTTTTTTGACGTGGGCCGGGTGGTGTCGGACCGGTTTTCGCCTTTGCCGGAGGCTTTCCCGGCCGCGGCTTCCCTGCCGTCTTTGGTTCCCTTGCCGCTGGTCGCAGAGTCGGCTTCGTTATTTGTTCCTGCGATCTTCTCAGCCGGGGTATCGTTCGACCGGACCTTTGCGCCGCCGGACGATCCGGTTTTCAACTTCGCTGTGCTGTCCGTTGAAGATACCGTTTCAGTTGCGGTTCCGTCAGGGGCGGAGTCCGGAACCGGAGCCGGGTCCCCAAAGAGCCCTTTTCCTGCTGATCCGGTTCGCGCCGCGCTCGAAGCCGCGGCTTTTGCCGGTGCCCCGGAACCTGTCGCTCCTGAAGCCGAGTCAGGGACGCTGGGCGCGCGGGTGGTGTCCTGCGAAGTTCTGGAAAGCGGAATATCCAGAGAAGAGCTGTCATGCGCACGCGCGTCTCCAGACCTACCGCGTGCCGCATCTGCCCTGGCCGCTGCTTCGTTGTCCGAAGTCCTGGCTGTGGTCTCTCCGGCTTTGGCGTCGGGTGCGGTGTCGGTCGCGGGTGTCTTGAACGTTTTGGCGGGCTTGTCTGGATGCTCGCTCATATCCTGCCGAATCAATGTGATATCCAGCGCCAGTGAAGCACAATCTGAGGCGTTTCGGCAATGGCTGAGGCGAGATACAACTTCCGGGTCGAAAATACTTCGCTCATTTACACCATAAGGCGAAATTCCCCGCCGGTTTTCTTCCGTAAGCGCCTTGTATGCCGTGTAAAAAAGACTGCGCGTTGATCAAGAGGGGCGTTGCGGAAGCGGAACTTCATCGCTATTTTGTCCGCGAACTGGACAATGGGGCGTAGCCAAGCGGTAAGGCAGCGGTTTTTGGTGTCGCTATGCGCAGGTTCGAATCCTGCCGCCCCAGCCATCCGTCTTCGCTGATTTTGCCGCAGGCAAAATTTAGCTTCGACGAGATTTCATCGAGGCGAAGCGTGCGAAGCGGATGCCTCGCCGTAGTGGAGCGAAGCGCAACGAAGGCGGGCGCTATGCATTACGTCTATATTTTGCAAAGCTTAGAGACCCCCGAGCATTTTTACGTTGGCATAACCACCGATCCGAACAAACGCTTGGCACAGCATAACAACGGTGAGTCCGTTCATACGAACAAATTCAAGCCTTGGAAAATTCGGACGGTCGTAAGGTTTGATGATTTTTCCAGGGCAGAAGATTTCGAAAAATATCTGAAATCCGGTTCGGGGCGGGCCTTTGCTAAAAAGCATTTCTAAATATCGAATTGCTTCTTCAGTATTTCATACTTTTCCATGAACACCTTCATTTTCGCCAAAGGCGACGCTACACAAGTTCTAAATGCATCCAGGAACTCCAGCCACAACTACGCTCGAATGCGCTTACCTACGCTTGAATAGGCATCGTGCGACATATTATCTATGGTTTTTGTGTGCCGACGCTGCCATTGGCTTCGGGACGGTAGGCCATGGTCAATCTCGGATAATCCGAATCCGGCAATTTGGTTTTGCCGTTTGATAGATACTCCAAAAATCGGTGGAGCGTTTCCCAGGCGATCTGCATACATGCGCGGCGATGCTCCCATGTTTGCCTACGGTTTCTCCCATGCCGCTGTTCATTTGCGATATCATTGAATGATGTGAGGGAATCCTCGCTCAAGTTGAGGGCGTCCCGCATTTTCTGCCATGCGCCCTTCTCCCATCCTGTTTCCTTAAAATCATCACAGAATCCATTCCGGATCGCTTCAATTGCAAGTTTGCAATGCATTGCCGTGAGATCCGGATAGCGTATGGTGTTGCGAAGTTCAAAAGCCGCGCGAGAAACAACGGGGTCCATCGCTAACCGAGGGTTCATTTCCAGAGGGGCTCCAGGCGAACCCGGGGTGAATTTAACTTGGTTTTCAATATCCTTGGGATTATCAAAAACAAACCCTTCTGTGCCGAACACCATAACCTCGTTCGTGTTCACGTCGACTATGGAATCGAGCTCATACGACATCGCCGTAGTCAACTTGAACCCAGCAAAATTCACGATGTTCCCGATTATGGTAAGCAATTTATTCCGAAGATCAGGGATATAGGTGTCTTCCTCACATTCAATGATTATGAATATCTTCGATTTTGTGATTTGCACCTTAGTGTTTCCGAAGTCGATCTGCGGACAATCGAAAACGACCCTCTCGGGAATGATGCGCCCTTCAACAATATATTTCACTGTCATCACAATGACCCCACCCAATCCTCGAACCGCAACCCCTCCACCCGCGCAAACTCGCGCACATTATTCGTCACCAGTACGCATTCGGTGGCCAGCGCATGACCCGCAATCATGATGTCATTGCCGCCGATAGGCGTTCCCTTTGCCGCCAGATCCTGCTTGATCCGCATGGCCTGTTCCGCAGACGCCGCATCCCATGGCAGGATCGTGGAGAGACGGGTGACGAAAGCATCCACCAGCCGCGCATGACGGGGCGAGGCATTGCGGCCGACCGTGCCCAGGAGCATTTCGTAGTAGGTGATAACCGAGATGACGATCTGGTGCTGGCTTGTCGAAATCTCTTGCAAACGTTCGATAACGGAGGCCGGGCGTTCGCGCATGATGAACGAGCAGATATTGGTGTCGAGCATGTAGATGGCCGGCATTATTTCTTTCCCTGTCGTGCCTCCGGCACTCCGCGCCTCTTGTGCTTCCTCTCCTCATTGAGGGAGAATCGTCCCTCTTCGATCAGGTCGGGCCGTTCACCCAGGAAATCCGCGTCCGCAGGCGGTTCTTCCATGAGCGAAAGCCAGTCCGGACGGACGGGACGCAGCAGGATCGTATCGCCCTGCCGCTCGATGGTCAGTTCCGTGACCCCCTGGAACTCAAAGTCCTTGGGCAGGCGGATTGCCTGGTTGCGGTTGTTGCGAAAGATGGACACTTTTCGTGCGGTATCCGGGCGGGTCATGGGACGCCTCCATAGTGAGGGAAATATGATAGCATATGCCTTGCATATGTCAATTTCCATCTCTACGCCGCAGCAAGCTCAAACGCTTCTGCATCCTCTATGAGCACCTTCATTTCTGCCGGAGGCGCGATGCACAAAGTTCTAAATGCTTCCAGGAACCCCAGCCAGACTACGTGCAAATGCGCTCTTATACGCTGAATTGACCGGCAGATGCGTCTCCCGCCCCTTTCACGGGTGGCTGTTAGTTGACACATATTCTTTCAGTAAACCGGAAGAGGCCGGAAGACGGCGAATGGGCCAGTGAAACAAGGCCATTGGCAGTCCCTGGAAGTAAGGTGGCCAGGGTCGCATAGATATTCCAAGATATTCCTCTGACCCAGCGCTAACCTTTTGATTTCAGGAACGCAGAAAACCGGGTGGCGCAGCCGGTTTTCCTTTCATGTCACATAATCTTTCCTTCGACGCAAAGGCCGCCGTTCACTGCGCAGCGCGGTCGCGGCCGGTGAGCGCCACAAAATTGCCGTTCACCTTCCGGGCCAGTCAGCGCACATCCGGCCCATTTTCGAAAATGCAAAACAGTTATCGCCGATCTCATCCGTCATGAACGTCGGTCGCGTCGGTGGCATCAAGGATAGCTTTTGCCATATGGAGATCCTGGAGGGAAATGCCCGAGCTGTCGAAAACGGTGATCTCGTCGTCGTTCTGCCGGCCGGCGGCGGCTCCAGACAGCACCGCGCCGATGGCGGTGAGGAGCGTGCCGGGCTCAGCGTGCTGGAACTCGCCGATGCGGGCGGACTGGTCCGGCAGATCGCAGAAGAGCCGCGCGCGGGGGACGAGGCTCGGGGGCAGTTCCTGCTTGCCCTGCGAATCCGACCCCATGGAGGAGACGTGCGTGCCCGGCCGGACCCAACCTGCGTCGAAGAGGGGCGCAGTGGCCGTGGTCGCCGTCACGACGATATCGGCCGCGCGGACCGCGGCTTCGGGCTCTGCGGTCTCGGCGGGCAAGCCCCTGGCGCGCAGCTTCTCGGCGAACGCCGCGGCGCGGGAGGGGTCGCGGCCGACCACCAGCACGAGGGACAGGGCGCGGATGCGGGCGATCGCCTCGGCCTCGTAGGCGGCCTGATGGCCCGTGCCGAACAGCGCCAGGACCTCGGCCTCGGGACGTGCCAGGGCGTCGGTCGCCACGGCATCGGCCGCGGCGGTGCGATAGCAATTAAGAGCCGAGCCCTCCACCAATGCGCCGATCCGGCCCGACTCCTGGTCGATCAGCAGGATCGTCGAGGCATGGCGCGGCAGGCCGCGGGCATCGTTGGTGGGAAAGTAGGCGCCGACCTTGAGCCCCGCGACCTCTGCCCCAGCCGCCGACTTGATCGTGAACCGGTTCTGCGGATCGCTGGCATGGGCGATGACAACCGGAAAACTCGCTGCGCCGGGGTCGACGGCCGCAATGAAGGCCTGCCGCACCGCATCGAAGGCGAGTTCGGGGGTGACGAGCGCGGAGGACTGCGCCTCGGTGATCAGGATCATCGACATCTCGTTACCAGCCGCCGAAGCGGCGCCAAGTTTTCATCGGCCCGCTCTCGGCGGGCAGCACATGGTATCGGTCATGCTGCGCGGCGGTCGCGCAGGCATGGTTGGGCAGGATGCGTAGATGCGTTCCCACGGGGAGGTCCGGCAGCGGACCATCTGCGCCGGGACACAACGAGACGATCCCGTGTTCCTGATTGGCGCTGCTGACGATCAGATCGTGCATCACGCGCCCCTCTGCATCGCAGACAACGCCGTAGCCCTGATCCACATCCTGCACCGCCGTGCCCCGGTCGCGTGACAGGGCCATCCAGCCGGCATCGATCATCACCCAGCCCTTGGCCGGCTGGTGGCCGATGACCGTCGTCAGAACGGTGAGCGCGATATCGTCCAGGCCGCAGACTTCGATCCCCACCATCACGAGGTCGAAGAACATGTATACCCCGGCGCGCAGTTCGGTGACACCCGACAGATCGCGCGCGGCATGGGCCGTCGGCGTCGATCCGACGCTGACGACCGGGCAGGACAGCCCCGCATCCCGCAATGCGTCCGCCGCCTTGACGGCCGCGCTGCGTTCACGCTCGGCGAATTCGGCATGGGCGGCCTCGCCGCGCACCGTGTAGCTTTCGCCCGCATGGGTCATCACGCCGCGCAGATTGTCGCCTGCGCGCAAGATGCGCCCGATCTCGACCAGCGCTGGATCGTCCGGAAGAAGCCCGCCGCGGTGGCCGTCGCTGTCGATCTCGATCAGTGCCGGCACGCCCGCCTCGGCGACGGCCCGCGCCTGCGCGGGACTGTCGAGGATCACAACCAGATCGCAGCCTTGCGCGCGCAGAGCCTGCACGCGCGTCAACTTCTGCGGGGCGATCCCCACTGCATAGAGGATGTCGGTGTGGCCCGCGGCATGGAACGCCTCGGCCTCGGCCAAGGTGGAGACGGTGATCGGCCCATTCAAGCCCCCGCTCAGGCGCCGCGCGATCTCGGCGGACTTCGCCGTCTTCAGATGCGGTCTCAACGTGACACCTAGCGCCCTCGCGCGCTCCGCCAGTCGCTCGATGTTGCGCGTCATCCTCGCCTCGTCGAGCAGTAGGGCAGGTGTCGTCAGGTCGTCAAAACCGGTCCGGTCGAGCTGCATGGGGCGATCCTTCTTGTCGAACGACCCGGACATAGCATCAAAGGCATTCAATGGATATTCACATGAATGCAATCTATCATTAAGCTACGCCTTAATGATCGACATATCCGACCTTCGCTTCCTGACGGCGCTCACCTCTGCGCCAAGTCTCGCGGCTGCGGCGCGCAGCCTGAACGTGACCCCACCGGCGGTCTCGCAGCGGTTGGCCCAGATCGAGGCCCGGCTGCATTTGCGGCTGGTCGAGCGCGGTCGCGGTCCGTTGCGCCTGACGGCGGAGGGGGCATTCCTCATCGAACGGTCCCGCTCCATTCTCGGCGAGTTGGAAACACTGGTGGATGAGATGGCCGCGCGGGCGGGGCGGATCGAAGGGCCGTTGCATGTCATCGCCCCCTTCGGCTTCGGGCGGCTGCGCGTGGCCCCGATCCTGTCGCGTTTCGCCGGCGAGAACCCCGAGCTTCGCCCCACGCTCAGCCTCAGCGAAGATCCTTTGGGGGCCATGCGTGCCGGTCCCTGGGATGTGTTGATCCATGTTGGGCGGCTTCCTGACCTGCGCATCGTGCAGCGCAAGCTCGCACCGAACCGCCGGTTCCTGGCGGCGGCGCCGGCCTATGCCGCGCGCTTCGGTCTACCCCAAAGACCCGGGGACATCGCGGACCATCGGGTGGGTGTGGTGCGTGAGGACCGGGCCGACACGACGCTCTGGCCGCTGACCGGCCCGGATGGGGCCGAGATGAGCCTGCGCGTCCATCCCGTCTATGCCTGCAACGACGGCGAGGTGGTCCGGACATGGGCACTTGACGGCTTCGGTATCGTCGAACGATCCGAATGGAGCATCTCTCAGGATTTGCGTACCGGCCGGCTGATCCGGGTCCTGCCCGACTGGTCGTTGCCCGATGCCGATATCGTGGCGCTGCTGAACCCTCGCGCCGTCCGCGCGGTCCGGGTCGACGCATTCGTAGACCGGCTTGCGGCCGAGATTGGAAGCGGCGGGGCATGACTTGCCTTTGCTGACATCGCAGCATCTGGCGCGGCGCTTCATTGTCGCACGCTGCGCGAAAGACCAATATCGTGAATAGGTTCGTTCAGGGCTTTCTCGGCGCCCTGCGCAAAGGTCCGGTTCGGCCCCAAAGGTAAAACATCTGCCAAAAGGAAGATCATTGGGGGTGCATTTCATAAGATAAGGAGCGCGCGGGCTGGCACATCATCACTACGCCCGTGTCCGCTCCAGCACCCCCATGTCGTCCATGAACACCTTCATTTCCGCCGGAGGCGAGACGCAGAAAGTTCTAAAAGCTTCCAGAAACCTCAGCCCACCTCCTCAACCCTCAGCCACCGTCACACTCCTGCCGCCGGGCCGCCCACCCGCGCGGCTGAGGGACCAGGTGGCAGATGCCCTGGTATTGCCGATGGCGGCGATGAGCCGATTGCAGGTTCTCGCGTCGCAGCGCCGCAGGTGGGCCTTGAGATTTGAGTAGGTCTGTCTGATCGGGTTGAGATCGGGGGCTGTCCCGTAGAATCGAGGGCCGCATCGCTTGGTTGCGCGAGCTGCGCCGAGGAAAGGTTCCAGGCTCAGATCAACCCCGCTCGCGTCG